>Ga0307507_10001399_pt1 | contig 54178 bp, 21 predicted proteins | sample 7_EM_MG_FD_207223 | JGI IMG/M metagenome (GOLD analysis project Ga0307507, IMG submission 207223) | Populus trichocarpa ectomycorrhiza microbial communities from riparian zone in the Pacific Northwest, United States - 7_EM | ecosystem: Host-associated > Plants > Roots > Unclassified | place... | reverse complement strand
GGCGAGTTGTCTACCTGGGCGAGCCGTCCACCTCAAAACTTACCAAAAATTAGAAAAATTACACTTTAATATCTCAATAACCACTTAATAATAAATTCTAATAATTTGGATTTAGACTTTTATATATGCTTTATAGCTTTTACTAAAGTTGCATTGTAAATAGATTAGTACTTTTTAAGATATAGTAATTTAGCCTCATTTTGGCCCCCAAAAATTTATATCTTAAAAACTACTAAACTATTTACAATGCAACTTTAATAGAAGCTGTAGAGCATATATAAAAGTCTAAATCTAAATTATTAAAATTTATTATTAAGTGGTTGTTAAGATATTAAGATATAAATCTTCTAATTTTTAGTGAGTTTTAAGGTGGACGACTCGCCTATAAAATACGTTATATCCAAAATTATTAGGTCTCTATAGCTGTAGAAACCCTTATTAAATTAAAGTGGCTATAAGTAATAGAAGATACTTTCCATTCCTATCTTTTACTATTTTAATATAAATGGAAATCCCTAATAGTGCGCTAAAGTATAAGGGGTATTTTATCCCTTACTTAGGTGTAAGCCTAAAGGCTCTTAGAAGCTACTAAGACTAGCCTTTAGCTAGCCCTTAGCACCTCCTTATAAGCTTCTTAGGCCTACAGCCCTTACCCTCCTTATTAGTTTGTCTCCGTATAAGGTATTGCCATACCTACTCTTTACTATATCGTCCTCTTCTATTAACTCTCCTTTTAACTTATGCTTGGCTTACTTACTCCCTACTATATACCTAGGTAATAGCCTTATATAAAGCTAGTAAGTCTTATACGCGTAAATAGCGGGGATTTAATATAGTTAGTAAAATTTAGAATAGGATAAATAGGAAATATTAGAATATAGGTCTTCCTCTAGCTGCGATAATAAAAATACTTAAATTTGTTCTTACTAGAGCGTAGTATCTTATAGGTATAGGCCGGGTCTAGCGTAAGCGCGTAAACGTAACAATGGTGGCACTTTAGAGAGACTACTATAGGAGTGACAGAAGTGGTCTATGGTGCTATTAAAAAAAGGATAATACCGCTGCTAGTTTAGGGACGCGTAGTATAACTATAAGCTATTGCAAGAGAATACTATAGGAAGTTAGTATTATTAAAAGAGATAAAATGGGGATCCTATTACTTATAGACGTGTTATAAAAAGAGAATAGAGTAGTGGTAAAAGAATAGCTGGAGATATGGAAGCTAATAGCTAAAATATAATAAATAGTCTGCTAAAAGGCGAGATAAATAGTATTATTAATGAAAAGACGCGTAAGAAATAACAGCTTATAAACTAAAAGAAATTAAAACTAAGACGTTATTATTAGGACCTATTTTAGGTAAATAGAGATAGTAGCTAGTTAATACGTTATATAGGACAACCTCCAGATTAGCTTATAATAAACTCTTATAATAAAAAAGGTAAATCCTATTTAGTTTTTATTATTATTATTAAAGTTCCATTATAAAGGTATTATAAGGAGCTATAGTAGAAGAAGAGTAGAGAAATAGAAGATAAAGTAAGGTTTTATATAAGTAAAGAGCTAGCAATAAGCCATATTATAGAGTACCTTTCCACTAAAAACTTTCCCTACTAGTTTTAGTTAGAACTCTATAAAATTTATTAAAAGGCGAAGTCTTAGAGAACTGAAACCCTTAAAGGGGAGGTAATTATACAGTAACAGGCTCTTTTAAAAGGTATATATTAGATAAAATAGATAAATGTTTTATTAATATCCTATTAATATCCTAGGGAAGATATAGTTAGATAAATAAAAGGCGAAGGGTTTTACTAGTGTCTTAAAGGATTATAAAGGGAGCTAGTTCTCCTCTAGAGAAGAATTAGCGATTAGTCTCTAAATAGAAGAGGTTAGAAAGCATTTTTCCTTTAATACATAAAGTTTATTCTACCTTTAACTTACCATCTACTTACCTATAACTCTTATTGTTAGGAATGAGGCAAGCGGTCGTTACGTAACGCCGCGGCACTAGCGTGGCGAGGAGTCTTAAGCTCCTCGCCCTTCCTTATTCCAAATATATTAAGCTTTTAACCAACATCACTATAACCTACTCGAGTAGCCGTTATTGGTAAGTCACCCTGTGTAACCAACACTGATTAGTGGTTAAATATATAGTCAACTACAGAGCAGCTAGGTTTTTAAACAGAAGAGACAGTCTTGTGCAGGGGTGCCATATACGCTTATATGGAATGGATCCCGGCGATACTGTGCTACCTTAGACTTGCGGAAAACTAGTAATAGAAGTGTTACTAAGTACTAGGAAATACCAAGTTGCGTCTATTACGCAGAACAACTACGTTTACGAAGATTTGGTTAAGTACTTTAGGTTAGAAGTGTCACTAAACCTAGGGTCCTAAGTCAACGTCCAAAACGCGTTAAAATAACCATTTTAATACCTTTGGTGTACCTTCGCAGACCGTAGGATCACGATCACTACCTAACTATATATTAAACAACCTTTATTTCCCTTAATTTTTATCAAAACACGTTAAACAATCTTTAATAATAGCTATTATGGCGTTAACCTACCTAAAGAAGTACGAGGACGACATTAACCCAGAGATATAGAAAACCGCTATAATTAATCCTAAAGATGTTAATTAACAAGACTTAAACGGATTCTTATTATACTATATAGCACACTACAAAGACAGCGAATATAACGACACCATGCTATGGTACTATATAAAGGAGGACTTTGTTAGATGGATAAAGGAAATATAGGCTCCTGCGAACAAGGATATTATATAGGACTTCCATAACTTCCTATAGGAGAATGGAGTGTTCGTACCTATAGATAGGGGTGCTATTGGAGATAACATTTAGGAGCAAGTTATTAACGCAAAAGAAGAGCATAAATGGACTCCATAAGAGATTAAGCACTAACTACGCACTATAAAAAAGCTCAATTCATAATAGAACCTAAGCAATATACTATTAAAGACGCTTCTACCTCCGTTTTTAACTCCCCTATATTAACTAATTTAACCCGCAACTTCGACTACTACCCTTTAGCAAGTATAAGATCCCCCTACTTTGCAATCTAATAGCCTTTAGGCCCTACCAACTAGACCTACATCCCTACTGCAGCCTATAATACAGCTCCCACCTCCTCTATCTTAATCTTAAATCGGAGGCAGTTTAAAATTGCTTACAGAGCTTATAAAGCTCTATTCGGATTAGGAGAAGAAGTTTAGTAGGGAATTATATAATGTTCTTAATTTAAAACTACATATCTTCTATAACTATTGCTAGAAGGTAGGAATAGAGTCTAATAAATACCACAACGCCTATTCCGTTATGCTTAAGGGCCGAGCTAGTACCTTCTATTATAATCGTTTAGCAGGAAAAGGATACGATTTCAACCGTATAATATATAAGTTAAGATGCCACTTTAAAACAGAAGAGAATAAGCAGTAGTATATATTAGAATGGAGAGAGACTACCTTCCTAAGGATTATTGCTATAAACCCAGGTGTCCCTTAGCTTAATTATCTTTAAAAGCTCTTTAATTAACTTTAGATAATTTAGCATAGTTTATCCAAATTATATTAAGAGGATTTTAGCCTATATAATTAAGTCATTAGCGCATGCTAAGGCGTTAAAGAATATAACCTTACTCTCTTTAATCCTGTAAATACTTATAAAGGAGTGTGTGCTTAATTAAGATCTTCTATTAGCACCGCTCTACGCTCTTAAGAAGTATAGCAATTTAATGCTTAACTCTAACCTACTTCAATCGACCCGCCTAACTAATATAATCACAACTAGACTGATCGAACATATGGTGGCCGTAGTAGGCAATACGGTAGAGGGTACAATCAACAACTATAAGGCAAAGGTGGAGGTCCTTATGGAGGTTTATTCCAAAGTGATTGCTAGAAGAAGTGCTATGTTTATAAGAAACCAAATTGCTAGTTAACTAGGCATTCTCTTAATAAGCAAAAGGAGGCATATAATAAGTTTCGCCAAAGTATAAGAAACGTCGGAAATTGTAAGGTTACTACGGCCTACTTCTAAAGCTTCCTGGTTTAATATAAAGGCGTAGAGGATCTTAGGGGTGAGGCTAATAAGGCCAAATAGCTTCTTATAGATATGGAAATTAAGGACTACTCTCCCAACCAATACTTTACTGAGTATGGTAAGGTAGATAGCATATAAACTATTACTATTCTTAATAACCAATCCACGCTCTATACTATTACGAAGTCAGATACCTTTAATAAGCTAAAGAAGAGTTCTATATTCTCCTTTAACAACAGATACTCGGCGAACGTCTTCTATAGTATTATGCTAGATACTAGAGCCGTAGGAGTATCTATAGCAGGAGAACCTTAAGTTCGAGCTCTTTAGCAGCTTAATAGCTCTATTTAGATTAACTAATTAACGGCAGGCTAATATACAATTCGTTTTAGTAAGGGTACTGCAATCTCTCTCGGCACAATTAAGGTTAAAACCCCCTTAGGGTATATTACTTTCCACATTATTCCCGCGAACACCCTGTTTCTATTTTGTATCAGAGATATAGATAAATTAGGTATTAAACTTAATAACCTTAAGAATATGCTCATTTAGGGAGATAATTGGGTGCCCATTATGCGCAAATAGGGTCACCCCTAGTTGCTCCTTTATTAACTAGAAAAGAGCGTTGCTTAAAGCCACTTAACTAAGTCAGAGCTATGTTAACTACACCATTGTTTTAGCTACCTATCCGTTCACTAATTACTTAAGGTTCTTTAGCGAGTAGGCCATAAAGTCAAGGTTAAGGCAATTAAGTATCTTATAAAGTACTACTATCACTGCTAAATAAACCAGAAGTCCCCTGGCCGATTTAAGTTTACTCTTAAAGATAACTATAACTTTAACTTCTGTATTATCGTTAATATTATGTATCTTAGCGGCAAGCTAGTACTCTAAGTTGTTAACCTTTTAACCTCCTTCTAAGCCGCACGTTTCCTAAAGGATATATCAGCTAGAAACGCATAGGATACTCTTTAATTATACTAGATTAATATCTACCTAGGACCCCCTAATTAAGTTATTTATAACGTAGAAAGGAACTTCTTATCTATAGAGTTTTGGCAATAGGTAAAGGCAATGGAAATTAAGGTTAAGGAAGTCCCTATTAAGGTACACAATAGTATTAGAAAAGTAGAACGATATTACACACCATTATAATAAGCATATAAGATTATTTCTTTGGAACTAGAGGGCGCTAGCGAAGAGCTTATCTTATAGATAGCTATTAAGGCTGTTAATGATTCCGCTAGCCTAGATAGGCTCGTACCTATATTGCTAGTCTTTGGCGCCTATCCTTAAATAACTAATAATTCTCTACCATCCCTATCCGTTACGCAACGAGCGGAGGCTATTCGCAAAGCAATAAAAGAGGTGCGACGTCTCTACGCTATACGCTAGGTTAATGACGCACTAGGAATAAGAAATGGCCTAAATACCTTAACTATGCTTAATCTACCACTCCAATCTAAGGTATACGTATAGCGTAAAAAGGGAGGATAGTCAGGCCTACATAAACTTATTGCAATTAATGGTTAGACTTGCACTCTTTAGATGCCCTATAGACCCACTTAATTCCGCTTAACCATTATTAAGCCCTACTACAGAAACGATAGTTCTAAGCCTTTATAGAATACCCCAGAGGATACCCTAGAGGAGAACTATAATTAACATACTCTAGAAGGCGACTATAATCCTAATACAATTATAGCAGATGTGCCGCAACTATAATGTGGTAGAGGTCGCCTGAAGGGATTACGAAATTGCTAACACCTTATTAATTTTAAAGAGCAATTTGTTACCGCTATTAAGAGTGGAGATAAGTTATTAATGGCCTTTATAACAGCTAAAGAGAAGGCTGACTTTAAGCTCGCAAAACAGCTCTAAAAGGAAGGCCGTATTATAACTCTAGGAGCTCCTTTCTAAGCATCTAATAAGTAGGAGATTGACGGTCTTATTATAAGAGGAGTCTTTAAATTCGAGAAGTATAACCCTACTAAGTTTAATAAAGTTCACATCTTTAAGTTAAGAATGGTTAATAAGATTAAGGGTAAAGCTACTAACGCCCTATTTAAGAAATTAAGGCTTGTTATCCAAGGTTATAATAATAATAGTAAGAAGGTAATTCTTATGCAATCTCCTATAATTTAATAAGCTAGTTAGCGGGTTATTCTTATACTAGCTCCCTCCTTGATAAAGAATAGAATAGCGGTCTATTTATAAGATATTACTTAGGCCTATACCCAATTAGAGACGTACCTTCAGCGCTTAATATTGGTATACCTTCTAGAGTAAATTCGCCACCAATATCCCGAAGATACGATTATAGTTGTGCTTAAGCCATTATATGGAATCGCAGAGGTAGGAACTTATTAGTGGGCTACCTATAGCAAGCACTATAAAGAGAAGCTTTTAATAACTACTTCTATATTTAACCTATGCTTCCTTATCACAACCACGGGAACTCTATTTAGAATTGTTGGCATGTAAACCAATAATATAATTATCTTAGGAGACGACCAATTCTTAGCTCTTAAAGAAGATAAGCTAGTAAAGGCAAATCTTATAGTAAAGCTAAAGGAAAAGCTTAATTTAACAACACCATTACTTTTTAATGGATGCATCCTCTCCCTAAACAAGGATTCTATTGCTTTGCGCTAGAAAGATTAAGGCAAGAAGATTAACATTATTAACGTTAATTCTCTAAAGCAAGGATATATGGAGCAACGCGCTCGCAGAGCTTATATTACTTCTATCTATTAACCTAAGGCTTTATTTAATCTCTCTATTACTATTTAATACCAGGAACTAACTAAGGATGACGTCCTTGCCCTAAATAAGCGTCTTTCCTGGTAAATAAACTATCTTAATTAGGGACTACTCTATATACCTATCAATCTTCCTACCGCTAAGCTCTTTGTATTTATTAATAGATCGTTAGCAAATAATAAAGATTTTAGCTCCTAGCTAGGATATAAGATCATCATCACAAACAAATCTACTACAGAGAATAACTTTATAATCTATGGCAATCTTATCCATTGGAGCTTAACTAAGAGCAATTATATTACCCAAAGCGTTCTAGCATCAGAGATATATAAAATAGTTAGCAGAGTTAATATAGTAATTGCAATTAGAACTACCCTAAAGATAATTATAGATCGACTTAAACTCCCTATTATCCCTATAATTATGTGCACCAACTTATATTCCCTCTACGAGTGTTTAGTTAAGCTTAGTACTACAAAGAAGAAGCGCCTTATAATTAATATTATAGCACTTCAGTAATCCTATAAATGGTAAGAACTCTTTAAGATCCGATGGATTAATGGCCAAGACAACCCGGTAGATATAATGATAAAGGCAAACCTAAACAAGGCTCTAGAAACGTTTGTTAACACAAACACTCTATATATATGGGTTAAAGGTTGGGTTAAAAGGGAGTAGGAGCACGATAATCTGCAGACCCTAATTCCAACTAGCTAATTAGGATTTTCTATCCCCGGGATAGAAAATTGCTATTAGCTCGCTTATAACTAGCGCCTTAGCGGCCCTAACATAATATACGCCCACGACTCCAAGCAAGAAAAGCACCACGTACTAAGATGCAAATTTTAGGACAGCGAGACTTATATTACAATAGCAATAGTAAGTAAAGAGGATTAATATTTGTTACGCTAGCCAAGCAGTATTTGTATATAGATGGCAACCACAAAAGAAGAGTTGCTAGTGTTGGGAATAAGGCAAGCGGTCATCACGTGACGCCGTGGCACTAGCGTGGCGAGGAGTCTTAAGCTCCTCGCCCTTCCTCATTCTAAACATATTAAGCTTTTAACCAACATCACTATAACCTACTCGAGTAGCCGTTATTGGTGAGTTACCCTATGTGACCAACACTTATTCTATACTATTAATTAGATAATTATATATTCCGGTTAGACTGGCCTCTTATATAGATATACGCGTAGATTTAATTTTAGTATTTATATACGAGCCTTTTTTTTATTAGACGCTAACGGGCTAAGGGTTAAGACTATTAGCTAGGCAAGAAAAATTCCTCTTAAATACGCTATAAAGTAGGAAGGAATCCTACTTTTATTACTACTGTTTTATTATATCTTTTAATATCTTATCTAGTAATCCAATTATTAACCCCTTTATTACCCTAGTCCCTAATATTTTAAGAAAAAGACTAAGGAAGTAGGTAGTAATTTAGGTGTTAAAGGCCTTAATTATAACCTCCTCTTTATAATAGAACGGCGTGTTATAGCCCTAATACGCGCTAAAGTGGACCTCACTATAATCCAATAATTTAAAGCAGTGAGATAGTCTGTAGTAAATGTTATATATTATATCTATATAGTTAGTTCACTAATAGAACAATCCAGCCATAGGAAGAAACTATTTTAGCTATTTATAGTAACGCTCTTTAAGATAGCGCTCTTACTATATAGATTAGAGAAAGCCTATAGTCTTCTAATTACTATTAATTAAGACTAATTTACTATTATTAAAGGATCCATCCTTATGCCCTAGCTTACCCTCTTAAAAGCCGCATTTGCTATTATCGCCACTAAATATATTCCTAAGAATACTATACGTACCCTCTAGAATGGCCTTATTCTCTAAAATTAGACCTAATATAAAGTGGTATAGCTTTTATAAAAGGAGGCGATCTATAATAGGCATATTAGGCTAAAAGTCTATGGCAATATTAAGCTCTTTAACTTTTAGTATTATATATATAATAGCCTTAGCAATCTAATATAGCTAGTATTATTCCGTATAGCTATCTGCCTAGTTACCAGAATAATTTAAAAAAAATCGCGCTATAAGTAAGCTATTCCGTAGGTTTAAGTATAAGCTTAGAAGTAGTAGCAAAGAAGTACTTATTAGTGTTTAATATAGTTTTATATTAAACCCTTATATTTTAATTAAAGTTATTATATATAACTATTAGCCAGTTCCGGTTCTTTAAAGTAGTTACCTTAATTATATACTATAAGAAAGTTACTATTTATTACATTAGCAGTAACTAAGATGCCTAAAGTACGCGATCTATAGCTAAGATACCTTAACTATGCCCTCCACCTATAGTAATAGAGGCGTTTTATTTAAACCCTTAAGTATAAAAGTATATACCCTACTAACTACCTCTAGCTCCTTTTATATTTTAGTAAGGCTAGTATATAATATAATAACTCTTAACTTATAAAGAAGTATAATATACCTTTACTTAATACCTATATTATATAAATAAACCCTTAAAGCAGTATAAAACCAGAAGCTAGCTTAAGGGGCTTATATATTTATTAGGATTGCGCATACTACAAAGAGCTTATTATAGTAAGGCGTAATATTATAAGAATTAGCATATAGCCTTTACTAAACTAAAGCTATAAGAAAGCTTTATAGCGTTAGAGTAAGGCGCTATATATTAGCAGTAATTGTATTAAGCTTAAGCTTTTTAACTAGTTCTTTATCATTAAATCGTCTAAGCCTACTAGAAATAATAACTCCGTTCTTTTCTCTTAGGCGTATAAGATCCTCTAACTCTTACTCTATCTACTTATATAAAGGTTCTTAATAGAGCCTTCCTAGCTAGCGATTACTATGCACTATAAGCCGTTCCTTAACCTCTAGTTATTTAAAAATTGTTTTCTATAGCCTATTTATGCGTTACTCTAGCGTATTATAATTAGAAGGGCTAGAAGTAATTATATAATATATAATAAACGTTATAAAGCTCCAGCAGTGCTTATATAGCTATTCTAATATTAAATTAACTCTCTCGCGTTCTAAATAAAAGATTTATAGTCCTCGACTGTTAGTTAAAGCTAGCTTATTAGTTTGGGAACTCTAGCTACGGTAAAAAGAGGGCAGCGGTGGTCGTGGGAGAGGTATAGCTGCTACGACTTAGGGGCGTCGGGCGCAACAACAAGTTAACGAATTAGAATTGGACAAATCGGGCAACATAGTCTTCTTCGCTAGGTTTAATTTAGTAATTCTGGCCATTAGGAATAGCTTAGGGAGTTATAGAAGTTAAAATAATTTGGCTTAAAGTAGGTGTATATAGGCCTAAATACCCCGCGCGGGACTAACAAAAATCCAAACTGTGTACTATAAGGGGGTAACCTAAGCGGGTCAGCAGCGCTCCCTGCAAGTGCCTCTGCTAGTACTTATATTGCCACATCGCCATATTAAAAACAGTGCTTATTTAGTATTTTATTGGCCCCCTATTTACAGCAATTACAGCAAGGCAATACTCCCTTATATTGCCTATATACTTTTCAAATTCTTTAGGCTTAAGCTTCTCCTATTTCTCCTCTACGTACCTCTTAACTTCCTCCTTTATTATTAGAAACCGGCGTTATATTATCCCCTTTAATAGCCTCTAGACATTCTTAATTAGGTTTAAATTAGGGGAATCTACTAGCCATTCTTGTAATAGAGCCTTGTAGCAGGAACTACAGTGGACTCATTAATAGGCTAGGTGTGTAGGTAAAGAACAAAGTCAACAATATAATAGTAACAAATAACAACTGGTATGGAGTGGTTGCCTAATAGATTAACTCCAATTGTATTCTAAGATTCACTACAAAGAAAGGAACTATCTAGGTAGGGACTGTGGCCCTTTAAATACACGCCCATACTCCTAAGAAAGTTATTACTCTATCTGCTCTGTCTGCTCTATTCACTCTGCAATAGATTTTATAGATTATATAGATTACACAGATCATATTACGTGACCTTAGCTACCATTCCTTGTTATATAGCTTGACCGGTTTTATCCTAGACTATGCCCTTATTAACCAACTAGCTTCTTCCAACTCTTCCCCAAGTAGTTGTAACATTGTACTTAAAGCATCTATAACACTATCTCCCTCCTCTTTATCTTCGTTCTTAAAGATTCCTAATATCTCCAAGTTATCTACTAGAGGTATAATGTCCGTCTAATTAATTTGGTTAATACTGTTACTTATTATACCTAAAGCTCCTTCTTCTTCTTCTACAGTCCGTCAGTCTTATACCGTTGCTACAATACTGTCTCTTAGTAAGATAATACTATCTCTATATTCTCGTTATGCGAAAGAGGGGTTGGTTTGTATTACACTAGTAAGCCTTATATCTTGCCAACCTTCCTCTTGCTCGGAGTGCACTAAAGTAAATGTTTAATCGTCTTACGATATTCGTTCTGTTTCTGACGCTAAATATGCGCGTTCTACTATCCTTAACAGTCTTCGAGTACCCTTATTAATTGCTGCTAGGGTCCCGGGTTCAATCTACTACTGCAAAGCTTAATAACAAGCTCTCAGTTACTCTAGCTGAGCTTCGCCGTTCCCGTAACGCTAAGAAAGAGGCCGCCAACGCTTAACAGCGCGCTCTTAAGTCTCGTTTAGCTATATCTGCTCAACTGATTTATCTAGAGAAAGTTTATAAGAAGGTTCGTTCTAAGGAGTAGAAACTTGTGGAATAAGGCCTTTAGGAACTTGGCGATAAAAGAACAGACTCTCTTCCAACAGAAAGGGATATAACTCTAAGTACGTCGGCAGGTGCTCCTCTTGGGTCCCCCTTAGGTAACTTGTTCTTTAGCGATCCTTCTTTATTAACGCTACCTAACCTTTTCTCTTCTAATACTCCTATACCTTTCTTATAGCGTTCTTTAAGTTGCCCAGTGGTTCCTAGGTAGTCTCTTTATAGCTTATCCACTTAACGTTATACTATGTTTTATTATTAACATCCTTATAACTAACGATCTTTAAAACTTGCCACTTATCTTCTTCTTATCCTCTATACGTGTCCGCCTTATAAACTGGTAGCTTAATATTCCCATGCGCTAGCTCTAGCATTGCGATATATTATATAGGGTAGATTTTTATTTTCTCTAGTAAGTCTAACTTATATGTAACTTCTAAGATTTTTGCCTTAACCGTAAATAGTCCTAGTTTAATATAGTCCAACTTCTTACTTAGTTGTTAACTCTTAAAATTTTTGTATAGTAGCTACACTTTATCTCCCTCCTTAAGATCTGGTCCCTTAGATCTCCTAGCATTATAGTATTTTTTCATCCTTTCTTATACTAGTTTTGCTGTCTTTTTAAGGTAATTATAAAGACTTATTAACGTCTCCATTCTTTCTTTAGCTGTGCTACTTATTTTCTTTACTTAATATAGCGATAATAATAACCTAGGCTTATAGCTATAATTCGCCTTAAAAGGTAATGTGCCTATCCCTTTCTGGGTGTTATATTATATATAAACTGTATAACTGGTAACAACAATACCTAATTATTTTATGCGTAACTAATATAATGCCTTAGATACTATTCTAGTGTCTAGTTTAATCTTTTAGTTTGGCTATCTGTCTATAGGTAATATGCAGTTAACATTACTTCTTAAACTTTTTGTTCTGCTAAGAATACCTTCTAGAATACTGCTATAAATCTTAGATCTCTGTCTAATATAATCTTTATTAATACTCCGTGCCTTACGAACACTTCTTTAATATAGATTCTAGCTATATCTTTTACGGATATTTCTTCTATGCACGCTATAAAATATCCCCACTTTATTAGCTTATCCACTATTACTAAAATTACATCATAATCTTATCCAGTAATAAGATCTTTTAACTTTGGTAACTTAATAATAAAGTCCTATAATATAACTTCCTATAGTCTTTCTGGTATTTTAATAGGTTATAGCCCTCCGTACGGCTTATGCCTTATTAGTTTATTTCTTTAGCAATCTGGATATTCCTTTATAACTTATCTTGCTAGTCCCTAGATTCCTTAAACAATATACTCCTCTTAAAGCCTTAACACTAAGCCTATAGCTCCGTTGTGTCCTTAAGTTAGTCCCTTATAGAATAACTTAATAAACTCCTTTGCTATTACTCTTAGAATATAGGTTGCTTTCCTGTTCTTATATTACTCTAAGTTTAGATCCTCTATCTATACCTCTTGGATCCTTTGCATCCAATTACTCTCTAGTAATTTATAAACTTGACCTTCCTTAGTCGCTGTAATCTTTAGGTAATTATACCTAATTAACTTATCTTAATCCTGTTGTAATAAAGCCCCTAACAGCTTCTCTTTGTTCTATAGTTTAGCCTTCCTACTTAGAGCATCTACTTATATGTTATCTGTTCCCTTGGTATACTAAATCTTAAAATAGTATTCTGTAAGCATTTCCGCCCATCTAACTTGTTTTTGGTTTAGTTCCTTTGTTGTTAGGAATCCTATAAGGTTTTTATGGTCTATTTTAACCATAAATGGTTTCTCTATGCCTTGTAAGAATGCTCTCCATTCCTTAAGTGCTATAACTATACCTAGCAACTCCTTATTGTAGATATTATAGTTCAACTCTAGTGGTGTTATCTTTTAACTGTAGTACGCTACTAGATGCTATGCGTCTAAATGCTTCTATAGCAAACACGCTCCTAGTATAAAGTCTGATGCATCTGTTTTTATAACTGTTTCTAACTCTGGTCTATAGATTTTAAGGATTAGTTCCTAGGTAAACAGCTCCTTAAGTTCTTTAAATAACTTCCTTTACTTATTTCCCCATACCTACAGTTCTTCTTTCTTTATTAGTTTTATAAACGGCTTAATATTCTTTAACTACTGTGCTATAAACCTCCTATAGTAGTTACAAAACCCTAGGAACAATCTTAACTATATAACATTCTCTAATTCTTGCCAACTTACTATAGCTTTAATTTTCTTTAGGTCCATGCTAATCCTTCCTAGTTTAATAATAAATCTAATAAAATTAGTCTTTCTAGTAAAGAACTCGCATTTCTTAATTACTACTAGCATCTTTTCTTCTTATAGTCTCTTTAAGACCTATTTAACGTGCTCTCCGTGCTCTTCCTCACTTACTAAGTAGATAATAATGTTGTTAAGATATACCATAACAAACTTATTAAGGTGTTCTCCTAATATACTATTAATTTGCTTTTAAAACGTTGCTAGTGCGTTTATAAGTCTAAACTGTATAACTAATAGCTTATATAGTCCTTCCTTTAACCTAAAGGCTGCCTTCTATTTATTGCCTTTCTTAATCCTAATCTAATGGTACGCCTACCTTAGATCTATTTTTATAAAGATCTTTACATTGCCTATCCTGTCTTAGATTTCGCTAATTAAGGGTAAAGGATACCTATCCTTTCTGGTAATACTGTTTAACTGTTTGTAGTTAATGCATATTTTAAGTTTTTTATTTTTCTTTGGGATAAATAGTACTGGATATCCCGCTGATAACTGTAACGGCCTAATATATCCCTTTTGTAAGTTCTCCTGGATAAACTCCTTAAGCGCTACTAACTTAGTTTTAGTAAGCTTGTAGATTAGAAAGAACTTTAGACTAGTTCTTAGTTCTAACTCTATCTTATAGTCCTATACTACATACTCTAACAGCTTTTTACTTTCTAGTAACCATAACTTTTTGCTATACTTATGGTATCTTTTTAGTACATAACTTAAGCCTTGCTCAGTCTCTTTATATATCGCTCTAACTTGGTACTATACCAACTTAGTTTGCTATCGTATCTTGCGTTATTTGTTACGGACAGCTTAAGTACGATGTTATAACTACTTGGAGAAGAGTTAGAGGAAGCTAGTTGGTTAATACAGGCACGGTCCAGGATGGATCTGGTGGAACCATGTAATGAGGAATGGTAGCCGAGGTTACGTGATGTGATCTGTGTGATCTATGTGATCTATATAATCTGTAGGACAGAGTAGATAGAGCAGACAGAGCAAATGGAGTGAAGGGATTTCTTAGGCGTAAGGTTGTGTATTTAAAGGACCACAGTCCCTACCTAGATAGTTCTCTCTTTATAGTAAATCTTAGAATATAATTAGAGTTAATCTGTTGGGCAACCACTCCACCAGTTATTATTATATTATTGATTTTGTTTATACCTATATACCCAGCCTAATAATAGGACCCACTGTAGTTCCTACTATAAGGTTTTATTACACATTCACTACTAAGGTTACAGTATTGAATAGAGAGATTAAATAATATGCCACCTAAAGCACTAGTCGTAATAATGTTAACGGCAGCCACAACCTTAGGGCTAGGTGATACTAGTATGGATAAGGGGGATTCTTAAGTGGTTACGCGAGGTTAGTTATAGGAAATAGTTAATTACTTACAAGATAATAATAGGATACTTAAAGAATGTATTAATAGAATTAGAGCAGTAAAGATTAAGTTACCTTTAATCAAATAATTCTTAGGAGAAAGGTTAAAGCTTAAAGGATTTCTTATATAAATGCACTTTAAGGTAGTACAGGAAGGAGCGAAGTTAGTAATATTATTAGATTAAGTAGCCTACACAGAATTGTTCCTAACAGAAAGGGCACTTAAGTGGTTTAAACCATATCTCACGGAGATATAGGCCAATGGCATAACAACTACTAACCAGGACGTATAGTATATATTTGCTAGTTGGAACGGGTTCGCGGAACAGTTAACGCAGATATTTAGAGACCTAGAATCCACAACTACAGCAAAATAAAAGCTTTAGAACTTAGTACAACGCACTTTAGCAATTAAGTATACAACACAGTTTCAAACATTAGCTATATAGGTTGAGTGGAACAATAGGGCGCTTATGGCACAGTATAAATAGGGATTTAAGGCTAAAGTCCAGGACGTAATTATCCTAATAAAAGATGCGGATACTCTAAGAGAGTTAATAGATTAGTTAATAAAGATTAATAATAGGATCTATTAAAGGGAATAAGCTAAAAAAGGGCAAGATAGAGTTCTATAGTTATATAAGGCGCAGAGTACGTAACAATAGATATAGAGTTAAAACCCATGGAATGGCGCAGAGCTAATGGACCTAAGCGGTACTAAAGAAACCTAAAGGTGGGAAAAGAAAATATAGAAACCTAGAGGTTAAGGATTAAGTAATTAAAGGACCTAGGAGCAGAGGTTAAACTAGGGATCTTAGCAGTAGAAGATGTTTAGGCGGACTCCATAGTAAAAAAGGTGGTTTAAAGATGGAGCTTATATAAATTGCAAAAAACAAGGTCATTTCGCCAGAGACTATAAAGGTGGTTAGAGTAACCATATAGTAAAGGGAATAAGACTAGCAGACAGCATATACGTATAGAGGGACAACGGTGCACTACGAGGAATAAAAGAGTGTTTAATTAACAGTTTTGTGTATTGTTACAATAACGTATACCGAATTTATAAGGATGCCAAGTACGGCGCAAGCTATTAGCTATAAGAGCTAGAGTTAAAAGGACTTAAAGGAACTAGAGAGTTAGATAAAAAATAAGATTAACTCTATAAGCTAGATTGAGATGTCACAGTAATGTATAAACAAAGATTAGCAGTAATGATAATGGAGTTAGAGTACTCATTAATCACCAGTAATAAGGATGAAAAGAAGGCTAACTAGAAGCACTTAAACCTTAATAACACAACTAAAGTAGAGACTGAGACCATTATGGAATAAGGTTTAGTAATGGGTATTATAACACCATTAGATACAATTTTTATTGCTTTATAAGACAATAGGAGTAACATTTAGAAGAAACTAAGTAAGTAGATAACTACTAGTGCTAGCTTATTACTTAATAAAGGCAAAAGGCTATAGGCTTAAGATTCTCAAGCAAAAATAAAAGAAGCTTAAAATTTTTAAGAAGAGATAAAACACACCTAAGGACCTATAATAGACGAAAACTAATAGGAAAGGGCAGTGACTTAGTTTAGTAACAAATAAATAAGTATAGGACGTAAGTTTAAGAACTACGAGTTCGGGGAATGAATAAGAACATCAACAATCCTAGGTAAACATAGTGTTCAGCCTAAAGATTAAACAGTTAATACTAGGATTAAAAAGCAAGACGACTATAAAGATCTGGCTACAAGACGCAGAAAATAAGAAACTATGGATAAGTTTAAAGTAAGAATTATTATATAGCAAGAGCAGAAGCTAGACAAGAGGTTAGCTATACTAGGTTATATAAGGGATAGAGCACCCATGCAAAGAGTTACTAATAGGCTAAGTACAGAAACACCTAGGGCAAAATAGTTAGATAAATTAGAATAAGAAGAGGATCTAGATATTCTAACTAGGTTTAAAGAAAGACATACTAAAGGATATTATAATATAGTAATAACAAGGTACTTTCTAATAGATAGACTATACACACTAAACCAGTTATATAGAAAGTGGTATAGGCAACAACATAATAATAAATAGGAAGACTTTTACATGTAGCTAGACAAAAAAGTTGTCTAAGATTAACCCATTATAAAAAAACGTATAAGTTACATTAAAGGAGCATTAATTATAATATTAAGGAACCTAGAAGAAGGATCCAGGGACTAGAGAAGTAAGCAATAAATCTTAATACCCATAGTAGAAATACCAGTAGTTAGGTTGACTAAGTATAGGTTTAAACTTAAGGATAAAGATAAACCAAGAGTTAACCCAAAATATATAGCGTATTATACACTATTGTGGATAGCTTATATGGATAATATATGCAACATATATAGAGCACCAAAAGACAAGAACTAGAAGTACCTAGTAAGGATATATTGGGCACTAGAGGAAAAGCGGTTTAGGAATGCTAAGTATATACATAGTTAACACCCAGTAGAAGTATAAGGTTAAGGAAACTTAATACTTTAACTAGGAAGATTCCTTACAAAAGAATGCCTAGATAGATAATAGTGGTGGAAGTGCCTAGAGAACACTTATCCATAGCATGTAGAGGAAAAGAAATAAACTAAGTATTGGCTAAAGTTGGACTAAGTATAAGTAGGATCAAGCAGCTAATAGTTAGGAAAAGGGGGGGTGTATAAGACTAGAGGGAACTAGTGTTAAAACCTTAGACCCTTAAAGGAATTTAAAAACAACACCTAAATTTATGAGTTAAATGGCAAGATTAGCAGTTTAAAGTGTTAGTAGATAGTAGAGCAACTAGGAACTATATATTACCAAAGGCAGTAGAAAGGATAGGGTTACTATACAGACAAAAGGAATACCTATATCTACTTATAACAATTTTAGGAGATTAGATAGCCTATAGAGGAGGCATTATTAATTTTAAAACAGGACCTATTTAGTTAACTATTAAAGGGAGACTAGTCAGAATGTCTTTTAATATCCTACTATTAGGACAGGACGAGGCGATATTAGGAATACCTTGGTTATAGAAGTACAATCCAAAGATTAATTGGGTTATAGGTTAGGTCAATATTAAAGATACTTAATAACGCAAAGTGTGACAGCAAACCAAGTTGGTATAGTACCAAGTCAGAGCGATATATAAAGAAACTAAGCGAGGCTTAAGTTATATACCAAAAAGATACCACAAGTATGGTAAAAAGTTATAGTTACTAGAAAGTAAAAAGCTGTTAGAGTATATAGCATAGAACCATAAAATAAAATTAGAAGAGGGAATAAGTCTAAAGTTCTTTCCAATTTACAAGCTTACTAAAACAGAGTTAGTAGCGCTTAAGGAGTTTATCCGGGAGAACTTACGTAAGGGATATATTAGACCGTTATAGTTATTAGCAGGATATCTAGTACTGTTCATCCTAAAGAAAAACAGAAAACTTAGGATGTGTATAGACTATAGATAGTTAAATAGCATTACTAGGAAGAATAGATATTCTTTACCTTTAATTAGCGAGATCTAAAACAGAATAGGCAACGCAAAGATCTTTATAAAGATAGATCTAAGATAGGCGTACCATTAAATCAGAATCAAGAAAGGCGACAAATAGAAGGCAGCCTTTAGGTTAAAGGAAGGACTATATAAGCTATTAGTTATATAATTTGGGCTTATAAACGTACTAGTAATGTTCCAAAAGCAAATTAATAGTATATTAGGAGAACACCTAGATAAATTTATTATAGTATATCTTAACAACATTATCATCTACTTAGAGAATAAGGAAGAATATAGAGAACATATTAAATAGGTCTTAAAGAGACTACAAGAAGAACAGATGCTAGTAGCAATTAAGAAATGCAAGTTCTTTACTAGGAAGACCGATTTTATTGGATTTATTATTAAACTAGGCTAACTTAGCATAGATCTAAAGAAGATCGAGGCTATAGTGAATTAGCAGGAACTAAAGAATGTTATGTAGTTAAGATCGTTCCTAGGGTTTTATAATTACTATAGAAGGTTTATAGCGCAATGGTTAAAGGATATTAAGCCACTTACGTAATTAACAAAGAAAGAAGAACTATAGACGTAGGGAGAGAAGTAACAAGAACTATTTAAGAAAGTTAAAAAGTTATTTACCTAGGAACCAGTTCTTAAGATCTATTAACCAGGTCTAGAGACGGTTATAGAAATAGATACATTAGACTTTACACTAGGGGCGTGCTTTATATAGAAATATTAGGACGGATAGCACCTAGTAGCATACTACAGTTAAAAGATAACACCACCAGAGTTAAACTATGACATCTATAACAAGGAGTTATTAGGCATAGTTACAGCACTTAAGAAATAGAGAGCATTCTTACAAGGCATAGAGAAACCATTTATGGTTAAGATGGACTATAAGAACCTTACAGGATTCCTAATAATAAAGGAACTTAATTAAAGACAGGTTAAATAGGCGGAAATGCTTGCAGAATACTATTTTAAGATTTAGTATACCAAGGGTACAGATAATATATAAGCAGACGCTCTAAGCAGAAAGGCTAAACTATAGAGTAATAAAAAGCTATTAGGAGCTTTATTGCGAAAGGATCAAGACGGATTAATTAGGTATAATTATCTAAAGATTATAGCAACCAAAGAAAGTCAGATCTATAAATTACTAGAGAGTGATTAGATACAGAAGATCTAAGAAGTATAGGCAGAGGATCCAGACTCAGAGTAATATAAAAACAGAGAAGCAATATATGTGCCTAAGTCTATTGCAGAAGAGTTTATTAAGGAATTTTATAAGGGAATAACACAAGGATATAATGGAGCTATAGGCTTAGTGTTAAGACTTTAAAAAGAGTACATTATTTAAGAAATCTGGGGACTAGTAAGATAAGTTATAAAGGAATATCTAGATTACTAAAGAAACAAACTAACAAGGCATAAGCTATATGGAGGGCTATAACCTATTAAAATACTAAGAAGACCATAGGAGGTTATATTATGGGACTTTATTATTAAGTTACTAAAGTTAAGAGATCCTATTACAGGATAAAATTATAACGCGATTTTAGTAATAGTAGATAAGCTAATAAAGTAGGGATACTTTATAGCATGCACTAAAGAGATATTAGTAGAAGATGTCGCTAAAATCTATATAAAAGAAGTGTTTGCAAGACATAGAGTATTAGATAAGATTATATCAGACAGAGATCCAAGATTTATAGTAGCATTTTAGGAAGTGTTTTTAGTAGAACAAGGAGTTTACGTAGCAACCTCTATAGCGTATTATCCGCAAACGGATGGATAAATGGAAAGACTAAACTAGATACTAGAACAGTATCTAAGGCATTATATTAATTACGCACAGAACAATTAGGTATTATTATTACTAGTTATACAGTTTGCATATAATGCAACACTATAAAAAGGAATAGGGATATTACTATTTAAGGCGAATTACGGATATAAGCCAAGAACATTATTATCGCCATATTAAGTAAAAAAGACAAGTAGCACAGCTAAATAAAGAATAGAGACATTAATAAATCTTTATACAGACCTTAAAGCAACAGCTAAACTAGTATAAGAACGAATAAAAAGGTACTATAATGCTAAAAGATCTAAGGGACCAGATCTTAAGGAGGGAGATAAAGTATAGCTACTATATAAAAATTTCAAGAGTTGACAACTAAGCAAAAAGTTGGACTATATCAGACTAGGACCTTTCAAAATTATATAGAGAATTTTATTGGTTATATATAAGTTAAACTTACCAGCTAAAATAAAGATCTATCTAGTATAACACGTTGCAATGCTAGAACCAGTATATGGGAACGTTAAACTACTAATATATAAAGCAGACATGTATAGAGGACAAGAGGAAGACAAATAGCAAGTTTTAAAAATCATTAGTTATAAGGATATAGATAACGAAATATAGTATAAAGTAAAGTAGATAGGCTATAGTAAGACTACCTAGAAACTATTAAGCAACCTAGAGAACGCTATAGGAAAGGTATAGGAGTATTGGAAGAAAAAGGGTCAGGCAGCATTAATAAAAAAGGATCACTAAAGAACAAGTTACCTAAGGGGGACCCAAGAGGAGCACCTGCTAAGCTACTTGGAGTTGTTTCCCTCTTAGTCAGAAGAGAGATTGGTCTTTTATTACTAAGTTCCTGTAGACCTTAATAAACAAGTTTCCACTCCTTAGAACGAACCTTCTTACGCACTTTCTTAAGACGAAGCAGACGAGTGTAAGTAGAGGCACGGGCTTTAAGGGCACAACGCTCCTTATCTCTTACCCGCTCAGCGCGAGCGTGGTCTTTATCCTAGAGACAATGAATCTTGCCTAAGGCACTTAAGAGCTTATTGTCAAGTCTTACAGCGGCAGATTAAACACGAGACCCTATAATAAGTTACTTAGGGAACTTAAAGACTGTTAAGACTTATAAAACGCGTATACTTAGCGTCAGAAATGGAACGAACGTCGCAAGACGAGCGAACGTTTGCTTTAGTGCACTCCGAACAAGAGGACGGTTGTTAGGTAGAAGGACTTGCTAGTATAACGCAAACTAACCCCTCTTTCGCACAACGAGAACACAGAGACGGCATTATCTCACCTAGCAATAGTATGGAGGAAACCGTACACATATAATAAAGGGTTAAAGAAGAAGAAGAAGCTTTAGGTATAATAAGCAGAGATATTAACCAGATTAATTAAACGGACATTACACCTCTAGTAGACGACTTGGAGATGTTAAGAATCTTTAAGGACGAAGATAAAGAGGAGGGAGATGGTGTTACGGATAGCTTAAGTACAATGTTATAACTATTTAAAGAATAGTTGGAGGAAGCTAGTTGGTTAATATAGGCATAGTCTAGGATAGATCCGGTGGAACCATATAACAAGGAATAGTAGCCGAGGTTACATAATGTGATCTATATAATCTATATAATCTGTATAATCTATAGGATAGAGCAGACAGAGCAGACAGAGTAAACGGAGTAAAGGGATTTCTTAGGCGTAAGGTTGTGTATTTAAAGGACCACAGTCCCTACCCAGATAGTTCTCTCTTTGTAGTAAATCTTAGAATATAATTAGAGTTAATCTGTTGGGCAACCACTCCACCAGTTGTTATTATATTGTTGATTTTGTTCATATCTACATACCCAGCCTAATAATAGGACCCACCGTAGTTCCTACTACAAGGTTCCGTTACATTATTAAGTATTCCTAATATTAACCTAATCTATAACCCAATCAATCTTTAGATTATATTCCTGTAACTAAGGCATTCCTAGTATTACCTTATCCTTTCCTAATGGTAGGATATTAAAAGACATCTTAACTAGTCTTCCTTTAATAGCTAACTAAATAGGTCCTATTTTGAGATTAATAATGCCTCCTCTATAGGCTATCTAATCTCCTAAAATTGTTATAAGTAGATATAGGTGTTCCTTTTATCTATATAGTAACCCTATCCTTTCCACTGCTACTAGTAATATGTGGTTTCTCGTTGCTCTACTGTCTATTAACGCTTTAAACTGCTAATCTCGCTATTTAACTTATAAATTTAGGTATTATCCTTAAATTCCCTTAAGGGTTTAAGGCTCTACTACTAGTTCCCTCTAGTTCTATAGGCCTCCCCTTTTTCTAACTATTAGCTACTGGATCTTGTTTATACTTAGTCCTCTTTTAGCTAATACTTAGTTTGTTTCTTTTCCTTTATATACCATAGATAAGTGTTTTCTAGGTAATTCCACTACTGTTATCTATCTAGGTATTCTTCTATAAGAAATTTTCCTGGTTAAAGTATTAGGTCCCCTTAACTCTGTACTTCTACTAGGTGCTATTTATATATATACTTAGCATCTCTAAACCGTTTTTTGTCTAGTGCCCAATATATCCTTATTAGGTATTTCTGGTTTTTGTCCTTTAGTACTCTATATATATTATACATATTATCTATACAAGCTATTCACAATAGTATATAATACGCTAAGTGACTTAGGTTAACTCTTGGCTTATCTTTACTCTTAAATTTAAACCTTTATTTTGCCAACCTAATTATTAGTCTTTTATTTATAGGTATTAAGACTTACCTCTTACTTCTCTAATCCCTAGATCCTTCTTCTAGGTTCCTTAACATTATAATTAACGCCCCTTTAATATAACTTATGCGTTTTTCCGTAATGGGTTAGTCTTAGATAACTTTTTTGTCCAGCTATATATAAAAATCTTCCTATTTGTTATTGTATTATTACCTATACCACTTTCCATATAACTGGTTTAGTGTATATAGTCTGTCTGTTAGAAAGTACCTTGTTATTACTACATTGTGACATCCTTTAGTGTATCTTTCTTTAAATCTAATTAAAATCCCTAGATCCTCTTCTTGTTCCAGTTTATCTAACCACTTTACTCTAGGCGTCCCTACCTTAGGCCTATTAGTAATTCTTTATACGGGTGCTCTATCCCTTATACGTCCTAGCGTAGCTAATCTCTTATTTAGCTTTTACTCTTACTATACAATAATTCTTACTCTAAACTTATCTATAGTTTCTTGCTTTCTGCATCTTGCAGCTAGATTCTTAATATTATCTTACTTCTTAATCTCCGTATCGACTTTTTAATCTTTAGGCTAAACACTGCGTTTACCTAGGATTAACGTTCTTACTTATTCCCTGAACTTATAGTTCTTAAACTTGCGTCCTATACTTATTTATTTATCTCTAAACTAAGTTACTACCCTTTCCCATTAGTTTTTATCTGTTATGGGTTCTTAGGTGTGTCTTATCTTATCTTAAAAATCTTAAGCATCTTTTATCTCTTCCTAAAAATCTTAAGCCTGTAGCCTTTTACCTTCATTAAGTAGTAAGCTAGCACTAGCAGTTATCTACTTACTTAATCACTTTTAAATATTACTCCTTCCATCTTGTAAAGCAATGGATTCTATATCTAATAGTATTATAATGCCCGTTACTAAACCGCGTTCTATAGTGGTCTTAGTCTCTGCTTTTATTACATTATTAAGGTTTAAGTATCCCCAGTTAGCCTCCTTTTCTTCCTTATTACTACTAATTAATAAGTACTCCGACTCCATTGTTATTATTACTAATCTTTATCCGTATATTACTGTAATATCTTAATCCAGCTTATAGAGTTAATTTTGTTCTTTATCTAACTCTCTAGTTCCTTTAAGTCCTCTTAACTTTAGCTCTTATAGCCAATAGCTTGCGCCATATTTAGCATCCTTATAAATTTGGCATGCGTTATTATAATAAAACGTAAAGTGCTTAATTAAACACTCCTTGGTCCCGCGTAATGCACTTATATCCGCACTGTTGTACTCTAACAATCTTATACCCTTTACTGCGTGGCTACTCTAACTACCTTTGCAGTCTCTAGCATAATAACCCTGTTTTCCGCAATTTATATAAGCTCCCTTCTTAAACCATTCTTCTTATTATAGAGTCTACCTAAATATCTTCTGCTGTTAAGATCCCTGGTTTAGCCTCTGCTCCTTAGTCCTATAATTACTTAATCCTTAACCTCTGAGTTTCTGTTACGGAGTAGGCACGAGCCGGGATACAATGCACTAAACGAGGTAGTAATTGAGAAGGCTACGTACACGTAACTATGCGTGGTTGATACAAAGACATTGGATGAAGAAGAAGAGTCTTCGTGTGCCAGGTACAAGGTATAAATAGGGGTTGTAGGGGAACGTGCGTAGGTGTCTTGGGACGAACGTGAGCACGGGTCAAGAACGTTAAAGATGCGCAGAGACGTGAGAACGAGTGAGTCCTGTAATAGTTTCTATGGTTTCTTATTCTATTATCTAGATTCTTTAGTACTACTTAGGTCCATTAGCTCTAGTCCGCCATTCTATAGTTTTTAACTTTAACTTTATTAATGCGTACTCTGCACCTTATACAACTATAGAACTCTATCTTACCCTTTTTTAGCTTGTTCCCTTTAATAGATTCCATTATTAATCTTTATTAATTAATCTATTAACTCTTATAAAGTTTCCGCATCTTCTATTAGGATAATTGCGTCCTAGACTTTAGCCTTAAGTCCCTATTTATACTGTGCTATAAGCGCCCTATTATTCCACTTAACCTATATTATAAGTGTCTAAAACTGTGTTATGTACTTAATTGCTAAAGTGCATTATACTAAATTCTAAAGTTTTCTTTCCGCTATGGTTGCTACTTCTAGGTCTTTAAACATCTATATTAGTCTCTTTACGAACCCGTTCCAGTTAATAAACATAAATTATACTTCTTAATTAGTAGTTGTTATTCCGTTGGCTTAGATTTTAGTAAGGTAAGGTTTAAACCACTTAAGTGCCCTTCCAGCTAAAAACAATCTTACGTATGCTACTTGGTCTATAGGTATTGCTAACTTAGCCCCTTCTTGTATAACCTTAAAGTGCATTTATGTAAGGAATCCTTAAGTTTTGACTTCTCCCCTAAGAATCGCTTAATAGAGGGTAACTGTCTGAATAAGGTTTCGCAATGCAGTTGCACGCGATCACGTGAGCTAAGCGAGCTTAGGAAATCCACCAAATTCCACCTATAGAATAGGAGAATTAATAAGCATTAATTAAAATCAGTTACCACCCCATACTATTGCAATAGCATTACATATTACCGGAAGTAATACTAATAGTAACTTAATCTTAGCTACTCTGATTCCATTAATTCTGTCTTTAAGTATTTAATTATTATCTATCAATTAATTAACTATTTCCTATAACTAACCCACCGTAACTAGCTGCGAATTAGTATCTTTTATACTAGTGTCTCCTCCCGTCCCTAAGGTTGTAGCTACTATAGATAGTGTCGTAACTGGTGCCTTTACCGGCATTATAACTTGCGCTTTTAGTAGCATACTGTTTAACTTGTTAATACCGTAACTAAGTAGTAAATATATAACAGAGCCTTGTAGCAGGAACTACAGTGGACTTGTTAATAGGCTAGGTATATAGGTAAAGAATAAAGTCAATAATGTAATAGTAATAAATAACAACTGGTGTAGAGTGGTTGCCTAATAGATTAACTCTAATTATATGCTAAGATTTACTATAAGGAAAGGAACTATCTAGGTAGGGACTATGGCCCTTTAAATACACGCCCGTACTTCTAAGAAAGTTATTGCTCTATCTACTCTATCTACTCTATTTGCTTTATAATAGATCTTATAGATTATACAGATTATATAGATTACATTATATAACCTTGGCTACTATTCCTCATTATATAGCTTAACCGGTTCTATCCTAGACCGTGCCCTTATTAACTAACTAGCTTCTTCTAACTCTTCCCTAAGTAGTCGTAATATCTTACTTAAAGCGTCTGTAATAATTCTACTTCTAGGCTAAGCGCGTTACTTTTACTAAGTAAATTAAAGCATTATCCTCTATAAGAATAGGCTGGTGTTATAGTATTTGCTATAATTCCTATATAAAAGCCTTAATATTAGGGCATATATATATCTGGTAGACATTACCATTTATTATCTTCCTCTTATAGCTAAGTTTAATTAACTAGTCCTTTTTAAAAATAACTAAAGGCTTCTTATTTTTATAGAAGATACTACTATAGATTATCTAGCTTAAATACCTCCTAAATTTAGGGATATAGCAATTAATATTATATTTCTTCTTAGTATATCTAGTAATAAAATTCCTATAACAGTGCTAGAGCGCGTTACCTACCAAATTCTACCATATTCTGCCACCTATTATATTGTTATATACTATCTAGTACTGTTTCTTACTATTAGCTCGCCTATTATTGGCTTATCTACTACTAGTGCCTTGGCGGCTCGCGCTACCTATTTGTTTATACTAGCCCTTACGACCTCTTTTCCTTCTCCTTAGCTTAATATCTTATATAGTAGCAATCTACAAGCTTTGGTTTAGAAGCATTTATATAAGCCTGTTATAATTCTGGCCTTTACTAGTTTAAATAGAAGCCTAATCTATCTAAATTACTACTACCTATATCTTGGGAGTCTATTTAAGGTAAAAATAGGCCTATTTTAGCCAAGCCTTTTATTATTTAGGTATAATAAAGTGTTACGGCACTAGCAAGTTGCCATTACGTGACCAGAAGATTGTATATAACTTCAAGCGGTGCTTCCGTTCTTCTTGTTTCCTTTCTTTAGCTTTAGATCCTCGTTTATAGACAATCCAATTATATAGGCTTACGCAACCCTCTTGCCGTGCTTGTGCCTTAATTAACTAAGTTGCTAATATTATCTAAAGCTCGTCACTACTCTTCTTTCCTAAGAAGGAACTTAAATATATCTATAAGGCCATAAATAGGACAAGGACACAGAATAAGACCCTAAGGACATCACTAGGACCATAAGGACAGGATAGACCCCTAAGAACTAAAAAAACACAAACAGGACGCGAAACCTAAGAATAGGACACGCATAGACCAGAACCCCTAGGAAATAAACAAACACCAAAAATTACCTAATATCCCTACTACCATGCTAAGAAATATAGTAGTTAGCAAAGTCGCTATAGGACCCGTAAATACCTCTAATAGTAAAATAGTTGCCGTCTTAACCCCCTAGGAAGAGCTTGCAGTAGCTAATGCTAAAATTAAGCGGCTTTAAGAGCTGCTTAAAACTAGAGACACCCCTATACCTAGTAAGGAGTTATTAGACACCTAGAGACTTGCTATAGTCCTTAAGGCCCTAGCCTAATATATAGTATTAGTATTGTTATGGTCCGCGAAGGTTGCGGACCCCCTATTGCTTATAGACGGAACTAACCCTATATTTAATAATTAGAAGCTTTAACTATAAGACAAGCTTAAAGTCAATACAGACTACTTCCCTACTACCTAAGATAAAATGGCCTATGTCTTTGGCCGTACTGGTGGGGACGCATAGATGTATCTACGTCCGCGATATGCCTAGGACTTGGCAACCCCTTTCCTCTCTAGAGAAGAGATAATTAACTACCTGTCTTCTATTTATAAGGACCCCTTTAAGATACAGAACGCCCATTTTAATTATAAAGCCCTTAATATAAAAATAATAGAGACCTTCTTAATCTTTTAGACCCGCTTTTTATACCTAGCTGGACAGGCTCAAATCCCCTAGGAAGATTTAATGCTAAACCTCTTTAATAAGCTTACCCTAGACCTATAGCGCGCTATGCTACCGGTTTATACTACTATATAGACGCTAAAGAAACTTATAGACTAGTGCCTAGCTATTGACTAGGGCCTCTAACGAATTAAAGCACGTGCTAAGTGGTATAAGACTAGAAGCTCTACTAACTAGAATATAAGTACTATAAGAATAGGCCATAGCGCCCTAGTAAGATCTGTAACCCCTATAGCACTAACTATATCGCCCGCCGTTAACCTAGCGGCTAGCTATATAGCTAGCCCCGCTATAGGTCCAGTGAATACTTAACCTTTATACAGCAACTCCTAAAGATAGGCCCTTAGTAATTAAGGAGCCTGCTTCTTATACAGCTAGAAAGACCACTTTATAAAAGACTACCTAATAGCGGCAAAGATAAATAAGGTCCTATTAATTTAGGGGGATGGTATAAAATTAGAAAAAGAGGAACCCTAGAGCAAGACTCCTCTTTAGGGTTAAAAGGAATTAATATATTATATATTAATCTAGGTTAGCTAGTTAGTAAAAGAAGCTGCACTATCCCTTATACTTTATTCCGTAATAGATATTAAGTTTTAACCTTTGCTTTAGCTAACTCTAGAGTAAATACCTTTACCTTAATAGATATACAGTATGCTGTAAAGCTGGCTAACTTTTTAAATGCACCCCTTAAAGAACTGCCCAAACTAATTCCTATTTGCGGGTATAACGGACGGATAGGACTACCTATTATAACTATCTTACGGATTTACCTCCGTGTAGATGGACAAAGGTAGTATAATATCCCCTTTCTTATTACGGACCTAAGAAGCCACAATATAATCTTAGAAAGAAAATAGCTAGCCTATCTAGGCTTATAGCTTAATATATAGAGTAGATAGCTTATCTGGCCCAAAACCCTACCCCTAACACCTTCTTTTATAAAGGAAATCAGCATTACAATAGAAAATCTTATATGGCTATAAATAGACACCGTCTACCAGGCCGATGCTATACATAGGGACTAGGCCTTTAAGAAAGATATACAGCTCGATCCGCAATAGGTCCGTATACTACGCCGCCCCCAAACTACCGATATTGTACTATTAGCACTAGAAACCTAGGAAGTTAGTAATAAGCTAGCTAGCTTAGACCCTATATAGCTATAAAGAGCAGCAAGGAATATTAGATGCTGTACTAAATATATAAACCGAAAGGATAACTTATGGAAGATGGAACAGGAGCTAAGGAGGGTTATAACCCCTCTACTATAAAATACGGTCTACAAAACGTCTGTAAAGAAACCTACAAACTTCCTACCGGTTAATATCTGCTGCATTAGTGCTATAGGGTTCTACTAGAACTTAAAACGGCCTAATACTATTGCCTTTATAACTAGCTTATATAAAATTGACCGGATAATTAAAGATAAGGAAGCCCTAGCCTATAACTAGCTTAGTGGGGAAAGTAAGCTTATAGATAAGGAGCTGGTAGAATAGAAACTACCCCACTAATACTAGGAATTTAAGGACGTATTCTCTAAGGCAGTATCTAATATACTCCCGCCTTACCAACCGTACGACTATAAGATTGAGATTGAGCCAGATAAAGAAAATACCCTTAGCTATAGCCCCCTCCGCCAGTAATCTACTAACAAACTATAGGCTACTAAGCAGTACCTTATTAACAACCTTAATAAGGGCTTTATTAAGCCTAGCCAAGTCCCCTTTACTATACCTATTCTCTTTATAAAAAAGCCTAACAGCGGACTTTGTTTCTGCATTAACTACTATAAACTAAACCATATAACCTGCAAAGACTAATATCCGCTGCCCTTGCTTAAGGAAACGCTAGCCTATATAAGTAAGGCTAAGATTTTTATAAAGCTTAATATCCGCCAGGCCTTTTACCAAATTAGGATAGACCTAGGATTTAAGGATCTTACCATATTTCGGACCCGCTATAGATTGTACAAATATAAAGTACTACCTTTTGGATTAACCAACGGACTAGCTATATACCAGCAATACATAAATAACGTACTCTTTGACTACCTTAATAACTTCTACACAGCATATCTAGACGATATTATAATCTACTCTAAAAATAAACTGGAACATTAGGAATATGTCTATAAAGTCCTATAACGGCTCTGCGAGGCTGGTCTCTAGGCCAATATTAAAAAGTTAGAATTTAGTGTTAAGCGTATAAAGTACCTAGGGTTTATTATTAGTATAGACGGAATTAAGGCCGACCTAGAGAAGACAGCTGTAATTAACTAGTAGATACCCCTACAGACTATAAAGGGGGTATAATCATTTTTAGGTTTCTGTAACTTCTACTAACGCTTTATTAAGAACTATAGTAGGATTACCCAGCCCCTTAACCGTCTTACTAAGAAAGACCAGCCCTTTTACTTTAACGCCATATATAGGCAGGCCTTTAATAAGCTTAAGAAACGGCTAGTATTAGCTTCCCTACTTGCCTACTTTAACCCAGAACGGCCCTTAATGCTAGAAACTGATGCCTTAGATGGCATAATAGCTGGTGTCTTTTCCTAGAAGCAACTGGACGGAGAATAGCACCCTATTGCATACTATTTAAAGACTATAATAGATGCTAAGCTAAACTACCACATCTATAATAAAGAAATGCTGGCTATTATCTCTAGCTTTTAGTACTAGTGTATACAGCTAGAAGGGACCCCTAAGCCTATTAAGGTGGTTTCGGATTATAAGGCCTTAAAATACTTTATAATAACAAAGGCCCTTACGGCCTAGTAGGCACGCTAGGCGGATATCCTATCTCAGTTCTACTTCCTAATTATATATAGGCTAGGCGTAACTAACTGTGCAGATACCTTTATAAGGCGCAAATAAGACCTAGATAACTAGATAGCCATAAAGATTACATTACAGACCCAAATGCTGCTATAACTAGAGCACCTTAACCCCTAAATATAGGTAGAACTAAATACGGACCCCGTAAAGGCTAAAATATGCCCTATTAACGCTATAGAACTTAACCTTATTAATAGGCTACTATAAGCGAATTATACGGCCCCTTCCCTATAGGAGTACCGTAAAAAGGTAAAGGACGTTACCAGCCTATGGTCCCTTAAAAATGGATTACTTAAGTATTAGGAACGGCTAGTAGTAGTAGAGGAATAGAACTTATAGACTTAGCTTATTGCCGAAGCACATACCTAGGTCTCTACAGCCTACTTTGGAAAAAATAAAACCCATAGGATTATTAGCGACCGCTACTACTAGCCTAGAATAGTTATAGATATTAATCGCTATATATAGAACTGTGACGACTACCGTAGGTCTATAATTCCATAAGATAAGATCCTAGGACTGTTAAAACCACTCCCGATACCAGAGCGCCCCTAGCAGCATATCTTTATAGATTTCTATAAGCTACCTATAGACCGTAACAGATATAATATAGCTATGGTTATAGTTAACCGCTTTAGCAAGCGCCTATTCTTAATCCCTTGTTATAAGAATATTAATGCAAAGGAGGCAGCCTAACTATATATCCACTACATCTACTAAATTTACAGACTACCAGATACTATCGTGTCCAACCACAGCCTACAGTTTATATTGGCTTTCTAGAATAAGTTTACCTAGAACCTAGGCATCAAGCTAAAGCTTTCTACGGCATACCACCCCTAGACAGATGGCTAGACGGAGATTGTAAACTAGTATTTAGACCAGAAACTCTAACCCTTTATTAACTACTTTTAGAACAATTAGGCCGAACTGCTACCTCTAATAGACTACGCCCAGGCCACCCTACCCTATAACTCTATAGGATTTGCACCTATCTAGCTGGAAATAGGGTATTTACCTTATATAAGCTTTAACTGGGAAAAAACGGAGGGGCCATAGACCGTACGCGAAAAACTATCTTATAAGGAAGCCTAGCATTACGCTAAACGCTTAGAAGAAGCCTGGAAAGTAGCCTATATAAACCTAGAAAAGGCCTAGAAATTAATAGAATAGTAGGCAAATAAGCATAGGCGTAAGCCTGACTTTACCGTAGGCGATAAGGTCTAGGTTATAACAAAGAACTAAAAGACAGAACGGCCTAGCCGTAAGCTAGACTATTAGATGGCAGGACTATATAAAGTTCTTAAGAAGAGAGGCAACTTATATAAAGTAAAGCTCCTGGATTTGATTAAGGTCTACTCTAAATTCTCGCCGGATAAGCTATGGAAAGCTATAAACAACCTATTACCTAGATAAAAGAATAAATCGCCCCTGCCAATTTAAGTTAATAGCGACGATAAATAGGAAATTAAAGAAATACTAGCCTATAAACTTATATAAGGAATACTAAAGTACCGTATAAGTTAGAAAGGATATAATTTAGACCCTACCTAGTACCCCGCATGGAATTTTATAGGTAGCCCCTATAAGTTATAAGAGTTCTACAGCCGTTATTCTAACAAACATGGACCGCTAAAGTACTTAGATAAGTGGATAGAGTGCTGGCATAGCGAAGACAATAAATTACCAGTGGAGCATAAAGATAAGAATGCCCTATAGGGGTAATACAGACATATAAAGCCTAAGGGCAGGCTTTCTCGGAGGGGGGGGTAATGTTACGGCACTAGCAAGTTGCCATCACGTGACCAGAAGATTGTATATAACTTTGAGCGGTGCTTCCGTTCTTCTTGTTTCCTTTCTTTAGCTTTGGATCCTCGTTTATAGACAGTCCAATCGTACAGGCTTGCGCGACCTTCTTGCCGTGCTCGTGCCTTGATTGACCGAGTCGCTAACATAAAGGGCTTCTCTATAGCAATACGGCTAAAGTAGCCCTCCTTTTTATAGGCGTTATATAAGAATCGCTTATAGGCAGATATGCCTTTAAGAAAGCCAATCTCCTTAAAGGACTTTTATTGGTACCAATGATCTTACTTTACTTATGCAATTAAGCGCTATTATATTAGGGTATTAATATTCGGCTTTCTTCCTTTCTACTTTTAAGGAGTCTAAGTATCCTTTTAAAGAGAGGTAGAAATTATACTATAAGAGATACTAAGAAAGCTGCTAATCTTCTTATAAGTCTAACTAACGTAGCAATTAAGGGTATATGTAATATTACGCGGATAGAGAGCTGGGTTCTAAGCCGTTAAAGGACTAAATAGCAAAGAAGTGGAGGTAAGTAGTGGCCATAGTTCTGGCGCATAAGATTTGGTATTTTAAGATATATATTTCTGTTGCAGCATTTTAATTATTTTATATTACCTCCAGGTTATGCTTTAGTAGCTTCTTTGGCTTATAAATTACGCTTCATATAGCTAAAACCACGCCAGCGCTAGCAGGGAGCGCTGCTGGCCCGCTTAGGTTACCCCCTTATAGACCTTTTAAAAGAAGGTCTTGCCAAAAGAGGCTAGCGTCTTGGCGAGGTAAGCCTTGGCAAGAAGGGGAACGAGACAAGGTCCGAGCTTAGCAGAATACAGGTCGGAGATTCTTTGTTCCAGCGGTAAAAGCTACCCGCCTAACGAAGCCCCCTTAATAGCCTCACAGAAATATCACCACTTGCAGTGTCTGCCACGGGATTCCCCCTGTCAAAATTATCCAATTCATTATGAGCACCTCAACTCTCAAGTTGAGGCATGTCTCCCGCCTCCCTTACTCACTACTTCCGCACCAATCAACCCGGCATGAATCAACCACCCGCCGGCATAAAAAAATGCAAACCCTCTCTCCCTCACCCTCCTACGCCTCCAATACCACAACTTCTGCGCACATCATCTTTAACCCACCTTCGTCCGCCCCGAATGTCTACCACACCCCACTCAAGTTCTTACCTAAGAATGACCGACGACGACAGCTCTATTCTGCGGCAATTGCTTCATCAACACAAACTGCGCTCTCCACACGCACGCCCGTAACTGCCCAAACTGGCACTCCCTTAAGCGTGGCCTCTTTTCTCCCTCCAAAACCCTCAGCTTCTCTCCCGCCTCCCGTACGCATGCCTTATGAGAAGAAATACCATCTCACTGACGTTGAAATTGCTGAAGTACGTTCACTGCGGTCGTCAGATCCGGATTGGTGGACGAGGGAGCGCTTGGCAGAGAAATTTGGGTGCAGTCAGTTTTTTGTGGGTTTGGTGTGCAAGGCACCGGAGAAGGCTAAAACTATAGAACGGCAGCATCAGCAAGCGAGGGAACGGTGGGGAAGGAGGAGGAGGGAAGCGAAGGAGGACCGAAATAGGAGAAGAGAGACTTGGGGGAGAGATTTGTAGACGAAGAATATTGAAAACTAGGGATTCGAGTGGGCCTGGGAAAGATTGGAAGCGACAAGCCAACTATTTGGAAGCGCGGCGGGAAAATCCGAGAGAGCTTGCATGTGTTATTCATGCTGCATTCGTTTGTCGAGGGATTCGAATGAAGGGTAGTGGGAGGATTAGGTGTAAGATATGGTGATTTTGCTTGCGTCAACGCATGGGGTATGTGTATCTTACAAATCCGGATCCTTGGGGGGATTTTCGGTTCGTTGTATAATGGACTATTTACCGATACATGGCGTGTAAAAGTAATTAAGATCAACTCAACAGAGTGAACGTTCAAATTTTCTACGATTTACCCGGGTTGTCCAAATTTGCGTTCCCAGCCGCATAATGGGGTCACGCAGCTCTCATTTGGTCAAGCTGAATCACTGAGGCGGTAGCATCAACATTGTTATGTAGGCAGATGACTGCATGCGGTATTTTACGAGAATTTTCTGATCTGAAGGTGAAATTCATTGAATAGTCGCTAGAGCGACTTGAAGCGCCTCGAAGGGACTTATAATGCTGGTAGGAGAGTCCTGAGGTCTATTGAAGCCTTTAGAAAGAGTCTGCTTCGTATGTATTCCGTCTGTTTTATATTATCCCCGTATTTCCCCCTCCTAATTCATCGGCTCCTCAGCCGCATAGTGAAGATATGCACCCAACAACTTGATGCCCTCAATGTAGTTTTTCTTATCTAGCTTCTCATTGATTGAATGCGCTGCATCTGTGGAGCTACCCATTGGTAACAGCAGCACATTCTTTCCAGTCGCCTGTTCAAAAGTCAAAGTGACAGGTATACTACCACCTTCCCTGGTTAAATCTGGTTTTACTCCCCACACATGCTCCACTGCCTTTCCAGCTGCAGTAAAGTTCCAGTGTTTAGGCGATGCTACCCACCATTTTCCGGCATGCTGGAGGTATACACGGCATCTATTTTTCGAGCCTAGCGCGGCGAAAGCGTCGTTGACGTGTTTATATACAAGTTCGTTGACCGCTTCGATCTCCATGTCGGGGACGGTACGTATGCTGAACTTTCCAGTTACTTTGGCAGGGATGACTGTTTTGGCGCCGGGAGCGCTGAAAGCGCCTTCTACACCATGGAGAGAAAGCGAGGGGTAGCGCCAGCGGCCCATGAGCGTGCGTTCTTTGTCTGGATAGAGGCCGGTTTCGCTTCCCAATGATTCATATAGGTTATCCATTGTGAACGCAATGTCGCTGTAAAGAGACTTCTCCTCATCTGTAAGAGGGGCGACAAGGTCATCAATTCCTTTGATCAGAATCTTGCCGTCTGGCGATACCAGCGTGCCCATTACACGCACAAGGTCCGTCATCGGCTCATGTGCTGTACCGCCGAATACACCGCTGTGAAGATCCTGCCCTGGCCCAGATATCTCAATCGAATAGTAGTTGCACCCGCGAAGACCATATGTCAGACAAGGCTTCTCGGTTCCCAGCCAGTAGTTGTCTGAAATGCAAACAGCATCCGCGTCCTTGAAGTACTTCTGGCTCTCTTCCATGATAAAATCGTCAAGACCCTCTGAGCCATATTCCTCCATACCTTCGAAGCACATGAGCAGATTCACTGGGAAGTCCACACCGGCTTTTTGATGGGCCTCAATAGCATTTAGCCAACCCAGCACAGGTCCTTTATCATCGGTGCTACCACGTCCGTACATGCGCCCTTTGTCATCTGTAGTGAGCTTGAAAGGTTCTGTTGCCCATCCATCTTCTAATAGTGCAGGCTGAACATCATAATGGCCATAGACGAGGATCGTGCGCTTTTTGGAATCATTGCCATAACGTGCGACCACAACCGGCGGTAGTTGGAGGTGCTCTTTATGTGGCTGCTTGCCTAGTGGCCGTAGCTCTACCTTTGCGCCCAGAGACTTGAGTTCTGAGGCTAGAAACTCGCCCATCTGATTCGTATTAGCAAGAAGTTATTGTAATATGTCTGAGAGATACAGGCATAGATTTTTTACCTTGATAACCTCTGGCCTCCTCTCATCCTCGGCGCTGACACTCGGAATCGCTACAGCCTTCCTCAGCCTCTCGATAAAAGCATCCGACAAGCTATCGACTTGCTTGAAGTAAGCGTCGAGCTGGGGCGCCATGATTCTTTTATCACTGTGGAGGTAGGGCCAAACCGGCTTTGATGACCCGCGCGGTATTGAAGGGAAGTAATTTCGAATCGAAGGGAGAATGTATTGAAATGGGAGGCGGAGAGAAAAGCTGGTGGGAAGGTGGCTAGGTGAATAGGGTGAGGTGAGCCTGCTGAGTGGGAGGGGACACAAAGTACTGTACATGTAGCGCGGGGCATGCTTTGGAGTTGGGTTTGGAGTTGGACGGGTCGAATCGACTGGCACGACTGGTACATGTAAACAAAAACCAGCATACGATCGTCTCTCAATAATTATTTACCATACGTCATTATTTACAAAAATGTATAGCATGGTCCAAACTTGCAGACATACTCCACAAGTCATTGTTCAAGACTGAAAGGTCCGCAAGAGCTTCATCGGTCTTCCAGAACCATTGAGTTATTAAATATCCTCCCTTTCAACTCCCATGTTTACTCCCGCCTTCGTGATGATGAAACCAAGTCGCTCTCCAGAACTAGAACCTAGCTTCCACGCTTCAAATTTCCTCACATTAATTGCAGAAGCCCTCCGCCCTTTCTCTGCAAGTGCGTCCTCTATGCTCGTCGCCTCGTGGAAGGGGGTAACGGGTATTCTTCTGACCCCAAAATGGAGAGTTGGAAGTAGAGACCAAGAGGATGTAAGGCTGGATCTCATGCCTCGAGCTCCTTGAGCGGTGTGGGAAGTAAATGAAAGTGACCAGCTTGTTGTAATGATGGTACAAGAGAAGGTTCGGGAGAGGTCGGTAAGTTGTCGCGCCAAGGCAGCATATACTTCGTTCGTTGACAGTGCTCTTGATTCAGAAAGACGTGCGGTATCTTCCTCTGTACGAGTTTGCCAAAAGAATGCGCTGGCGCTGTCGAGCATAATCGAGTGAAGTGGTCGATTAATTGAGGCATGGGATGTCGAGTGAAACAAATACATAGGTAGACTGGAGACAGTCGAGAGTAAAGAAGTATGAGACCAAGGCCGAAATATATGGATATGGGATAGAGAAGATTGAATAAGATCATGGATAACTTTAGATTTTCCTGTAGTTGAGAACTGGGCTCCATTTACGGGCTGACTTAAAGAGAATGACGATTCTAGCTGTGAAATCACGTAATGAGACATGACTTCTGTTAACCTCTGTATGTCGAAGCGACAGTCTGTATCCAATACAACTACTGCACTATCCTTCCCGTTGAGTATTATACCCCGATGAGTTCGTGGAAGGATGGCGAGAGTGGTCATGTAATATAGTAAATGTGTTTTCCCTCCACCAGAACCCGTCGAGATGAATTCAATAACGGATCCTTTGGATATTATATTTCGTGCCGAAACATCTGGCAATGGTCGATCCGCTGCTGACGATGACCATGGCTCCATTGGTGGCTGGGGTTGTGCTTGAGGTATCACCCCTTGCTCACGAAATGGAAGATGGCTGTCAAGCGCCTGGATACCAAAATAGGGAGAACCCCCAGCATGGCTGAGGGCTTTCAATGAATACAGAATCTGTTTCCATGATTAGATGTGACCTATGATGGTGATATATCAATTCTGGTTCCACCCACCTCATCCAGTCCATCCTCCTCCACCTCACGTAGCAATCTCCTCCCTAAATCTTCAGCGCTCATTCTTGAGCTTAGTCCTCAAGTTTCTTCCAGTATATCCTGCATACCTAACTCTTAATTTCTTAATCCTCAACATCAATCTCTAACATCAAGCTTCTAGTTGCAGATGGCGCCGCCAATAGAAGAATTCCTCCCAGTCCAGCTCGAGCAGAGGCTACAATATACAATGAACGGCAAGCTGCGGAAGAGCCCTGTTGAGTTGGAGAGGTGCAAGTTGATGGAGATGGTGCAATATATGTGCGAAGTCAGCAATAGGAATGACCCGAACGCTGTCGTGGTTTGTCAGCCGGTGGTGAGGTTGTTTCGGAGGTGAAGGCTGCTCTCCCACTTGTCAGCAGCTGAAGCTAACAGCCCGGGACAATAGGTGCGCCAACGGATTAACAGTGGAGACGACGGCCTGGGAATATTTGCATGATTGAGCAAGTAGGAGAGGGTGAGAGCTTGGAATGCGATTCTCAGTGCTCCGGGTTAGGGCAGATGTTATGTTCAAGGGTGCGTCGAGATTCGAGGAATTTGCCGAAAGTATCACTGAGAGAATCATAGGAGTGTTTTGATGATAACTCCCTCATCCAAGCTTAAAATATTTTGCTAGCAAATTCAACTCCAAAAAATGCAGCTTAAGCACCTTTAATGATCCGCTTGCCTACCCAAAACGCCTCGCTGACAGGATGAACCCATAACTCATTGGAGGACTCTAAGGCCCAGAATAAATGCTCGACCTAAGACGCCCACGTCGCTGTCTGCGCTGCCTTCCTCCAATACCTGCGGTCATAATTGACAAGCGCTCCTCTTTCCAGCTTCTCCTCCATCGCGGCCCTCTTCCCGTCAGCTGCACCATCATACCCAATGTCCATATCCATATCCCTTGTTAGAAACGCTTGTTCATCTTGCTGTATTGTAGCCATGGTCTCAGCCCACATCTGTTCGCTCTTCTGTTGCCTGCTCTGGTTGTCCCGTGTCCCTCCCCGTTTCTGCAACCCGCTTTTACTTGCTGCCATAAGCTTCCGTAGCGCCTGCTCAGCTAATATTCCTTCTTCCGTGGCACGTTCCCTGATCTTGCGCGGGTCCTGTTCGCGTTCCGTGTAGACAGGTGTTCCCTGCCATGTGTGCTTGCTTGGGAAATTAGGGAAATGGGAAGGTATGTAGTTCCGCTCTGCTTTATCCCTTGCGCCAGAAAGCTCCGGACCGAGTAACCCTTCTAAATCTGGTGGTGGTGGTTCTGCGGGCAGCGGAGGAGGTATCGGTGGTTGAGTTATTGATGGTGGAATTGGATGGTTGAGGTGTTGTATCAGTGAAGCTGGCTTTATACCCATGTGGGCGAGTGCGTGGATAAAGTCTTGTGGAATGGACTGAGTGCGTCGGCTTGAGCTCATTGACTGCTTAACCAATGATAGAAAATGTAACATGTCTGTGGTTGAAAGTTAAAGGGTGGATATAATGACAGGCAAATAGAGTATTTCAAACTCTACCGAGCCGACATACACTCTTCAACCTCAGCCCGGAAAGCTTCAAGTGCTGTAGGCTTCACGCTGTCAAATCCTATAGCACTTAGATGTAGCGATATGGCGCGCAACATCTGGCTCTTGAAAAAGAGCTCATCTTGTAGTGTCACCAGCGGATCGACATGAAAGGGTTGTGTGTGCCGGAGTTGGTGGTGATGTATCCTTCGCAGATTACCGTCTGGGTAATTACCATCGTTGTTTGGCGGATGCGGTCTCTTCATAGTGGATACTGAGGAGCTGGCGCACTTCGGATCTAGCCATGCATGGGCTTTACCAAAGAAAGATAGAAGAGAAGGAGACTCGTGGCTTGACTGAGAGTCTATAGCGGCGCACTCACAGGTGCATGACAAGGGTATTCAAAGGTAGTGAGAAGATGGTGAGAAGGTCGTGGGTGGCTTGCTTTGCGGCTCTGGCACAAGGGAGTGTCGTCGGAAGTTACCGAGAGGCCTGAGCTTTACATACATGTACAACCTCACACCATCGCATTGACTTCAATCCTCACCACATCTCCAACCTTCGTCTGCATCACAAAACCTCTCCACTACCCAATCTTCTGCAATGGTAGTCAAACCAATTACCGGGGTATCCCTCCCAATTAGAACTCTTAGACCTCAGACGAGAGAATGGAGCTAACATAAGTGCTTTAGATGCTCCGTCGCGGCATCGTGCTCGACCTCACAGTTGCTCTTGGTCAGTAATATCCTCAAAAAGCTACGCGATTACTTTTAATTGTTACATGTCATGCACTATAGCTATCATCGATACACGACAACTAACTCCCCGCAGGTCTCGGAACAACAGCCGGCTATGCATGGTGGTATGGTAAGTGACGGGACTACCGCTGATATACGTTAGCCCTTTTCTCAGCAGTTATTGTGAACTTTGAATCTCACACCTTTCTAAAAGGCTACCACGTCCCCGCGGTCCGCCACCGTGATGCATTCTACCAAAAGATCGAAGATGAACGGGCAGCTGCCCTTGGCCAGAACAAATAAACTTATTCCGGACTTGCGGGGTGGGCGAATCTGTTACATGTAGGAGGATGATGGACGGTGCATAGATTAGACATTGGCGTGGGTGGACTGGACTGTATCATACAACTGTGGGAAAGAAGTTTCAAAGGGTGCCAATCCAAGCCAACTCAAGATAAGCTTTTGCCCGCCGCAATATCGGAACGACATGTACAAGATATAGCTGGCTGTTAGGCAATTTTTTGCCATGTTTATATTCAAATCGGCTGCATATGCTGAAGCCTTCGAAACGCCGCCTATGCAGTCTACACCCCTCCCGTACATCCAAATAAACCAGAAACCTATGTAGGAATTAACACCTAACTTCAACTCCCTTCCTGCTAACGGTAAAATACTTCACCCCTTTGTATGGCGTGACGCCTGAACCTAAACCTCGACTCTTTTTCGCATCCACCAGGAGACTGTCAACTCTGACTCCACTGGCCAACCATCCCTTGACTGAAAAGCTAATTGTAGCTAATGAAGGCATTAGCACCTTATTCATCTTCACTTTCGCATTCTTCTGTTCCATCTGCTGTTCATTCTGGTATCCCTTTGACTGTTCAACTTCGAGAGTGGCGGTTTGGTAACCTCCACCATCCTCATCATACTCCCACTTGTCACCCCCACCGCCGAAACCTGCAGGTCCAGCTTGCCCAGTGTCTTCATCCTCTTCAGACCCCACGACTGACCCTCGCAAGGTAGCCAATGCACCAATAGCCCCGCCGTGACTCGAAGCCATGAGTGCGGCAACGTCTTTCCCGCTGATTCGCCAATCAACCCCGGCGTCGCCCGGGGCATACTGAGTGTCGCCTTTGCTAGCTCGTAGATCTGTAATATTGCGCACTCCAGCCGGCAAAGGCACATTGATTATTACTTCATCGACACTGGGATGGGCTGACGTGCCACCAGCGCCAAAGGCTGTGCTAGAACGTGAACCTAGGCCTGCAGCACGCGGGAATGAGGAAGATGGGCCAGATGTAGCTGATGATGAAGAATTGAATCGAGAGGAGAGCGTCAGCCTGACTTCAAATTCGGCGCCTATGGGGCCAAGACCTGTGCGAACTTGTACTATCGCGGGAAGGTTGAGGCTCGAGGCTTGTTTTGTTGCGGAAGCGGAGAAGGGCAGGGAGTCTCCGCCCAAAAGATCCACTTCATACCCCGCAAGAACGAATCTCCCATCTGGTGGCACAAAACTCAACTCACCAGGTTTTTCTCTCCACCTTGCGAGCCTAACGCAGGGGTGAAACACGGGAAGGCTGATCGTGTTGGCAATGCCACCAGGAGCATTCAGTTGTAACATTAAGTCTGGCACTCCAGACACCTTAGCCGTGAATGCTATAGTACCAAAAGCTAGCGCACTGAGTGGAATGCCAGAGGGTGCAAGGGTTATGTTGAGGGTTTCTACAATGTCCACATAGAGTTCATTGCTGGTGTGACGAACGTTTGCGCGGCGCCATGGGACAGGAGAGGCTGTATTGGAATTTGGACGCGGAAGATTTGGCCGCGGCAGTGAGAAGGGCGTGCCTGTTGATGGGGTGAGTGAAGGCGAAGAACTAATTTCGGGCGTTAGTATAAATGCACAGTTTGAAGTATGCCTGGAATAAATGGAAATGGATGTAGAGAACTATCGCTGGGTTATATACCTGGGTAATCCTACACCTCCTAGTAATTTACCCATCCACGATGGCGCTTCCACAACGTCTCTAAGTGCATTTGGCTCTGTATTGGACACCAATCCTCCATCGCACATCTCATTCAATAGTTGTGCCACGACATCGTAAGAGCTCTCAATCTTGCTTGCTAGTAGCGGTGAGCCGAGGAAGTCTTCTAAAGCATCTGCTACACGATGCAGGAATTCCAGCACCAAAAGGGGCTCTGACTCGGCCGAAGACGGCGAAATAAAGAGAAGGTGATCCTGAAGTATCGAGTACGCGAGTGTTGGTGGATGAGTATTTGGGAGATATATCAGCGAAGGTCGTGGCAAGGGATAGGCAAGGTAGAGAGGTAACAGGACGCTAGCAGAAGGCGGTCGGGCCCTATAAACATGCTCTAGTATAGTTGCACTATGAACATTAGGTACGGCGGGCCAGCATGGTGGGGTAGTGGGGAGTTACTTGTGCTCGTCAAAGATGTAAAGCGCTTCTATGGCACTCATGTTCGTCTCAAGTTATTGAGGAACCCCTTCGCAAGATCGGGCGTGCGGCCTGGAAGGGTTGTCCATAGAACATTAGAAAGGTATGGGTGGTGCCCGGGTGGTGGATGAGATTCTTTGGTGTTTGTTGGTCGATGCGTCGCTTCGCAAAGCTTCCTCCGCAAATCTACCAGGACTGCATGCATCTTTCTACAGTACTTCATAGTTCATCACCTGTTGCACTCCCGCACATCACTGTGCACTTCTACACTCTGATTTATTTGACATGCTATCTCTAAGGTAGATGGCTAGGGATACGCCTTCATTATATGCGCTGGAGCCGGGTCCGAAGCCGGACCAAACCTTGGCCGAGGGCAAAACTAATGTCAATGACTGTCTACCATGCCGTGTTATGGGTATTTTGCTTCGCTCATTCTCCATCTTAGTACCCACTCGAGTTGCTTAGTACTAATTGAAACTTTACCAACCAGGCGGGGGTGCGTTCATTGGACTGGGTGTATACAGTTACATCTCTGGTCAATCCCGGCTCCGGCAGCAGCAAGCAGGAATTCTAAACAGTAAATCCAGGTTTGGAATGAGGTCACGCCAGGCCGGTATAACGAGCATTGCGGCCACCCTTGTTGGACTTGGAATATACAGACTTGTTAATTAGAACAAAGGCGACGTTAGAGAGCATGGCGCTGGCGTTGTATGTGAAATAACGCAGAAAGGATGAAGATGATTTATATTAAAATAACAACGCTTTGCATCAAATCACCACTCTAAGAGCTAAATCAGACACTACCACGCTATGCATATTCCCATTCCATTTGGTATCTCGGCAAACCATGAGAAAGGCACCTATTTATATGCTACTCCTTCCAATGCATAACCCGCAAATGCTGTTAACCCAACTGACGCCGCCTCTTGCTAATTACGTACCGTCTTTTTGGGGCGCCAAAGCCATCCCTCTTCGTGAATATAATACGCAGCCTTCATGAGAAACGATTTCTCTTGCTTCCTCCGAAGCCGTCTTTTCGTTCGTTCCAAGATCCACTGATATCAAAATAATCACCGAATGGCAACCTTCGCTTGAACCCAGCACCACTGCCTAGATTTGAAGATGGACGGCTGTTGGCGCGGCTAAATTGACGGTTTGAGGAGCGCCGTGGGACAACTTCAACGCGCATAGATGGTATTGTCGTGATGTTGCTGTTTGATCCCGAGTGGTCCGACATATCCATTTCGCTTTCTTGAGATGACGGAAACGCATGCGAAGAACGAAACGTGAAATCAGCCCGGAGAGGGGTCGTGTCTATATGGTTTGACGGAGCTGACAGGTCGACTGGCATTGGCGGAGCAGATTCTGGTCGAGGAGGCGAGGCTGGTCGAAGTGGAGGAGAGGATTGCACAACTTCCGGGCTGGGTTTTCTCTGCATTATCGGTGACGAACTTCGCGCCCTTTTCTCTTCTTGTGCTTCGTCGTCGCTATCGCTTGTCGCCTGGCCTGGAACAGCTCCTTCGAACCGCTCCGTAGCCCACTGCCTGACTCTCCAGCCCTCTCCATCACACAAGCCTAGACCCTCCTTGTCCAAAAATCCAATAAGTTCTTCCAGGGCTTCCTGATAGCCCTCTGCATGTGCCCGAGCTTGATCAGCAGCGGCAGTCTTATATAAGTTTGTCACAGAAAGGGCTGCCGATCGAAAGGCTTGGTGTAGGTCTGGCTGGGGAGTTGTTTTCCGTTTTGAAAATGTCGTAGATGGCAGTGATTTATTTAGAGCCCGCATGGAGTCCATGTCGTTCTGGGAGAGGTAAGTGTCTGCAGTGTGAGAGGCAAGGTTTCTCGGGTAACGCACAATTGCCTAAGGAGAGAACGGCTAACAGAGCCTGACTAGGAAACGTATTAAGCGTCCCGGTTGACGATTTTCTGGGAGTGACGGGGCTCTCGTGGCGGGGCAGATGTAGGTGATTCTGATAGCCAGCCTCGGCGTGTGTTGGCCTTCTATCAAAGTTGGCACGGGCCCTTCGTTCTGCCATGCCAAGCCCGCTTAATCATCATTTTCTCCGAGGCCCCACCTTGCCCTGCCGTCAGGCATCAGGGGCCATACCTCCACGCCCCTAGCCCGATACCGCCGATCGTGCCAAGTAAAAGGGGTTAAGCTTACTACTAGGTAAGCTTAGCGAAACCGAATATTTGTAACGTGTCCCGCTCCACGTCGCTATATGGCCAAAAAGACAGATGTGCTTATGAATCTATTGCGACTGTTGCGGGATCCAATATATGTGCTCTTACAATTTTAGAACATGCGGATTGTTGGTCCCCCTAACAAAATTTTGACCTAAGTTTATAACCCAAAGCTTTAATTTAGAGCTTTATTATAGGCCGCTACTAGTTACACACCCCCTAATTACTGCGCGCACACCCCCCACTAAATAGGCTTAGATTTTTCCTCTTTAAGTTAGAACATTATGTGTGTTTGACTTGTTTATATCTGCATCACGAAAATCAAACTTTTAAATTATAACTTCTATGACTATACCACCAGAATTAAGTCTTAATTTTAACTATAGTATAACTTATAGAGTTTAAATTAAAGCTGGAATGCGCCAAAGGACCCCTTAGCAAAGTCGCGCTGAAAGGGTAGGGCCCCACGACCGCTATAAGCCTGTAAAATATTGCCGCCAACAATTGGCAGGCAATCTGCAGAGGCATCTTAACTTCCACCACCATTCTTTGACGCTGTATAGCACTGCCCTTTGACGAACTCGCCGACATCATTAAGGGCAAAGTTTATGCGATCGCACAGCTTCAACGGAGGTGGGTTGTTACGGCACTGGCAAACTGCCGTCAGATTGCCTCAGATTGCCGCAACTTGCCGTCACGTGATGGCAAGTTGTCATCATGTGACCAGATGATTGTATATAGCTTCAAGCGGTGCTTCTGTTCTTCTCCTTTCCTTTCTCTAGCTTTGGATCCTCATTTATAGACTACTAATTGTACAGGCTTACGCGTCCCTCTTACCATACTCGTGCCTTAATTAACTAAGTCGCTAATATTATCCAAAGCTTGTTACTACTCTTCTTCCTAAGAAGGAACTTAAATATATCTATAGACCAAGGACACAGGAAAGGACCTAAAGGATATTACCAGAATAGAACAGGACCCTAAGGACAGGACAGAACTAAAAGGATATATATAACACCATCTAAAGAACAGGACACGTACGGACCAGAACCCCTAGAAAATAAATAAACAATGGAAATTACTTAACACCCCTACCACTATGCTATAAAACACAGTAGTAGGCAAGGCAGCTACAGGACCCGTAAACGCCTTAGATAAAGAAATAATTAATGTTTTAACCCCTTAGGCGGAGCTTGCGGCAGCCAATGCTGAAATTAAACGGCTATGAGAACTGCTTGAAACTAGAGACACCCCTATATCCTAGGTTGACCTATTGGACAGACTTGCTATGGTCCTTAAGGCCCTAGCCTAGCGTATAGCATTGGCATTGTCGCGGTCTGCGAAGGTTGTAGACCCCCTATTGCTTACAGACGGAACTGACCCTATATTTGACAATTAGAAGCTTTAACTGTAAGATAAGCTTGAAGTTAATGCAGACCACTTCCCTACTACCTAAGCTAAAATGGCCTATACCTTCGGCCGTACTGGTAGGGATGTACAGACGTATCTACGTCCGCGATATACCTAGGACTTGGCAGACCCCTTCCTCTCTAAAGAAGAGATAATTGACTACCTATCTTCTATTTATAAGGACCCCTTTAAGATACAGAACGCCTGCCTTAACTATAAAGCCCTTAATATGAAAATGACAGAGACCTTCTTAGTCTTCTAGACCCGCTTTCTATACCTAGCTAGACAGGCTTGAATCCCCTAGAAAGATTTAATGCTAGACCTCTTTAACAAGCTTACCCTAGACCTATAGCGCGCTGTATTGCCGGTTTATACTACTATATAGACGCTAAAGGAACTTATGGATTAGTGCCTAGCTATTAACTAGGGCCTCCGCTGAATTAAGGCATGTGCTAAACGGTATAAGATAAAAAACTCTACTAACTAGAACATAAGTACTATAAGAACGGGCTATAGCGCCCTAGTAAGATCTGCAACCCCTATGGTGCCAACTATACCGCCTACCATTAACCTAGCGGCTAGCCATACAGCTACCCCCGCTGTAGGTCCGGCAAATACTTAACCTATATATAGCAACCCCCGTTTATAGGCCCTTAGTAATTAAGGAGCCTGCTTCTTATGTGGCCAAAAAGATTACTTTGTAAAAGACTGCCTAATAGCGGTAAAGATAAATAAGGTCCTATTAATTCAGGAGGATAGTATAGAGTTGGAAAAAGAGGAACCCTAAAGCAAGACTCCTCTCTAGGGTTAAAAGGAATTAATATATTATATATTAATCTGGGTTGGCTAGTTAGTAGAAGAAGCTGCACTATCCCTTATACTTTATTCCGTAATAGATATTAAGTTTTAACCTCTACTTTAGCTAACTCTAGAGTAAATGCCTTTACCTTAATAGATATATAATATGCTGTAAAGCTAGCTGACTTTTTAAACATACCCCTTAAGGAACTGCCTAAACCAATTCCTATCCGTGGGTATAATGGGCGGATAGGACCACCTATTATAACTATCTTGCGGATTTACCTCCATGTAGATAGATAAAGGTAGTATAACGTCCCCTTTCTTATTACAGACCTAGGAAGCCATGATATAATCTTAAAAAGAAAATAGCTAGCCTATCTAGGCTTACAGCTTAATGTACAGAGTAGATGGCTTATCTAGCCTAAAACCCTACCCCCAATACCTTCTTTTATAAAGGAAATCAGCATTATAATGGAAAATCTTATATGGCTATAGATAGACACCGTCAACCAGGCCAATGCTATGTGTAGGGACTAGGCCTTTAAGAAAGATATACAGCTTGATTTGCAATGGGTCTATATACTACGCCGCCCCTAAACTACTAATGTTGTACTACCGGCACTAGAAACCCAAGAAGTTAGTAATAAGCCAGCTGGCTTAGGCCCTATACAGCTATAAAGAACGGCAAGGAATATCGGACGCTGTACTAAATGTATGGACTAAAAGGATAACTTACGGAAAATGGAACAGGAGCTAAAGAGGGTTATAAACCCTCTACTGCAAAATACGGTCCATAGAACGTCTATAAAGAAACCTATAAACCTCCTACTAGTTAATATCTGCTGTATTAGTGCCATAGGGTTCTACTAGAACTTAAAATGGCCCAACACCGTTGCCTTTATAACTAGCTTATACGAAATTGACCGGATAATTAAAGACAAGGAAGCCCTGGCCCGTGACTAGCTTAGTAGGGAAAGTAAGCTTATAGATAAGGAGCTAGTAGAACAGAAACTACCCCACTAATACCAGGAATTTAAGGACGTATTCTCTAAGACAGTATCTAATATACTCCCGCCTTACTGACTATATGACTATAAGATTAAGATTGAGCCAGATAAGGAAGACACCCTTAGCTATAGCCCCCTCCGCTAGCAATCTACTGATGAGCTATAGGCCACTAAGCAGTATATTATTGATAACCTTAATAAGGGCTTTATTGAGCCTAGCCAGGCCCCCTTTGCCTTACCTATTCTCTTTATAAAGAAGCCAAATAGCGGACTCCGTTTCTGCATTAACTACTATAAACTAAACCATATAACCCGTAAAGACTGATATCCGCTGCCCTTACTTAAAGAAACACTGGCCCGTATAAATAAGGCTAAGATTTTTACAAAGCTTAATATCCGCTAGGCTTTTTACTAAATTAGGATGGACCCCAGATCTAAGGATCTTACTACATTTTAAACCTGCTACAGATTATATAAATGTAAAGTACTACCTTTTAGACTAACTAATAGACCGGCTACGTACCAACGGTATATAAATAACGTACTCTTTAACTACCTTAATGACTTCTGCATAGCCTACCTAGATAATATTATAATTTACTCTAAGAATGAACTGGAATATAAGGAGCATATCTATAAAGTCCTATAACGGCTCCGCGAAGCTGGTCTCCAGGCCAATATTAGGAAGTTAGAATTTAGTGTTAAGCGCACTAAGTACCTAGGGTTTATTATCAGTATAGACAGAATTGAGGTAGACCCAGAAAAAATAGCCGCAATTGACTAGTGGGCACCCCCACGGACCGTAAAGGGGGTATAATTATTTTTAGGTTTCTGTAACTTCTACTGACACTTTATTAAGGACTATAGCAGGATCTCCCAGCCTCTTAACTGTCTTACTAGGAAAGACCAGCCCTTCTATTTTGGCGCCATATATAGGCAGGCCTTTAATAAGCTTAAAAAAAGGCTAGTATTGGCTCCCTTACTTGCCCATTTTAACCCAGAATGGCCCTTAATGCTAGAAACTAATGCCTTAAACAGCGTAATAGCTGGTGTCTTTTCCTAGAAGCAACCGGATGGAGAATAGCACCCTATTACATACTATTTAAAGACTATAATAGATGCTAAGCTGAACTACCATATCTATAACAAAGAAATGCTGGCTATTATCTCTAGCTTTTAGCACTGGTGTATACAGCTAGAAGGGACCCCTAAGCCTATTAAGGTGGTTTTGGATCATAAGGCCTTAGCATACTTTATAACAACAAAGGCCCTTACGGCCCGGCAGGCACGCTGGGCGGATATCCTATCTTAGTTCCACTTCCTAATTATATACAGGCCAGGCGCAACCAACCGTGCCAATGCCCTTATAAGGCGCGAACAAGACCTAGATAACCAGATGGCTGCGAAGATCTTATTATAGACCCAGACACTACTATGACCAGAGCACCTTAACCCCTAGATATAGGCAGAACTAAATACAGACCCTTTAGACGCTAAAATATATCCTGTTAACTCCACGGAACTTGACCTTATTGATAAACTACTATAGGCAAATTATACAGCCCCCTCTCTACAGGAGTGCCGTAAAAAGATAAAGAATAATAATAGCCTATAGTCCCTTGAAAATGGATTACTTAAGCACCAGGTATAGCTAGTAGTAGCAGAAGAATAAAACTTATAGACTTAGCTTATTGCTAAAGCGTATACTTAGATCTCTACGGCCTACCCTAGAAAAAACAAGACCCGCAAGATTATTGGCAACTATTATTACTGGCCTAGAATAGTTATGGATATTAATTACTACGTATAGAACTGCAACAACTGCTATAGGTCTATAATTCCACGAGATAAGACTCCAGGACTGTTAAAACCACTCCCAATACCAAAGCGCCCCTAGCAGCATATCTTTATGGATTTCCATGAGCTACCTACAGACCGTAACGGATATAATATGGCTATAGTTATAGTTAACCGCTTTAGTAAGCGCCTGTTCTTAATCCCTTGTTATAAGAATATTGATATAAAAGAGGCAGCCCAACTATACGTCCACTATGTCTACTGAATTTATGGACTACTAGATACTATTATGTCCGACCATAGCCTATAGTTTATATTAGCTTTCTGGAACAAGTTTACCTAGATCCTAGGCATTAAGCTAAAGCTTTCTACGGCATACTACCCCCAGACAGACAGCCAGATGGAGATTATAAACCAGTATTTAGACCAGAGACTCCGACCCTTTATTAACTATTTTTAGGATAATTGGGCCAAACTACTACCTCTAATAGACTACGCCTAGGCCACCCTACCCCACAACTCTATAGGATTTGCACCTATCTAGTTAGAAATAGGGTATTTACCTTATATAAGCTTTAACTGGGAAAGAATAAAGGGGCCGTGGACTGTATGCGAAAAACTATCTTATAAGGAAGCCCAGTATTACGCTAAACGCTTAGAAGAAGCCTAGAAAGTAGCCTATACAAACCTAGAAAAGGCCTAGAAATTAATAAAACAGCAGGCAAATAAGCATAGGCGTAAGCCTGACTTTACTGTAGGTGATAAGGTCTGGGTTATAACAAAGAACTAGAAGATAGAGCGGCCTAGCTATAAGCTAGACTATTAGATAGCGGGACCATACGAAGTTCTTAAGAAGAGAGGCAACTTATATAAAGTAAAGCTCCCGGATTTGATCAAGGTCCACCCTAAATTCTCGCCAGATAAGCTACGGAAAGCTATAAATGACCCATTACCTGGACAAAAGAATGAACCGCCCCTACCAATTTAAGTTAATGGCGACGATAAATAGGAAATTAAAGAAATACTAGCCTGTAAACTTGTATGAGGAACACTAAAGTACCGCGTAAGTTGGAAAGGATATAATCCAGACCCTACCTAGTACCCTATATAGAATTTTATAGGTAGCCCCTATAAGTTATAAGAGTTCTATAGCCGTTATCCTAATAAACCTGGACCGCTGAAGTACTTAGATAAGTGGATGGAGTGCTAGTATAGCGAAGACGATAAATTACCAGTAGAGCATAAAGATAAGAATGTCCTGTGGGGGTAATACAGACATATAAAGCCTAAGGGCAGGCTTTTTTAAAGGGGGGGGTAATATTATAGCACTAGCAAACTGCCGTTAGATTGCCTTAGATTGCCGCAACTTGCCGTTATATAATGGCAAGTTGTTATTACGTGACCAGATAATTGTATATAGCTTTAAGCGGTGCTTCCATTCTTCTCCTTTCCTTTCTCTAGCTTTGGATCCTCGTTTATAGACTACCAATTATACAGGCTTGCGCGTCCCTCTTGCCGTGCTTATGCCTTAATTAACTAAGTCGCTAACATAGGTTAGGAGCTATAGTAGATGTGGGGAAAAGTATACAAACGCGAGGTGTTAATTGTTAGCAACTTAGTTAATCGAGGCATAAGCATGGTAGGAGGGACGCGCAAGCCTGTACAATTGGTAGTCTATAAACGAGGATCCAAAGCTAGAGAAAGGAAGGAGAAGAATAGCAGCGCCGCTCGATATTTTATATAGTCCTTAAGTTACGTAACTCGCGTCTACTATAATCCACGTCTACTAAGATCCACCGTTTTCCACCAGCGCTGTAACATTACCCCCCCCTCCAAAAAAAGCCTGCCCTTAGGCTTTATATGTCCGTATTATATCCATAGGGTGTTCTTATCTATGTGCTTAATAGGTAGCCTATTATCTTTACTATACTAGCACTCCATCTACTCGTCTAGATACTTTAGGGGCCCTAGCTTATTAGGGTATTAGTTATAAAACTCTTTAAGCTTCCTATCATAGGGTAACCGTCTAGGCGCGAATAGTCAGGGCGCTAATGGTCGGGGCGCTAGGCCCGAAACAGCCTAGCATACGCGAGGTCTTGGCGCCCAAGATAACTTCACTCTTAATTAACTACGTCGACCTTTAACACCCTATTACTTAATCAATAAGCGAGTATCCAGTAAGCTAGAGCTTTATATTAGCTATATACGTTATATGCTAACTTATATACTAGATTTTCAATCTAACTGCTCTTATAGAGCATCTAACATGCCTCCTAGGTAAGTGATTTTTCAAGTTATATAATTTTTATATATTTTCAGAAAAAAAAGGCCTCTAGAACTATATTTTTAAATTTATAAAGATCTATTTTTTCTTTTCTTAGTTTTATATTATACCGCTTACTAGTTTCTTGGTTATTTTGACATATTAGCTTTAAATTAACAATTTAAAATTTAAAATTTTTTTAGGAAATTCGGTTCTTGGTTTTATGTTATACCGCTTACTAATTTCTCGCTTATTCTAACATATTAGCTTTAAATTAACGTTTCAAATTTTTAAAACTTTTTAGGAAATTTGTTTCTCGGTTTTCTACCCTAATAATTACTTAATTATTGGATTTTCTAACATCCCAGGCTTCCTTTCTCACTAGGAAGAATTATTTAATATATAGCCTATTGCTTTATTTACTAATATTTTTTCTCTTTATTTTTTTTTTTTCTTGTTTTTTCCGAGAATTATTTTAAATTTTGGGTATTAGATCTGCCAGTACTGCTACAATTACTACTGCCGAAAAGGCAGCATATAAAAAAAGATGGTTGTCGGGAAAGCCCTTAAAGGTATGTTTTTTTCTTAGTGGCTCTAAGAATATGCTAATTCTATCTAGGAGCAACAAGACAAAGATCTTAAGGAGAAGTTAAGGTAAGAAATATTGTATTTTTTCTTAGTTTTTCTAATATTTTAGGGCTGGCTTCTAGGGGCACAAAGACGTAGATCCTAGATGCTACACCTACTACATCTAGAATATAGTAAGTTTTTCTCTATTTTTTAGATAAAAAATAACTAATTTAACATTTTTTAGCGTATGCCTAAAAAGGCAATTAATGGTACTAAGGAATGTAATATACTTCCTTATGGCTATAACTACGAAGTATATTGTCAAAAATTCCGATAATAGTAATATAATTTCTCACTTTACCTAGGAATCTATTCTGGAGCTCTAGTGCGCGAAGAAAGGGCTTTAAGAGGTAAGAAATCTAGTTTATTTCTTGTATATTTTAATAAAACTAACTGTTTTTAGGGAAATTCTAACCTTAACAAAAATAATAGAATGCCTAAGGCCTTCAGCAGACATAGATCTTACCTTCTTTCCTTTTTTAAAATTCTTTTTAGTACTTTCTCAGTTAATAAGGTATTCAATTCTCGTTTTTTTTAATATTTTTTATTTTTCAAGTAAAATTAACTAACTTCTTGGATTTTCTAATAAGATGCTTAACATTAACGGTGCACACATTACTGCCTTAAAGAAGGTTTTAAAAATTAGGTCTAAGGGTGGTCTTTAACTAGGTATATAAAATAGCTTATTTTTCTCAGAATTTACTAATAAATCTTGCTAGCTCTTTATAAACTTCTAGAAGATTCTAATTCCGATTAGTAGCTGGATATTCTCGGTTTTATCAAGAATATAGGGTTTTTTTGTTATTTTGCTTAATTATATATTACCTTGGTTTATTTAAGGAGAACGTTTTAGATTTTCCAAGATTTTTAGAGGATTTTCCTATATGATCTCTAAAATAGAGTTTCTTTCTTTGGCGTTAGAGGTTATTGAGAATTTTAATACCCCCTTTTATTTTCTTGGATATTCCAATAAACCTCTCTGGTTTATGGCACTTATATAGGATTATAGTGCCTAAGTAGTCTCTTAAAATTCAGAGAATTACTTAATAAAAAGTCT
>Ga0307507_10001398_pt1 | contig 54179 bp, 25 predicted proteins | sample 7_EM_MG_FD_207223 | JGI IMG/M metagenome (GOLD analysis project Ga0307507, IMG submission 207223) | Populus trichocarpa ectomycorrhiza microbial communities from riparian zone in the Pacific Northwest, United States - 7_EM | ecosystem: Host-associated > Plants > Roots > Unclassified | place... | reverse complement strand
AAAGAGTAATAGTATTATTAAACTAAGCTTTTCCTTTAGCTTTGCTATAAGATTTGCCTTTACTAGCTCGTCTTCTTTAAGAGCTAAGAATTAGTCGTCTCCTAAGATAATTATATTATCAGTTTATATACCGACGATTTTAAATGGAGTTCCTGTAGTTGTAATAAAGAAGCAGGGATTAAATATAGAAGTAATTATTAAAAGCTTCTCTTTATAGTGCTTGCTGTAGGTAGCCCACTAGTGAGTTCCTGCCTCTGCGATCCTATATAATAGCTTAAGTATAACTATAATCGTATCTTTAGGATACTGGTGGCGAATTTGCTCTAGAAGGTATGCTAATATTAAGCGCTAAAGGTGCGTCTCTAATTAGGTATAAGCTTAAGTAATATCTTATAAATAAACCGCTATTCTATTCTTTATCAAGGAGGGAGCTAGCGTAATAATAACTTACTAACTAGCTCGTTGAATTATAGGAGACTATATAAGAATTACCTCCTTGCTATTATTATTGTAGCCTTGGATAATAAGCCTTAATTTCTTAAATAGGGTATTAGTAGCTTTGCCCTTAATTTTATTAACTATTTTTAACTTAAAGATGCGAACTCCATTAAACTTAGTAGGGTTATACTTCTTAAATTTAAAGACTCCTTTTATAATAAGACCCTCAATCTCCTACTTATTAGATACTTAGAAAGGAGCTCCTAAAGTTATAATACGACCTTTCTTTTAAAGCTGTTTTGCGAGTTTGAAGTCATCCTTCTCCTTAGCTATTATAAAGGCCATTAATAACTTGACTCTATTTTCAATAGCGGCAATAAATTGCTCTTTAAAATTAATAAGATATTGGCGATTTTGTAATCCCTTTAGGCGACCTCTACCGCGTTATAGTTGTGGCGCATCTACTAATATTATATTGGGATCGTAGTCGCCTTCTAGAGCACGTTAATTATAGTTCTTCTTTAGGGCATCTTCTAGGGTATCCTGTAAAGGCTTAGAACTGTTATCTTTGTAGTAAGGCTTAATAACAGTTAAACGGAATTAAGTGGGTCCGTAAGGTATCTAAATAGTGCAAGTCTGGCCATTAATTACAATAAGTTAATGTAGGCCTAACCATCCTCCCTTTTTACGCTATACGCGTACCTTAGACTAGAGTGGCAGATTAAGCGTAGTTAAGGTATTTAGGCCATTTCTCATTCCTAGTACGTTGTTGACTTAGCGTGTGGCGTAGAGACGTTATACCTCCTTTATTGCCTTACAAATAGCCTCAGCTCGTTGCACAACGGAGGGAGATAGTGGAGAATTGTTAGTTATTTAAGGGTAGGCGCTAAAGACTAGTAACGTAGGTATAAGTCTATCTAGGCCAGCAGAATTGTTAATAGCTTTAACAGCTATTTATAAGATAAGTTCTTCGCTAGCGTCCTCTAGTTCTAAAGAGATAATCTTATATACGCGGCGTAATAGCGTGTAATATCGCTCCACTTTTCTAATACTATTATGTGCCTTAATAGGGACTTCCTTAACCTTAATTGCCATTACCTTTATCTATTATTAAAACTCTGCAGATAAGAAGTTCTTTCCTATATTATAGACGATTTAATTAGGGGGTCCTAGGTAGATATTAATCTAGCATAACTAAAGGGTATCCTATGCGTTCCTAGCTAATATATCCTTTAAGAATTGTGCGGCTTAGAAGAAGGTTAAGAAGTTAACAACTTAGAGTACTAGCTTACCGCTAAGATATATAACATTAACAATAATACAGAAGTTAAAGTCGTAGTTATCTTTAAGGGTGAACTTAAATCGGCCAGGGGACCTCTGGTTTATTTAGCAGTGGTAGTAGTATTTTATAAGATGCTTAATTACCTTAACCTTAACTTTATAGCCTACTCGCTAAAGAACCCTAAGCAATTAATAAATAGATAGGTGGCCAAAACAACAGTGTAGTTAGCGTAATTCTGACTTAGTTAAGTGGCTCTAAGCAATACTCTTTTCTAGTTAATAAAGGAGCAACTAGGGGTGACCCCACTTGCGTATAACAGGCACCCAATTATCTCCCTAAATAAGTATATTCTTAAGGTTGTTAAGCCTAACGCCTAACTTATCCATATCTTTAATGCAAAATAGAAACGGAGTGTTTGTAGGAATAATATAGAAAGTAATATATCCTAAAGGGGTTTGGACCCTAATTATACCGAGAGAGATTATAGTACCTTTACCAAAGCGAATTGTATATTGGCCTACCGTTAATTAGTCAATCTAAATAGAGCTATTAAGCTACTAAAGAGCTCAAACTTAAAATTCTCCTACTATAGATACTCCTGCGGCTCCTATATCTGGCATAATACTATAGAAAACGTACGCCAAGTATCTATTATTAAAGGAAAATGTAGAACTCTCCTTTAGCTCGTTAAAGATATCTAATTTCGTAATAGAATAGAGCGTAGATTGGTTGTTAAGAACAGTAATGGTTTATATGCCATCTACCTTACCATACTCCGTGAAGTATTGGTTAGGAGAGTAGTTCTTAATTTCTATATCTATAAGGAGCTGTTTAACCTTATTAACCTCACCCTTAAGGTCTTCTACGCCTTTGTATTAAACTAGGAAGCTTTAGAAGTAGGCCGTAGTAACCTTATAATTTCCAACGTTTCTTATACTCTGATGGAACTTGTTATATACCTCTTTTCGCTTATTAAGGGAGTGTCTAGTTAACTAGCACTTTAGCTTTTTATAAACATAGCACTTCTTCTAGCGATTACTTTAAAATAAACCTCTATAAGGACCTCCACGGTTGCCTTATAGTTAATATTAATTATACCCTCTTCCGTATTCCCTACTACGGCCACTATATATTTAATCAGTCCAGTTGTGATTATATTAGTCAGGAATACTTATTTAGGTAGGGTTTTTAGTATAGAGCTGTTAAGATTCTTATGTTCGCATCACAGTACCTACAGCGGAGCGTAGCTTAGTATATACTCCTTTAAACATATCCGCAGGTTTGTATAGCGCTAAGTTGCACTTAGGAACGCTATGGTATACTAAAATAACCTAGTCCCTTAGGCTGTTCTCATTTTAGTAGATTTTAGTAAGGCCACATTAGATTTTCTAAAGTTTATTAAAGAGTAGTTAAAGGCACTCTAAACAAGTCTTTATTGGGTTAGAAGTAATAACTCTCTAGAATATAGTCTCTTGCCATTTGGATATATAAAGTTGGCGATTCTTATTAGTCTTAAAGTGGGCTCTAATAAGCTAAAGTATTATATTAAAGCTATAGTTTTTACCCGCAATATAATTGTAATAGAATGTTGCTGCCTGTCCCTTTAACATAACAGAGAAAGCGTAATAGTATTAGTGGCGTTAAATTCCAACCTTATTACAACAGTTATAAAAGACCTATAGTTTTGCTCTAAGTATATTATATAGTTCTTCTCCAAACTTCTTCTCTTTGTCCGAATATACCTTTATTAGATTCGTGACTTCTTATAGTAAAGGCTCACCGGTTAGCTGGAGTAAAGGAGGTAGAGGCGAAGCAACTCTAAGTAGGAGAGTACCTCTAGGTAGGAAAGCAGCTTTAGGTAGGGGGTTAGCGTTCTAGGGGTTTTAATACAAATTAAAGTTGCCTTCTAAAGAATATAGGTTGTTTTTAGGTTTTTATAGTTAACGTATAATTTCAGCTTCCATCCATATTGGTTCTTCTGTACTAATAATAACGGCCTAAATATTGCTAGCAATTAGGTTACCGTTCTTAGCAATATATACCCTATTCCTATAGAGGAAGTCTTAAAAATCCTAAACAATATTAACGTTGCTAAGTGCCTAGGTATCAGCAGTCTATCCTATAAAATCCTCCCTAAAATACTCCCATAGTTGTAAGTCGGCGTAGCATCTATTTTGGTAGAATATAATATGGTATAGGAGAAAGCCGTTAACTTGTTTTATGGTATAAGTTATTATATTAAAGGCGAATTCGTCCTAATCTTTATTAATAAGTTTCGCGTACTTAGCTACCCCTAGTGGTAAGGAGTCTTTCCAGTTATTTAAAGTAGGCGTAGCCATATTTTTGAAGGGAGGGAAGTGTTATTGGTATAGGGATTGTCGTTTGGTACGCGTTTGGACGTGTATTTGCGATTATGGGGCTTAGGACCAGTTCTGGCCTTAAATCGCGAAGACTCGTAAAGCGTATTATTCTGCGTAATGGACACAAGAATCCGTAATCTTAGAAAGGCTTAGGACCAGTTCTAGCCTTTTAGATCCTTAGATTTGTGGAAGAGTTTTATTTAAGGTTTAGGACCAGTTCTGACCTTAAAAGATAGCTTCCTCTAGCACGAGTAGTACTGGTATAGTGGCTTGTCTCTTCTTGGTGGAATACCTAGCTGCTCTATGGTATAACAGTAAAGTTAACCACTGATTAGTGTTGGTAACATAAGGTGATATTACGTAGCTACGGTTCGTAGATAGTATAATGATTGTTCTATTAATTCTTAATAGGAATAAGGAAAGGGGTAAGGAACTTAAGATTCCTTACTACGCTAGGGCCATATTAACACGTGACGGTAACATGCCTTGCGTGATGGCAACTTGCCTTATTCCCGACAGTTTAGTTTCTAGTAAGCTTATTATAGATATAATATTCTCTGTCTATACTACCCCTTTGACCCTAGGGTTATAGACATTAATAATTTATACTAGTCCCCTATATATCTGGATAGTTATAACTGTAATATCTGGGTTAACTGCCTACTATAACTATAAGGCAAGGCTGATATTTTTGCTGATTATAAAGCATACGCGTATAGCTGCTTTTGGTTTATATAGGAGCTAAAATCCTTAAGGGCAGTATATTAATTATGTGTAGGTATTATAATACGGCTCTTATATGGCAAGAATATGGTGTTTCTTTGGGTCTAGACTGTCTAGTAGGGGCCTTGCTAGATGGTGGTTCGTATTGCCGCAGTTGTACTATATAATGGTTAAGTGGCGGACCCCTGGCGGGGGTCCTTTGCCTCTTCTTCGCTCCTTGCTTCTTCCGTTTCCACTTTCTCTAAAATATTTAGAACTTTTGTCTCCTGTGTTTGCTCCCTAGCTACTACTTATTTTATATGGAGCTTTTTATTCCTATGTTTTGTGTTTTTACTAGCCTTTCTAAATCTAAGTTTGTTATTACCTCTAGTTCTTCCCCTATTCTTGCCGGTTGGCTATATGCCCCTTATAAGCCAGCTATGTGTGTTATATTTACCATATTAAATCTAATTCTTAATTATCCCGGCCTTAAACTTGCTATAGCCGTCTATAGGGGTCTTCCTACTGGGTGTCCTCTCCCTTATATCCTATATATCCCTTATATCCCTATTCAGTCTGGTGATATCGCGCGGCGTCGCTTTTAGCCCGTTAAGGCTTGGGATGGCTAGCTTAGCCCCCTAGTATTAAAGGTAGGAAACGCTAGGAAGATACCTACATCCCTTTAGCTTATTGCCTGTTGTTTCCATTTATATAACCTAGCATGCAGTTGTTTCTGTAGCTATTAAGCCCTTTCCTTCCGTCTTCTGTATTTAATGCAGTCTTCTCTCTCCCACGCCTTATGTGTGCTTTGGTAATAGTTTACGCATTTTATTTGGTCTTAATTTGTATATTATCTTATATTATAGGGGCCTGCATAGTAGCCGCAGCACACCTGTGCTGCGTATGTGGATTAGGTGTATCCCTATTATATATAGCAATAATATTGTTCTAGGCGTAGTCTGTAGTTATAGAGCCTTGTGTTATATATAAGGCCATTTATAATTATTCCTTTTTAGATAAGGAGTTTTTGCATTCCTAGTGTATATATGCTAATGATAAGGGAGCTATACGTTTATCTATTATCTCCCTAGCGAGTCTCTGGCGCCCCTTATATCCTCTTATTGTTCTTATTATATACCTAGTTTATATTTTCCTGTTAAAGCTATTAGATTTAGGTAATTATAAGTCCTAATATAAGGCGTTCCGTTTATTTTACTATCTCCTATATAGTTGCTGTATTGTCTGCCTAGCGTCCCCTTTCTACCCTAAGGCTTATAGGAACCGATAGGACTTTAACTAGGTAATCTTTATAAAGCACTTTTATGCTAATACGCTCTCCTAGCCTGTCCCCTGCCCTTACGGCCCGTTCCTTTGCCTGTTAGTCCTTTAGGGTGACTTTAATGTCTCCACTCCTAAGGTGTTGGACTGCAACGGCGTTATGGACCTCCTTGCGAATCTTTATAAGAACTTCTGTTTCTGATTGTCCCCTAAGTTCCTCTACCTTTTCTGTATTTGGTTATATTGTGATTATATACCCAGTTATTGTCTTTAGGGGGGTAGGTTCCCTATGCTATAGAAGCACAGCTACGGCGGCCTAGGTGCGGTTTGCCTATAGGGGGGGGTTTTGTTTATCTTTAATTTTATTTAGCTGTTAGAGGATTTAACTAAGGGTTTGCTAGAGGGGCGCCTAAGGTTTGCTAGACTGAAGCTATTCTACTAGCTATATTAGTTTATAATAGCTAATAGATGCTCCCCTATAGTTCTGGATACTAGACGCGTCTAATAGGCTTTATATTTTATTAGATGCCTTTTTAATTGGGGTATTTCCGCTTTCTAGTGTAGTATTCGCCCGTTCTTATTATTGTTGTGGGGGGCCGTTATTGGGTATAGGTCTGGCGGTTACGCGCGACTGCATACCACCGTCGTTCCACCTGTGCCTTCCCTGTGATGCATGCATCTTAGGGGATTATCAGGGTGTTTTTCAGGGTTCTTTTGGTTGGTTTGGTCTTTTTAGGCCGGGTGCAGCAAGAGCTCCAAAAGTCGTTTTTCCTATCAAGTGATTAAATATAACTGCTGCTAGACTATCTTAGAATTACCTAACCCTTTATAACTGCTCCAGCCCTAGCGTTAATTACTTATAAGCCTTTTAAGCAGAGCAGTCCATATAGGAGTAGTTAATTTAATTTTTTCTAATACTTAAGAGAAGTTAACCTTCTCTATAGAGGTAGAGTGGTTAAACTTATCAAAATATAGCTGCCTAAGTAGTGCATTAAGTTCTCAGATAAGTTCTATTAAGGAAATATCCCCTGCTAATACGTAACCAGTTAATTAAAGGGCTGTATAAACCTCCGCTTGTTCTAAAGTAGAACGTAATAATAAGATCCGCTAACTAATATAGAGGCCACCTAATCTATTATTAACACCCTCTGTAACCTATGCCTTAAGGAATTACTTAATATTAAAGTTGTTTTACTGCTATAGTATTTATATCGCCTATAGCTTTTAGCACTAGGAAAGAGGGCTCCGCCGTTTTCTAATTCGCCCTTAGTAACTAATAAGGGATGCAGTTGCTTGCCTTTAAGGTAACGGAGATATAGAGGACAGTAATAAGGGGGAAAGGGAGTTAATATCGGAGAGTAGGGAGGATAAGGACGCGTTAGTGTCTACCTAAATACTAGAAGCGCGTAACTCGTAAGGAAGTAGTATTTCTATTATTAAAAAGTAATTAATTATGGAAGAGACTGGTCTGACTCAACTTATTAGGTTATTAGGTTAAATAGGTGTTGTTAGGGGGTTAAATATACGGAGAGAGTGTCTCTCATACAAAATTATAAAAATTTAAGTTAAGCCTTACCAAAACTCGCACCAAAGGTCCTTAGATGGCAGGGCAGACTTAAGGTTAGTAGATAGCTAATTGGTTAAAAAAAAGTAGCGTTTTCTTAGATGGAGACTAGTGATACTTTAGTATTAGTGAGTGCGCCCTTGCCGTCTAAGTCGCTTACTGAGATAAGCCCAACGGAATCACGTCTGAGCCTGCTGAGGTAACACCAACTCAGTCACCGACTGTCTCCTCCTTTATGTATAAATAGTCTCTTTTCTTCATATATCAATCTACACACGAGTTCTACCGTTTGACAATAATACAAGAAGATATCAGAGTCGCCTGAGGGAGAGAGGCTAAGTCTAAAATAGATTCGTATAAGAATAATTAGAGCTCGATACACAAATCAACCCAACGACCACCCAAGCTAAACTAGGTGGTGATTGACTAACATCCCTTAACACAGCACTTTGCATCCAACGAGAAGGTGGCCCGTGCTCACCAATCAAATAAGCTCAATTTGGTGATTTTATAGTATATTGATATATAAGCCTAATCTTTGGAATTGAGTCACCCAGTATGAGGTAACCTACACTCGTTCTTGTCGCAGAATGGTAATTTGCATATGCTGTAGCCAAACAGAGATCTCGGAGCATGCCTAGGTCTCTTCCAATCCTTACTATCTAGAGGCTTCCTTACAGTATTCGGCAATAGATATGAGGGCTTAGGGCAGGGTTTTTTTCGCGATCCAATTTGGAGGAGCGTTATATTGGGTCTTCTGAACAAGATCTGCATCAATTCTAGTACGATTGGAAGGCATGTGTTCGCGCACAGACCACCTTCTCGTTAGACACGGAGCCAGATGCACCCAAACGTAGACCACCATCCGTCCGACGGGGAAGTACTCTGCTATCTTCAATATCAAGACACTCAGTTTCCACACCAGATGACCCGGAATGGTCGGTCCATATGCGAGGTGTCGAAGACTTGGACGCTGAAACAGCAAGTTAGAATCATGAAAGCTACCGGTTTGAAAAGACTCACTAGATTTATGAGCGATTTTGCTAACCCTTTTCTTGTAACCTTTGGTTGCTGTCTTGGCCAACACTCTCTCACAATCACCCTGACTCTTATCGCTAAAGTCCGAAAAATCGAGCTCCGAGCAACAAGCTCCATAGAATGTGCCGGCCTCCATGTTTGAACCATCATGGCTAATGACTGAAGTAAAAACGTCAGAAGCAGTGGGCCGCACGTTTCGATCCAGTTGGAGCATGCGCTCTACACAGGAAATAATCTTGTTGTCCGACAATGTGCAAGTAACTTTGAGCTCAGATATAAAGCTCTCCGTTGCGGCGGGATTGTTGCTAACGAAAAGACCTTCGGTTCCGCGGCCAGCATAGTAATTTTTCATATCCTCCAATGTAAATCCTTTCAACGTGGCGCACATTTCCAGGAAAATACATCCTAGAGACCAGATATCAGACGACTTGTTCCGAGGGGCATGGTCGGCAACCTCTGGTGCACAATAGCGGGGTGATTTTGCTGTAATACCAGAGGTCGTGGCTCCTGAAAAACCCGCGTAATCTCGAGAGAGGCCGAAGTCGGTGAGTAGAACGTTTTTTCGATGAACGAGAATGTTCTGAGGCTTCAGATCTCTATGCCGAATGCTGTTCTCGTGAAGATACTGAAGCGCCTTCGCAAGGCATCCGAAGAAGCTCCTCAAAATCGCCCGCCTATCCCCGGAACAGTCTAAACAGGTCTCTAAATATTTGGAAAGGTCCATATCAGCAACGGGATACATGATTAGGCTGAAATAACTAGGGTCCGTGTAGCTTCCGATATACTGTACGATATGGTGATGGTGGAGCTGCTTCATGATTGTGATTTCAGAAACAAACTGCTTCATCACCTCAGGGACAGCATCGCCATTGCCAAATAGGACCTTTCGGTGGATTCGTTTTCTTGCGTAACATTTTCTACTGGTAGAACTGATGATTTTGTCCACACGGCCATACCCACCACTACCCAAGCTGCCTAGGCTCTCAAAATGGAGCGGCTCGTTCTCTGCGAAATGATGATGTGTGCCCTCCCCCCTTTCGAGATCGATTGACTTGGTCAATATCAGGCCTTGAGCTTGAATGACCTCAGACTGCAGAGAAGGGTTGTATCTTCGGGGAAAGCTTCCATTGTTGATAGGAAACCAGTGATCGGTAAAACCCAGCTCCACTAACTCGTTTAGAAGGTCTAAGCGTTGAATAGTACGCAGTACAATATACTACCTAAGATTTAGTAAGAGAAAATAGTGGTGGAAATATATTATTACCAATCGCGGCACTCGGCTCCAGTCACAGTCCATCTGCTTCAATAGTACAGATATCTCCCGGATTTCAGAATCAGTATAGGAGGGCCTTTTCGATTCCCCGGGGAAGTATTCGTTGAGCCGCTTATTCAGAGACCCTGTCAAGGACCTAGGCGACGCCCTTACATTCGCCACAGAAGCAGGCGAACGTGGTTCCTGTGGCTGGTCACTGTGGAACGAATAATCTCCTTGGAGTGCTGGCTCCTGGAAGCACGGATCGAGTTTGACGTATGCCTTGGGCACGTAACCATAGTTGTTTTTACACCGGACAAATATCCAATTCCTTACCGATATATCGTAGACTGATAGAGAATCACCCTTGTCCAAAGACAATTCATCAGGCATTTCCTTGGAGTATCTGCCACGAGCTCTTGCGCTAGCAAATGGTTCTCTCTATAGCTAGTTAGCCATACAGCCTCTAGCTTGGGTTTAGAGAGCTTGACCCTCTTATTGCTCAACTCTGGGAATTACTTACCTCTTGTAGATTAGACATACAAACCCAACCTTTACGCCGGATATCGTATTGACTGTCAGGTTTCCTTCTAGCCCTCATGTAGCAAACGCCGTCCTTGTTGATGTAGGCTCGACCCACAATAGACACAACCACCTCCCCTTTTGTCAAGCGGAGCTCATCTGGGTGTAGGGGTTCAACATCCCAGCGAGCTGTGTATACTCCTTCGATAGTGTTTTTAGACATTGTGCTGCTACATGCTCTGAACTGGCCTAAATGGCGTTTTCGCAGTTGAATTGGTACGGCGAAGTGCTGTTAAGAACTGACTCGAGGGTGACAGTGGGCTGATTCCGGACTCATGTAAGTACCAAATGTTCCCGAGGCAAAAGAAGACAATGATTCAGGGATTTCGTGAATACTAAGTGTTGGCGAGGGTCCGATTTCGAGAGGTAATAGGGTTAGCGGCCGGTACAGGAAGAGCTGCTCAGCTTCGTAGAGATTGCGTGGAGATACACGAACACGCCTTGGGCAACTTCCAAGCACGGAAAAGCACGTTGCGAACCACATCTTGGTCTACTTATGTTGAAAATCGTGGAGTGAGTGTCAGCTATGGAGAGTTGCCACTTTCTTTTCTGCCTCTGGATTATGCCTGGCCGGCCCTATTGGTGGGTGCATCTTGACTCCGCGCATTTCTGCCCACTCGTCCAATCACCGTCGCGCGTATGCAGCGGCGGGCCTTGTCTTGTCCGCTGCTGGTAGCACCGAATCAGCCAGGGAGCTGAAACGGGATGGGGGAAAATGGATCCGCGTTCTTCATCGCATCCCTGTCTGCAAGCCTCATGGATGCATACGTAGCGAGGCAGGGCAAGGATATGGCTCGGGAGGGGATGGTGGGAGAGTCGAATCCCTGCACAAGCGTGCGTGGTTGCGTTGTCCGTGTGCATTTCTGCCCCTCGTCCAATCACCGTCGCGCGTATGCAGCGGCGGGCCTTGTCTTGTCCGCTGCTGGTAGCACCGAATCAGCCAGGGAGCTGAAACGGGATGGGGGAAAATGGATCCGCGTTCTTCATCGCATCCATGTTTCCCTGAAAGCCCCCTCATGGATGCATACGTAGCGAGGCAGGGCAAGGATATGGCTCGGGAGGGGATGGTGGGAGAGTCGAATCCCTCACAAGCGTGCGTGGTTGCGTTGTCCGTGTGCATGTCTGCCCACTCGTCCAATCACCATCGGGTGTATGCACTACAAGACGCAGCGGTGGCTCCCATACGAGCAGGATGCGACGCCGCGACAAGAACAGAGTGCGGCTCAGTTCAAACCATGGCAGGGCTTCCCTAGAAACCCGTTAACCTTAGGGACGCCATCTTAATTCACAGAATGCGTTCTAATTTTGCACCTTCCTAATTAGGAAAATTGGCTTGCCGCCTACCAAACGTCTATCCCTTCGTCTGGCAGCCAAAACCTCACGCTAGTAGGGGCCCCTTGCGCATACACGTAGTACTGTAATATTATTGGTCCTTACCTTATTACATAAGCATTCCAGAGAACATGAACGCGCTCTGTAGTGTTGACCCCCGGAACCCCCCCTTGCTAGCGTGAGGTTTTGGCTGCCAGACGAAGGGATAAAAGATATTGCCAAAGGCTTAAAAATCGCATATAAGGCTTTAAATAAGGCCGCTACGGAGGCAGCGTGCAAAAGTGACGGGCCCCCTGGTGCGCGCTAGCCTTTAGTGGCTTAATGTGGCACATATTAGGCTAGTTTATATTTGACCGAGTCTTGGCGAGTATAACGGGGTTGCACGTATACAACTCTCCCTTTAACACCACACTCCAGAGACTTCTAAAATACATTAAATCTGTATTATATCTTACTGTTTATTATGCGTGCTTTATACGATATTACTACTAGGCTTAGGTCCTTTGCATAGTTGTATATATGGCAACCCCACTATACTCGCCAAGACTCGGTTAAATATAAACTAGCCTAATATGCGCCACATTAAGCCACTAAAGGCTAGCGCGTGCCAGGGGGGCCCGTCACTTTTGAACGCTGCCTCCGTACTCGTTGCACCCCCCTAATTACTGCGCGCACACCCCCCACTAAACAGGCTTAGATTATTCCTCTTCAGGTTAGAACATCACGTGTGTTTGACTTGTACGCATTTGTATCACAAAAATCAAACTTTTAAAATGCAACTTCTATGACTATACCACCAGAATCAAGTCTTAATTTCAACTATAGTATAACTTATAGAGTTCAAATTAAAGCCGGAATGCACCAAAGGACCCCTCAGCAAAGTCGCGCTGAAAGGGCAGGGCCCCACGACCGCTGTAAGCCTGTGAAATATTGCCGCCAACACTTACCAAGCCATCTGCAGAGGCATCTCGACTTCCACCACCTGTAATACCACCCGCAATACCATCTACTTGCTCCTGAGTCGATTGAGCGGATTACGCAGTAATCTGTGAGGCAGTAATTAAACTGATTGGCTGCTACCGCCTCTGCTTGAGGTCTGCGCACTGCCTCTTCGCCTACGTCCGCGCCCACGCCCACGGTTAACACCGCGCAGCCCTGCCTTTTGGCGAACTCGTTAATATTATCAAGGGCAAAGCTTGTGCAACCATATAGCTTCAACGGAGTTAAGAGCCACGGTAGATGTAGGGAAAAGTATGCAAATGCGAGGTATTAATTTAGTATGGGCGCGTGGTGTTGTTTTCGCGATTTGGGTGTAACAAGTCAAACACACGTGATGTTCTAACCTGAAGAGGAGGAATCTAAGCCTGTTTAGTAGGGGGTATGCGCGTATCAATTGGGGGGTGCAGTACAGTAAAGCCGCGTTTTAACGTTATCTTGGTACACCGTTCCTCTACGGTATAACGGTCAATAGCCATGAACAGTTGATTTTACTATGAGGTTTATAAGGCTTACGTTCAAATTTGATACGCCGTTACGTTCAAAGCTCTCTCATACAAGAACGGTATAGCGCGAGCTATTGTGGTGTTGAAAACCCTATTTTTGGAAGCATCAACCCCTTACTCTTGAGCCTATAACCAGCACCGCAGCCATCAATATTCATCAATTTAACACCCCTCTTGCCCTATACAATGGCGAAGCCTAAGGACAACCCTAAGCGCCTCCGCCGCCATGGTGTTTTAGAGCGTAAAAGGCAGCAGATCCGGGTATACTGCCATAAAAACCCTGGAAAACCTCAGAGAGACGCTGCTCGCTTTTTTACCGATTAATTTCAACACCCTATTTAACAGTCTATTATATCAGACTCCTTAAAGCCTAAATATAAGTACCTTAATTCACTAGTCCTTTAACGCGGCCAGGAGGGCTTTAAGAGGCGTAGAGCTCCTAACAATCCTAAGCTCAAAGAAGCGCTATTTAAATGGCAACAGCGGATGCAGGCTGCTAATATACTCATTACCGGCAACCTCATTTAGGCTATGGCAATAAAGCTTTGGAATATAATAGCGTGCTATTAGGGTTAACAACAGCCTAGCTTCTTAAGCGGTTGGGTTAACAACTTTAAAAAGAGGAATTAAATATTAAGATGGAAACTATATAGCAAGGCTAGGTTAGCAGATATAGAGGGCGCTAAGAAGCGCATATAGGAGCTTAGGGTTATTATAGATGCGTACCTAAATTAAGACGTCTATAATATAGATAAGGCAGGGCTTTTCTATAAGGCCACGCTAGATATAGGACTTGCAACTATAGGGTAATTAGGCACTAAAAAGCAGAAGGAATATATTATAACCATCCACTATAGCAACGCAGACGGCAGCCATATTGTACCCCTATAGATTATTAGAAGAGCAAAGAATCCTTAATATTTTAGTATACAGCGTAGCAACCTTAGGGGCCTTAACTTCGCCTAGAGGTTTAACAAGAAGGCTTAGATAACAGTATTAATATTCCTTAATTATATCAAGTGGTTTAATGGCTTAATAGGCGGCAGAAAGGTCCTCCTACTTATTAATTCCGCTCCTAGCCATACTAGGGGTATACTTATAATATTAGAGCGCGCTAGCTTGCTTAATACTAGGGTTAAATTTCTGCCTAAAAACATTACCTCTCTCTATCAGCCTCTAAATTAGGGTATAATTCAAACCTTTAAAGCCTATTACCGCCGCTACTGGCTGTCCTATATAGTAGATCAGGTGGAACAAGATAGGAACCCCCTTAAGACAATAAACGTACTTAGGGCTGTTTAGTGGGCTATTACAGCATAGCATAAAATTACCCCTTAAACCGTAACGAATTGCTTTACGTATTTAACAATCTTTGGACCCCGCAAGGGCCCCTAGGGTGCGCTAAGCGGGTACAGCAAGCCTCAGCTTAAGGCCAAATTAGAGGTGTATTTACAGTAGCTTAGCTAGGCAGGACAAATTAGGCAATTAATTCCTATTAGTAACTTTATTAATATAAATGGGGAGGACGCTTTAACAAAGCCTAAGGCCTTTATATTACAGGAAGCAATTAAGGCCTTAATTATCGCTTTATATAACGCGCCAGATAATAAAGAAAGCAATAAGGAGGTTAAGCCATAAGTTATTAAGCTTAATAAGGCTTTAGATGCACTAAAGCGCCTTGAGCTCTATAAGGGGCAGCAAGAGGATAGTAATAAGACTCTAATTACAGCTCTCATAAAGGCAGAGAGGGTAATTCGAGGCCGTTAAGCTACGTGGGTAAGGCAGACGACTATCACAAGCTTCTTTAAGTAGTTATGGATAGAGAAAAGAGTTGATTTAGCCCCTTGCAGCGATTAATAAGTGAGCTCGCAATATAACGTTTCTATACGGCATAACGTTCAAACCCCCTACTACCGAGCTGAACGGTATAACGCGGCTTTACTGTATGTCATTTCCATCAGCCTGCTCAGCGTCTGACAGTATCTTTGCTTTGCACGTGCGCATTTATATAATATAGATGTACACCACCTCGGCGCATCTCGTTGTGAGTGCGTGCCGATCGTGCCGATCAAACTGCGCGGATTTATACCCTTTCTGTATAAAATTATGCCTAAAATAGGTAGTTTAATCGCTAAGATCAATAAGCCCTTACAACGAGATGTAAAGAGGTGGTGTAAAATTCGTAGGTTTTTAGTATAAGATATATAATATCAATTTTAAATGCATTAAAAGTCTTAAAATAGCACACCGCAGATTACATTAAATGTAACCCCAAATCAATCCTAAAATCAGCTCACGATGCATTAAAATCTACCTACAAAATGAGCCTCCCTGTGACCGTAGGGAGGCTCAGCTCAAACTTTCAGCTTGCCAATTCACGTCTCAAGTGCGGGTAGCGGGGTAGCGGGGTATCAAAAAACTAGGGATCGCTATTCGCTAGGAATCCACTTCGGGCAGAGTTCTGAGGTCGAGCTACCCAATCTAAGTATATGACATGTAGCATTGCTTTTAAACTGTTATGATGATGATATACGGCCATTCTCATTGGGCAGTAGTGGCTATGTGGGATGACTCGAAAGTAGTCTAAAATGCAGCCGCCAATCCTTTATTTCGAGCTATACTTCCCGAGGGTCCGATTGACCCTAGTGTATCTGGTTTTAGAAGGGCTGTCATTGCTGATTGGGAAAGCGCTGTAAACGAAAGTTTGCGTCCGGCTGAAAACTCAGCTTGAAGTACGTACGCCGCGCCTCGAGTACAAAAGTTATGCCTCAGAGATCTTCTATTCCGCCTTGGGTAGTTGCTTCAGCTCAGCTGGCTTGTCTTGAGAATCCTATAAATCCCATTGTCCCCGCAATTCCTCCTTGATCAACCGCATAAGTTGGGTATCTCCTTATTCAAGTCAATTATTAGGAGACTTTTCAGCTCACACGCCTTCAAAACCTCACGCAATGTCATATACCACTAAACTAACCTTCGTCTACAATGGCGGCTGGTCTGACGAGACCCGCGCGCATCCCGCCATGAAATGGATGGAGGACTACACCGTCAATGTTGTCGATACCAAGAATTTTGACATGCCCTCCACTAAATATCGCGTGGCTGACTTCGTACTCCAAAAGTCCGATGGCACCATCATCCAGGGTGCCGACCCTGCCTGGGAGGCTGAAAAGCAAATCTACAATCAATTCTTGGCGCATTGCCATGAACCTCAAGGACTCATGTGCTGTAAGGATATAGAAGGATCTAAATGCCCCAAAGACTAACTTTTACAGGCGAGACTGAATTTGGCTGGGAGATGATCGGACAAGCCGATGTGTATGTAATTTTGCCAGGAGATGCAGGACCGGGCGAAAAGAAGGTTAAGAGTAAGTCGGGCAAGGAGTGGGATGCTGTTATGCCATCGGCGTTCCGATTCGAGTATGTGAAGGATGCGTCGGGGCCAGACGGGATTAAGCTGTCTTCAGCAAAGATTTTCTCTGACCCGTTGCCGGCTTTGTCGTTGTTGCTGAAGAGAGGCGTGTTGAATCCCCAGGACCTATTGCAGTAGGTTTACTTCCGTCTTCGGAATGAAAACGGAAAGTTCTGGCGCAAGGGCTCTAGTGAAAGAGCGGTATTGTTAAGGAATAGTTGACGTTCATATGGAAGCCCAACGGTACAGTGAGACATTCATTTCGACGTTGTGGATAGGATCTGTGGTTAGTTATGCAAACCAGCATAGATTGATTTAATACATACAACTCTATACGTGTTTTCATCAATTTAATGATCAATACATCTTCCGATGATCACACACTCCGTATTTAAATTTAAACAGCAAGTGACTGTTCTCAGGACAAGTAACATTCAATTGTTTATCAATCTTCCCTCTTATCCCACCTCCCTATCACTTCCTATCCACGATGCTCCTAAGAAATCAAATGTTTCTAGTCCGACACGCTCCCAGTATCCCTCTTGACTGAATCCCTCCCTCCCAATCACCAAAAGCCTGCCTAAAAATAGCACAGATATGAACAATCGCACGGGTACGCTGGCGTGCAACATTTGATTTTCCGAGATTGGAACATGTTCTTAAATAGGCGAGATCTAGCGCCGTATAGGCAGCACCAAGGATAGAGGTTGTATCGTTATTACGAAGGGCAAGAGGAGTCTGCGGAGAGATAGTGGTGGATTGGGAGCGCCAGGGCATGCGCCGGAAGATAGTCGAGTAGAGTCTAAAGCCTGTAAAACCAACGGCTTGGACAAGGATAGGCGTGGGGAGGTCGACTTCTCGGAGGGGCGACATTGTGGAAGTTCGCTTGATATGGGCGTAATAATTCATCCCAAGCGCCACGAAAGGAGGTTTCGTGGGAGATACTTACTCTCATTCTCCCTCGGCTCGCAAGAGGTTCTATCCATCTCCTTTGGCGGAATTCCACTAGCTAGCTGAGAAGGCGTCCATCGTGCCTGTTGAAATCGACGGTTAGCAAGAATAGCTGTGTTGATTATTGGGTCGTGGAGTTTGTGGAGGAGTAGAGTGCCCCGGCTCCCGATCCTTTTGCTACCGAGCCTTTAGGGTACCTCAGACGTCGGCAGCCCTTGATGACTCTTCAATTTTTAAATTTTACAAGCAACGCCTCGGACAAGTAAAGTCATGGCAAACCAATTTATCTCGAATGATCAGAAAGTGCCGAAAAAGCGATGCGGTATGTATGGACTTTCTCCTTTTCCCTCTCTCTCTTTAGATCTCTCTCCTCGGCCTCCTCCTACTGTAATATTTTCCAGTGGCATGTTTAGATACAAACATAAACCGCCTAGTAGTTGAGCTTATTTAATGCGTATAACTGATTCTCTCTCTAGGTATTCTCGGAGCTACAGGCGCTGTCGGCCAACACTTTATTCTTCTTCTGTCTGAACATCCGTATCTGGAGATTTCCACCATTGGCGCCTCTAAGAGAAGTACGGGAAAAAGCTACGCTGAAGCGGCTCATTGGCATCAATTAGAGCCCATTCCTGCTACAGTTGCAAGCCTAGCTGTGCAATATTGTCGACCGGAACTCTTTAAGGGCTGCGATATTATCTTTTCAGGCCTCAACACGGCAAAAGCGCAGGAGGTCGAGCTGGCCTTTGCTAGGTTGTACCCCGTATTCTCGAATTCTTCTGCGTATCAAATGGATCCCTTAACGCCCCTAGTTGTCCCTACGGTAAATTTAGCCCACATAAGTCTAATTCCAGCTCAGCGGCAGCACTTAAAGCCTAAAGGGAAGGGGTTTTTGGTGACGAATTCAAACTGGTACAACTCCATCCCATCCCTCTCCATACATATACATACATATACGTATACATTAGAAGAATGATTAACCTCCCTACCTAGTGCCGTAATCGGGATCGTTATCCCCTTCGCCGCCCTCCAAGCAAAGTTCGGCCAAATCTCCGAAGTCAGCGTCGTCCGCTCCAAGCATTATCGGGCGCCGGTTACCCAGGGGTTTCATCAATGGACATTATAGACCATTATACCCTATATCGAATCGGAAGAGTCAAAGATCGAGACGGAAGCCTATAAGATTCTGGGCAGTCTAAATCCTAAAAAGAACCAGGTTATACCACAGCAGATGCGAGTATTAGCAGCCTATAATCGGTAAGCACAACTACTACCTCCATCCTATTACAACCCCATTCAATTTCCACCTTACTAACTACCCCTTCTATCTAGTGTTCCCGTCTTCAACGGCCACACCGCCTGCGTCTCCCTCCGCTTCACCACCCGCCCCCCTCCTACTGCTTTAGCTGTTAAAAGCTGCCCTACAGTCTTATGTCAGTGAAGCCCAGACCCTCGGATGCTACTCTGCGCCCGCGCACGCTATCATTATACATAAAGATCCGACACGGCCGCAGCCCCGGCTAGACCGCAATGTGGAGCGCAGGTATGCTGTTAGTGTAGGGCGCGTGCGAGAAGACGCGTCTAGAATCTTTAATATTAAGTTTATAGCGCTAAGTCATAATATTATCATCGGAGCGGCGGGGAGCAGTGTGTTAAATTGTGAAGCAGCAATTTTAAAGGGATATATTTAAATATAAATAGGAAAAATTCTTCTTCTTATTATACTTCTAATTCATTATCTAATTTTTAATAACCATTAAAAATTTAGAAATTATTTAGTGGCTCCATTTTATTAGTACTACTCTATAGCTATAACTTTAACGTTAATTTCTTTACTTGTGTAGAAGATATAGAATTTATCTAAGCGGTTTTCTTCTCCCTAGTTAAGTCTAATGTATTAACAGCGGCGTTTAGGTTAGGAGTACTTTTCTATAAAATATTAAAGATAGCGGAAGAACTCGCTTTTCTCGGCAATAGGGTAGGCTTTAGCTATTTATATATTTTATTTGATTCTTGATTAACGTCTAATGCGGCCCCAATTAAGGTCCATGCAGACACTACCGTGATGTAGGTACAAAAAACCTCCAAGGCGAACGTGAGTGGTAATACAGAGTGTACCCCTCTAGGTAGCACGCCCGTACTACATCAACGGGAGGGAAAATTGTAACAGTGCAGTGTGGGAATTGAATGAGCAACTTTATTCTAAATCTATGGAAATCAAGTGAACTAAATACATGAAAGTAGACCCGGAACTCCGTAGTCTATAACTCAATATTTAACCGTATCCGAGACATACGAGGGTAGTATCGATCCTGTCTCGGAGCCTCTCAGGCGACGATCTTGTGTCTCAGCGTAGTGCTAGTGAACTGTTACAAAAATACCATTAGGTCACTGCTCTGAGACTCCCGTACGGGAGTGTCCTAATTGCCTATCTTGCCCTATCTACCGCTCGTACCATGCTTCCTTTTAAATTTAAAAGTACCGTAAAAATAATGTAATCCTACCCCTACTGCTCCTATTTAAATACCCCATGTATACATATATACCTATAGCCCTCCTACTTAATTAGAAGAACGCTAGCCCCTATAAGGTTAAAAAGGTTATCTTTCCTTATGCCTACCGACTAAAGCTCCCTAATATAGTTAAAATCTACCCTATATTCTATACGTCAGTTCTTTACCCTACTGCCCCTATATTAGACGCTCTGCCTAAATACATCTAAGACCCTCCTCTACTAGTTAAAGTAGATAGCGAGGATAAGTACTTTGTTAAAAGAATTAATAACATTAAGTATAACAAATAGAAACGTAAATATATATACCTTATAAAATGGAGAGGCTTTACTAAGCCCTTATAGGAACCCGTTAACTCTATAGGACTTATATAAGCCATAGAAGACTTTTATAAACTCTACCTAGAACTACTATAGCCCTATCTTATAGGAGCTCGAGCTTAAAGGGGGGGTACTATTACGGGATACCCCTATAATACATTATACGTACCTACCACTTTCCATCATAAAGATATTAGTTTTGCTTACCGCTCTTAGCCAAGCTAATAGCGATTTTCTATCCCGGGGATAGAAAATCTTAATTAGTTAATTTAACGAATAGAGCTAGTAGAACCCTATACCGCTACCTAAATCTGTCCCGCGAGTAGCACGGACCCTATTAATATAGCAACCTTATTAAATAATATATACTTTTTTCCCCTGTCTCCTACCCTCTTTCCTTACGCAACGTCTTAACCTTATTACATAGTTTATGTATATAGCTTAATAGTATCTACCTTGCTATATATTATCGTCACTTATACTTACTCCATGATAAGTTATTAGGATAATTACCTTAACTACTTCCCCTAGAGATTTAACTGTTATTTCTATCCCTATAGAAATCTTCCTTATTATCCTCGTTATCCTTATTATAGGCTTTCTTATAATACTTATAATAGGCTTTCTTATAATACTTATTATAGGCTTTCTTATAATTATATATAGGGTCTATAGGCGCTTTATTAGACGGAATCTCTAAATTAAGGCCCTAGGTAGAATAATATACTATTAAGTGCTTAAGCTTATAATACTTCTTAAACTTTTTAGGGGGAAAAGAGGTACTGTCACGGGACACCTCCGTGACACCTTATACACGTCCACCTGTTTCCACCGACGCAGCAAGAAGAGACCGACCGCGAAACGGCAACCTAATGGCAACCTACGGCAATCTAAGGCAATTTGCCATCACGTAACGGCAACCTACGGCAACCTGCCGTCCTCCACCATATTCCGCCATATTCTGCCAAGTCTACCAAATTCTGCCAAGTTCTACCAGGACCATAACCCGAAGCCTATTCTGCCCCATACACGTGTTAACTAAGCAACTAAGTTAACAATATATACCCCTTTCTTCCCGTTTCCTTACCTTCTCTCCTTACGCAACGTCTTAATCTTATTATACAGTTCATGTATATAGCTTAATAATATCTACTTCGCTATATATTATTACCACTTATACTCACTCCGTAACACTATATTGCGTTAAAACCTTAAAAACCTACACTTCGCCCTGCCCTGTTCAAAATACAGAACGACCTTAAAGCCCCTATAATAGCCGCTAATATTATATCCGCACTCTAGGAACAATTGGCAGATATATAAAAGTCCTTTATAGACGCCCTTGTATAAAACTAAGCTACTATAGCTTAACAGCAAGCTAAACAAGAAGCACAGCACTAAAAAACAATTAAGGCCCTCTAAGAAGAAATCCGTACCCTTAAGACACCTACGCTAAGCCCTTAAGACTGATTACTATTACTAGAAGCCAACACGCGGAATACAAGCCCTAAACTAGCAATAGTTATCCTACCAGTAGAACTAACTACCACATTATAACAATATAAAAAACTACTAGACCCTCTAGTATTTACTGTGACGGTTCGTCTATATAGCTACCATCAAGGCGTCGTTAGTTACGGATCAACGTTGCCCCAACGTTGCCCCAACAACCGAACATGTACATAGTCGTCTACCGCGCCCCTTTCTTTAAGCCCTTACCTTAGTCTACTCATAATATAGCCCCTTATTGTTGCCTGATCTATCGGACCGCTCCTACAGAAAGCTAGCCATAACATTAGACTAAGGTTATCTTTAATTGACCTGTAGAGGCGACACAATACTAGGTCCAACGGTTAAACGCGTAGCCAGATAGAGAGCTGTTCTACCACCATAACTATAGACTAACTGTCGGTATCACCCAAGTGCACTTGTATGGCCTATTAATCGTAGATTTGTCTGGTGTTCAATAGGCATAGAAAGCAGAGGATCGTAAGGATCGCGGTGCCTAAGTAGGGGGCTGATGAGTCATCATAAGGATGACTAATCAGAGACACGAATGACCACATAACCTCTGTCCATATATTCCGACACTAACTAACCTACTAAAGCCCTGCATTAAGCAGGCAACTATAATAGCGGATTAAGTAGCTAAAAGAAGAGACTGCAGCAATTAGATTAAAAGGATCACCCTAACTATAACCCAAGAAATCAAAAGAGACACTATGGCGAGAAAGAGTGCATTAAGGCCTAGTGCACTAGAGATAGCTACCGACCTAGCGCTAGCAGGGCGCGAGGAACCTGTAGATGTGACACTTAAGCCACTGGAGCTTCAACCATACTATAGTAAGATAGAGCTTTTAGACAATATAAAGAGCAAATAGGACCGTCTTATGGCGTAATTGGAAGATGATAAAGACCCTATATACTTTAAAATGGAAACCAAGAGAGAGTATACAGCTGCAACTACCTAAAAGCTATCTGAGATACCTACAACTGAACTTATAGAGGAGCTGCAGCTCCAGGGAATACAAAGGAAGGCGATGGAACAGCAGATTGCTATACTATGGCGTCTTATAAATAACTACGTGCATAAAGCTCTTAATGCGAAAGAGGAAGCTTAAGTAAAGATAGCGGAGCTTAAGGAGCACCTAGATAATAGGACAGACGAGCTCCGCGAAGCTAATTGGAAGATATTAAGAATGGACCGCAAGGTCACTATATAAGCCCTAGATTAAGAAGATAGCAAGTAAGGAAGTATACCGTTACGGACAATATAAAAAGAGACACCACTCTCTTAGATAAGCAGTGTTGCGGGTTTAGGACGTATAGTAAAGTTTCTAGACCTACCTACGCTAACAGATAGGAAAGAGCCTACCTATTATACCTAGAGTGGCTATATATGAAACAAGCTTTAATCTAATACAGACTGGTTCTATTAAGACGACCCAGATTAGGAAGAAGATGTAAAGGTAGCGTATATTAAGACACGTGTAGGCGGTAAAGCTTATAACTACCTCTTACCCCACTTAGAAGCAGAGCGCGATATAAGACGCAACCCTACCAGTAAAGAAGTACTTAAGTTCCTAGAGAACGTCTTTAAGGACCTAGATTGCCGCATTAAGGCCTAGCAGGAACTTAAAGGCCTTAGGATGCCATACCTAGAAGACTTTAACGATTTCTAATCTAACTTTATATGGCTGGCAAATATCTTAAGGATGCTATAAGATTAGTAGAAAGAGGAGCTTTATAATAAGCTTTACAACAATCTATATATTTAAATAGAAGTCAAGGTGGTAGATAAAGACTGTAGCTTCTAGGCCTATTATAAGACTGCCTAATAGTACGCCTAAGGTCTAAAGTAGATAGGTAAGGAACAAAGTGACCGCAGAGCAGCCTAGGCTATTAAGAGAGCTTCCACTAGGGGCGCTAAAGAGACTAAAGGTCCCCCCCCCTCCCGGCAGCCTCTGACTTTAGCACTAGCTGCAAAAGCGCCAGTTACCTATTTTAACTATAGCAAGTAAGGACACTACTTTAATAACTACCTAGCGCTAAAGAAGACAGAAGCTAAAGTAATTAACCGAAGTAAAGAGTATAAGATAGTTACTAACTTATTAGAATTGGAAAATAAGTAGCTCTAGGAGAAGTCTCCTACCTAGAGCAGATTAGAGCAATTAATATAGCGCCCGTATAGCTAAAGGAAATCCTAGGAGGTGTAGCCCTTATAACGCTATACAGGATCGCGCTAGGCGGCGTGGCTCTTAATATAATAAGCCTACTTAACTCTAGTGCGGGCGGAGAGGCTTTTATATACTATAAGCTACTACTAATTATTAAGCAATAACTGCAACCAAAGCTCTACAAGATTAAAGGACGAGGAGTTACCGTGTCTAGTTATAACAACTAGCAAACAGATACAATTAGATAGCTCTTTAAGGCTAACCTAGTTATAGATGGCTGACAAGTCCCTATATAGTTCCTATTCTGTAATACTAGCCGCTATAATCCTCTTATTAGCTATAAGTGGTTTAAGAAGACTAGGGTCCTTATTAATTATAAATATTAGGTCTTAGTATAGCGAACTAAGAGGAACTACTATAGTAGGTAGGACGTAATTATACTAAGAAAGGAGCTCCTACCCCTACTAATTAATAAGGATTACTAGAAAGATATAAATTAAAGGGACGTACTACTAGACCTAGAGCCTAGGCCTAACCCCCGGCATATCCTTAAACATATAATCGCAATCAGCCAACTTTAAGAGAAGAAGTCCTCTACTAAAATTAAGCTAGAGGGATAGGCTAAGCTAAAGCAAGCCAAGCAGGCCTTATATGACTATAAGTATACTTAGAAGATTAATACCTAAAACGCAATTAGGAAAATAGAAGACTAGCTCTATCCTAGGCTAGCTCCACTATTAAAGCTAAGAAAGAGGAGGCCTTTATTTACTAGGGAGTTTAGGGTAGTAGATATTACACTACTTAAGGCAAGGAACTTCTTATAAGGAGCAAAGCATAAGGACGTAGTAATTGGATATACCAGTCTCTATGAGATGGACCAGTTAATAGAGGATAGAAAGGGACAAGACGCCCTTTCTAACGACAAGGAGGAACTTCGCCGGCTTGTCTATAAAAAGCTGCCGTAGCCCTACTAAGAATATACTAATAGCTTCTTAAAGGCTATATCTAATACACTACCACCGCATTATAAGGGAGTGAATCATAATATTATTCTTAAAGGTGATAGCTGTAATCTAGCCCCTAGCCCACTATATAACATATTGCTAAAGTAGCTAGAGCTTATTAAGGTCTACTTACAAGAGCACTTATAGAAGGGGTTTATAGTACTAAGCAACGCACCCTTTATAGCTCTAGTTCTATTTGCCAAGGAGCCTAAAGGGGGGTGGCAATTTTATATTAACTTTTAGAAGCTTAATGCAATTACCAAGAAGGACCGCTATCTGCTGCCATTAATTAAGGAGATGTTAATAAGGCTATTAAGAGCTAAAATCTTTACCAAGCTAGATATTTAGTAGGCTTTTTACTATATATAGCTAAAGGAAGAGGTAGAGGAGTTAACTACCTTCTGTACAAGGTACGGATTGTATAAGTACCGCGTCCTACCCTTTAGACTATGCAATAGCCCTATATCCTTCCAGAGGTTTATTAACAGCGTCCTTTTTAACTACCTAGACGATTTCTATACAGCCTATATGGATAACATCCTAATCTATTTAGATAACCCACTAAAGCATAAGATTTACGTTAAGAAGGTCCTATAAAGGCTTTAAGAGGCAGGCCTATAAGCAGATATTAAGAAGAGCAAGTTCAGCGTTATTAAGATAAAGTTCTTAGGCTTTATTATTAGTACTAATAGGATCGCTATGGTCACTAATAAGCTAGCTATAATTAGAGATTAGGAGGCCCCTACCTCTGTAAAAGGAGTGTAATCCTTCCTAGGGATTTACAACTTCTACTAGGCCTTCTTAAAGGATTACGGCTGAGTTATATAACTGCTTAGTAAGCCTATAAAGAAGGAAGCCTGGCACCCGCTAGGGGAGGAAGAGCTTAAAGCCTTTAAGTAAGTTAAGGCCCTTATGCTATTAGGTAGTGTAATAAAGCACTATTTACTATTTTAAGACACCTATATAGAGACTAATATGAGTAATAGAGTAGTAGCTGGGGTGCTAAACTAGCTGTAAGACAATAAGACCTGGAAGCTAGTAGCCTTCTTCTTAAAGATAATATCCCCTAAAGAGATGCGGTATAAGATCCATAATAAAGAGATACTAGCAGTGATAAGAGGTTTATAGGAATAGTAAGGTTACCTTGTTAGCCTCTAGCGTATACCCTTTACAGTAATTATAGACCATTAAGCCCTTAAGTACTTTACAACTAAGAGGCTGCTAAATTTATAGTAGGCCTACTAGGCAGACCTATTAGCTAATTTATATATGCGGATTACCTATAGGCCAGGCACGGCAAATATAGTGGCTAATACCCTATTATAAAAGTAAGAGGACCTAAAGACGCAGAAAGAGAAGGACGTAGCCGCATATACTATATACTTAATTAACCCTGCCCTTATAATTGCTACACTAGAGGCAACCTCTAAGGACCCCCCAGTTGCAGCAAATTGCGAATAGCAGCTATATAAGCTAGTTAATTAGATACTCCAGGCCAATTAAACTAGTGAGTTGCTAGTAAGGCTACGTCAGCTAGCTAAGCAAGACCAAAAGGGCTGGAAGCTCTAAGGAGGACTACTTACCTGCTTTGGCAAGCTAATGGTCCCTAATACTAACTGCCTCCGTACCTACCTTATTGTAGAGGTACACTCTTGCCAGGTAACTGCTTACCTAGGCAAAACAAAGACTAGGAAACTTGTGGCAGACCAATACTATTAGCCAGGACTATCCTTAGACTGTAATACCTATGTAAGAAACTGCAGGGCCTATAGGAGGACCTATATACCCTAGGACAAAACCCTAGGCCTACTGCACCCCCTATTAATCGGTAAACGCTGCTAGCAGTATGTCTTTTTTAATTTTAAGTCCTTCCCAATGGATAAAAAGGGCTTTAATAATGTCTTTATAGTTGTTAATTAACTAGGCAAAAGAGCCTTTTTACTACCCTACTATAAAACTGCCACCGTAGCTGATATAGTAAACCTATACTACTAATACATCTAGCGCGTGTACGGCCTCCTAGAGATGGTTATATTAGATTAAGGACCCTAATTTATCTTAGCCTTTACAGATAAGCTATATAAACTAACTAGCATTAAGTAAAAGCTCTCTATATCCAGTTACCTATAAACTAATGGTAATATAGAGGTACTAAACTAGTACATTAACCAACGCTTAAGGCCCTTTATTAACCACTACTAGGATAATTAGTTAGAGTTCCTCCCCTATATAGACTTTATATAGGCAATCTTACCGTATAAATCTACTGGCTTTACACCATATAAGCTAGAGCTAGGATTTAATCTAAGGCTTTACTTTAACCGGGAGGAATGTATATAAGCAACCTTAACACCTTATAAGAAGCTAACACAATAAGAAGCTTAGGCTTTTGTATATAGGACCTAGGACGCAGTTAAATAGGCAAGAGACAACCTGGTAAAGGCCTAAGAGCAGCAGATAAGGCAAGCTAATAGGCACTATTGCGAACCAGACTTTAGAGTAGGTGATCAAGTATACGTTACTAGGAAGGGCTGGGCTACTAACTAACCAAGTATTAAGCTAGATAGACAGCTCGTAGGGTCCTATAAGATTCTAGGTATAAAAGGACACTTATACATTATTAACCTACCCCCAAATATAAAGATGTCAAACGTCTTCCATGCCAATTAACTATAAAAGGACCTAAATAACCCCCTACTGGGCCAAAACAGGGAGCTAAAGGAGCCAATCCTAATTAATGGCGAGCCGGAGTATAAGATTAATAAGATCCTTGCTAGTAGAACCTACCATAGAAGGCTACAGTATAAGGTTAACTGGGTAGGCCACAACCTAAATAACACCTGGTATAACGCAGACGGCTTTATTGGCGCCCCCTATAAGATTAAGGCGTTCTATAACAAGAGACCCCATAATACCGGACCACCCATATGGCTATTGCAATGGCTAGAGGCGTATTATAAGGACGTAGATCTAGAGCCCTTAGAGGAAGACAATAAAGCAGAGAAGGATGGAAGGGTAAGACGGATAAGGAGAGCCTAACTATAAGGATCAAGGGCGATCCTCCTGGCTTAAAAGGGGGTAATGTGACGGTTCGTCTACATAGCTACCATCAAGGCGTCGTCGGTCACGGATTAACGTTGCCCTAACGTTGCCCCGACGACCGAACATGTACATAGTCGTCTACCGCGCCCCTTTCTTTAAGCCCTTACCTTAGTCTACTTATAATATAGCCCCTTATTATTGCCTGATCTATTGGACCGCTCCTATGGGAAGCTAGCCGTGACATTTACTAGCAAATGATAAAAGCTTTAATTATTCTTAAGCCGGCTTAAGAATAAGCTAACTAGTAATACTAACCATTACCTAACTAAAGCTAACCGACTCTACTACGCCCTAAGTTAACTAGAAGGAGACGTAGCTAACCTTATTAAACCTCTCTAGCTAAACTTAGTATAAAGCCTAGTTGTACTTCTAGAAGCTATATACGGTAACCCAAACCACTAAGCTACTGCTTAAAGGAAGATAAACCACATAACTTAAAAAAAGAAAAGCTTCCTAGTATACTTCTTTAAATTTAATTATTACGTAAAAGAAATAGGCTAGAACAACTTTACACTAATTAATAACCTTATTAAATCTCTAAGCCCTAAACTAAAAACCTCCCTAATTAGTGTAGACCTACTAGGAGCCCTTAACACCTACGTAAATATTATTAATAAATAGTACAATAATATACTACGCCTAACACCAAAGCCCGCTCCTTAATACAATATAACAACCCTATAAATATCCACTAAGTTATTATCCCAGCCTAAGCACCCCAACACTATAGATATTAACACTAGAACCTTAGGATACGCCCTACTAGGGTCCTCTAAATAGGAACAACGCACTAAGCTAAGCCTCTACTTTAAATATAGAAGTAGTTCCCACCTCTTTAACTACTACTCCGCCCCCTTCTAAAAAGATCTATAAATAGTTAACGCTAGCAGTCGTTTACCGCACTAATCTTCTAGCCACTACCCCTAATCTTTACCTAGTTCCAGCTCCGTATTTAATAAGCACTACTTATAAGGACAAAGTTACAACCAACATTTTAAAGAAACCCCTTCCCGCTTACCACTAAAAGGCATATTCTAGAGTTAAGTCGCTCTCTAGAATAGCTATGTTATAGGATCTTATTAAATATATTAAATGTAGCAAACCCTAACTCTTAGGCTTATAGTATAATCGTCAACTGCTGTCTTTAGCAGAAAGGTTAATAGGTTAACACTTAAGTCCTAATTAACACAGGAGCTAGCGGCATAGAATTTATTAATAAAATCTTTATATAAGACAATAGGTTTACCCTAACACCCCTTAACCAGCATATTAACGTATTTAGATTTAATAGCAAACGCACTATTTTAGGCTGTATTACTTATATAGCGGCCCTAAGACTCTAATACCTAAACCACAAAGAATTAGTTAAGCTCTTTATAACTACCCTAGGTTACCCAGTAATTCTTAAATAACCCTAAATAAAGCTATATAAGGTAACTATTAATTAGGACAACCTTAAGCTTCTATTTACCGCCTCCCGTTATAAGCAGAAGTGCCTTACAACTTGCTGCTCAGACCCCAAACCAAAATCTAAAAAATCTACCAGAATCCACCAGTTTAAAATTTCCACCAACGTCCACTAAGAACCCAAAAACCACACTAAACCACATAAACCGATCCTAACTGCTACACCGCCCCAAACTAAGTAGAAGTCCAAGCTTAATATACAAAGGTACTAGAAGAACTAGTATTCTACTATAAAAAGAATACTTAAAGAACCCAAACCTAAATCTAATACTAACTCTATACTTAATACTGAACCTAAACCTAAATAAGAAACCGTATAAGAAACTAAAGATAATCTAAGCTCGCTTAACACCTTAAATATCCACATAATTAGAGCTACCCCATTAGTATAACTCGCTAGGAAACCAGAATATACAATCTTTACTATTATAATAGCTGATATTAAGAAGGCCTTAGCACTAAAGAAATACACTAACCCTGCTATAAAAGTACTAGTATGCCACTATAAGCACCTAGAGGTATTCTTATAAAAGGAAGCCAATAAGTTAGCAGAACACTAACTATATAACCATAAGATCGTACTTAAAGAAGGAAAAAGCTAGGATTTAGACCCCTATATAGAATATCCCAAAACAAACTTAAAGTACTGCAAAAGTACTTAAACGAGCATCTAAGTAAAGGATTTATTAAAGCAAGCTCTTCGCCTATAGCTATAGCTATAATCTTTATCAAGAAACCTAGCGGCGGTCTATACTTCTATATAGACTACCAAGCTCTTAACGCTATTACTATTAAGAATCAGTACCCACTTCTATTAATTTAAGAAACACTAAACTAATTAAGTAAGGCTTACTACTATACAAAACTCAACCTTATCTATATATTTAATGTTAGCGACTCAGTCAATCGAGGCACGAGCATAGCAAGAAGGACGCATGTAAGCCTGTACGATTGGATTGTCTATAAACGAGGATCCAAAGCTAGAGAAAGGAAAGGGGAAGAACGGAAGCACCGCTCAAAGCTATATACAATCCTCTGGTCACGTGACGGCAACTTGCCATCACGTAACGGCAAGTTGCGGCAATCTAATGGCAATTTGCTAGTACCGTTTTCCACCAGCGCCATAACATTAACCCCCCCTCCAAAAAAGCCTGCCCTTAGGCTTTGTATGTCCGTATTATATCCATAGGGTGTTTTTATATATATTCTTAACAGGTAGCTTATTATCTTCGCTATACCAATACTCCATCTACTTGTCTAGATACTTTAGAGGTCCTGGCTTATTAGGGTATTAGTTATAGAATTCTTTAAGCTTCTAGGGGCAACCTATAAAGTTCCAGGCGGGGTACCAGGTTAGGTCTAGATCGTAACCTTTCCATTAGACACGGTATTTCAGCGTTCCTTATACTAGTTTATAGGCTAGTATTTCATTAACTTCCCATTTATTATCGCCATTAACTTAAATTGGCAGTGGAGGCTTATTCTTTTGTCCAGGTAGTGAGTTATTTATAGCTTTCTATAGCTTATCTAGTAAGAAAACAGGGTAGACTTTAATTAAGTCTAGGAGTTTAACCTTGTATAAATTACCTTCTTTATTAAGGATCTTATACAGTCCTACTATCTTATAATCTAGCTTACGGCTAGGCCATTCTGTCTTCTAGTTCTTTATTATAACCCAGACCTTATCACCTATAGTAAAGTCGGGCTTACGCCTGTACTTATTTGCCTACTATTCCATTAATTTCTAGGCCTTCTCTAGGTTTTTGCGGGCTACTATCTATACTTCTTCTAAACGTCTAGCATACTGCTATGCTTCCTTATAAGATAGTTTTTTGTATATAGTCTGTGGTCCTTCCGGTCTCTCCTAGTTAAAGCTTATATAGGGTAAGTATCCCATTTCTAGCTAAATAGGTGCAAACCCTGTAGAGTTATAGAGTAGGGTTGCCTAGGCGTAGTCTATTATAGGTAGTAGTTCGCTCTAGTTATCCTAAAAGTAATTAATAAAGGGCCGGAGTCTCTGGTCTAAGTATTAATTTATAATCTCTGTCTAACTATCTGTCTAGAGGTGGTATGTTATAGAGAGCTTTAGCCTAATATCTAGGATTTAGGTAAACTTGTTCTAGAAGGCTAATATAAACTACGGCCCGTGGTTGGATACGATAGTATTTAGTGGTCTATAAATTTAGTAGACATAGTAGATATACAGTTAGGCCGCCTCTTTAGCATTAATATTCTTATAATAGGGGATTAAGAATGGGCGCTTGCTAAAGCGGTTAACTAGGATTATAACCATATTATATCCGTCGCGGTCTGTAGGTAACTTATAAAAGTCTATAGAGATATGCTGCTAAGGGCGTTCTAGTATTAGGAGTGGCTTTAATAGCCCTAGGGTCTTATCTTATGGAATTATAGACCTACAGCAGTCGTTGTAGTTCTATACATAGCGGTTAATATCTATAACCATTCCAGGCCAGTAGTAGCGGTTGCCAATAATTCTGCGGGTCTTATTTTTTCTAGGGTAGGCCATAGAAACCTAAGTATGTGCTTTGGCGATAAGCTAAGTCTGTAAATTTTATTTCTCTACTACCACCAGCCATTCCTAGTGCTTAAGCAGTCCGTTTTTAAGGGACTATAGACTAGTAGCATCCTTTACCTTTTCGCGGTACTCCTATAGAGAAGGGGCCGTACAGTTTACCTATAGCAGTTCATTAATAAGGTTAAGTTCCATAGAGTTAATAGGACATATCTTAGCGTCCAAAGGGTCTATATTTAGTTCTGCCTATATCCAGGGGTTAAGGTGCTCTAGTTATAGTAGTGTCTAGGTCCATAATAAAATCTTCGCAGCCGTCTGGTTATCTAGGTCCTATTCACGCCTTATAAGAGCATCTATATGGTTTGTTGCGCCTAGCTTGTACATAATTAGGAAGTTAAACTATAATAGGATGTCCGCCTAGCGTGCCTGCCGGGCTATAAGGGCTTTAGTTATTATAAAGTATTCCAAGGCCTTATAATCTAAGACTACTTAAATAGGTTCAGGGGTCCCTTTTAGCTGCGCACACCAGTGCTAAAAGCTAGAGATAATAGCCAGCATTTCTTTATCGTGAATATAGTAATTTAACTCAGCATCTATTATAGTTTTTAAATAGTATGCAATAGGATGCCATTTTCTATTTAGCTGTTTCTAGGAATATATGGCAGCTATTACACTATTAAAAGCATCCATTTCTAGCCTTAAGGGCCATTCTGGGTAAAAATGGGCCAGTAACAGAGTAGAGACTAGCCATTTCTTAAGTTCGTTAAAAGCCTATTTATACATGGCATTAAAATGGAAGGGTTAAGTCTTTTTAGTAAGGCTGCTTAGAGGCCATATAATTCTGCTATAATTCTTAATAAAGCGTCGGTAGAAGTTATAGAAGCCTAAAAATGACTATATTCCCTTTACAGTCCTTAGGGGTTCCCATTAATTAATTACGGCCATTTTTTCTAGGTCTGCCTTAATTCCATTTATACTAATAATAAATCCTAGGTACTTTATATGTTTAATACTAAATTCTAATTTTCTAATATTAGCCTAGAGACCAGCTTCGCGGAGCCGTTATAGGACTTTATAGATATATCCCTTATATTCCAGTTCATCCTTGGAGTAAATTATAATATTATCTAGATATGCTGTGCAGAAGTCATTAAGGTAGTTAAAGAATACGTCATTTATATACCGCTGGTATATAGCTAGTCCATTAGTCAGTCTAAAAGGTAGTACTTTATATTTATATAATCTATAGCGGGTCTAAAATATAGTAAGATCCTTAGATCCAGGGTTTATCCTAATTTGGTAAAAGGCCTAACGGATATTAAGCTTTATAAAAATCTTAGCCTTACTTATACGGGCTAGTATTTCCTTAAGTAAGGGCAGCAGATATTGGTCTTTGCGGGTTATATAGTTTAGTTTATGGTAGTTAATATAGAAACGGAGTCCGCCGTTAGGCTTTTTTGTAAAGAAAATAGGTGCGGTAAAGGGGACTTAGCTAGGCTTAATAAAGCCCTTATTAAGGTTGTTAATAAGGTACTGTTTAGTGGCCTATAGTTTATTAGTAGATTGCTGGCGGAGGGGGCTATAGCTAAGGGTATTTTCTTTATCTAGCTTAATCTCAATCTTGTGGTTATATAGTTAGTAAGGCAGGAGTATGTCTAAGGCTGCCTTAGAGAATACGTCCTTAAATTCCTAGTATTGGCGGAGTAGTTTCTGTTCCACCAGCTCCTTGTCTATAAGCTTACTTTCCCCACTAAGCTAGTTATAGGCTAGGGCTTCCTTATCTTCAATTATCTAGTTAATCTTATATAAGCTAGTTATAAAGGCAATAGTATTGGGCCGTTTTAAGTTCTGGTAGAACCCTATAGCGCTAATACAGCAGATATTAACTGGTGGGAGGTTTATAGGTTTCTTTGCGGGCGTTTTATAAACCATATTTTACAGTTAAGGGCTTACAACCCTCCTTAGCTCCTATTCTATCTTTTATAGGTTATCTTTCTAGTCTATTTATTTAGTACGGCGTCCGATATTCCTTACTGTTCTTTACGGCTATATAGGGCCTAGTTTATCTAGCTAATTACTGGCTTCCTAGGTCCCTAGTATTAGCAGTGCAACATTAGTAGTCTAGGGGCGGTATAGTATACGGACCCGTTGCGGATTAAGCTGTATATCTTTCTTAAAGGCCTAGTCCCTACGCATAGCATCAGCCTAGTAAATGGTATCTATCTATAGCCGCATAAGGTTTTCTATTATAATGCTGATTTCCCTTATAAAAGAAGGTATTAGGGGTAGGGTTTTGGGCCAGATAAGCTATCTACTCTGTACATCAAGCTGTAAGCCTAGATAGGCTAGCCATTTTCTTTCTAAAATTATATTATGGCTTCCTAGGTCCATAATAAGAAAGGGGACGTTATACTATCTTTATCCATCTACACGGAGGTAAATCCGCAAGATAGTTATAATAGGTGGTCCTATCCATCTGTTATACCTATAAATAGGAATTGGTTTAGGCAGTTCTTTAAGGGGTATATTTAAAAAGTTAGCCAGCTTTATAGCACACTATGTGTCTATTAAGGTAAAGGCATTTACTCTAGAGTTAGCTAAAGTAGAGATTAAAACTTAATATCTATTACGGAATAAAATACAAGGGATAGTGCAGCTTCTTCTACTAACTAGCTAACCTAAATTAACATATAACATATTAATCCCTTTTAACCCTAAAGAGAAGTCTTCCTCTAGGGTTCCTCTTTTTCTGGCTCTATGCTATTCTCCTAAATTAGCAGGACCTTATTTATCTTTGCTACTATAGGGTAGTCTTTTATAAAGTAGTCTTTTTGGCCGTATAAAAAGCAAGCTCCTTAATTACTAAGGGCTTATCTGTAAGGGTTGCTATATATTAGCTAAGTCTATACCAGGCCCGTAGCAGGACTAGCTGCGTAACTAGCTGCTAGATTAACAGTGGGCTAAACGGTTGGTGCCATAGAAGTTGCGGCCCGTACTAGGGCACTATTAGCTGTTCTTATATTGCTTGCGGTCTGGTTTAAAGGGTTCCTAGCTTTATACCACTTGGCACATACCTTAATTTAACAAAGGCCTTAATTAATAGCCAAGCACTAGTCTGTTAGTTCCTTTAGTATCTATACAGTGGTAAAGACTGGCAGCACAGCCCGCTATAGGTCTAAGGTGAGCTTATTAAATAGGTCTAGTAGCAGGTCTTCTTAGGGGATTTAGGCCTAGCCAGCTAGGTGTAAAAAATGGGTCTAGAAGGCCGAAAAGGTCTCCGTTGTTTTTATGTTAAGGGCTTTATAATTAAGGCAGGCGTTCCATATCTTAAAGGGGTCCTTATAAATGGAAGACAGGTAGTTAATTATCTCTTCTCTAAAGAGGAAGGGGTCTGCCAAATCCTGGGCGTATTGTGGACATAGGTGCGTCTATGCGTCCCTACTAGTGCGGCCAAAAACATAGGCCATCTTAGCTTAAGTAGTAGAAAAGTGGTCCGTATTAACTTTAAGCTTGTTTTGCAATTAAAGCTTCTAATTATTAAATATAGGGTTAGTTCCGTCCGTAAGCAATAGGGGGTCCATAACCTTTGCGGACCGCAATAATGCCAATACTGTACATTAGGCTAGGGCCTTAAGGACTATAGCAAGTCTCTAGGTGTCTAATAACTCCTTACTAGGTGTAGGGGTGTCTCTAGTTTTAAGCAGTTCTTAAAGCCGTTTAATTTTAGCATTAGCTGCTGCAAGCTCTTCCTAGGGGGTTAAGACGGCAACTGTTTTACTATTAGAGGTATTTACGGGTCCTATAGCGGCTTTGCCGGCTGCTGTATTTCTTGGCATAGTGGTAGGGGTATTAGGTAATTTCCGGTATTTGTTTATTTTCTAGGGGTTCTGGTCCGTGCATGTCCTATTCTTAGGTTTCGCGTTCTATTTATGTTCTTTTGGTTCTGTCCTGTCCTTATGGTCCTAGTAATATCCTTAGGGTCCTATTCTATGTCCTTGTAGATATATTTAAGTTCCTTCTTAGGAAGAAAAGAGTAGTAACGAGCTTTAGATAATGTTAGCGACTTAGTTAATTAAGGCACGAGCACAGTAAGAAGGACGCATGCAAGCCTGTATAATTAAATTGTCTATAAATGAGGATCCAAAGCTAGAGAAAGAAAAGGGGAAGAACGGAAGCACCGCTCAAAGCTATATACAATCCTCTAGTTACGTAACGGCAAGTTGCGGCAATCTAACGGCAATTTGCCAGTACCGTTTTCCACCGGCGCCGTAACATTTAACCGCCTCCGTATCGCAAAAGGAGATAAATGACTTACCGCATTCTATACTAGATACGGACTATTTAAATACTTAATAACCCTATTTAGCCTTATAAATACCCCAAGTTTGTTCTAAGACTTTATAAATAATACCCTACAACCTTACCTAGACGTTTTCTATACTGCTTATATTAACAATATCCTAGTATATAGCAATAACCTAACTAAATATAAGAAACACATTAACCTTATCTTAGAAGCTCTGCGTAGAGCTAGCCTACAGTTAGATATAAACAAATACAAATTCCATAAAACAGAAGTCCTATACCTTAGACTTGTTATTTCTATAGATAGCATATAAATAGACCTAAAGAAGATTAAAGTAATTATAAACTGGTAAGAACTTAAGAACATTAAGGACGTAAGTGTGACGGTGCTAGGGCATCGCCACCTACCGCATTCAATATCGCTTACTACTAGCGCCTTGGCGCCTCCTGTATATTAGCCCCTAACGACCTTCCTCTTCCTTCTCCTTCTCCTTAGCTTAGTATCTTTATTAGATAGCAATCCACAAGCTTCAGTTTAGGGGCATTTATACAAGCTATTATATTATACTAAGCTCACCCACCCAGGGGGGACTTTATTTATTTAGAGCTCCCTCTTTCCCTCGCCTGGGAAGGCCTAGATAATATCCCACCCCTATTCCGCGTGTTTTAGGAGGACACGCATTAAATACCCCTAACTACGCGTTATCAACGCGTTAAGTCGCTATTATTAATACTAGGAGCCGGTATTTAAGCAGCTAGAAGGTCTCCTGTGGATAAGGATAACTACCTAGGAAGGCAATAATATCTCACCCCCATTCTAACCCTTTTAACTAATACGGAGTTGTATAAGCTGTAAAGACGACCTTAGTTAAAACTTAGCCTAGGGCTATAAGGAACCTGGAACTAATCCTATAGTATTAGCTAAGACAAGCCAAGACATAACCCAAGCCGTGCCATTAGGTAGTAGGTGCATGTTGTTTATAAGTCCTCTAGAACAAATCCTATTCCGTTATCCCTAGACTACTACTGCAATAACCACCCTAATTAATACTGAGCTGTACAAGGAGAGACGAAATCAATTAGAAAGGACCTGCTGCTAGTACTATACTACTACCCTAAACCCCTAAACCCAATTACTAACTGTGCCAATATGCCTATAGTCTGATTAACCAAACAATCGCGCCAATACGCCTATAATCCAAATACGATTCAAATACAGCCTAAATATAATTCAAAAGCAAACCCAATAACCTATCACGCCAATATGCCTGCGACACGACTCTCCGACTTGTCTATAAACGCCTTATAGATACCCGTTAAGTTCTTATTAATAACCACCGTACCTAATTAACCCGAATATCACTATTAACCTAGATAGTCCCTTAATCTTACAGCCGAATATATCTACAAGTATTACAATCCTATGTACAGGGGTACTAGGAATTTAGGGGAGAATTTAAGCAATTTATAGCACTCTTAATTAGGAGAACAGATTAGGAGAATTATTCCAATTTATAGCGCTCTTTAATAGCTCTACAGATAAGCCTATTTCTATAACCTCTTATAAACTATTAACGCGTCCCTCTTAATAACCTTTTATATAACTTTCTATAAATAAGACAGCCTACTATTACGAAAGCATGTCTTACCAGTTGATGATAAGAATTGAAATATTAACACATACCTTCTTGATACCTTTTTTAATACCTCTCTAACAACAATAGCGCCAATACGCCTGCTATTATAACTAGACAAGAATTCGTGCTAATACGCCTATAAAACTAATAAGCTCCGCGCCAATTTGCCTGCGGACTAACAAGACCTCGTACCGTACTGCTATGCGACCCCGAACCTGAATCCATCGCTGGTACCATACTGCCACCTAAATAGATAAGCGTTGTGCCGATACGCCTACGACCTAAAGAGATAACGATTGCGCTAATATGCCTACGACCTAAAGAGATAACGATTGCGCTAATATGCCTACGATCTACCGACTAACCGATAGACGAGCTCTATATTTGACCCACTATCACTACCTACCGCTAGCACGGTACTGCTACAACTTTAATAATAACTATATAAGTTCGTCAACAATTAACTGCCTCCCTTACTAATTCAATCGTCTTCTTCTCCGCCTATGGTAATCCTTTTTAACTAACACTAAGCTACGCATACCAAGGAACGACTACGGTTGATACTAAGTTATATAAGCTTTACCTTAGCTTTAACAACGAAATCAATTTAGATAAACTAGATAAGAGCTCGTGCCAATACGCATATAAGCTACATTTCTTTTTTTTATGGCTTAGGGCGCGCCATATTAAAGGGGGGGGGGTAGTAGAGCTAGGAGGTACCAGAGTTTCCAAGAAAAGGAATGACGACCACGGAAGGCTCCTAGTGATATACACCTCTCACAGTAGTAGGACGGCTGCATGCCCTACGCCAACTTGATAACAACTGTGCTACTACGCCTATAGTCTAACCAACAGACCAATTGTGCTAATACGCCTATAATCTACCAACTAACTAATAGACCGAGCTCTACATTCAACCGCTATTACCACCCGACGCTTGCACCGTACTGCTATTATAATAGACCTCCACTGCTCTACCTGCAGCCGATTAACCCTCGCTGCTTTATTAGCAGCCAACCGACCCTTACTACTCCGCCTGTAGCACCCTAATCGACCTTTGCTACTCTGCCTGCAGCTAACCTACCCTTGCTACTTAACTATAGCCAACTAACACCTACTGCTCCGCCTGTAGCTGATCCAGATTCAACTATCGCTGCTCTACCTATAGCACTACTATCGACTTCTACTGCCCTGCTTGCAGTAATAACTGTATATAAGGTGGACCTTTGCCCTTTATATAACCCTATCGCTTGCACCGTACTGCTACCCTAAATAGATAACGGCTGTGCCAATACGCCTACAGTCTAATTAACTAACGATAGCGCCAATACGCCTACTATCTACCATCTAACGCTAGTACCGTACTGCCACTTAACCCTCTACTGCCTCGCCTACAGCTAAACCAACACCTTACTGCCTTGCTGCAGCTAATTAACTTTTGCTACTCTACCCGCAGCTAATCCTAATTCAACTATCGCTGCTCTACCTATAGCACTATAACCAACTTCTACTGCTCCGCTAGTAGTATCAACTGTATATAAGGACAATAGGCCTTTACTGCCCTACCTACAGTAATAACTGTATATAAGGTAGAGCTTTGCTCCTTAGAATACAGCCCGTCACTAGCACCGTACTACTATAATCCCAAAAAGTTACCGCGCCAATACGCCTGCGAACCACTACTGATAAGACACCGTGCTAATATGCCTGTGGAACTATACCCTAACAACCTGTCGCGCTAATACGCCTGCGGCCCAAATATAACTAGGTAGAGCTTTGCTCCCTAGAATATAACCCTATTACTAGCATTATACTGCTACCCAAACGACCTGTCGCTGGCACCGTATTACTACTAAACAGACAAGAACTCGTGCCAATATATATATAAGTAACTCCCTAACCCTCTTACCCTTATTAAACCTTTACGTCAACTTTTTTTAATAGGGGGGCTTTTTTTTTTATAGCTCGGGGCGCGCCATATTAAAGGAGGGGGTATAGTACTAGGAGGTACTAGAGTTCTAGAGGAGGAATGACAACCAACAGAGGGCTTCTAGCTATATACCTCTCGCAGCAGCAGGAGCTGTAGGACGGCTGCCTACCCTACGTCAACTAGGTATAGCGATATACCCCTTATAGGAGCTGTAGGACGGCTTCCTGCCCTAAGTTAACTAGGTATAGCAATATACCCCCACAGCAGTAGGAGCTATAGGACTGCTGCAAGTCCTAGGTTAACTGGCATCGCGATTAAGCGCTAGATGCTAGATTTTTTTCTTTTCTTTTCTCTTCTTTCTTTTCTATAAGGGGATAATGCCTAAGGGCAGGCTTTTTTCAAAGGGGGGGTGATGTGACGGTGCTGGGGCATCGCCACCTACTGTATTCAATATCGCTTACTACTAGCGCCTTGGCGCCTCCTGTATATTAGCCCCTAACGACCTTCCTCTTCCTTCTCCTTCTCCTTAGCTTAGTATCTTCATTAGATAGCAATCCACAAGCTTCGGTTTAGGGGCATTTATGCGAGCCGTCATAGTAAGAGCCTTTATAGGATTTGCTAACTTCTACTAACAGTTTATTAACAACTTCTCCGCTCTGGTTTTATCCCTTATAGCTCTAACCTAAAAGGATAAGGCCTTTATTTTTAACAAGGAATATAAGAAGGCCTTTGCCTATCTAAAAGTTATATTCACTACTACACCTATACTCTAACACTTTAACCCAAACTAAAAGAGTGTTATAGAAGTTAATTTATCCAACTACGTCACTAAAGGCATTCTGTCTTAGTATAATAAGGAAGGAGTACTATACCCTATAGTATACTTCTTAAAATAACTAAGTCTAGCTAAATATAACTACAAGATCTATGATAAGGAATTATTAGCTATTATTAGATGTTTTAAACAATGGTAACCCAAACTAGAAGGCGCCGGATTTCTAATTAAGGTCCTTAGCAATTATAAAAATCTATAGTATTTTACAACTATAAAACAGCTAAGTTATTGTTAAGCCCGCTAGTTAGAATATCTGTCCCATTTCTAATTCTTAATTATATACTGCCTAGGCGTTTAAGGTTAGAAACCTAATGCCCTAACCTAATGTTTATAAGATATACCAGCACAAGAAAAAGCGCATACCTACCGCAATTAAACCCTACTTCGCCCTAAGCTATTTAACCCTCCTATTAAAGACGTTATAATACATATCCTTAAAATAACTAATTAATTAATTAAACAGATAATAGTTAATAAATACCTAAATAATAAGTTTATCTAAGAAACGCTTAAGCTAATTCAAGACAGCGTTAGACGCTCTAAAAGGATTTCTTTAAGTAAATGCGAAGCTCGCAGAGACCACTTATACTACTAGTCATACCTAACCACAACGAACTTAAGCTTAAGCTCCTTAAATATATATACAATCTACCAGTAGCCAGCCACCTAGGCCAAGGAAAAACCCTAGAGCTCCTCCAATAAGAGTACTATTAGCTAAACATACATAATATAATAAGAAGGTATATCTTTAGCTACTATACCTACTAATAAGCCAAAGCCTTACATAAGACGTATAACGGCGTTTTAAAGCCACTACCTGTTCTAAACCAAAGATAGAAGGATATCTCAATTAACTTTATTATTAAGCTCCCCGCAAGTAAAGGGTATATAAATATTATAGTAGTTATAGACCAACTATCTAAGATAAAACACTTAATTGCCTGCCCTAATATGTTAGCACCTGCCATTGCCTAATTATTCCTAGATTATATATAGAAACTCCATAGACTTCCTAAAACAATTGTCTCTAATAGAGGTAGATAGTTTATCTCTATATTCTAGAAAGAACTAACTACCTAACTCTACATTAAAGCACTATTATCTATAGCATACTACCTAAAAACGGACGGTTAAATAGAATGTATAAACGCTATAATGGAACAGTATATTTAGATATATACGTCATATTTATAGGACGACTAGATAGACTAGCTTATATTTACTAAGTTTACCATAAATAACTCCATCTTAGAAACCACAAAGGTCTCCCCATTCCTGGCCAACTACGGCTAGTACCCGCGAATAGGTTTTAAACCCTTTAGTAATATCCCTTACCCCGCTTATTATGCTTTATAGGTTACAGAAGCAAATAAATTTATAAAGAAGATGGAAGAACTATAAGAGTTCCTTACTAACAAAATAATATAGGCCCAATCTATCTATAAAGCCGTAGTAAATAAGAACCAAACCCTAGTACTAGCTTACTAAATTAGTAACTTTGTTTGGCTAGATATAAGAAATCTAAACATAAAACAACCTACTAAGAAATTTAATTAGAAGAACGCCGGCCCTTATAAGGTTAAGATAGTTGTCTCTCCTTATACCTACCAATTAAAGCTCCCTAATACGGTTAAAATCCACCCTATATTCTACACGTCAGTCCTCCACCCTGTTGCCCCTATATTAGACGCCCTGCCTAGATAGATCTAAAACCCTCCCCTACTAGTTAAAGTAGATGGTAAGAATAAGTACCTTATTAAAAGAATTAATGATATTAAGTATAATAAACAAAAACGCTAATATATATGCCTTATGAAATGGAGAGGCTTTTATAAACCCACATAGGAACCCATTAACTCTGTAGGATTTATATAAGCCGCAAAAGACTTTTATAATCTCTACCTAGAACTACCATAGCCCCATCTTACAAAAGCTTAAGTTTAAAGGGGGGGTACTGTCACGGGACACCTCCGTAACACCTTATACACATCTACCTGTTTCCACTAACGTAGCAAGAAGAGACTAACCACGAAATGGCAACCTAATGGCAATCTACGGCAATCTAAGGCAATTTGCCATTACATAACGGCAACCTATAGCAATCTGCCATCCTCTACTATATTCCGCTATATTCTGCCAAATCTACTAAATTCTGCTAAGTTTTGCTAGGACTATAACCTAAAGCCTATTCTACCCTATATATGTGTTAACTAAGCAACCAAGTTAACAATATATACCCCTTTCTTCCCGTTTCCTTACCTTCTCTCCTTACGCAACGTCTTAATCTTATTATACAGTTTATATATATAGCTTGATAATATCTACTTCGCTATATATTATCACTACTTATACTTACTCCGTGACAGGTACTCCCCAATTTCTCTTTTTAGGTTTACTACTCGCGCTTTTCTTAGGGGCTATAATTCTATAGTACTAATATAAAGCTATTAATTTTCTAGGGGGACTAGTATAGAAATTATTCTTATTAAGTGAAATTTTATAAGGGATATAAAATAAAGATTAAGATAGTGCTAATAATATTATTATTAGAGTTGCTATTACTTTATAGCTTTTAAAAGCTTTAAGGGGGAATTAATAGTCTTTTTAAGCGTACATTAGTCCTTCCTTTACCACTAGTACTTATCTATTACCTCTTACCTCTTACCCCTTACCCCTTATTTGGGTTTCTTATTAAATTAAAGCATTTAATATATACGCCTCCAGTATAAACTATGGTTAATTGCCGTTTATAGGGTAAGGTTTATAAGGGCTTAAATTCCGGCGCCTAATTAACACCCTTAGTAAATTGCAGTTAAACTATATCCGCCTATCTAAGCTAGTATATTTAGCTCTAACATAGCTATTGTATCTAGCCCCTTATTAGGAGGTCAATAGTATAAGTTCTCTACTCTAGTTCCTTAGTAAAGGGTAGCGCTAACATATATATTTACTTCCCGATAATACTAATCTAGTTAATCTTCTACGCCGCTTATATTAGCAGGCAAAGCCCTACTTATATATATATATTACGAGCTATCTATAATAGAAGGAGGTAGTATTCTTATTAGTGGCAAGCAGGGCTCTCTAATACTAACCGCCTAGTAATAGATACGCCTACTACTCGCTTAGTAATTATATATATATCTATAGATATATTAGGTAAAAGACTATATAAGGTGCTATATAATACTCGCCCTCCTAATATAGCTAACTAGTGTTAGATATTCCTTTATAGTCGTATTACTATACCGCTAAACTATTATACGCCTAAAAGCTATAACCTTCTAGTTTTAATCTAGGTGGTTTCTACTATAGCCTATAACTTAAAAGCCTAAATTATTAATCCTTTACCGCTCTATTACTAAGTAGTTAGGTAGAGCTAATAGCCCCTTAGCCCTAAACTAGTAGATAAAACAACGTTTCCAAAATATCCGTAGTAATATAACTATATTACTAGGTAGACATATATAGCCACCTAGGTAACGCTCTATATAATATCCGTTTAAATAATACCTAATATAGCCCTATATAGGGTAGTTGCTTAAATTAGTAATGTCTAGCTACTTTTCCGCTGGATAGCCTAGTAGATATACTAGCTATAATATAGGTAGCTTTAGCTATTAGTAAACGCTAAAGCGGGCCGTTTAACTAATAGTATATCCTAGGTAAGAAAATAGCGCATAGGTTAGCTAAAATAAGTGCAATATAAGCTCGCTTAAGCCCTTAAGGGGGGCAGTATAGTATACCTATTCCTCCCTACCTTAGAAGGAGATATATAGCAGAGTTAAATAAGACAATAGTGCTAACGTGGCTAGTAACTATAGAATTCCCCTAACCCCCTTCTTGTAGGATAGTTATAGACTAGCATTATCTAGAAGGTAAAAGGAGAAAGGGTATATATAAGAGAGAGAATATAATTATAAGGATATAGACGTGCTTAGTAGATAGAGACGGCGCTAAAAGAGCTTAATAAAAATTAAAGCTATTAGCTTTAGAGGTAGGAATTAGGAGAGGAGTCTAAGACTATCTATATACTACCGTAAAATAGAGACTCGCCCATTAGAAAGGCCGTAGTTAACTATATTAATTATTAGTCTAAAATACTAAGGAATAAAGTAATAAGCAGGCTAGACTTATATATATATTAGCGCTAAAGGGATAATAGAAATACCTTAATGCGACCGTACTAGGGACTAGCAGTAAGAAGAGAAAGAGGTGTAGTATTAGGAGAAAGGAAAGTAGAGGATAAGAGAAAAAGCAGTAAAAGAAATAGCCTTTTATAGTTAAGGTTAAGGGGTAGTCTTGGCTTAGCCAGGGTTAATAAGCAAGGACGCCTTACCTATAAAGGAAGCCTCTATTTCCTAATATAGTTTCCTATATAATAAAATAACTCCTTAAACAACTATCTCTATTCCATTCCCATTTCTATAATTTATTTTTGTTAGTTAACCTTATTAAAAGTTTAATCTTTTTTAACTATTATATAATAAACCTTTAGTAGTAATTATATATAATAAAGCCTTATAAGAAATACCATGGTAAACTCGCTAATAGGCTAGGTATGTAGGTAAATAAGAAGTTAATAATATAATAAATAGATAATAACTAGTGGAGTAATTATATAATAGATTAACTCTAATTATATTCTAAGATTTACTATAAGGAAAGGAACTATCTAGGTAGGGACTATAGTCCCTTAAATACATATCTATACTCCTAAGAAATCCCTCCTTATATATAATGTATATACTATATAGGTTATATATACGTTCCCTTCGTATCCTATATATCCTATATACAATATTATATAACCTTAGTTACTATTCCTCGTTATATAGTTCTACCGGCTCTATCCTAGACTATGCCCTTACTAACTAACTAGCTTCTTTTAACTCCTTTTTAAGTAGTTATAATATTATACTTAAAGCGTCCGTAACACTATCTCCTTTTTTATTATTATCTTTGTCCTTAAAGATTTCTAATATCTCTAAGTTGTCCACTAGAGGTATAATGTCCGTTTAATTAATTTGGTTAATATCTTTACTTATTATACCTAAAGTCTCTTCTTCCTCCTAAGCATAATATTATGCTTGCACTATTGCTACCATACTATTACTTAGTAAGATAATACCGTCTCTATATTCTTATTATACGAAAGAGGGGTTAGTTTATATTATACTGGCAAGTCCCTTATCTTAGCAACCCTCTTTCTATTTAGAGTGCACTAAAGTAAATATTTAGTCGTCCTGCGATGTTCGCTTGGTTTCTAACTTTAAGTGTGCGCGTCCTACTACTCTTAACAGTCTTTAAGTACCCTTATTAATTGCTGCTAGGGTCCTAGGTTTAATCTGCTACTATAAAGCTTAATAGTAAGCTAACTTAGGCTCTAGCTAAGCTGGAATGTTTTTATAACGCGGAATAAAGGGCCTTTAAAGTCCGCATTGCGGCATCTACTTATCTGCTTCGTCTTAAAAAGGGTTATAAGAAGGTGCGTTTTAAGGAGTAGAAACTTATAGAATAAGGCCTTTAGGAACTTAGCAATAAAAGAACGGATTCTCCTCTAATAGAGAGGGAAATAACTTTAAGTACCTTAGTAGCTGCTCTTCTTAGGTCCCCCTTAAGTAACTTATTCTTTAGTAATCCTTCTTTATTAATACTGCCTAACCTCTCCTCTTCTAATACTTCGATACCTTTTTTATAGCGTTCTTTAAGTTATTTAGTGGCTCCTAGGTAATCTTGTTATAACCTATCTACTTAACTTTATATTATATTTTATTATTAATATCCTTGTAACTAATAACCTTTAAAACTTCCTATTTATCCTCTTCTTAACCTCTATATATATCTGCCTTATAAACTAGTAGCTTAACGTTCCTGTATACTAGTTTTAGTATTATAATATACTATATAGGGTAGATCTTTATTTTCTTTGGTAAGTTAAGTCTATATATAACTTTTAAGATCTTTACTATAATTGTAAATAGTCCTAGTCTAACGTAATCTAACTTCTTACTTGGTTGTTAACTCTTGAAAATTTTATATAGTAACTATACTGTAAGCTTGCAGTGTGGGAGAATTAAATAAGCGACTTTATTCTAAATCTATGGAAATCAAGTGAACTAAATACATAAAAGTAGACCCCGAACTCCGAAGTCTATGATTTAATATTTAACCATATCCGAGACATACAAGGGTAGGGTAGATCCTGTCTCGGAGCCTCTTAGGCGACGATCCTATGTCTCAGCGTAGTGCTGGTAAACTATTACATATACTTTATCTCCCTCCTTAAGATCTAGTCTCTTAGATCTCTTAGCATTATAGTACTTTTTTATCCTTGTTTGTACTAGTTTAGTTATCTCCTTAAGGTAATTATAAAGATTTATTAGACTCTCTATTCTTTTCTTAGCTATACTACTTATTTTCTTTACTTATTATAGTAATAACAATATTCTTAGTTTATATCCATAATTCACCTTAAAAGGTAATATGCCTATCCCTTCTTGCGGTATTATATTATACATAAACTATATAACTGGTAATAATAATACCTAATTATTTTGCGCGTAATTAATATAATGTCTTAAATACTATTCTAATATCTAGTTTAGTCTCTCCGTTTACCCATTTGTCTATAGGTGATATACTATTAACATTGCCGCTTAAACCCCTTGTTTAGCCAAGAATAACTCCTAAAATACTACTATAAATCTTAGATCTCTATCTAATATAACCTTTATTAATACTCCGTGTTTTATAAACACTTCTTTAATATAGATTTTAGCTATATCCTCTGCTAATATTTCTTCTATATATGCTATAAAGTAGCGCTACTTAGTTAACTTATCTACTATTACTAAGATTGTGTTATAATCTTATCCGGTAATAGGATCTTCTAACTTTAGTAACTTTATAATAAAGTCCTATAATATAACCTCCCATAGTCTTTCTGGTATCTTAATAGGTTATAGCCCCCTATACAGCTTATGCCTTATTAGTTTATTTCTTTAATAATCTAAATATTCCCTTATAACTTATCTTACTAGTCCTTAAATTCATTAAATAATATACTCCTTTTAAAGTCTTAATACTAAGCCTATAGCTCTATTATATCCCTAAGTTATTTCTTTATAAAAGTCTTCTATAAACTTCCTTGTAACTGTCTTTAGTATATACATAGCCTCTTAGTACTTATACTATTCTAAGTCTAAATCCTTATCCTATACTTCTTAGATCTTTTATAACTACACCCTCTCTAGTGTCTTATAGGTCTTTTCTTCTCTTATTGCTATAACTTTAGGATATTTATATCTAATTAATCTATCTTTATCTTTGCGTAATATTGCCCCTAATGGCTTTTTTTTATTCTGTAACTCTACCTTCCTACTAAGTATATCTACTCTTGCATTTTTAGTACCCCTAGTATACTAAATTTTAAAATAATATTCTGTAAGCATCTCTGCCCATCTAACTTATTTTGTTACGGCACTGATGTGCGTAACCTAGATAGGGCCTAGTCAGGGATTCGCTTACGTCTTGGCTCTATGTATATAGACGTGTTCTTTCTACGACCTTCTTCTACTCCTTATCTTGATATCCAAGTCCATAGACATTTCAATTGTACAGGCTTGCATACGTTCTTTACGGCGCTTATGCCTCGATTGACTGAGTCGCTGTGACATATTTTTAGTTTAGTTCCTTTATTATTAGAAATCCTATTAGGTTCTTATAGTCCGCCTTAACTATAAACAGTTTCTCTATACCTTATAAGAATACTCTCTATTCCTTAAGTGCTACAACTATTCCTAATAACTCCTTATTATAGATATTATAGTTTAGTTCTACTAGTGTCATTTTCTAACTATAGTACGCTACTAGATACTATCTATCTTAGTGCTTCTATAGTAAGTATACTCCTAATGCAAAGTCTAATGCGTCTATTTCTACAACTATGTCTAGCTATAGTTAATAGATCTTAAGGATTGGATCTTAGGTAAACAACTTCTTAAGTTCCTAAAACAGCCTCCTCTGTTTATTACCCCATATCTATAGTTCCTCCTTTTTTATAAGTCTTATAAACGGTTTAATATTCTTTAACCACTATGTAATAAACCTCCTATAGTAGTTGCAAAACCCTAGAAATAATCTTAACTATATAATATTCTCTAATTTCTGCTAACTTACTATGGCTTCTACCTTCTTTAGGTCTATATTAATCTTTTCTAATTTAATAATAAATCTAACAAAATCGGTCTTCCTAATAAAGAACTTGCATTTCTTAATTACTACTAGCATCTTTTCTTCTTATAGTCTCTTTATATTCTCTATACTCTTCCTCACTTATTAAGTAGATAATAATGTTATTAAGGTATGCTATAATTAATTAATTAATTAATTTCTAAAACGTTACTAGTGTATTTATAAGTCTGAATTGTATAACTAATGGCTTATATAGTCCTTCCTTTAACCTAAAGACTGCCTTTTATTTATCGCCTTCCTTAATTCTAATCTAATAGTATGCCCATCTTAAATCTATCTTTATAAAGATTTGCGTATTACCTATCCTATCTTAGATTTCACTAATTAAGGGTAAAGGATATCTATCCTTTCTTATAATGCTGTTTAACTGTCTACAGTTAATACATATCCCAAGTTTTCCGTTTTTCTTTAGTATAAATAATACTAGATATCCTACTAATAACTATAATAATTTAATATATCCCTTTTATAAGTTCTTCTAAATAAACTCCCTAGGTGTTACTAACTCGGTTTTAGTAAGCTTATAGATTAGAAAGAACTTTAGACTTATTTCTAGTTCTAGTTCTATCTTAAAGTCCTATACTGCATACTTTAACAACTTTTTACTTTCTAGGCTCCATAGTTTTTTGCTATACTTATAGTATCTCTTTAATACATAATTTAAGCCTCGCTTAGTCTCTTTATATATTGCTCTAACTTAGTACTATACTATCCTAGTTTACTATTATACCTTATATTATTATATATCTTTAATATTAACCTAACCTATAACCTAATTGATCTTTAGATTATATTTCTATAACTAAGGTATTCCTAGTATCGCCTTGTCCTTTCCTAATAGTAGGATATTAAAAGATATCTTAACCTTCTTTTTTTAATAGTTAACTAAATAGGTCTTGTTTTAAGATTAATAATACCTTTTTTATAGGCTATTAAATCTCCTAAAATTGTTATTAATAGGTATAGGTATTCTTTCTGCCTATAGAGTAACCCTATCCTTTTAACTGCTACTAGTAATATATGGTTCCTTATTACTCTACTATCCACTAACGCTTTAAACTTTTAATCTTACTAATTAACTCTTAAATTTAGGTGTTAACCTATAATTCCTTTAAGGGTCTAAGGCTCTACTACTAGCTCCTTCTGGTCCTATAGGCCTTCGCTTTTCCTAACTATTAGCTATTAGATCTTAACTATACTTAGTCCCTTTACGGCTAATACTTAGTTTACTTCTTATTCTTCATATACTATAAATAAGTATTCTCTAAGCACTCCCACCACTATTATCCCTTTAGGTATTCTTCTGTAAGGAATCTTTCTAGTTAAAGTATTAAGTCTCCTGGCCCTTAAACTTCCACTAGGTACTAACTATATATATACTTAGTATTCCTATATTGCCTCTTATCTATAGTCTAATATATTCTTATTAGATACTTGCGATATTTATCCTTAGGTGTCCTATGCATGTTATATATATTATCCATATATATAATCTATACTAATGTGTAATATGCTAGGTGCTTTAGATTAACTCTTAGTTTGTCTTTATTCTTAAGTTTAAACCTCTTCCTTATTAATCTAAATGTTACTATATTGTTTACTAGTACCAATATTTATATTATCTCTCTCTAGTCTGCGGCCTGTTCTTCTAGATTCTTTAATATTATAATTAACGCTCCTTTAATATAGCTTATCTGTCTTTCTAATATAGCTTAATCCAGTATAGCTTTCTTGTCTAGTTATATATAGAAATCTTCCTACTTATTATTTCCGCGCTGTTGGTACTACTTTTAGTATAGCTCTATAAGTATATACGATCTATCTATAAGGAAGTATCTCTTTATTACTATATTATTGCAACCTTTTATATACCATTCTATAAACCTAGTTAGAATCCCTAGATCCTCTTCTTATTCTAGGTCGCTTAGCTACTTAGCTTTTAGTATACCTACCTTTGGCCTATTAGTAACCTTTTATATGGGTGCTCTGTCCCTTATATATTCTAATATAGCTAATCTCTAATCTAGCTTCTGTTTTTACTATAAGAATTTATTATCTAAACTCCTCTATACTTTCTATTTTAATACGTCTTATAAACAGGTTTTTAATATTATTAAACTTTTTAACTATTATGTCGACTTTCTAACCTTTAGGCTAAATACTATGTTTACCTAGAACTGCTACAGACCTTATTTATTCTTTAAAGTCTTAGTTCCCTAGGAACTATTATCCTATACTTATTTGCTTGTTCTTAAACTAAGCTACTACCCTTTCCTATTAGTTTTTATCTATTATAGGTTCTTAGGTATATCTTATCTTATTTTAAGAATCTTAAGCCTATAGCCTTTTGCCTTTATTAAGTGGTAAGCTAGCGCTAGCAGTTATCTACTTACTTAATTGTCTTTAGATATTACTCCTTCCGTCTTATAAAGCAATAGATACTATATCTAATAGTGTTATAATGCCTGTTACTAAGCTGCGTTTTATAGTAGTCTTAGTCTATACTTTTGTTACGTTATTAAGGTTTAAGCGTCCCTAGCTAGCCTCTTTTTCTTCCTTTTTACTATTAATTAATAAATACTCTAACTCTATTATTATAGTTACTAATCTTTATCTGTATATTACTGTAATATCTTAATCTAGCTTATAGAGTTAATCTTATTCTTTGTCTAACTCTTTAATTCCTTTAAGTCCTTAAAACTCTAGCTCCTATAACTAATAGCTTATGCCATACTTAGCGTCCTTATAAATTTAGTATGCGTTATTATAATAAAACGCAAAGTGCTTAATCAAGTGCTCCTTGGTCCTATATAATACCCCTATATCCGCATTATTATACTTTAATAACCTTATGCCCTTTACTATATAGTTACTCTAACCACCTCTACAGTCTCTAATAAAATAACTCTATTTTCCGCAGTTTATATAAGCTCCCTTTTTAAACTATTTTTCTTATTATAGAGTCCGCCTAAATGTCTTTTGCTACTAAGATCCCTGGTTTAGCTTTTACTTCTTAGTTTTATAATTACTTAATCCTTAATCTTTAGGTTTTTATAGTTTCTTATTCCATCTTTTGAATTCTTTAGTACCGCTTAGGTCTATTAGCTTTAGTCCACCATTCTATAGTTTATAACTCTACGTCTATTATTGCGTACTTTACGCCTTATATAACTATAAAACTCTATCTTACCCTTTCTTAGCTTATTCCCTTTAATTGTCACGGGACAGGGGCAGTGGCTACAAGACGTATGTATTTAAGGAGTCTACAAGATGTTACGCGATCAATTGTAAGGGTCAAGGGCGTAAGGGGGTGATATACCTACGCGTAGCTGACGTAAGCTATACGCAAGGTATATGCAAGAGCACGGGGCTCTCCTATAGAGGCCCTTATAGTAGGGTTCTATAACACTATCCCCCCTCCTATAAAGGCGGAGCTCTAGTAACGCTGTGGTTACTATATATATATAAAAGGAACACTTAAGGTATAGAGAAGAAAAAGGGGGTATCGCTAAAAGCTTGTGACAATGTTATATGATAAGGCTTGGCGCCTAAGGATCCGACCAATTAGATAACTTTAACCGCCAGTCGAAGTTTCTGGACATCTTAATGATTTTTAGTCATATAATCGCACTTTGCCATTATATAATGGCAATCTACGGCAATCTGCGGCAATTTAACGGTAACTTGCCCTTATATAATAATATACGACGGTTTAACTCTATAAGGGTTCCTATAGGGGGTTGGTGTTACAGACGCTTTAAGTACGATGTTACGACTACTTAGAGAAGAGTCGGCGGAAGCTAGTTAGTTGATATAGGCACGGTCTAGGATGGATCCAGTGGAACTATATAACGAGGAATAGTAACTAAGGTCACGTGGTATTAAACGCGTTAACTATATTAAACGAGAAGGACGTTACGTTTAATATAGACAATACGTACCTAATGTACAAGAGAGGATTTCTTAGGAGTATGGTTATGTATTTAAAGGACCTCAGTCCCTACCGTAGATAGTTCTCTCCTTGTAGTAAATCTTAGAATACAATTGAAGTTAATCTATTAGGCAACCACTCCACCAGTTATTATTATATTGTTATTTTGTTCTTACCTATATACCTAGCCTATTAACAGAACCCGCCGTAGTTTCTACTATAAGGTTCCGTTACACATTTACTACTAAGGTTACGGTATTAAACAAGATTGAATAACATACCACCCAAAGCACTAGTTATAACGGCGTCAACGGCAGCCATAACCTCAGGGCCAGGTGATACTAGTATAAACAATAGGGATTCTCAAGTGGTTACGCGAGGTTAGTTATAGGAAATGGTTAATCACTTATAAGACAATAATAGGATACTTAAAGAATGCATTAATAGAATCAGAGCAGTAAAAATTAAGCTACCTTTAATTAAACGGTTCTTAGGAGAGAAGTTAAAGCTTAAGGGATTTCTTACGCAGATGCACTTTAAGGTAGTACAGGAAGAAGTAAAGTTAGCAATATCGTTAGATTAAATAGCCTATGCAGGATTGTTCCTAACAGGGAGGGTACTTAAGTGGTTTAAGCCATATCTCACGGAAATATAGGCTAATAGCATAATAACTACTAACTAGGACGTACGGTATATATTTACTAGTTGGAATGGGTTTACGGAATAACTAATGCAGATATTTAGAGATCTGGAGGCTATAACCACAGTAGAATGAAAGCTTTAGAACTTAGTACAACGCACTTTAGTAATTAAGTATATAACACAGTTTTAAACACTAGCTATATAGGTTAAGTGGAATGATAGGGCGCTTATAGTATAGTATAAACAGGGACTTAAGGCTAAAGTCTAGGACGTAATTATCCTAATAGAAGATGCGGATACTCTAAGGGAGTTAATAGATTAGTTAATAAAGATTAATAAT
>Ga0307507_10001397_pt1 | contig 54192 bp, 18 predicted proteins | sample 7_EM_MG_FD_207223 | JGI IMG/M metagenome (GOLD analysis project Ga0307507, IMG submission 207223) | Populus trichocarpa ectomycorrhiza microbial communities from riparian zone in the Pacific Northwest, United States - 7_EM | ecosystem: Host-associated > Plants > Roots > Unclassified | place... | reverse complement strand
AGCTTATAGACTATAAGCAATAGCCTATCTTAGAAGCTCTATCCCTAGAGAAGAAGAAGCCTAAGTATAAGCTTAATATTATAAAGGCCTATAGGATAAAAGGTCTTTAGAAGAGCGGCTATTAATAACGTTCTGCTGCCATATAGAATAAATATAATCACTATTATACGTAAAATTAAGTTGGTAAAGAATAGTAAGATTCCCATAGTCTTATTAACCTAGTTATTTGTAGCAAACTTGGTAAGGAGGAGCTAATCTACCTAGTCATTTTAGGTAAAGCTCACGAAGGCGTATAAGTACTTATTTATTGCTATATTAACAATCTTGGTTTAACTATCCGTTTTAGGGTGCTATGCGGAGCTGGGGCTTAGGGTTACCTTTAGGCGCTAGTTTAGGCGACACTAGAAGTTAGAAACAAATTAAGAGCCTCTATTAGAAATAATGGTATTTAGAGCGCCGTGTAACTTATAGACAGTGTAGATAAATACTTTAACAAGCTCCTTAGTATCTAGGCTAGTAATAGGAATAAAGTGTCTTATTTTTATTAGGCGGTTAACAACAACAAAGATATATCTATATGTTTTGCCGTTATAAAGGCATTTCGGCAAGTTAATGATGTAGTTAATAAAGATATTGGTCTATAGGCGGACTAATAGTTCTAATGGTTTTAGAAAACCAGGCGGTACTAAGCGTAGGGTCTTTATGCGGAAGCAAAGAGCGTAGTCTTTTATAAAGGTAGCTGTAAACTATAAAATACCTAGCTACTAATATATTTAATTAAGGAGGTTTAGTGTCTTAACGCGGCCTAGGTAACCCGCAGGGCCTAAACTATACGTGTGGTATACAACTTCTAGTTAGAGTTTAGGTAAATTAGGGACAAATACTTAATTCCTATAGTAGATTAGGCTATTAACAATTAAACATTTGGATTTGTTATAGCGGAGTAGCTTCCTAATCTGCTTAGGCTAATGGTGTACTTTATAGTCTTCCGATTCGCGTAGCGCAGTTAACATATTCCTAGTGAGTTCGTTCTCTTTATAGGCATTCTTAATAAGCTCCTTAACGGGTTTTTTCTTAGGCTCCGGGTCTATTACTATAATAAAGTCTTTAATGCTCTAGTCTTGGGATTCGTTCAGTAGTTCTTCTAGGATGGTAGGGTCAACTTTCTTTAGTAGTAAGACAACGCGGTCTCGGTATCATAGATGTTTATTATTAGCATTAGCAGGTGCAACGCCTAAGAGGCGGCTAAGAGCGTCTGGGATTGTGGCTTTAGTGCTAGGCCTATAGGTAATAACAAAGTTAAATTAGAAAAGGAACTTAGCCTAGCGGACTTAATGCTAGTTTAGTTATTTTGTTATTATAAAGATCTAGAGGTTCTTATAGTCCGTAATAATTTTAAATAGCTGCTTAGTTCCTTATAGTTTGGGACGCTATTCTTCTAGTGCCTTAACGATTGCCAGGAGCTCCTTATTATATATTTTATAGTTGCATTTAGGGGCTAAGTACTTAGTAGAGAAGAATGCGACTGGCTTAAGCTTATTACTTTTATTGGCTTAATAGAGCACTCCACTTAAAGCCTAGTTTGAGGCATCTATCTCTACCACAGTTTTCTTTGTGTAGTTGTAATACACTAGGACCAGTGCTATAGTAAACGCTATTTTTAGGGTCTAGAATGCCTGTGCTTAATCAGGGCCCTATAACCAGCTAATACTCTTTTTTAGTGGCCTAGTCATAGGCTTAACTACCTTAGAATAGCCTTAAATAAATTATTAGTAGAAGTTCGCGAAGCTAAGAAATTGCTATAGTTTCTTAACTAACGTTGGGTCCTTCTATTTCTGTAAGGCCTGCACCTTCTTAGGGTCCATAGTTATGCCGTTAGTTAAGATAATTAAGCTAAGGTATTTTGTTTTGGTAGTATAAAACTTAGACTTATTAATATTAATCTAGAGTCCAGCATTACTAAGTCTCTGGATAATTTTATTTACATATTTTATATACTTGGCGCGTGTTTTTAAGAAGATAAGGATATTATTAAGATACGCATTTATCTATATCTAATTATAGGCTAGCTCCGCGCAAGGCTTACAGGACCAGTTCAACATATTTTTAGTGTTTAGTCAGATTATTGCTATATATTAAGATATTGTTAATATAAGCAGTATAGAAGACATCTAGGTACAGGTATAGGGTATTATTTACAAAGTGCTAGAAAGAACTTAGGGCGTTTACAAGGCCAAATGGCATTACTAAGTACTTAAATAATCCATATTAAGTATAAAACGCAGTAAGCCATTTATCTCCTTTCGCGATACGGAGGCGGTTAAATACGTGGATAATATTAAGCTTCGTATAGAAGCGAGCCTTACTTAATTGGTTTAGTATCTCTTAAATTAACAGGATTAGGTATCAGTTCTTAACAGTAACGGCGTTAAGAGCTTAGTAGTCTACATAGAAGCGCAGACCACCGCCAGGTTTCTTAACAAAGATTACTGGCGCAGCTATAGGTAAAGAACTTGCTCTAATAAATCCTTTGTCTAGATGTTTATCTAAGTACTTCCATAGTACCTAGAGTTCATTTTAGGACATCCCATATAAGGGTCCGAATCCAGGATATTTTCCTTCTTTAATTACAATCTTATAATTATATAGACGGTATTCCGGTAGCTTATTGGCTTCCTTTTATAAAAATATATCTAGATACTTATGGTATTCTATAGGTACCTTTGTGGCAGGGTTAATATACTTCTTTAGTGCTAAGGCCTTCTTAATATTGGCCATTGTAACAGCAAAGATTATATATTCTAGTTTCCTAGCAAGTTGTATAAGCGGAGTAGCTCCAATTATGTGGATATCTAAGGCGTCAAGCGGGCTTAGATCGTCCTTAGTTTCTTATACAGGTTCCTATTTAGTTTTAGGTTCGGTATCAGATATAGAGTTAGTGTCAGATTTAGGGTTAGTGTCGGATTCAGGTTTGGGCTCTTTAAGCATCTTTTTTATAGTAGAATACCAGTTCTTCTGGTACTTTTATATATTAAGCTTCTACTTAGTTTAGGGCGGTGCAGTAGTTAGGGTCGGTTTATATAATTTAGTATAATTTCCGGGTCCTTAGTAGACGTCAGTAGAAATCTTATATTCATAGAATTTAGTGGAATTTTTAGGCTAGTAGATCCTAGTGGATTTTCCAGATTTCAGTTTAGGGTCTAAGAAGCAAGTTATAAGGCACTTCTGCTTACAATAGGAGGCAGTAAATAGAAGCTTAAGATTATCCCAGTTAATAGTTACCTTATATAGCTTTATCTAGGATTGTCTAAGGATTACTAGGTAACCTAGGGTGGTAACAAAGAGCTTAATCAATTCTTTATAGTTTAGATATCGGAGTCTTAGGAATACTGCGTAGGTAATACAGCCTAAGATAGTGCGTTTGCCATCAAATCTAAATACGTTAATGTGCCGGTCAAGGGGAGTTAGAGTAAAACCATTATTTTACGCAAAGATCTTGTTAATAAATCCTATACCACTAGCTTCTGTGTTAATTAGGACTTAAGCATTAGCCTATTAATTGTTCTGCCAAAGACGGCAGTTAACGGTTATGCTACATTCCTAAGAGTTAAAGTTTATAACATCTAATGTATTTAATAAGATCCTAAGGCAGTGCCGTCCCGGAGAGCAACTTAGCTCTAGGACCTTCCTTTTAAAGGTAATTAGGGCGGAGTTCTCATAGCGTGTTAGTTATAACTTCATCCTTATAAGTGGTGCTTACTAGATGATAAGTTGGAACCGGATAATAATTGGGGGTGACGGCTTAAGGATTGGGGCGGTAAACGGCTGCTAGCGTTAACTATTCATAGATCTTTTTGGAAGGGGGCTAAGCAGTAGTTAGAGAGGTGGGAGCTACTTCCATATTTAAAGTAGAGGCCTAGCTTAGTGCGTCGTTCCCATTTAGAGGACCCTAGTGGGGCGTATCCTAGGGTCCCAGTGTTAATATCTATAGCGTTAGGGTGCTTAGGCTAGGATAATAATTTAGTAGATAATTACAGGGTTGTTATATTATATTAAGGAGCGGGCTTCGGTGTTAGGCGTAGTATATTATTATACCGTTTATTAATAACGTTTACGCAGGCGTTAAGGGCTCCTAGTAGGTCTATACTAATTAGGGAGGTTTTTAGTTTAGGGCTTAGAGATTTAATAAGGCTATTAATTAGTGCGGAGTTATTCTAGCCTGTTTCCTTTATATAATAATTAAATTCGGAGAAGTATACTAGGAAACTTTTCTTTTCTTAAGTTATATAGTTTATCTTCCTTTAAGCAGTAGCTTGGCAGTTTGGGTTACCATATATAGCTTTAAGAAGTACAACTAGACTTTATACTGAGTTCGGCTGGAGAGGTTTAACAAGGTCAGCTGTATCTCCTCCTAGTTAGCTTAGGGCGTAGTAGAGTTAGTTAGCTTTAGTTAGGTAATGGTCAGCATTACTAATTAGCTTATTCTTAAGCCGGCTTAAGAATAACCAAAGCTCTTATTATTTGCTAGTAAATACTAGAGGGTCTAGTAGTTTTTTAGATTGTTATAACGTGGTAGTTAGTTCTACCAGTAGGACAACTATTACTAGTTTAGGGCTTACGTTCCGCGTATTGGCTTTTAGTAATAGCAATCAGTCTTAAGGGCTTAGCGTAGGCGTCTTAAAAGTGCAGATTTCTTCTTAGAGGGCCTCAATTATTTTCTAGTACCGTACTTCTTGTTCGGCTTGCTGTTAAGCTATAACAGCTTAGTTTTATGTAAGGGCATCTATAAAAGACTTTTGTATATCTACTAATTGTTCCTAGAGTGTGGATATAATATCAGCGGCCGTTATAGGGGCTTTAAGGTTATTCTGCATTTTAAATAGAGCGGGGCGGAGTATAGGTTTTTAAGGTTTTAACGTAATATAGTATTACGGGGCGAGCATAAGCGGAGATAATATATAGCGAAGTAGATATTAATAAGCTATGTATATAAACTGCGTAATAAGGTTAAGACATTATGTAAGAAGAGAAGGTAAGGAAACGGAAAGAAAGGGGTATATATTATTAACTTAGTTGCTTAGTTAACACATACACAGGGCAAAATAGGCTTTAGGTCATAGTCCTAGCAGAACTTAGCAGAATTTGGTAAACTTGGCAGAACATAGCAGAACGCGGCAGATTGCTGTTAGATTGCTGTAGATTGCGGTCGGTCTCTTCTTACTAAGTTAGTAGAAACAGGTAGACAAGTTAGTGAAAACAGGTGGACAAGTTAGTGGAAACAGGTAGACGTGTATAAGGTGTTATAGAGGTGTCCCGTAACACCAAGGTTGCTAACACTAATAAGGGTATATAAATGCTTTAGTTTAAGCACCTTCTTATATCTTCCCAGTGCCAGCTAGTACATCGCTTTGGCCTCTTTATATTTGCCCTAGCTTAATAATACTAACCTAAGTTTACTAATACTGCTAAGCGTACGTAAATACTCTAGCCTAAGCACATTTTTAGATCCTTTTAGATCTCGCTAGTACATCGCTTCGGCCTCTTTATACTTACCCTAGCTCTCTAATACCGACCTAAGGCACTTAACACTACTAAGGGTGTCCAGATACTCTAACCTAAGTACCTCCTCTCTTATTTCTAGCACCTACCGGTACATTACTTTAGCCTCTTTATACTTGCCCTAGCTCGATAATACTAATCCAAGGTAGCTAATACTATTAAGCATATCTAAATACTCTAGCCTAAGCACCTTTTTAAATCCTTCTAAATCTCGCCAGTATATCGCTTTGACCTCTCTATACTTGCCCTAGCTTAATAACACTAACCTAAGGTAGCTAAGGCTGCTAAGCGTATCCGGATACTCTAGCCTAAGTACCTTTTTTTTAATTTCTAGTACCTACCGGTATATTACTTCGGCCTCTTCGTACCTACCTTAGCTTAATAACACTAACCCAAGATTACTAACACTGGTAAGCGTATATAGATACTCTGGCCCAAGCACCTTCTTATATCCTCCTAGTACCCGCTAGTACATTACTTTGGCCTCTTTATACTTACCCTAGCTCTCTAATACTAACCCAAGGTTGTTAACGCTGCTAAGTATATCCAGATACTCCGCTCTTAGAGTGGCCTCCCTTACCTCTAAAGCACCTCGACCCATCTTCTTCGCTATGTAGTAGTTTCCTATTTTACTTATATACCACGCAGCCTTAAAATGAACCGACGCCTGCGCCCCTAGCGCGCCACCATCGGTCGGCCGGCACGCTACTACTGCTTAAGCGTGCGGGAATAGTGCCTAATATACTTTCTAGTTCTTATACCGTCCCACCGGGTAGCTATTATCCATAAGTATAACGTACTTCCCCTTCCATCTATCTAGCTCGCTATATAGCTCCAGCCATTTCTTCGTTAAGAACTGCACTAGTTAATACATTTCAAATTCGTTCCTGTCCTTATTTATCTTAACTAGGGAATAACTAGTTAACGTATAGATATCCTCTTCGAAGTCGGCTTCCTTATCCTTATCTCGCTAGTATTGATTATAGAGAAGCGATTCCAGGATCCCCTGCCGATTAAAAAGACTTATTAGCAAGAGTAGCCGAGCAGCTATCGGTATATTTTTCCGAATATACTTAAACGAAATCTGCCAGGTCGCAATAATCGAGTTAAATGCCCTACTGTCCCTACGACTGTCTCCCACGTCCTTCCTAAGCAGATAAGCTTAGTTATTCTCGCTTCTACAAATCTTATCTAGGTATCGCGAGATGGTTATACAAGGTGCTCTCTGCTCGATGTAAGCCGCCGCCTATATAATAGCGAGGGGCATATAGTCAAGAGCTTATAGCAATTCGATTACGTTATGTTTATTAGCATTAAAACTAAGCTTCTTCTAGAGGAGAGCTAGCGCATCATCCTTGTCCATTGGCTTGACCTCCCTAATATATATATGGCTTCCCGTCAGCCTGTAGGCTACATCTCGGCTCCAAGAGGTAATGAGAATCGACCTATTTGGCGATTGAGGTAGGAATTCTAAAAGCGACTCTACTACTTGACCCGGTTTATCGACTCCAATAGCTTATCTATTAAGTGGAGGGAAGAAGACGCCTAAGTCATCAGCATTGTCGACAATTATCACCCATCGCCCGTTTAACTCGTCGCATAACCAGTTGCGAACAAGCCGGAGAATATCCACTTTAGGATTGTCCCACTCTTCCATCCTCGTCATCTTAGCGATTCTCCAGTACCCCTCCTTAAATCTTGCTTGCGTGCCTGCATACACCCAAAACACCCACGTTGTTAGTAACTCGTCCCGTATCTAGTAGGCATACTTAATAGCAATCTGGGACTTCCTATTTAGAGAATTAGCCACCAATTAGTGCAAGCTTATAATGCCTAGTATCTACCCAACGCCTCCAAGGCCAACAAGTACTGCTCTAGGCGCAGGCTGCTAGCTCTTGCATTTAATTTCGGTAAGGATCTTACGATCTATAAAGTGTAGATCGCGCCGGAACGGGACGGTAGAGGACAGGGCCAGACGAGGCTATATTTAGTCTAATAATAACAGACCGTTAGAATATAGATATATAGCCTAGACTATATAAGCGTCATACCTGCTAAAGGGTCTTTAAGAAGTGAGGATAAAGCGGTAGAGTAGTATATTAGCGTCTAGACATACCCTCGGACCACTACTATTATCTTCTTCATCTTTACGTTATACTAAAGGCTCTGGAATGCCTTCTTACTTCTTCTAGCCTAGGAGTTATCCAATATGGGTAGCACCTCCGCAATTATATCGTCTAGCGCCTTTATCTATAATTCACACCCTTTAGTAGCAGAAAGGAGAGCATTTTTAGTCTTATCTTATAGAGATCTGGTATCGATCGCCGCTTTCGTCTACTAGAGTGCGTCTAGCAGCATAGGCAGCTCAGCTTTAATATGCTAAAATGCTTCCGGAATCTCTCCTAGCTTAGACTAATACTCTTCAAGACGTTTTAAGACCTAGGATCCAAAGTCAACAACCTAAATTATATTGGCGATGATGCCAACTATGGCTAGAGCTTCCGCTATCTTATTACGGTAAGCCTCTACTAAATATAGAAAGAAAAGTACTTACATTAACAAGATGGCGCTAAGAATGCGAACGGTATCTAGTAGAGCTCTTTGCCTACGTTGCAGAGAGTGTTATAGTCTATTTTTTTTTAGCTTAACGAGGCTAAGAACATAAGGCGGCTAATGCTTGCACCGTTAATTACGGCAAGAGGTAGGGTCCTATTCGCGTTTAAATCACGGAAATACGTTTTGCTAATACCCGCGCTATCTTCCCTACACTATCTAGTATTAGAAACGATACGTAAAATCATCTTAAGCTCTTATTCTATCTGGCACTAGTAGGGAGAGTAGCCGACCCGCTCTAGCTATACCTGTTACAGTACCGTAACGCGTAACCTGGACAGGGAGTCTAGTTAGGGGTTCGGCTAAGGACTTGGCGTCATAACGCGTATTTATTACGTCTCTACCTCCTGTATATACCTCTCCTCTTCTCCTTAGCTTAGTATCTTTATAATACAGCATTCTACAAGCTTTGTTTCAGAGGCATTTATATAAGCCGTAATATTATACTAAGCTCACCCTATATTGCCTAGGAAGGCCTTAATAATATCCTACCTATAACAGTGCTAGAGCGCGTCACCTGTTACATGGCCGTTTCCAGGGCAATTCGCCGCATTTCTAGGCAATCTACTAGCACTGCTTATATAGCTAGCCAATTAGGATTTTCCATGCCCAGCATGGAAAATCGCCATTAGCTCGCTTGCTACTAGCGCCTTAGCAACCCCTTATATCTTATTAGTCTCTAACAGTCTTCTTCTCCTTTTTCTCCTTAGCTTAGTATTCTTGTATAGTAGTAATCTACAAGCTTCGGTTTAGAAGCATTTATATAAGCCCGTTATATTATACTAAGCTCTCCCTATATTACCTAGGAAGGCCTTAATAATATCCTACCCTAAAAGAAGACCTTTATCTGCAACGACGCGTTAACGCATTATACTTAGACATTAAAAAAACTCACACTACTACGCCTAAGCAGGCCTTAACAATATCCCACTTTATAGGCTAAACTATACTTAACCTACACCCCCGGAATTAAAACCAAATAGTATAATTTTAACAAACCTTAGGAAGCTAATAATGGCGCCTAAAGTAAGCTTATCTAAAAGACCTGCCCCTACTTAAGAGGAATATAAGATCTAATTAGGATTAGAAATTAAAGACAATAATAATATTATAGGTATATACAAGTAGATTTATACCCTTGCAGCTAATTAAAAGATTAATTATCTTTAAGCCTAAAGCATATAAGAGACTCTAAAGGAGATCCTAGAAAGCCTTACTGCCTTATAAAATAGCCCAGCCTCCCCTATACAAAGCCTTAGTTAACCTATTTACTTAACCAAATACGATATACTAGAGAGTATAGATACGATAATAAAGTAGTTAAAGTCTATTAAGCTCCCTAACCCCCTACTATTATTAAACGGTATAGACCTAACCTTTAAGAACTAGAGAATTTAGGTATAAGGAAAGCTTTGTATTAACTATAACTATTTCCCCTCTAAAGAAGCTAAAATACTCTACCTCTTTAGTTAAACCATTGGGGACGCCTAGTAATACCTCTAGGCTAAGTTTAAAGACAAGTTACCTATTTAGTTTATATCTGTTAATAAGATAATATAGCATCTAGCTACTATCTATATTAATCTAAATAAAGTACGGAATGCCTGTTATAACTATAATTGCCTAATAATAAAATTAAACTAATCCTTTACTAAGTTCTAGACTTAGTTCTTATACCTAGCAGGCAAAGGCTAGGTTCTCCCTATAAACTACCGTTTAGACCTATATAATAAGCTAATAGTCTAACTATAAGAGAAGATTGTGGTAGCCTTAAATAACCTACTAACCTACTAAAAACTTGCAGCCTAATGTTTGTTGCTAGATTTAAAACTAAAATAAATTAATACTTATTTTAATTAACTAAAGCGCCTTTATAGCAACTATAACCTATCTGCTACACTAACAGGAGCTAGCATTAGAAGATGAACTATAACCACCCTTATACTAAAAGCGGTCACAACTACCTACCCTTAAGCCTTGCCTAACTTATTACATACCACACCTTTAGTTAATGCTTATTATAATACCCTAATTAACCCTACCACGGTCACATGCTTTAATTACGGAAAGAATAGTTACTTTACTATATCCTGCCCAGAGCTAAAGGATATAGGTAATATTAAGAAAATAGAGGAAGAAGAAATGTTTAATAAGTTAGAAAAAAAAGAACCCTAGGGAAAAACTTCCCCCTAGGGTATCCTATTAATCTTAAAGAGATTAATCTAAGTTAGCTAATAGGTGGAAAATACTTTATAGTTCTATATATAGTATCTTAAAATAGATATAGAGTTAATATAAATACCCTTATTAACACTAGAGCAAATGGCTTTGCCTTTATAAATACTGCTTATATAAATAATATTGCTAAGTTCTTAAACGTAAATGCTACCTAACTAGAGAAGCCTATTTAAGTAAAAGGCTATAACGGCTAAGCTAGTAAGCTGGTTACCTATACCCTAAAGCTATATATTGCTATTAATAGATAACGCCAGTTTAGTATCCCCTTTTATATCCTAAACCTAGGGTCCTATAATATAATCCTTAGCCAAAAATAGATGTCCTACTTTAATATTTAGTTAAACGTGCAATAAAGACAGTTTATTTAGCTAGAGAATAGACAAAAATTACCCTCCTTTATTAGAGAAATTTGGACTAACTATAGGGTATTAGCCGCAAAGGCTAACCCTATTTATTAACAGGATATTAGAGACCGCGACCTAGCCTTCGCCTAAGAAAATGCCCACTATAAGGCTAGTAGGAACTCTATACTAACAATAATACTTACCTAAAGCACTATAGTTAAGGAGGACTCTACTTATAGAAGTGGAATAGATAGTAATATAAACAACTTCTAAATTACGGAGATCCGGCTAATATAGAAAAGAATATATTAATAGGACATAAAAGATAACCTTTGGAAGATGCAGTAAGAGCTAAAAGGAGTAAGGATAACGCTAATATACCAAAAGCCCCTAAGGCTATGGATACCCCTACTACTACATAACACCCCTATAGTAGACATCGCGGCAATTAGTGCTATAGGTTTTCACTTTAATATATATTAGAAGGATAATAAAGTCTTTATAACTAGCTTATATAAAATCAACCAGATTATTAATAAGAAGGAAGAAGGGCTAGTAGAGGAAACTAATAAAGAACTAGTTAAGCGCCTTCTTCTCACTTACCTCTTAAACTATAGAGACGCGTTCTTAAAAGTAGCTTTAGATATACTACCCCCCTACTAAACCTACAATTATAAGATTTAGCTAAAGGCTAATAACTCTCTAGGCTATAGCCCCCTTTACTAGTAAACTATAGAAGAACTAAAAGCTATAAACTAGTACTTAACCAACAACCTTTATAAAGGGTTTATTAAACTAAGTTAGGCTCCTTTTACTTCCCCTATTCTATTTACAAAGAAACTTAATAAAGGCCTCTGCTTTTATATTAACTATTAAAAACTAAACACTATTACTTAGAAAGATTATTATCCTCTTCTACTAATTAATAAGACCTTTATATATCTAAGCTAAGCCAAAATCTTTATAAAGCTTAATATCCGCCAAGCTTTTTACTAAATTAGGATAAACCCTGTATTAGAGGATCTAATAACGTTCTATACCCGCTACGGTTTTTATAAATATAAAGTCCTTCCTTTTGGACTAATAAATGGGCTAGCCACGTACCAACGTTATATAAATAATGTTCTTTTTAACTACTTTAATAAATTCTGCATAGTATATCTAAACAACATTCTTATATACTTAGACAATAAACTTAAGTACTAAGTTCACGTTAAAAAGGTCCTAGAGAGGCTGCGGAATGTAGGCCTATAAGTTAATATTAAGAAATATAAATTTGGAGTAAAGCAAATAAAGTACCTTGGGTTTATTATTAGTATAGAAGGAATTAAAGTTAACCCTAAGAAGGTTAAGGTAATATGTAATTGGAAACCCCCTTATATAGTAAAAAGTATCTAGTCCTTTCTTAGCTTCTGTAACTTCTACTATTGGTTTATCCATAACTATAGGGTTATGGCTAAGCCTCTTATATAACTAACTAAGAATAACATACCTTTTATTTTTAATAATAATTGTATAGAAGCCTTTAAGAAGTTAAAGAACTAACTTATCTTCTCCCTAGTTCTCTGTTACTATAACCTAGATCTTAAATTAATACTAGAAACGGACGCCTTTAATAGAGTAGTAGTGGGGGTTCTCTTATAGTTATACCTAGATAGCAAATGGTACCCTATTGCGTTTTTCTTAAAGATAATGGCCCTAGCTAAGTATAACTATAAGGTACATAATAAGGAAATACTGGCTATTATATAATTATTGTCCTTGTGGCGTGTAGAGCTTAAAAGCACAGACTCTTAGATTAAAGTCTATAAAGCCTTTAAGTATTTTATAACAACAAAGCAGCTTACTAGTTAACAGGCTAGGTAGGCTAAAATACTCTCCTAATTCTTCTTTACGATTATATACCGCTCTAGTAGGCAAAATTCTAAAGCTAATGCCCTTACTTGGAGGGAACAGGATGTAGAACTATGGGATAAGCTAAAGGCTTAGCACTAAATACATGCCCTCCTCTATCCCAAATAGCTTAACTTATATATCCTTAAGGAACTAAGCTCCAAATGAAATAAGCTAGCGCCTATAAAAGGAGAAATCCTAGATAAACTAATGGGATTAATTAACTGTATTTTAATTGTAAACCGTATAGCCAAATTCCTAAAAGCCCTTTAAGACTAAGCTACGGAAGATAACCCTAATTTAGAAATAGAAGACGGACTGCTCCTATACTAAGAACGGCTTATAGTTCTAGATATTAATAACCTATAAATAAAACTAATCCATAAAGCCTACTGTTAAGTCTTTATGGCGTATCCTAGCTAAAATAAGACCTACTAACTACTAGCGCCTTACTACTATTAGTAAGGACTCCTGTCTAATATAGAACAATTTATTAGAAATTATTATACTTGTAAATGGGTAGATACCCCTAGGGATTAAACCTCTAGGTGGTTATAACTACTGCCAGTTCCCAAACGCCCTTAGCAGTATATTATAATAGACTTTAAATTATTCCTAAAGGACAAATATGGCTATAATATAGCCTTTATAGTAGTTAATTAACTAAGTAAGTAAGCCATTTTCCTCCCCTACTTTAAGACTATAACTGCAAAAGATATGGCCCATATATATATTAACAACATTTACCGGGTCTATGGCGCTCCTAAGTTAATTATCTCTAATTATAGACCCTAGTTTATATTGGACTTCTAGGATAAATTCTGCTGGATTCTTGGGATTAAGATTAAGCTCTTTACTGTATTTTACCCTTAGACCAACAGCTAAACTAAGATTATAAACTAATACCTTAACTAGCGACTTCGCCCCTTTATTAATTACTACTAGGACAACTAGTTGGAACTACTACCTATAATAAACTACGCACAGCTTACGCTCCCTTATAATAGTATAGGAATGTCGCTATTTAAGTTACTCTATGGATATAAGCCACAAACATTCTTTAATTGGGATAGACCTATAGGACCTATAACGGCCCGCGAATGCCTTAGCTATAAAGAGGCCCAGACATTTGCTAAGAGAATTTATAAAGCCTAAGAGACTGTCTAAGCAATTATAAAAAAAGCATAAGAGAAAAAAGACTCTAATGTAAACTAATATTGTTGCGAGGTAGACTTCTATATAGAAGATAAAGTATGGATATTAATAAAGAACTAGAAGACCTAGAGGCCAAGCTATAAGCTAGACTACTAAATAGCTGGCCCCTATAAGATCCCTAAAAAGGTAGGGCACTCTTTTAAGGTTAAGCTACTAGAGTTAATAAAGATCTACCCCATATTCTCTTTAGACCGACTGTAGAAGGCCGTGGATAACCCATTGCCTAGACAGTATAACGACCCCCTGCCATTAATTTAGATTGCAGAGGACGAAGAATAGGAAGTTAAAGAGATCTTAGTAGTTAAGAAGGACTATAGTACCTTAAAATACCGTGTAAGCTAGGTAGGTTATAATGAAGATCTAGAATAGTACCCCGCATCTAATTTTAAGTACTCTCCCTATAAGCTATAAGATTTCCACCTAGCCTACCTAGACCTCCCTAGACCACCATGCAAATTAGATAGCTGGATTAAATGCTAGGAAAAGGGGTTAGATAACTATAATAATTTAGATAATAATAAAGAACTTAGATAAAGCCTAAGGGCAGGCTTTTTTAGGAGGGGGGGGTGATGTGACGGTGCTAGAGCGCGTTACCTACTACATTGCCATTTCTAAGGCAATTCGCCGCATTTCTGGGCAATCTACTAGCACTGCTCGTAGAGCTAGCCAATCAGGATTTTCCATGCCCAGCATAGAAAATCGCTATTGGCTCGCTTGCTACTAGCGCCTTGGCGACCCCTTATATCTTATCAGTCTCCGATAGTCTTCTTCTCCTTCTTCTCCTTAGCTTAGTATTCTTGTATAGTAGCAATCTACAAGCTTTAGTTTAGAAGCATTTATACAAGCCCGTTACACTACCCTAAAAGAAACTTCGTCCGCAATAACGTGTTAACGCGCTATACTTAGACACCAAAATAACTCTATATTGCTTAGGAAGGCCTTAATAATATCCCATTTTATAAGCTAGATAGGATTGGACCTGTGCCCCCAGAATTAAAACCAAATTATATAATTCTAATAAACCCTAGAAAGCCAACGATGGTACCTAAAGCGAGCTTATTTAAAAGAGCTGCCCTAACCCAAGAAGAACATAAGATTTAATTGGGATCCGAAATTAAGGATAATGATGATATTATAGACGTATATAAATAGATTCGTGCCCTAACGGCTAATTAGAAAGCCGACCGTCTCTAAGCTTAAAGCATATAGGAGACCCTATAAGAGATCCTGGACAGCCTTATAGCCCTATAAAGTAGCTTAGCTCCCCCTTCTAGAAGCCCTAGTTGCCCTATCCACTTAACTAAATATAATATACTAGGGAGTACGGATACGATAACAAAGCAATTAAAGTCCATTAAGCTTCCTGACCCCTAACTACTATCTAATAGGATAGACCCTACCTTTAAAAATTGGAGGATTTAAGTACGAGGAAAGCTCTACGTTAACCACGACTATTTCCTTTCTAAATAAGCTAAAATGCTCTACCTCTTTAGTTAAACTATAGGAGACGCCTAACGGCACCTCTAAGCTAAGTTTAAGGACAAGTCCCCTGTCCGATTTATATTTATTAACAAGATACTATAGTACCTAACTGCTATCTATGTTAACCTAAATAAGGTACAGGATGTCTGGTATAACTATAATCGCCTAATAATAAAACCAAATTGACCCTTTGCCAAATTCTAGACTTAATTTCTATACCTTATAGGAGAAGGCTAGGTTCCCCTTAAGAACTACTATTTAGACCTGTATGATAAGCTAACAATCTGGCTATAAGAAAAGATTACTATAACCTTAGATAACCTACCGACCTATAAAAGACTTATAGCTTGTTGCCTATTATTAGACTTAGAACTAAAGCGGATCAACGCCCGCCCTAATTGGTAGAAGCGACTACGTAGTAATTGGAACTCGTTAGCCACACCTATAGGAGCTAGAGTAGGAAGACAAGTTACGACTACTCTTATACTAAAAGCGGTCACAACTATATACCAGCGAGCCTTGCCTAACCAGCCACATACCACGCCCTTAACTGGTACTTATTGCAATACCCTAATCAACCCTATATCGGCTACGTGCTATAACTGCAATAAGGAGGATTACTTTGCCTTATCTTACCTAGAGCTAAGGGATGTAGGCGATATTAAGGAGATAGAGGAAGGAGAAATATCTAACAAGTTAGGAAAAGAAGAACCCTAGGGAAAGACTCTCCCCTAGGGTACCCTATTAATCTTAAAGAGATTAATCTAAGTTAGTTAATAGGTGAAAAATACTTTACGGTTCTATATACAGTATCTTAAAATAGATATAGAGTTAACACAACCGCCCTTATTAACACTGGAGTAAATGGCTTTGCCTTTATAAATACTGCCTATATAAATAATGTTGCTAAGTTTCTAAATATAAAATCTACTAGACTAGAGAAGCCTGTCTAAGTAAAAGGCTATAATAGTTAAGCTGGTAAGCCGGTTACCTATATCTTAAAGTTGTATATTGCTTTTAACGGATAACGCTAGTACGGTATTCCCTTCTATATCCTAGACCTAGGGTCCTATAATATAATCCTTAGCCAAAAATAGATGTCCTATTTTAATATTTGGCTAAACATACAATAAAGACAATTTGTCTAGCCAGAGGACAGACTAAAATTACCCTCCTTTGTTAGGGAAATCCAAACCAACCATAAGACACTAGCCGCGAACGCTGACCCTACCTATTAGTAGGATGTTAAGGACCGCGACCTAGCCTTCACCTAAGAAGATGCCCGCCGCGAGGCCAGAAGGAACTCTTTTATACTGACCAAGATACTCTACTAGAGCGCTACGGTTAATAAAGACTCTACTTATAGCAGTAGGATAGATAGCGACGTAAATGACGTCTAAATCATGCGGATCTAACCAACATGGAAGAGAACATACTAATAGGATATAAGGGACGACATCTAAAAGATGCAATAGGAGCTAAGAGGAGTAATAATAACGCCTTTACCCCAGGAGCCCCTAAAGTCCCATATACCCCTATTATCACGCAACCCCCCCGTGGTAGATATCGCTGTAATTAGCGCTATAGTATTCTACTTTAATATATATAGGAGGGATAATAAGGTCTTTATAACTAGCTTATATAAGATTAACCGGATTATTAATGAGAGGGAAGAAAAGCCAGCTAAGGAAACTAATAAGGAGCTAGTTAAACGCCTCCTCCCTACTATCTACGTGGGATATAAGAATGTATTCTTAAAAGTGGCTTTAGACGAGTTACTTCCTTACCAGACATACAACTATAAGATTAAATTAGAAGCCGATAACTCGCTAGGATATAGGCCCCTCTACTAATAATTAACGGATAAGCTAAAAGTAATAAAGTAGTACTTAATTGATAACCTTGATAAAGGGTTTATCGAGCTAAGCTAAGCCCCTTTTACTTCCCCTATCCTGTTTATAAAAAAGCCTAGTAAAGGCCTTTATTTTTATATTAACTATTAAAAGCTAAACGCTATCACCTAAAAGGATCGGTATTCTATTCCTTTAATTAACGAGACCCTTACATGCCTAAGCTAGGTAAAGATTTTTACCAAACTTAATATCCGCTAAGCTTTCTACCAAATTAGGATAGACCCTATATCTAAAGATTTAATAACGTTCCGTACCTATTATAGGTCCTATAAATACAAAGTCCTTCCTTTTAGATTAATAAATGGGCCGGCTATATACCAAAGGTACATAAATGATGTCCTTTTTGACTACCTCAACGAATTCTGCACGGCATACCTAGACGACATCCTTATATACTTAGACAACGAACTTGAGTATAAAGTTTATGTCAAAAAAGGTCCCAGAGAGACTATGGAACGTAGGCTTACAAGTTAATATTAAGAAATATAAATTTGGAGTAAAACGTATAAAGTACTTTAGGTTTATTATTACTATAGAAGGGATTAAGATTAATCCTAAGAAGGTTAAAGTAATCCGTGACTGGAAACCCCTTATACTATAAGGGGGATCCAGTCCTTCCTTGGTTTTTATAACTTCTACTACCAGTTTATCCGTGACTATAGAATTATGGCTAAGTCTCTTATACAACTTACCTAGAAAGATATGCCTTTTATCTTTAATAATGACTATATAGAAGCCTTTAAAGAGTTAAAAGAGCGGCTTATCTTTTTTCTAATCCTTTATTACTATAACCTGGACCTTAAATCTATGCTAGAAACGGACGCTTCTAACAGAGTTATAGCGGGAATCCTATTCTAGTTACATCTAGACGGCAAATGGTACCCTATTGCCTTCTTCTTAAAAATAATAAACCTAGTTAAGTATAACTACAAAATATACAATAAAGAAATGCTAGCTATTATTTAATCGCTATCCTAATAACGCGTAAAGCTTAAAGGTATAAACTTCCGGATTAAGATATATACAGATTATAAAGCCCTAGAGTACTTTATAACTATAAAGCAGCTTACTAGACAATAAGCCTAGTAGGCCGAAATACTCTCTTAATTCTTCTTTACGATTATATATCGTTCTAGCAAGCAAAACTCTAAGGCTAATGCCCTAATCCAAAGAGAATAAGATCTAGGACCCTAGGATAAGCTAAAGACCCAATACCAGACGCGCGCGCTCCTCTACCCTAAATAGCTCGACCCCCGGATCCTTAAGGAGCTAGACTCCTAATAAAACAAAGTAGTAGTAATAGAGGAGTCCTTAGACGAACTAATAGGGCTAATTAACTACCTCCTAACTGCAAACCGCACGGCTAATACCCTAAAGGCGCTCCGCGATTAAGCCATAAAAGGAGACCCCAATTTTAAAATAGAGGAAGGATTGCTCCTATATTAAGAGCGGCTTATAGTCCCTAACGTTAACAATCTACGGACTAAACTAATTCGCGAAGCCTATTGCCAAGTCTCTATAGTATACCCCGGCAAGAACAAGACCTATAAAATTATTAGCGGCCGCTACTACTGGCCTAGGATAGCTAAGGACATTAATTAATATATACAAAACTGCGATAACTACTAAAGAGCTATAATCCCATAAGATAGAACCCTAGGATTACTAAAACCGCTCCCGATACTAGAGCGCCCCTAATAATATATCTCTATAGACTTCTATAAACTACCTATAGACTATAATGGATATAATATAGTTATAATCCTAGTTAACCGCTTTAGTAAGCGCCTATTTTTAATCCCCTGCTATAAGAATATTAATGCTAAAGAGGCGGCCCAGCTATATATCTACTACGTCTACCAAATTTATAGACCGCTAGACACTATTATATCTAATTACAGGCCGTAGTTTATATCGGTCTTCTAAAACAAGTTTACACAGATCCTAGGCATTAAGCTAAAGCTCTCTATGGCGTACTACCCTTAGACGGACGATTAGATGGAAATTGTAAATTAGTATTTAGACCAGAGACTCCGGTCCTTTGTTAACTACTTTTAGGATAATTAGTCTAAACTGCTCCCCCTAATAGACTATGCCTAAGTAACCCTACCCCATAACTCTATAGGGTTTGCCCCTATTTAGCTAGAAATAGGCTACTTACCCCGTATAAGCTTTAACTAGAAAAAACCGGAAGAACCCCAGACTATACGCGAGAAACTATCCTATAGTAAGGCCCAGCAGTACGCTAAACGCTTAGAAGAAGCTTAGACAGTAGCCCATAAGAACTTAAAAAAGGCCTAGAGGTTAATAGAACAGTAGGCAAACAAACACCGTTAAGAACCTAACTTTGCCCCTAGTAATAGGGTCTAGGTAATAATAAAGAATTAGAGAACGGAACGGCCTAGCTGTAAGCTAGACTACTAGATGGTAGGACCGTATAAAGTCCTTAAGAAGAGAGGCAACTTATACAAGGTAAAGCTCCCGGATTTAATCAGAGTTTACCCTATCTTCTCGCCAGATAAACTACGGAAAGCTATAAATAATCCATTACCCGGGCAGAAGAACAAGCCTCCCCTGCCAATTTAAGTTAATAGTGACAATAAATGGGAAGTTAAAGAGATACTAGCATGTAAGCTAGTACAAGGAACGCTAAAATACCATATCTAATAGAAGGGCTATAACCCAGACCTAACCTGGTACCCTGCTTGGAACTTTATAGGCTGCCCCTAAAAGCTTAAAGAGTTTTATAATTAATACCTTAACTTACCTAGACCCCTAAAGTACCTCAATAAGTGGATAAAATATTGGTATAATAAAGATAATAAGTTACCGGAAGAGTATAGAGATAAGAACGCCCCAAGGCCTAAGGAATAAAGCCTACTATAACATACGGCCACCTAGGGTTGCGCGTTACGTAAGGCCTTTTGGATGTCTAGGAAATTTAACCGCCGGTTAAAGTTCTCTAATTGGTTAGATCCTTGCCAAGAGTCTTAGCGGCTACCCTTTCCACTCTAGCGCTTCCACGTGACCTACGGTCGCCTTATATACTTAGTCCGAACGCACTTGCATCTCCTTTTCTCTAGTTCTACTTCGCTTTTAATAAAGCCTAAGGGCAGGCTTTCTTTTAAAGGGGGGGGTGATGTTACGGCACCGTAACGCGTAACCTGGACAGGGAGCCTAGTTAGGGGTTCGGCTAAGGACTTGGCGTTATAACGCGTATTTGTTACGTCTCTACCTCCTGTATATACCTCTCCTCTTCTCCTTAGCTTAGTATCTTCGTAATATAGCATTCTACAAGCTTCGTTTCAGAGGTATTTGTACGAGCCGTAACAATACCCTTGTTTAAAAGTCGTTTAATTTTTAACGCGAATAAAGAGAGAAGTTGGCGTTTAAACGCGCTTTTCGCCACAGAATAGCATGCAGAGGTAAAGATTAGTGGGGTAGATACTAAGAGTTTCTAATAGTGGGGCAAATGCCAGCTAGAACTAGATAAGGATCTTTATAAGGGAACTTTAGAGTAGAAAATTTATTTTGCAATCCCTAAATACGTGGCACACTCTCTATAAATCAGCCAGTTTAAATAAGGGACCTACTATAAGCGAAGCCTAGCAACGCGAATACCACCCTCCTTTATATTTATCTTTATTACGGAGCCTATTATATTAATAAAGCGTCCGCAATCCCTTAGGTCGCACGTTTAGCGGTTTTTTATCTCCCCATAGGCGTAGTTACCTTATCGCTATAGGGTATGCCAACCAGTATTTATACCTTATTAGCAGTAGGAAATAAATTAACGCTTAACTTTCACATACTATCTTATTATATTTAATGCAATTTTAACTTTAATTAAATATAGTATTAAGGTTATATAATTTAAGCCCTTCTAACTCGCTTCCTAAGCAACAGTTGTTTAAAACTCTTATATAAGGCTAAGCTTATTATTACCATCACCGTTATAGACCACGTCCGTACCTAGGTTAATGCCACCCTATTATCTTTAGGGAACTTTAAAGAACCTACACGTTAAATTTCCCCTTAATCTTATCTTAAACAAATACGTTACTCTCTAAACTCCTATTAATAAGTCCACCCTAGACCTAACCCATCATCGTAATTATCCACAGTTAACTCTTTTAAGATAGACTCTATCATTAACGCCTCTTCTATTACTTCACTTAACTTAAATATTAAGAAATTTAGAGAAAGACTATCTTGAGAAATATTAAGTATAGTATATATACGCAGATAATAAGATTAGGTTAAGAACAGAATGGTAGTCAACATAGTACCAAAATTTTTTAGTATTAATAGTGCTAGTATTTCACCCCAGGCAAACAGCCCCTATGGCCATATTAAGAAAATATATACCAGCAGCAGCTACTAATAGATAGCCTAGACTAGTTTAACAAATAACCATACATTAACCTATGGTGTAATAGAAAAATTAATTTATTAAGCTACTATTCCATTTTGCCTAACTAATAAACCTTACTTTCTAGTTCTTTAAAAATAGCGGACTAAGTATCTTTAATAAGCTCTTTATATTCCTTAAGGTATTCTCTAGTAAATATAATATTGCCTATAGACCTATACTAGTGTTAGCTCTAGTCTATATAAGTACGCCTTTAACATATAACGCAACGTCTATTATCTTTATCACAATAGTAGATGTGTATATTTTTAAAGTATATATAAAGCCAAAGATATCCTAGCCTATATACTTAAATATAGCCCAGTTATAAGCACCTAATTAAGCCGCCTAACTGATCTATTTATTAAGCTCTTTATAACACTTGCCACAACTTTATAAAGGGAGCTCTAGTGCTATAAATTCGGCATTTATTATGGTTAATATCTAGGTAAGCTTTTCTAATGCCGTATTAAGGGCTTTAAGCAGTTCTATAAGTTTAGGTATAGGGCTTTAGCTTAGAAGGCCTCTAGATATAAGGTATAGCAATTAACTTAACTAAAGAGTAGATGTTACTAGGTCCGCTAGATTAGAAGTATTTTTTATTAAACCTATCATTTTATTGCTTATTGTATATTAAGATAGGGTATAACTTGCTAGATTTACTGCATTAAGCTATATATATAAAGCACGCTCTTATCTTTAGTTATCGCATTATTTGGGCCAGACTGCCGCAAGAATAAGTTATACTAAATATAGAGACAGTAAGCATAGGAGCCATAAGAATAGCTAGCGGGGTTAAGCAGGGTTATAGTGTAGATCTATATCTATTAAGAATGAATAGGAATGTATATATCTAGCGTAAATAACATTTTATAGGCTAGATAATTAAAAGATAGAGCCATCCTAAGAATGCTATGGCTGCAGTATAAATAGACCTTCTATATACTACTAAGTTGTAATAATAAATCAAGCAGCTTTAGGAAGCAATGCCAAAACACAAAGTAGTAGAAGGGTTTATAAAGACGTAGGTTATATAATTGTGTTTTTTAGGTATGGCTGCAGCGAAAACTTATTTAGTAAATATAAAGTAAAAAATGTATTATAACCACCTATGTGCCATACGAATAGTTAAGAGCCCCTTTTATAGCCTATCCTAAGTTAGCCTAATTAGAAAGCCTGCTGGGCGCTGCTCTATTATAGCTTAAGGCCGGCATATACTAAGGGTCTTACTACTCTTCGTTATAAAAGGTTTTAAAGGCTATGAATTATACCAACTTAAAACCTAAATTAGTACCCTTTACTAATGTAATACCTTAATAACAGTGAGGCGTGAGCCTAGGTATATAATTACTATTACCTAAGTGAACTAGTTAGCTATTCCCTTGATTTTGGTTGTAAAGTGCCTTTTATTATTATTTAAAAAGATTAAAGGACGTTAGTATTATAAAGCGACACTATTCTTCTAACTTAGACAAATCACTAGATAAACCAGCGTGGTCCAAATAGGCGTATTTAAACAAGAGGATCCTCGCGTAAAACTATTATATAGTAAAGCATTACATAACTAAGCGCCCCTTACAGCTAGGCGTTCCCCTTTGTTAATAGTTCTCTTAATCCACTTATAGGTTTCTTAAGACTGCACAGCATATCGAAACCATTATCCCGCGTTATTTAAGTAGTACGTCTTGGCTTGATCGGCTATAATCTGGATTAACGCTTTAAGACGCTTCAAGACGCTTCAAGAACGACAAGGAAAGGAAGGTCATTGTGAGGGCGCGAAGAGGCTTTGGGGAAGATTCGAAGGAATAATATAAATTCTATCTAAATCTAAGGGTATATAGCTCTTGCAGAGTACAAGACGTTGCGTGAAGAAGAGAAAGGAATATAGGAAGCTTATAACTAAATATCCAGGAGTCTTGGCAGCAGACGCGTGGGCATATACACACGCGGGTTTCAACAGGTTTCGACCAAATTCCATTATATTAGTGGAATTTGGTGGAATTCAATTAAGTCAGCAGAATTTGGCAAAATTTAATTAACTTAGTAGAATTTAGTAGAATTTAATTAAAGCGTCGGAATTTATTTGTTAAGTGTTTTACTAAGACATTCTTACTATAACTAGGCTAGTCCCGTTATAGTACCCCCCCTTTAGCCAAAGGTCCAAAATAATTTAATTTAGTTAAGGACTTATAACTTATTACATTATAAGCGTCATGATATATTTTAAGTTCTTTTTAATTTTAAGTTTCCTGCTATTATGTTTTGTGTATTTATATTAGGTGGTAATCGTTTACCTTTATATTATATCCATCTAGCTAAAGCAGGCCGTAAAGGATGGCCTTTATAGAATTCTTTTACTAAGGTAGGCGTATTAGCCTTAATCTGGTTATAGGTTTCCTAGGTTTATATTTTATATCCTTCCTGCTTAACAAGAAGTTTAAATCGTTTAGATTATAGTTTCTATTGTATATTATTAATTAAGTCAATAAAGTAAGAACCGTTACTGTTATTAATAATTATAGAAGGTAGCGGCGGCACTTCGCGAGTTATAGGATTATCTTTTAAAGGTTGCAATAAGCTTATATAAAACGTTAGGTGTATTTTTATTTTAGTTAGTAGTTTAAGCTTATAGGCTTATAGGCGTATAGGCTTAGTTTCTTCTTAATTTAGTATAGGCCCATAAACTTCCAATTAAGTTTCTTTAAGGGCCGTTAAGTCTTTAGGTTTCGTGTATTTAGGTAGGCTATATTACCTTCCTTAAAGTCCCATACGGGAGCTCGTCCTTTATTCGTATACCATTCCTATAATATTTAAGCGTACATTAATTTACTTCATAATAGTTCCGTTAACTGCTTTATTTAATTAGCGAAGTTATATACATTAATTAACTGAATCCGTTTAATTGTGGGTCCTATTATATTAATTTTAGGTTATAGTTTAAATCTAAGTTAAGGGTCTTATCCATAGGTCGCGTAGAATAGCGTCACGCCTATTAATACGTTTATTATATTATTTGCAGTAAACTCAGCTAAAGGCAGCCATTTTTCCCAGTTGTCTTGTAGGTAGGAGCAGTACATTTATAAGTATTATTCCATAATCGCGTTCGCGATTTTAGTTTAGCCATCTATCTCTAGATAAAATATAGTTAAGAGTTATATTTAAATACTTAATTATTTATATAAAGCTTACCAGAAGTCTAAAACAAACTAGCTTCCACAGTTAGATATTATTATATTAGGAAGTCTATATAGCTTAAAGACATACTTAACAAAATATTTGGCTATTGATATCGTATTAATTAAGTCCATAAGAATTATATATCGCATTTTTATAAGACGGTTAACTACTACTATAATATTTGTAAACCTATTACTGCTAGGCAAGTTAACTATAAAGTTAATTAAGATATCACGCATCTTTATATTGGAACTGGTAGTGGTTAAAGTACTCCTTACTTTTTTATATAAGAGGTCTTTCTATATACGCACATTCTGCATACTTAAACGTATTTTTATACATAGTTGTGCATTATAGGCCAGTAATATACTCGTTAAACGATCTTATAAGTCTTCGCATAGCCAGGATGTCCTACTATAGGGAAGTCGTATATAAATTTAAGTATCTTAAATTATAAAGGTTTGGAATTCAAAACTACTATCTTCTATTAATAGTATAATCGATTATTTTAGATTTTACATTTAGCAAGTATAATATCCTTATACTGTCATTTTCCTATTTAAATCGCTTTTATTATATTAATTATCCATATATTATTCTTATATTCGTATTCCATTAGCTTATTAATTTCCATTTCCTATTTATTAATTTCTAATTTATTTCTTCTAAGTTCCGTATCTAGGAATATAGGGCGCAGTTTTTTAAAGTATTTAGGGGGCAGTAAGATCCATAATTAATTTATAATCCGTTCATCTAAAGCATTTACAGGTGGGTCTTATAATCGTTATATTAATGCGTTAGGCTTTTAATTAAGTTTACCTAGTCAGTATATAATCTTAAAATTAAATTATAAGAGGTATTTGGCCTAACAAATCTAGCACTGCGTTAATTGCTTTATAGTTATAAAGTACTGCAGGTTCTTATATGTAAGAGTATATATATTAGGTCCCGCCGCGCTTGCGACAAGTTCGCAAGCACTCTGTGTCTTTTTGGCCGTATGGCGACGTGGAGGCGGGCCACGTTACAATTGTGCTTGCGAACTTGTCGCAAGCGCGGCGGGACCTAATATATATACTCTTACATTATGGTCCGTTAACACGCGTATCAGAAACAATAATCCTTTAAGCTTAGGGCGCCACTATTTAAAACATCTAACAATCACAAGCAGTTCTTTGTTGTATATTTTATAGTTTAATTTAGCAGGGACGAGCTTTTGGGAGAGAAAGGCTACTGGACGTAGCTCACCGTTCTTATTATATTGCGATAACACTCCCCCTAGTACATAATCAGACAAGTCTATTTTGACAGTATATTTAAGGTTAGGGTTAAAGTAAGCGAGAATTAGAGTAGTTATAAAGCAACGTTTTAAGTTATTAAAAGCTTGTTTATATCTAGCGGTCTATTTAAATTTCATGTTCTTCCTTATTAGGTTTACCAATAGCTAGGCAATTTTCGAGAAGTGGTTAATAAATTAACAATAGAAATTTGCAAATCCTAGAAATCCTTAAATATCTTGTACGTTACTAGGGCTTTTCTAGTTTATAATTGCAGCAACTTTCTTAGGGTCCATTTTGATTCCGTTACGGGATATAATTAAGCCTAGGTATATAACCTTGGACGCGTAGAACTTGCATTTCTTAATATCGCATTATAGGCCCGTATCTCGTAGGCGTTTAAGGACTATTTTAACGTATTTTTAATATTCTAAAAGCGAGGACAAGTAGATTAAGATATTATTAATATATTACTAAAACGTGCTAGGACCTTTCTTTACGCTAAACGGCATTACTAGGTATTTAAAGAGTCCCTATCGTGTATAAAAAGCTATATACTTCTTATCTCCTTTACATATACAGATTTTATTAAAGGCGGCGACTATATTAAGCTTTATAAAGTACCGTGCCTTTACCAAACAGTTAAGCGTCTCTTAAATTAAAGGAATTGGATATTGGTTTTAAATCGTAATTATATTTAGAGCTCGATAATTAATATAGAATCTTAAGCCTCCTCCTAGCTTTTTAACGAATAGTACGGGTAAGGCGAATAGAGATTAACTAGGACGAATAAATCCTTTTTTTAGGTGCTTATTAAAGTATTGTTGTATTACAAGTAGTTCTTCTTATAATATACCATATAGCGGACCGAACTTTAGTATTGTACTAGGTTTAAGTTCTATCTTAAAATCGTGCTTATTTTAGTGTGGGGCTAGTTAGTCTATAAATCGTTTTTTAAATTTGTTAATTAGGTTATAGTACTCTTTAGGTACAAGAGGTTAAGGATTAGGATATTATTTCGGTTCTAGTACCTTCTTAATATCTTTTATAGTCACAGTAAAGATTTTATAATCTTATTTTTTTGCTAATAAGATAAAGGGCGCGGCCTATATTATACAAAATGTAAGAGGTTTTAACAAAACATCTTTATATTCTTTACCATAATTGGTAGTTATAGATTTATTCTATTGGCTCAAGGTTTATGGCAAGGGTAATTTATATTATAATAAATTTAAATAGTCGTATGCATGTTTATAGGGTAAATAGTTTTTTAAGTAATAACTTTAATAATAGGTCATACGGAACTTCAGTGTTTCTTTAACCCAGCTAATTAAAGGGTTATGTTGTTTTAGCTATCTATATCTAAGTATAACTTTATATTACTTTAAGGGTATAACAAATAGGGAGATATTTTTAAGGTGTTCATCCATCTACATTTTTACTAGGGCGTAGTGCGTTATTTCGCTATATATTAAGGGTTTGCCATTAAAGCCTTATAGGCCTTAGGGCTTATTAAGTTTCTTTAAATTTAGGCGTTAAGTTTTTGCATAGTTTATATTAACAAAGCCCATACTAGTAGCTCCGCTATCTATTAGGATTTATACCTCCTTCTATTTTCTAAGTATTTAATTTTCGCTAAGTATATTAAAGGAGTTGTGCTGTATATCAGTACTGGAAGAGCCCAGACACTTATACTCTTCTACTTTTTATTCTAAGACGCGACTTGGCCTTAGGACGATTCGTTTTCTAAGTTAACTAAGGGCAAGGTACTTTATAGCGTCTAAGTATAATTTATAGAGCGGGTACAATTTAAGAAATAAGTATAATTTAAGGAATGGGAGGAACTACGGCGGACCTTTTTAAAGGGGTAAGTTTAATAATGCTTTTAAATATATCCTTTTTTACCATATCCAAAGCATTCTCCATTTATAGCTTAAGTTCTTTATTTATTAGTTCCCAAGGGTATATAGGATTAAGCGGCATTAAGGTCTATAGGGTTATATATAGGGCTTTTAGGTTTTAGAGACGGATCGCGATTTAGGGTATATACCAGTTTTATAGTATTTTAAGTGTAAGGTATAGTTAACTTTAGGGAACGAGTCTGTTTGTTATATTAAAGGTCCTCGTTAATTTATTAATATATTATAGCAAATTTGGATAGGTTTTTTAGTAGTTCTTTACCTATTAGCTAGGCTCTAATCTTATCTAAGATAGCTTATTAAAGGGTAGTGACTCTAGCGGCTTTATTCTAATCTAGTTCGCTAATAAGGCCTAAAAATTCCAAAAAGAAGCTAGTAAAGCCTTAGTTCCATTATTATAAGTTTAAGTTTGGTAACAGCTGTATATTCGCGGCTGGCGTTATTATACATTCATTCTAACAGAGAGATAAAGATTTTAAAATTAACAAAGGTGCTATTATAGAAGAATGGATCCATAGTACATATAGCGTCTTTACTTAAATAAGATATTCCATAGCTAACCTTACTGGCTTTAGTAGGGTATTAGTTATAGTTTATTAAAAGTTTAAGACGGAGCTTAGTTATAAAGGGATATAGGTTATTTTAATTTCTATTAAATATTAGAGGATTAGTGAGCTTTTTAGATTTTATAACGGGTATTAAATTTATTATAGCTATAGGTTAAGTTACTATTACTAGTTTAGAGTTTACGTTTAAGGGGCTAGGTTTAGATATAATTATTTCAATCTCGTTTACAGGTGTTATTATTAGGGTCTCTAACGTAAGTGCCTTAATGTTATAAAGTTCTTTATAGAGTGCTTCCATTAATTGCTAATGCTGGGCTTTTAGTGCAGCCCGCTACTAAGCTAAGGCATCCGTAAAGGACTGTTGTATTATAGTTAACTGTTCCCTAACTAGGGTTATAATACTTATAGTTATTAAAGCGGATTTGGGTTCGTTTGCTATTTTAATAATAGTTATTTTAACGCAATATAATATAAGGGCGCAAAGAGGCTTTAGGAAAGATTTAAAGGAATAATATAAATTCTATCTAAATCTAAGGGTATATAGCTTTTGCAGAGTATAAGACATTACGTAAAGAAGAGAAAGAAATATAGGAAGCTTGTAACTAAATATTTGGGAGTTTTAGCAGCAAACGCGTGGGCATATACGCATGCGGGTTTTAACAGGTTTTGACCAAATTCCATTATATTAGTAGAATTTAGTGGAATTTAATCAAGTTGGCAGAATTTGGCAGAATCTAATTAAAGCGTCGGAATTTATCTGTTAAGTGTTTCACCAAGACATTCCTACTGTAACTGGGCTAGTCCCGTTACAGTTATAAGCTATAATACTACGTTTTAATAGTTAAAGGAATAACAAATACTGTCGTACTAAATTTGGACTTTCTCTGTAACCTTAGGGCTAGCATTATAAATAGGATTGTAGTAGTCTTAATAAGGGTTATCTAGGCTAGTAACAAAACGCCTAAGACCAACAGTTAATAGCGGGAGGAAAAACTGCGAAAGTAGGATGCTTCGAGGCATTATATAATAAATTTACTATTACTAAAGTAAGAGACGTCTATAAGGAGATTGTTTACACAATTAGTGCATTTATAAATCTCCTAAGTTAGGGAGACAGCGCGTCTTCAAACCATAACGTGGCAAGGTAGCTTTATCAAGCCACCTAGGGTTAGCCGCGCTGCGCCACACCCTTTAAGCTAAACTTTTAATTATAAAAGCAAAGCAAAGTTCAGAACGCTCCGCGCAGCTAGTAAATATTACATTACCCCCACTACAATTCTATATCTATAGCAATTTAAAAGTAGTCCTAAACAGCTTTATAAGCTTATCTCGCATATCTTTATATTCCATATCCAACAGCTATAGACAACGGGTTCGACCTCAACACGCTTTTACTTAAGAATTTCAAGCTTATCTTAAGCGTCGTAGTCGGCGAAGATAACAGCCTCTAGATAGATGTAACAGAACCTTATAGCAAGAACTACAGTGGGTCCTGTTATTAGGCTGGGTATATAGGTATAAACAATAAGTCAACAACATAACATAACTGGTGGAGTGGTTGCCCAATAGATTAACTCCAATTATATTCTAAGATTCACTATAAGGAAAGAACTATCTAAGGTAGGGACTAAGGTCCTTTAAATACACAAGCGTACTCCTAAGAAATCCTTTCTTGTACATAAGGTACGTGTTATCTATATTAAACATAACGTCCCTTCCGTTTAACATAGTTAATATATTCAACACCATATAACCTTAGTTACTATTCCTCATTATATAGTTCCACTGGCTCCATTCTGGACCGTGCCTATATTAACCAACTAGCTTCCGCTAACTCCTCTCCTAGTAGTTATAACATTATACTTAAGCTGTCCGTAACACTATCTCCCTCCTCTTTATCTTTGTCCTTAAAGATTCCTAATATCTCCAAGTCGTCTACTAGAGGTGTAATGTCCGTTTAATCAATTTGGTTGATATCTTTACTTATTATACCTAAAGCATCTTCTTCTCTTTCTTAGGTTGAGCGTCGCCTGCGTACTATCTTCTTAATACTATTACTAGGTAAAGTAATGGCAACTCCTTACTCTTATTATGCGAAAGAGGGATTAGTTTGCATCGCGTTAGCAAGTCCTTTATTTTAACAACCCTCTTCCTGTTCGGAGTGTACTAAATCAAACATTTAGTCATCCTGTGATGTTTATTCTGCTTCTAATACTAAGTATACACATCCCATAACTCTTAACAGTCTTTTAGTTCCTTAAGTAATTTGTTATAGGGTCTTACGTTTAATCTACCGCTGCGAAACTTAACAGTAAGCTAGCCTCTGCGCTGCTTAAGGTTTAATATGCCTTAGAAGAGTCCGCACACGTCCTTAAAGCCCAATATCTAGCTTATGCTTGTCTTTAACATCTTAAACATATTTATAAGAAGGTCCGTTTTAAGGAGTGGAAACTTATTTAATAGGGTTTATCTAAGCTAGGTAATAAGAAAGTAACGTCTCTAGAGAAGGAAACAACTCTAAGTAATATAGTAGTTACTCCTCTTAGGTCCCTCTCAGGTAACTCGTCCTTTGGTAATCCTTTTTTAATACTCCCTAACCTACTTTCTTCTAATACTCCTATACCTTTCCTATAGCGTTCTCTAGGTTACTTAGTGGTTTTTAGGTAGTCTTACTATAGCCTATCCACTTTACTTTGTACTATGTTTTATCATCAACGTCCTTATAACTAACAATCCTTAAAACTTGCTATTTGTCCTCTTCTTACCCTCTGTACGTATCTACCTTATAGATTAGTAGTTTAACATCTCCACATACTAATTCTAGTATTGCGATGTGTTATACAGGGTAGATTCTCATTTTAGCTAGTAGGTTTAGTTTGTATATAACTAATAAAATTCTCTACGTAATTTTAAAAGGTCCTAGTCTAACATAGTCCAACTTTTTACTTAGTTGTTAACTTTTAAAAAATTTGTATAGTAGCCACACTTTATCTCCCTCCTTAAGATCTGGTCCCTCAGATCTCTTAGCGTTATAGTATCTTTTCATTTATTCTTGTACTAGTTTAGCTGTTTCTTTAAGGTCTATATAAAGGTTCATTAAAATCTCTATTCTTTGCTTAACTATGCTACTCGTTTTCTTTACTTAACATAGCAATAACAATATTCTTGGTTTATACCCGTAGTTCGCCTTAAATAGTAATATCCCCGTTCCTTCTTATGGTATTATGTTATATGCAAACTATATAACTAGTAATAATAATACCCAATTATTCTGTATGTGGTTAATATAATGCCTTAGATACTGTTCTAGTGTCTAGTTTAATCTTTCTATCTATCCGTCCGTCTACGGATAATACGCCGTTAAGGTTACTACGCAAACTCCCTATTCCGCCAAGAATACCTCCTAGAATGCTGCTATAAATTTTGGATCTCTATCTAATATAACTTTACTTAGTGCTCCATGTCTTATAAACACTTCCTTAATATAGATTCTAGCGATATCTTCTACTAATATCTCTTCTGTGCATGCTATAAAGTATCCCCACTTTATTAGCTTATCCACTATTACTAAGATCGCATTATAATCTTATCCTGTAATAGGATCTTTTAACTTTAGTAACTTAATAATAAAGTCCTATAATATAACTTCCTATAGTCTCTCTAGTGTCTTAATAGGTTATAGCCCTCCATACGGCTTATACCTTGTTAGTTTATTTCTTTAGCAATCTAGACATTCTCTTATAACTTATCTCGCTAGTCCCCAGATTCCTTAAATAATATATTCCTTTTAAAGTCTTAATACTAAGCCTATAGCTCCATTATGCCCTTAAGTTAGTCCCTTATAAAATAACTTAATAAACTCTTTTATAATAGACCTTAGAACATAGGTTGCTTCTCTATTTTTATACTATTCCGTATCTGGATCCTCTACCTATACTTCCTAGATCTTTTATATCCAATCACTTTTAGGTAATTTATAGATCTAACCTTCTTTAGTTGCTGCGATTTTTGGGTGATTATACCTAATTAATCCATCTTAATCTTTTTGTAGTAAAGCCCCTAATGGCTTCTCATTATTTTATAGTTTAGCTTTTCTGCTTAAAGTATCTGCTTATGCATTATCTATACCCTTAGTATACTAAATTTTAAAATAATATTCCGTAAGCATTTCTGCCTATCTAACCTATCTTTAGTTAAGTTCCTTTATTATTAGGAATCCTATAAGGTTCTTATGGTCCATTTTAACCATAAATAGTTTCTTTATGCCTTGTAAGAATGCTCTCTATTTTTTAAGTACTGCTACTATACCTAACAACTCCTTATTATAGATGTCATAGTTTAGTTCTAGTGGTATCATTTTTTAACTATAGTATACTACTAGATGCTATGCGTCCTAATACTTCTATAGCAAACATACTCCTAGTGTAAAGTCTAATGCATCCGTCTTAATAACCATTTCTAACTTTAGTTAATAGATTTTAAGGATTGGTTCCTGGGTAAACAACTCTTTAAGTTCTTAAAACAGCTTTTTCTGCTTACTACCCTAAACCCACAGTTCCTCTTTCTTTATTAGCCTTATAAATAGCTTAATGTTCTTTAACTACTATATTATAAACCTCCTATAGTAGTTGCAAAACCCTAAAAACAATCTTAACTGCGTAATGTTCTCTAGTTCTTGCCAACTCACTATAGCTTTAACTTTCTTTAGGTCTACGCTAATGCGTCCTAGTTTAATAATAAATCTAATAAAATTAGTCTTTCTTGTAAAGAACTCATATTTTTTAATTGCTACTAGTATCTGTTCTTCCTATAGTCTCTTTAAGACCCACTTAATATATTCTCTATATTCTTCTTTACTCTCTAAGTAGATAATAATGTTGTTAAGGTATGCCATAATAAACTTATTAAGGTGTTCTCCTAATATACTATTAATTCGCTTCTAGAACATTACTAGTGTGTTTATAAGTCTAAATTGCATAACTAATAGCTTATATAGTCCTTCCTTTAACCTAAAGGCTGCTTTCTACTTATTGCCTTCCTTAATCCTAATCTAATAGTATGCCCATCTTAGATCTATCTTTATAAAGATCTTTACGTTGCCTATCCTATCTTAGATTTCGCTAATTAAGGGTAAAAAATACCTATCCTTTCTAGTAATGCTGTTTAACTGTCTATAGTCTATACACATCCTAAGTTTTCTATTTTTCTTTAAGATGAACAGTACTAGATATCCCACTAATAACTGTAACGGTCTAATATATCCCTTTTATAAGTTCTCCTAGATAAACTCCTTAAGTGCCACTAACTTAGTTTTAGTGAGCTTATAGATTAGAAAGAACTTTAAACTTATTCCTAGTTCTAACTCTATCTTATAGTCCTATACTGTATATTTTAACAGCTTTTCACTTTCTGGTGACTATAACTTTTTACTATACTTATAGTATTTCTTTAATATATAACTTAAGCCTCGCTTAGTCTCTTTATATATCGCTCTAACTTAGTACTATACCAACTTGGTTTACTATCGCACTTTATATTATTAAGTATCTCTAATATTAACCTAACCTATAATCTAATTAATCCTTAGATTATATTCCTATAACCAAAGCATTCCTAGTATTACCTTATCTTTTCCCAATAGTAAGATATTAAAAGACATTCTAACTGGTCTCCCTTTAATAGTTAACTAAATAGGTCCTATTTTAAGATTAATAATGCCTCCTCTATAGGCTATCCAATCTCCTAAAATTATTATAAGTGGATATAGGTGTTCCTTTTATCTGTGTAGTAACCCTATTTTTTCCACTACTGCTAGTAACACATAGTTCCTTATTACTCCACTGTCTATTAGTGCTTCAAACTATTAATCTTACCACTTAACTTATAAATTTAGGTGTTGTCCTTAAATTCCTTTAAGGGTTTAAGGCTCTACTACTGGTTCCCTTTAGTCCTATAGGCCTCCCCTTTTCCTAACTATTAGCTGCTAGATCCTATCTATACTTAGTCCACTCTTAGCTAATACTTAGTTCATTTCTTTTCCTCTATATACCATAGACAAGTATTCTCTAGGCAGTCCCATCACTATTGTCCCTCTATTAGGTCCCCTTAACTCTGTACTTCTACTAGGTGCTATCTATATATATACTTAGTATCTCTAAACCGCTTTTCTTTTAGTGCCTAATATATCCTTACTAAGTACTTCCGGTTTTTATCCTTTGGTGTCCTATGCATATTACATACATTATCCATATAAGCTATCCACGACAATATATAATATGCTAGGTGACTTAGGTTAACTCTTAGCTCATCTTTATTCTTAAATTCAAACCTGTACCTGGTTAATTTAACCACTAGTATCTCTGCTGTGGGTATTAAGATTTGTTATTTACTTCTCCAGTCCCTAGATCCTTCTTTTAGGTCCTTTAACGTTATAATTAATACTTCTTTAATATGACTTATACGTTTTTCGGTAATAGGTTGGTCTTAGATAACTTTTTTATCTAGCTATATATAAAAGTCTTTCTATTTATCGTTGTGTTATTACCTATACCACTTTCTATATAACTGGTTTAGTATATATAGTCTATCTATAAGAAAGTACCTTGTTATTACTACATCACAACATCCTTTAATGTGTCTTTCTTTAAACCTAACTGGAATATCTAGATCTTCTTCTTGTTCCAGTTCATCCAACCACTTTACTCTAGGCATCCCTACGCTAGGCCTGTTGGTAACTCTTCGTACAGGTGCTCTGTCCCTTATACAACCTAGCATAGCTAATCTCTTATCTAGCTTTTGCTCTTGCCATGCGATAATTCTTTATCTAAACTCATCCATAGTTTCTTATTTTCTATATCTTGCAGCTAGATCCTTAAAGTCGTCTTGCTTCTTAATCTCGGTATTAACTTTTCAATCTTTAGGCTAAACACTGCGTTTACCTGGAATTGCTGACGTTCTTACTCATTCACTAAACTCACAGTTCCTGAACTTGCGTCCTATACTCATTTATTTGTCTTTAAACTAAGCCGCTGCCTTTTCCCATCGGTTTTCGTCCGTAGTAGGTCTTAGTAGGTATCTCATCTCATCTTAAGAATCTTAAGCGTCTTTTATCTCTTCTTAAGAATCTTGAGCCTATAGCCTTTTGCCTTTTATAAGTGGTAAGCTAGCACTAGCAGTTATCTACTTACTTAATTATCTTTAGATGTTGCTCCTTCCGTCTTATAAAGCAATGGATGCCGTATCTAACGGTATTATAATACCCGTTACTAATCCGCGTTCTGTAGTAGTTTCAGTCTCTACTTCTATTGCATTACTAAGGTTTAAGTGCTCCTAGTTAGCCTTATTTTCTCCCTTATCACTATTAATTAATAAGTACTCCAACTCTATTGTTATTGTTACTAATCTTTGTCTGCATATTGCTTTAACATCTTAATCCAGCTTATAGAGTTAATCTTGTTCTTTATCTAACTCTCTGGTTCCTTTAAGTCCTCTTAACTCTAGCTCTTACGGCCAATAGCTCGCGCTATACTTAGCATCTTCATAAATTTAGCATGCGTTGTTATAACAAAACGCGAAGTATCTAACTGTACACTCCTGTGTTTTATGTAACCTTCTTATTACTAGACCTAGTTCTTCTTACTCAGTTCCTCTAACTGCGTGGTTACTCTAACCACCTTAGCAGTCTCTAGCATAGTAACCTTTCTTTCCACAATTTATACAAGCTCCCTCTTTGAACCATTCTTCTTGTTATAGAGTCCGCCTAAACGTCTTCTGTTAATAGGATCCCTAGTTTAGCCTCTGCTCCTTAGTCCTGTAATTACTTAATCCTTAACCTCTAGGTTTCCATGGTTTCTTTATCCATCTTTTAGATTCTTTGGTACCGCTTAGGTCTATTAGCTCTACGCCATTCCATGGTTTTTAGCTCTATGTTTATTAATGCGTACTCTGCGCCTTATACAACTATAAAACTATATCTTACCCTTTCTTAGCTTGTTCCCTTTAATAGATCCTATTATTAATCTTTGTCAATTAATCTATTAAGTCTCTTAGACTTTCCGTATCTTCCATCAGGATAATTACGTCCTAGACTTTAGCCTTAAGTCCCTATTTATACTGTGCCATAAGCGCCTTATTATTCCACTTAACCTACATTACAAGTGTCTAAAACTATATTATATACTCTATTGCTAAAGAACGTTGTACTAAGTTTTAAAGCTCTTGTTCCGCTATAGTTAATGCTTCCAGGTCTCTAAATATCTACATTAGTCTCTCTACGAACCCATTCCAACTGGTAAACATAAATCATACATCTTGGTTAGTAGTTGTTATACCGCTAACTTGTATTTCTGTAAGGTAAGGTTTAAACCATTCCAGTGCTCTTTCTGTTAAGAACAATCCTATATACACTACTTGGTCTGTAGATATTGCTAGCTTTACTCCTTCCTATATAACCTTAAAGTGCATTTGTATAAGGAATCCTTTAAGTTTTAACCTTTCTCCTAAGAATTATTTAATTAATAGTAACTTAACTTTTACTGCTCTAATTCCATTAATGCGTTCCTTAAGTATCCTATTATTATCTGATAAGCGATTAACCATTTCCTGTAACTAACCTCTTATAACCACTTATAAGTCCTTATCTACTATACTGGTGTCTCCTAATCCTAAGGTAGTTATTACCGTTAATAGCATTACAACTGGTGCTTTAGGTGGCATGTTATTCAACTTCTCTTGTGTTTTAATACTGTAACCTTAGTAGTAAATATGTAACAGAACCTTGTAGCAAAAACTACGGTGGGTCCTGTTATTAGGCTGGGTATGTAGGTATAAATAATAAGTCAACAACGTAACATAACTGGTAGAGTAGTTGCCTAACAGATTAACTCTAATTATATTCTAAGATTCACTATAAGGAAAGAACTATCTAAGGTAGAAACTAAGGTTCTTTAAATACACAACCGTACTCCTAAGAAATCCTTTCTTGTACATAAGGTACGTGTTATCTATATTAAACATAACGTCCTTTCCGTTTAACATAGTCAATATGTTTAACGCCACGTGACCTTGGTTACTATTCCTTGTCATATAGTTTCACCGGCTCTATCCTGGACTATGCCTATATTAACCAACTAGCTTCCGCCAACTCCTCTACTAGTAGTCGTAACATTGTACTTAAGCTGTCCGTAACAATAGAGCTATATATGCACTATGCTATATTAAAATTAAAACTATTCTAGCGCTAGGGACCTTAAAAAAGCAATTAAGAAGGGGAAGCAGGCTATTATAGAGATGCAAGAAGAGCATAAAGCCTTTATAGGGAGGCTAAATAACCTAGGGGTTATACTTAAAAGACGATATACACGCACGGGAAAGATAGAGGACCTCAAAGGGGCTATCCGAGTGGCACGGCAGGCGGCCAACGTCACGCCTAAAGACCATCCAGATCTCGCAGCCATGCTAAGTGGCCCAGATTGCAAGGAATTTTAGCAAGGAAATAATAGCACTTCTACTTAATCAAAGAGGGGGCGACGTCCCGATTACTAAATTCCGATCTAGCTAACTTAGTCCGTTACGTAATGCACACTCCATAATCAGCTCTTACGAGCTTATTAGACTTCCACCCCTAACACTAGTACATTCTTACTTATCTATAATTATTCTCTTTAAATCTCTATTTTATAAAGGGGCCCGGGGTAATCGCGAATATATAGTAGGGTAATTTGCCACTCTATAGAGAGAAGCTTCTAGAAACTTCTAGATCTATAGCAAAATGTCCATTAACAGAACTACCCAAAAGTGGACAAAACACCTCGATCACGCTAGTAGGGAGGGCGGCCGACCCACACCGGCCACACTCTTATGATTTAAGACGGAGCGAGCTCTAGAGGTGTCTATTAGGGACATTTTGTTAACTAGTCACATGTCCCGAAGATTAACGGAGTCGTGCTAATAAATACCAAGCTTACATCAGCCTTGTCGCCACGTGCTCGCCTAGCAACTAGCCGTACTTAACGGCAGCAAATAACTACTGTATTAGCGTGGCAACCCGCTAATATAGCTTGTTTTGTAACCACAAGCAAGCCACAACATAGCTACTTTTGCCTACCACTAGCACCGCTACATCAACTAGATATATATCTTGCGACACTATCCGACCACGTTTACATTACAGAACACCTTCCCATAAAAATAGCGGGTAGAATATCTCAACAGACCTCAACCACAAAGTCTACCTGCGTTATCCGGGCTATAGCGACACAGACAATATCTTAATAGTACTTTCCACTTTAGATTATCCTTAAGGCGGTATCTATTATAAAACTATGCAAATTACGTACGCTATTGTTGCCAACAATAGATGGGAGGGATTCTTAACGGAGACAAAAACTAGTACGCGTGCTTTATTTAGTTCTAATAGTATTCTACGCAGAAATAATTACTACTTCCGGGTTTCTAAAGACGCTGCTAATAGTAAGCAAACAGAAAGCTCCCGTATACTTATGCTTGTATATTAATATTAAGGTCTTAAAGAAATATCCCATAGTCCTATCTTTTGCCTACTAGCGCTTCCCCTATAATAACCTACCTAAGTTATAGAGTTCCTGCGAGCCTCATAAGCTTCCTCTTAATAGGCAATTACCTTATTAAAGTAGTTTAGTAGAAGCTATACTGGCCTGGGATGTCTCCTACCGCATAACAAACTATATTAAGGGTACGGAATATATACACTTAGTACCGCGGAGCGAAGAGCACTAGTTCTAGGATAATGGCATATTCTAATATATAAATTAGTAGTGCCTAGGGTTTGCACCCATTAATAATGCTTAGAATGCTATTCTCTTTTAGTTTAATATTTATATAATCTTTAACTAAAAGCGTTTTGTAATTGTTTTTAAGTCTTCTATCCTTCTTATTTATATTCTAGCCCTAGGTTTATCTCTTTAGCTTATAAGTCTCTACTATAACGTGTTACTATAGCCACTTGTTAGTGTTTCTATTTAGTACATTCTAGCACACTTCATGTGGACAATCTTTACTTAATCCGTTAATTTTATATAGCAGGGCCTTAAGCGGAGGCTCTGTATTTATATAGGTAATAGGGAGATAAGTATTATAGACTTCTTAGGAGACTAATATAGGTAGCTACTTGCGTTAGGGGCCAAATCTTAGAGCTAGAGTCCGCGAAAACGATAATAGGATACTTATATGGCCCTAGCGGGAGATGGGGAAGATAATAGAGGAGAGTAATATTTTTGGGGTTATAGGAGACGGTGTAGTTTTAGCGCCTTATTATAAGATTCTTCCTTTAATAAAAAGCTGTGGACTACCTCTTAAGAGACTATACTAGATATAGATGTTAATAATAATAATAACGAGCTAGACAACTGTAATAATATAGAAAGATATTTAAAAAGATAGTGTTTAGTAAGTTCCTATAATTATAATAATCCTAGTTAGAAGTTTATCTTAGATCCCTATTCCAGATAGTTATTAATATTACTTTTAATTTTAATTTGCAAATTCACTACTTTATATACCCTCCTTTTGCATTTACTATATCTTAATAACATTCTTTTATATTCCTAATATATCTTATAAAATTAGATAGTTCCAATACCGCCTACTCTTCCTCTATATATTACCTTAACTCTATAAGGCTATGCGGAAATCTTTTAGCTACTTTCTATTTTAATAGACGCTAGACATTCTTTATTAGATTTAAGTTGGGAGAATTAGTAGGCTAATATATCTTATTTATACCATTTAAATTATAAAACTATTGCGTAAACTTAGTAGCATATTAAGGAGTATTGTCTTCTATTAGAATAATATGCCTCTAAGGGTTCTCTAGGTGTTATACTACCTAGTTTATAAATTAGTATACCTAGGGAAGTACTCTTTCTTTATATACTTTACCCGCTATACTACCTTATTTCTTTTTAATAACTACTATATCTCCTTTACTAAGCGCTAAAATACTCCTATAGATGGTCTAAGAAGAGTAATCTCTAAATTTAGGAGAATAATAAGAATTGTTATACTTCTTTTTTAGTTGCTAGGTAATATATACCTTTCTAAAGCCTTTAGTTAAGAGGGAGCACTTATTAGTCCATATAATACAAGCCCACTACTTTAGCGTCCAGCTTAAATGTTTAATTGCCTATACTAAACATACTTGCTTTTATACTTTAGTAAGAAGAGGTTTTAAGGTAGCTATACGGCGACTATAAGACTTTATCTTAAATGCTGCTATAAGAGCTTTCTAATAAGCCTGCACACCTTTTAGCTAAGCGATTTCCTTATACATTATTTAATAATAAGTAGTATTAAGGGTCGCATAAGTAACAAGGCGTTCCTAAATCTCGCCCGTAATAGCAGGCTTTCTACCTATTTACTTCTTTAGGGCTTTAACTTGGGATCTTATTATAGATTAAATGGTTATCTAAGGAAGTTCTATAGTTATAGTAATTGCTTTTAGTGTCTAATATAAAAGATCGAAGAGTGTAAAGATGCAATAGCGCTCTTTATAAGATAGTTTAGTTCCTAGTTAATAGGTCTGGTCTTAGCTCTACTCTATTAAATATAATAGGCGACACTAATAAGGTCTTTAAATAACGTTAGGTATACTTGTTTTATTAATATACTCCAATACACTTTACAGCAAAGATATGTACTTTTATAGTTAAAGTAGTTATTCTAGTACGTTCAATAGCACTATTTAAAATAATAACTTTCTTGCCAATGCTTTCTAAAGCGTTAGAGTAATAACTAGGACTAGATTTTTAGTATAAGTATATATAATATTTAGCCTCTTCTAGGAGAGTTAATCTGTTAATTTCCTTATATTACCGCTATTTATATTATTCTATCTACTATAATAGATAAGCAAACGCATCTATTTACTTATCTTACTTTATAAATTTTCCTTAGAAATAAGTAAGAGACGAGTTTGCTAATAAATACTTGCTTAGTACCATAGGGCTAGCACTACTATATACCACGACTAAATCTAAAAACGATCTACGGTGGCTGTATACGTACTTTAGATTGTTCTAAAATCTTACTAAACTCTTAAGAATAATAACTAAGTTTATAACGTAAATATAGCTATATGTTATACTATAAGTTAGGCCGTATTGCGAAGTTAAATGGTAATCATCGCTAGTCCAAGGTTAGGAGTTTACGCTTTAGTTAACTTAGCAATTACATCATATGCGCTATACTAATCTAATATAAGCTCTTTATCGTAGCCAAGCAGTAGGGCATTAGAGAGTTCTATAGCTAGTGGCATAAACGCGGCGGTGCTTAACCGCCATAACGCTAAGCCTAAGAGAGTTGTTGGTTCTAACGTATCAGCCTATAGTAGAACTAGTTCTTACCAGCTTCCTATCTTTATTCTAAGAAAGTAGCGCCTTAAAAACAAGGGTATGGCCAAAGCGGGTCGGCTATTCTCCCTACTAATAGTGGCAAAATACTACTATATTTGACGCCGCTACGCTAACAGATTAACTCTGGGCTACTACTTCTTTAAGTACCCTTTAAGTACCTTTCTTTATACAATTTTCTAAACTATTTGTTAACTATCTTAGAATATACAAGTAGAAAAGTATAGTTTTAATATCTACTTTACGCGTATCTTTCCTTAGATTAAATTTAGGTTAGCTAACTATTTTAGCCACTATTAGCCATCTAGGGTCGGGGAGCCAATATCTACTTACTCTACCTCCAGTCAATATTTTATTCGCAGACTATCGATTATTTTTATCTCTACGCCGTGTTTTTACTTATCTCTAATACGCTACTTCGACTATATAATAATTTAGTCTAGTCAATTATAGAAGTAATAGAGACTAGCAAGAAGAAACTTAAAGCGGACTATTCTAATACGCTGACCAGCATGGCTAATCTGGCGTCGACGTATAGGAATTAAGGGAGGTAGGACGCTGCCGAAGCGCTAGAGGTAGAAGTAGTGGAGACAAGTAAGAAGAAACTCGGAGCGGACTATCCCTTAACGCCGACCAGTATAAACGACCTTGCCCTTACATAGAAGGTTGCGATGCGGAAGCGATAAAACTTATAAGCGGATATATACGGTTAAGCCGCCACATCCTAGGCGCTAGCCACCTACAGTATATATTTTCCTTAAAGACGCTAGCTAGATGTGAGGCAGAGCAAGCTAATGTTGGTTCCTTAACCTTAGATAGCTAATAGTGGCTAGATTGGTCCGCTGATCTAAATTTAATTATAGGGAAAGGTACGCGTAAAGTAGATAACTTTTCTCTTGTATATTTTAAGGTCCCCCTTTATATATATAGGCTGCCTATCCACGTAGATTCAATCTATATACAAGTTCTACACCTGTCTAATATAATTTTATTAGGTGGACGTTAAACTCGATCTTTAGAAAATTGTACGCGAGGTGGTGTTATGCGCGAGATAGCGGAACACGGTATCTTAGGTTAAAAGTTAACATCCCTCCCTAGATCGCCGGACACACCCTATAACCGGACAAGTTCATCATTTAGGCACAACAAATCTTCCCCTCGCGAGTCTATTGAGTTATAGTCGGTATATAAATATTCTTTATCTGTTTCTACTCAGGAAACTACTCAGCAATAAGAAAATTACCGCAGTCCTAGCCATGCTGTTAATCATTCTGTCAATAATATTAAGAGTCGCTCCATCAAATCCCCTTGCCCTATTACAACTATCAATCTATCTATAAAATCTAAGGCAATAATACGAAGGTTCTATTAAGAAAGAATATTTCTACAAGGTTTGAAAATAGTAGTCAATCAGAATTAAGCATTCCGAGCTTAACCGAGCGAAAGAGGAATTTTGTCGGCGCTACCAATCTTGGCATACAGATTTAGCGTAGAATAGTGTGCTTACATTATACAGCATCCTGTCAATTCCGGTAGTTAGCGCCTTACTAGTGACGCCTCTCGGGCAGAGACCCTTATACGGATTAGTATAAGGTTCCCTGTCTTGGCAGCGAGCTTTATAAGACCTCAATATTAAAAATATATAAAGCTTTTCAAAATCAATAATTGTATGGTAGATTGCCTATATACAAATATTTCTAAAGTCATAGTAGCCAAATAAGTGTTAAAATCAACGCTTAGCAATTAAACGAGTGTCCAAATATCTCCTCCAAGCCCCTAATCTTCCTCCAAGCTTTCTACTATCCTCTAACACTTAGTAGATCCGCCTTCTGCTTCAATTACTGCCTATAGGCATGCAGGCATAGAAGCAACCAGCTTCTCAAAGAAGCAAGCCTCTAGGTTCTCCCATGCAGATTCAATTGCTACCTACATTACTTCTTTTAAGGTTAGGCGAGGCTTCTGCTAAGCTATTTAAGCCTTCATCCAATTCCAAACGCCCTTAATTAGGTTAAGATCTGGGCTGTTTACTGGCCAATTAAGTAACTTAATATTGTCTTCCTTGAATTGGGTAATGGTAATACAAGCTTTATGGCAGGTAGCGTTATCCATTTATACAATTATTGGGGTGGTTCCAAGTTCATAATTAGGGAAATATATAGTGTACTTAATGTTATAGAAGTCGTAGAACTCTTTAAGCTTTAGATAGATGTGATCTAGAAAGCCTTAAGCGGTAATATTGCCCGTTGATTAAGACGAGCAATTACTTAACGAATGCGACGGTTCGGGGTGGCAGGCATTAGAGTAGGACTAGATGCAGCGGAGCGAGTAGAGGGAGTATTCGGCATAGTTATATTACCAAAGAAGCTAAAGAAGCTAAAGAAGCTAGGAAGGCGCAATAGAGCTCCAGGAGGATTAGGTAAAGTAGGTTCTAGAGTTCCTTCCATACGGGAAGGATCGTACCCAGGAGAAGGCATAGTGGATACCTTTAAGAATAGAATCTAAAAGATTTCAGTTAGAACTTATTATAGGAATATACAAATTTAGTAAAAAAAGTGGTAAGGATGGTATTGACTTATAACAGGCGCAGATAAACATCTTTATACTTAAATCTGTAGAGCTATCTAAAGTCCCTTACAATCGCGCCAAGACCTAATATTCATCTAAACTCAGAAGCCTCATCTGTGACCACCGCCATCAATATCCGTCTTAACAGCGTGATCAATATATCTAAGGGCCTATTTCTAACTTCTACGAAGTCACCTAGGACAAAAGCAAGCCATTTTTAAACTTTGTTACCACTAAAAAGGTCATTCGGATGCCAGAACAGAAGAATAAGGCAAAGGTCGTGATAGAGGCTTAAGGAAGGTCGTGATAGGCTTAAGAAAGGTCGTAATAGAGGCTTAAGGAAGTTGAGGATTGTCACAGATAACGCGTCAGTAGCTTAGAAGAGGGGTAGGAAACTAGAAGACATATTGTTAATTAGTAGAGACTTCCTGAGTCAGGTTCCTCACCGCATAGAGTTCACCAATACACCTGATCACGATGCGGCTGGCAGAGGCGTTGAAAAGCTTCAAATTGACTGTCAGGTGAGGTTGTTCGGCAGTCTCTTTTTGATATTCAGCTGCCAAGACGGAATGTACTGAATTCGGGTTAGTTGGTGGCTTAATCGTAAGCGCTAACCAGCGGAATTGACAGGATGCGTACTGTACTGAGTCAAGATTTCTTTCAACACTATACCAATTTCAGAGTAGCTGTGGCGCACTCCAATTTACAGTACTGTACTCCTGATCTCTCAGCCACGGTTTGCCAATACGCTTCGCCACAAACCCCAAATCACGCTTAGTGGTCAAGAAACACCCCCCCTCGGCGTGATGGGACACCCGCCGTGCTGGGATGAATCCGAGGTACTTTGACTTCAAACCAGTTGTTTAGGCAACCAGGTCTATTGTAACACACATGCACGTGATGCGCAGTATATTGTCAGGATATGAGGACTTTGGCAGGCCTATCACGTGCTTCACGTGATATTGTTGACTGATAGTTGAGTCAGACTGATGGTTGACTGCCAGGCAGATGAGACACATAGATATGTCTGCCTGTTAGGAATTATGTATTTAAGAGAGTGTAGACCACCGTCTTAGAACGGTATGCAAGAACTTGATGCACTCTTTCATCATTCAGATCTGACTAGCAGCACATGACCTTGTCTTCCTCTGTTGCGACCCCTCCGACATATAACACCACGTAGGCAGCTAGTTTTGTCAAATCATTCAGCGTTTGGCGGTCAGATCTCACGCAATTTCGATGCCATACCACTGTTCATGGTTGGTACAGTGGTCAACACTATTCAAATTTTGGTACATCTGGACCGCAGCCAGATATTTGCCAAGAACGAATTTCAAAATCGGTGCCTTGTGTAAGAAGGTTGAAATCACCACACTTTTGAGCATGTTTTCCACTTGACGAATCGCAAACCGAATTCGAGTACCAGTCGAGGCAACACTGGTAGGGGAATATATCATTGCCAGACTGGAACATGATCCCTGTTTTGACTGGAATGACGCTTTCGTCTCCTGGAAGTAGTGTGTCCTTAGCTGTGTCCTTGACCGAAACGCACTTCGTGTTAGCTGTGAGATGGTCATCGACTGTAATGAAGTATGGCCATTTATCTTTGACAAGGGATGGCGAGTTGAAGTAGTAGTTCCATTCTTCGGCACTGAAAAACCAAGATGGAGGTTCTGTCAGTGGTGTTGGCTTTGGCTGACACTCTCCATGAGAGCAGATTCCCGACTGACACTGCAATGTTTAATCAGCTATTGTACGACGTATCTGCAATTTGCATTGGCACCTACAACATTCCAGCATCTTCCGCAATTTATTGGATCGGTGTTAATATCGTTTGAACATGCGGGTTTGGGCCTGGCGCCTGTAAGAGTCAATTGCTCAAGCGTTTGCCCAAAGCATTCACAAAATCGGTGCAGTTGCTCTCTGTCGATGGTATCTGGCTTTGTTGCGGACTTGATGATGACATTTCGTGCCGTCTTGATCCCAAAATCATCTGTCGTTAAAAACATTTCTGCTTCGGCAATTGCTGTCTCCACCTTTCCAGCAAAAAGGGCGTCAAAGAACATCTTGAACCTCTCTTTTTTGGTGGCGATGCCATCCGGAGGCGAGAAATATTCCTTAACGACGTTGTCCAGTCTGGATCCGGCATTGTTTCGTAGAAACCGAGCAATGTTGAAGCCATCGACATCTTCTTCCACATCCCTGATTGTGAACTGAGATGTACCATCCGACATGAACAGCCAGTCTTTGCAGTAACTGTAGCCAGATTCCACATTAGAAGGGTAGTGTTGCTTGTTCTGTTGCCAGTCATCATAAAATTGGAACAGGTCGCCGGCCCATCCAGCGATTCCTGATTGCCAGGCTTGTTCACCGTGTACGTAAACACCGTTCATGGTAGCGGCTAGATGCTGCGGGTGCTCATTGACTCCGTCGAAAAGAGGGTCGGGCATCGTATCGGGGATCGGCAAGCCCAAGAAGTCGCCTAATTCAAGCCAGGTTCGCGGAATAAAGTTATCTATGAGATCCCAGCGGGTATCATCATACGCCTTATGTCGAAGTCAGCCCATAACGAGTTCGTCAGCGGTCTGTGACGTGATATACTTGAATAGTATGTCGTCCTTGTAAGCTTCGGCTGCAGCATAAATCGTGGCGACGTCGCTGATGATGGGATTCTCTGGCAGACAACACTGTATGTCTGATGCAGACTGGGGACAGGCTTGCGAAAGGCCAGATGTTACCCAAGACGCACCATTTTGGCATTGGTTACTTCTGGTCTCTAGGCATGTGCCATGAATATTGCCTCGCGCACAGGGTTCGGCGGTAACAAGCTTCAGGAGGTCCAACGCAAATATAATCCAAAAAGTCAAGTAAAAGAGCATTTTTGACTGGGGAAGTATCTTTCGATTCATTCAAGAGGAGTGGACTTGAAGCATGCACGGTTTGTAATGACTTTACAATACCACCAGGCATTATATGTCTTTTTAAGTGTCTGAATATGTACGTTAATTTCTTGGGCTTGAGGATTACACAATAACAAAATGCGGGAAAGAGTATTCATTTGGATGGCATGATACTGATGTCTTTCAAACATCAAGATTGGTGCTCTTTTTCCTTAAGATATCTCCTGATATGTAGGATGCGTTAGCTGCAGTTTTAGTACGAGTTGTCATCGCATATCAGTGAGGACTGACTTCAATAATTTGGCCGGCAGTAAATGACTGAGAGACCACTTCAATTTCAGTGTGCTTTATACAGGAGACACAAACCGCGAGCGGTTTGCCCAAAATAGCCTTGAGGAACGAAACTACTTAGCACAAATTTCAAAGTTCTCGTCCATCGGTTCGAGGTACTTAAGTTGTATTTGCAACGTCCCGACGCAATTCCACTCCAATTGATGGCCGGAAATGCCACCGAGCACGAGGCGTATACGCAGGCCGGTACGGCCATCCCTTCCGTCACTCGAATTCTTCAGTCCAGTCAATAGTTATGTGCGACCGGCGCAACGTAACCAATTATGTTAGATATCTAGACAGTTAGATGATTAGATGATCGGGAGACGCATGCAGACCATCAGGAGGCGCATGCAGACCATCAGGAGACGTATGCCGACCATCCGATGGACAACAGGTCATGCAGAACAATTTGTAGGCGCCACAGCATGAGTTTAAGAATGAGGGTTGTGGGATTGGTTTAACCATTAAACCGAGTTGGATGTTTTGTGATTAAGAGAAGTCGAGGAGATCTTACGACCTCGTGCCATGCATTCACTCTAGCATAACGGCACGTGCGACCATAATCCAAGGACGGGCGTAGGAAGAAACATGCTGTGCTAATTTGCGAGAGAAGAAAAATCGTGTTAGGATATTAAGTGGCATAATTATCCGGAATATTATCTCGTCATGCTATTTTGCTTCAGCTGTTGTAGCTACAGCTTCTCTTATCGAAACGAAACGAATAACATCTCTCCCAATAAAGGAGGATTGGATCATGTCAGACATCTCTTTAAATAGCCGTTAGTTACTAACAGTATCCAAGGCTGTGGGCACTGATCACGAAGGGTGGGATGTCAGCGTCGGCCAGGAGAGCATAGTCGACGCGCAGCCACAGGATTAACAGCCACACGCGAACTGCATGTTATATTCTTCGTAAGATAGAATACGATGTAATATTTACGTAAGACGTGCCGGGTCACTTTGCACTAACCAGGACCGTGATAGCTTCGATTAGTAGGTACCGATCGACGTGGTGTTGTTGCATGAATTCGCGCTCTACAGCAGCCATAGGGGCTTATGACGACTTCCTAGTATGCTAGTAAGGTTTTTAAGTTCGAATATGGCCTTTTTTTTAAATTAAGAGTAATTGGAGCTTGACGGTAGAGCTGTGCTACCTAGGATCGTTTTATGCTATTAATGAAGCTCTCTACTAATCAGGCGGTGAGGCAGCGATATGGTTGTAAGTTTTGAGTATAAGGGGTCTTAGGAGTTTAGAAGTAACTGTTGTACACCACTTGTATAGAAACATATAAATAGAAACTTATATGCGAAGTCAAGATAGTTGTAAAGACAAAGTACCTTTAGTTTGTCCGGTCACAGGGTGTGTCCGGCGACATAGGGAGGGATGTTAGATTTTTAGTAAGATTCTGAGGTGACCGCTCGCTTATGGAACACGTTATCTTACGACTCGTCTTCTACACGCATAGGTTGCAGCAGATGTTATGTGGTTTAAAGACTTCCCGTATATGAAATGTGTGGTGAAATGTAGACGTTCTTTATGTCACGTCATGACATGATAGTAAGATCGTTGCAGCTACGGTCGTTAGAACCAACCACACGCGCGAAATTCGGTCACCAGACCCTACTTATTATCTATTTCTTGCATGTATTAGTCGTTTTCTCGTATTCCTGGCCTTGATGGAAAGAATAAAGCGTTCTCAGACCTGTCTTGTTCCTAAATCGTGCTTTGCAATTCCTGCTCTCTTCATTCTACTCAAAAGCCAAATCGTAAACCAAGCATAGAGGCCGAACGATACTATATGCACGCAAAGTAAATTCACGATCATGTCCACTATCCCTAAAGGTGCCATTGTTGCCTTGGCCTCCGACACCGTTCCTGCCGGATGGCTCGAGTGCAATGGTGAGAATAACACACCGGATCTTCGAGGCATGTTTCTTTGCGGTATGTGCTCTTGAAGATTACCAATACCAGTAGGTCGACAGACAACCTAACAATAGTCTAGGTCAGAAGAATGGTGCTGATGAACGGTCGACGTTCTATTCCTCACCGGAGTGGATCGATTTATATGCCAAAGAGCAAGATATTTCTAGAGTCAGCGTGGACCTCTCCAATGTACCCAAGGGAACCAAGGATGTCGGCATGAGTGGGCCATGCAGAATGGTGAAGAGTCCGGGAAATGAACCGATCAAGATGGCTGTCCATGGTGGTGACGCTGAAACACGCCCAGTAAATGCCGCTATGCGCTGGATCATGAGGGGCGATAATAATGCTGACATACCGCCTGGCTGTATTATTCCATTCCGGCCCTCTGATAAATGCAGGGAGCCTGATCTACCCTGGCTGTTGTGCAGTGGCATGCAGCATAGTCAGCAGAAGTATCCGGATCTGTATTCTATTGTCGGCAATCGATACCTGCCGCCATCAACAGAACCAGATGACCTGTACTTCCGCGTCCCAGATCTTCGCGGCATGTTCATTCGCGGGGCTGATACAGGCGAAAAGCTTGATGAGACGCATGGGGACCCGGACTTTGAGAACCGCGTTCTTTTCAATGGCAAGCTGCCACAGACATGGAAGCAGTCCGTGGGCACGTACCAGACGTACGGCACAGAGGTGGGAAGTGTTAGCGACTGGCATGTCCCCATTAAATTTTATCCAGATACGCTGCCCGACAAGAAGGGTAATCGGCCCATTGTCAAAGTCAACAACATATCAGGCAACACGAATGTCGAAGACGGTGCTTATAGCACCAAGCAGACGTGGACTGGCTTCGCACTGGAGACACGTCCGAATAATGTAGCTTACCCTCACTACATCGCAGGGACAGCGATGAGCGAAGCATCGTTCCCAATAGGGGCTATTGTCGCTTCTGTGAGCCGCGACCCTATTGATGATCTTGAGGGTCCTTGGAGTTACTGTGACGGAGGCGGTGACACACCACAACTTGTGGGTCTATACATTCGATCGGTCGACGATCGTCCGCGCAACATGTGCCCGGTTCCAGTGTGGGCCGACCCCGAGCGTCCACGAGGGGCGGGAAGCACACAGGTGGATTGCATTGGCTGTCCACAAGGATGGAAACAGTTTGGTACGGTCAAAGTCGATGCTTCCGGACGGAAGGTCTCTGTGGAATTATCGCCAGTGCTGGGAGAAGACGAACGAACGGCTACCGCGGGCATTGCAGCTAAGATCCCGGGCAATCACCGCACCAACTCCATGGCTGGCCATTCTCATGAGGTGTGCAACTGGAACGGTAGGGTCCAGACTTTTCCGGTGAAGGCTAAACATTCCACGACCGATGGGTTATATGATTGGACTTACCCTACGATGCCTAAGTCTGTCTTTGTCAATTTCTTTATCAAGGTTCACTAATTAATAGCTGATAAAAGGGAAGTAAGCTGCGTTTAAAATTTTTGTACTATAGCTTTTATTTAATATACTTTAAGTTTATAAAAGTTAACAAATAATTAAGAAAATTGTACAAAAAAAATACTTAGAAAGTACTTAAGGAAGTAGTAGCCTAGAGTTAATCTGTCAGCGTGGCGGCGTCGAACACAGTGGCAATTTGCCACTCCTAGCAGGGAGCAGGGAGGATGGCCGACCCGTACCGGCCATAGGGTTGTCGAGGTGGAGAAAAGCCTGAAGATAATGGGAGTGGTAAATGGGACCAACGAGGAGGCTGACGGAGAGGCTTAGCTACATATGGTGGAGCCAAGTACCGGAGCACGTCCCTTGTTTATATCTTATATGCAAATCATTTATCTTTCAGACTTAGGGACTTCTTAGCCAAGCTTCGAAACGTGTCAGACAAGGCTTGGCGTATCTCTGTTAACAGTCTTATTAATTCCACCCTATGTACATCCCCGCGTGACATGTGGTCTGTGCGATAATTACTAAATACAGAATTGGGACTGGGCAATGAAGCTTCTGCGCTTCTTAATCTCGAACGATTTCCCTAGCGCCTTTTATTTGAAGAGAACTTATTTCATAATACATTGCGCTCTTGTGACCTTTGGTGCCATTTGGTAGAACTCCTTTAAAGGTGCCTACTATCAGGTCAGACTTGTGAATATATGTTCGCGGGAGCCAACGGCCTTTACCCCAAGATGTCTACAGAAATAAATCAAGGATCAAAACTCGGGTCGCCGTGCCATGAAGTAGGGGGAAAGAGCTGGCCAATCCGTATACTCCTGTTTCTCTCGCAACAGCCTAGTTTGGGAAAATAGTCGCGGAGGGTGTACCGCTTATATAGTCCTCCATGATCCTCAGCATTGATAGCATTCTGAACCAGTTGATGCTGCTGGTATTCGTCCTGAGAAGGACAAACTCTTTTCACCCGCGTTTGATGTTGATTATAATGTTCCTGCCTGCGTATTATATCTCGCTCCTTATATGCCCTAAAGTATGTAATATTGGTAGGGATAAAGACAAAGCCCGGATTGTAGTGGTTATTAAAATTTCGGTGACAGAGAGCATAGAGAGGTATGCCATTGTCTATGTAAGATGGAGAGTCGATATTAATGAGGCCGCGGATTTGGTAAATTTTAAACTAAAGTGTACTGTTTGTTAGCGTTATACTGTTTAGGACTATTGCGCTAGCAGCAACGTACCTCTTGATCCGTCTTTGTGATGATATAATATATATCTGTTAGCGTCGCACTATAATGCCAGCATAAATTACTATTATCCAAACTCTTTACTTGCTCCCTTGTAGATGCAGAGAACGCGGTGCTCCCGTTAGAGCTTACGCGTCTTAATGGCAAAGGTCGAGGAGGGTATGACTGTTTATGCCGCTTGCGCTTCCTGAGGCTTGACGATGAGGTGGAGGAAGGTGGGTTACTTGGCGCCGGTGGAGGGAGCATGGGAATTCGTGTGAGCGATAGTGCCGGCGCTGGTTGCGCTTTGCTGTCGTCGGCCATGACGGGTTGAATGAGCGCAGTTGTATAGAGCGTTGAGCAGCGCAGCTCGGTAAAATCGGAGCTGGGACGATTGTTAATAGGTGGTTGAGAGGAGAGCGCGGATAAAATACAGTTATAAAACAGTGATGCTAAGCCAGAATTTCTATGGTGCTGTCTGCAAGCTTTATAAACAGCTCAAATTTATTGGTATAAGTAATTTACTAATACCCGATTAATACTGCATAAATAGCCGCAAGATTGTAATTAGGCTAGAGATTACTCTATATAACTATTTAGGCGGGCAACTAATAAAGATCTATAGGTTACTCCGCCGGATATTATAACTGTTGCTTAAAATGGAGACAAATTGCTTAGGTAATAAGTGGTCTTTTGGTAGGTCACGTATAAAATGCTTGGTTGGATTACTTAAACATGCCCTACCCTGTTACATCTTTTAGCAGGCATTGGGCCTTGCTAGCAACACTTATCTAAAGGCTTAGCTAGTTACAATATATAAGATTATCTATAACAGTTTCTATATACTAATAGTACTCTCAAGTTCGGCTTATACATTTACCACTTTATATGCCTACCTTTAGCATCTACTACAGCTTAACAACGTTTATACATATTCCTAATATATCTTATAAAATCAGATAGCTCTAATACCGCCTACTCTTCCTCTATGCATTGCCTTAACTCTATAAGGGTATACAGAAATCTTTTAGCCACTCTCTATTTTAATAGACGCCAGACATTCTCTATTGGATTTAAGTTAGGAGAATTAGCAGGCCAATATATTTTATCTATACCATTTAAATTATAGAGCTGCTGTGTGAGCTTAGCAGTATATTAAGGAGCACCGTCTTCTATTAAAATGGCATACCTTTAAGGGTTCTCCAGGCGTTATACCACCTAGTCTATAAATTGGTATACCTAGGGAAGCACTCTTTCTCTATATACTTTACCCGTTACACTACCCTATTTCTTCCTAATAACTACTATATTTCCTTTACTAAGCGCTAAAATACTTCTATAGATAGTCTAAGAAGAGTAATCTCTAAACTTAGAAAAATAATAAGAATTGTTATACTTCTCTTCTAGTTGCTAAGTAATATATACCTTTCCAAAGCCTTTAGTTAAGAGGGAGCACTTATTAGTCTAGATAATATAAGCCTATAGCTCTAGCGTCTAGCTTAAATGCTCAATTGCCTATACTAAATGTACTTACTTTTATGCTTTAGTAAGGAGAGGTTTTGAGGTGGCCATGCGGCGGCCGTAACACTCTATCTTAAATACTGCCACAAGGGCTTTCTAATAAGTCTATATACCTTCCAGCCAAGCGATTTCCTTATATGTCATTCGATGATAAGTGTCATAGCGACGCAGTCAATCGAGGCACGAGCGCCGTAAAGAACGTATGCAAGCCTGTACAATTGGATTGTCTATCGACGAGGATATCAAAACTGAGGAGAAGAAGAAGGTCGTGGAACGGACACGTCTATG
>Ga0307507_10001396_pt1 | contig 54197 bp, 18 predicted proteins | sample 7_EM_MG_FD_207223 | JGI IMG/M metagenome (GOLD analysis project Ga0307507, IMG submission 207223) | Populus trichocarpa ectomycorrhiza microbial communities from riparian zone in the Pacific Northwest, United States - 7_EM | ecosystem: Host-associated > Plants > Roots > Unclassified | place... | reverse complement strand
TAATACAAATTAAAGTTGCCTTCTAAAGAATATAGGTTGTTTTTAGGTTTCCGTAGTTAATATATAATCTCAGCTTCCGTCCATATTAGTTCTTCTATACTAGTAATAACGGCCTAAATATTACTAGTAATTGGGTTACTATTCTTAGCAACATATACCCCATTCCTATAGAGAAAGTCTTAAAAATCCTAAACAATATTAACGTTGCCAAGTACCTAGGTATCAGCAGTCCATCCCATAAAATCCTCCCTAAAATACTCCCATAGTTATAAATTGGCGTAGCATCTATTTTAGTAGAATATAATATAGTATAGGAGAAAGCCGTTAACTTGTTTTACGGTATAAGTTATTATATTAAAGGCGAATTCATCCCAATCTTTATTAATAAGTTTCGCGTACTTAGCTACCCCTAGTAGTAAGAAGTCTTTCCAGTTATTTAAAGTAGGCGTAGCCATATTTTCGGAGGGAGGGAAGTGTTATTAGTATAGGGATTATCATTTAGTACGCGTTCGTAATATATATTTATTGTTTAGTACGCGTTTGTCGTTTAGTACGCGTTCGTGATATATATTTGCGGTTATGGGGCTTAGGACCAGTTCTGGCCTTAAATCGCAAAGACTTATAAAGCGTGTTGTTCTGCGTAATAGACGCAAGAATCTGTAATCTTAGAAAGGCTTAGGACCAGTTCTGGCCTTTTAGATCCTTAGATTCGTGGAAGAGTTCTATTTAAGGTTTAGGACCAGTTCTAACCTTAAAAGACAGCTTCCTCTAGCACAAGTAGCACTGGTACAGTGGCTCGTCTCTTCTTAGTGGAATACCTAGCTGCTCTGTAGTATAACAGTGAAGTTAACCACTAATCAGTGTTGGTTATACAAGGGGATATCACGTAGCTACGGTTCGTAGATAGTATGATAATTATTAATTCTTTTTTTTAATAGGAATGAGGAAAGGGGTGAGGAATTTAAGGTTCCTTACCACGCTAGGGCCACGTCAGCACGTGACGGCAACATGCCTGGCGTGATGGCAGCTTGCCTCATTCCCGACAAGTATAAAAGAGGTAAATATAATTATGGTTACCAAATACGCAGATTACTGGCAGGTTGCGCGCAGGCTACGCGCAGGCTACGTATTAAAAAAACACGACATAGGCTAGTTATTAGATAATCTATATTCTCTAAAGGCGTGGGTCACGTGCACAAGTCACGTGTATAAAGACACGTCACTAAAGACACATTAGATCAAGGTTAAAAAGACACGATATAAGATCATTAATCTATTAACCTATTTTCATCAATAAACCCCTCTATCTAAATTTCGTAATAGTTATAAGCCTAGTCCGCCGACTCAAGAAGCTAGTCAGCTATTACTTAATTATTTAAAGAAATTCTACCTCATTATCAGACTCTGACACCTTATCATCAAGACGTAGACTCTAATAGAAATCCTACCTTAATTATCATAGAACAATTCTTCTATAAGATTCCATGAGATTCCACAAGAAATCCTACCTTAATCGTCATAGGACGACCCTAATAACAAGGACAATCCTAAAGACAAAAATACCATCTCAAATCCTCCTTTGCCTATTAGTTAAAATGACTCTACCAACATTAAGTTCGTCAACTATAATCATCCTTAATAAACTAGAAGACTAGGAGTAATAGATCTGGCAACTACAAGCCCTTATAGATTAGTAAATTTGGGCCCACATTAACCTAGCTACAGAAGCACCTTAAGAAGGTCTACTTAAAAAACCACCTCTTCCAAAGGTTATAGATTTTAATAAGAATGCAACCTTATATATATAGCTCTTAACAAATTAACAGAAAGCGTACGAGAATAGCAGACGATACTATAACTAGGACATAAAGTATTTCCTTAAACAGAAAGATTGTCTTTAATAGATCCGCACCTAGATCACATCTATAGTATTAATTTAGAAGAAGCTACTGCTTAACCCTTCCTTAATAGTCAAAGAATAGCTATCTTAGCTAAAGGAGAACATAGAACCTACCTTATCGTTTATTAGGAAGAAGGTACAATACTAGTACACAAAAGCCCTTAAGGGGTTTAAATAGTTGTCAAAATTAAACCAGTGGCTAGATCAATGGGAACACGCAATATCCCTAAAAGAGAAGTACAAAATCCCTTAAATGTCCAATAGAATCTGGCTTCAAGATTTAGCAGAAGTTATTTAACCGTTCAGCAACGCCTACTATATAAAGTACACTACCGAGTTAAATAACCTTCAGAAGTTGAGATCTTCCAAATACCACAGAGTAGTAAAGGAGCTATAAGAAGGACTTAGAATACCCTTAAAGAAAGCCAATACTACTATAAAAGGGAGTACCTTTAATGCAGACTTTACAGAGTAAGCCATAATAGATTACTCTAATACTACTAAAGGTCTAGGGAAAGGAACCTTAACATATACTAGACACTTAAAGAGAGCTAGGTTACTAGTAGACAAGGAGATATCCCACAAGAAGCTACTACCCGTGTGCTTAATATATAAGAAACAAGGACATTCCCTTTAAGACTATTAGTATTTATTTAAAGACAAGAGACTTAAAGGAGTCACAATCAAAGATGCTCGCATCAAAAGGGTGCTAAAGAAGGTAGAAAAGAATAAGAATCTCACTAACCAAGTTATAAAGATTAGACTTAAAAAACAAGAAGATAAGGCTTAACAACAACAGGACGAGAAGAGTTATAAAATAGTTAAGATTAAGGGAGAAGCTAATACAATATTCCTAGAATTATATTACACCAGTTAACTCTATCCACTAAAGCTATTAACTATTTTGGACTCAGAAACCACTCTCTATATCTTTAATAACCTCTCTTATTTTTACAACTTCAGGAAAGCTCTAAGATATAAATATATTATTACCAGCAGCTTAGAAGTGCCTATACTAGGCTACGGCAATATTACCATCCAAGTTACAAAACTAGACAAGAGCAAGGGAATCCTATATCTCAAGGACATTACCTTTTATATAGACTTTAATACGAATCTAGTATTGTTCCGTCTACTTTAAAAGCAAGGGTACTTCTGGGACAATAAAGGAAACAATAATCTTCTAGTTTAGAAGGACAATACAATCCTATATTAAATAGAAGAATGTTACAGACAATAGACTATTAAATACATCCAACCAGGAAGTCTATTAGCGTTTAATACAAGCCGACTACTACGCCGCTAATAGAAGCGCAGAGCATTATTAAAAGACATTTACCTAGATGCGAAAGGTAATATATAACTATAGTATCTGCGTCTAGGTCATTTAGGACCTATAAGCCTTCATTATTTAGGTATTAACGCCCTAGGAGTCAAGCTTTAAGACCCAAAGATAACGGAATATTAATATTACAGTCTTACTAAAATTAAGTGTTAGGTCTTAAGAAGGTTCTTAAAATAGAACATTAATAAACCTTATCTTAACCTCTATATTAACTGGACTGACCTCAAGAAAGTATATACGGGATTTATATGAGTTATGCTTATCTATAACACCTTCTTAGGAAGAACCTTCCCATATTTTATAACAACGCATAGCAAGGAGAAGGAGATACTATAAGTACTTAAAGATTTTATCTAATGGATTCGTTTAAGGTATAACCTTAAGGTTAATACTATTAGGTTAGACAACAAGCTAGGGAAAAGAAGAACCCTTAAATAGCTATAGACCTAAGGGATTACCTTTAAGCCTTTAGCGCCATATACCCAAGCACAGAACGGTACCGCCAAACGCTCAGGGGGTGTAATTATTAAAAAAGGACATGCAATAAAAATTGCTGCCAATCTACCACACAATCTATAGAACGAGATAGTTAACTATATAGTCTACCTTTAAGATCGAACGCCACGGGAAAGCAATGGATGGAAATTGCTATATAAAAGGTTCCATACCTACCTAGTAAATAGGAGATTAAGAAAACCACAATTAGCACACCTAAAAGCCTATAGCTATAGGGTATACGCGATAACGTCAGATGCCTAGCTAAAGAAGAAAAGACTAAGCAAGCTAGATTTATAAGCCCATATTAGCTACCTTATTGGCTATAACTCTACCAATATCTACAGGATCTGGATCCTACATAAAGGTATTATTATCTCTACTAGGGATGTTATCTTTAACGAAAAGACGTTCTTTAATAGCAAGCAAATAGACATTTTAAAGGATCTACACGCCAAATTAGATACGCTAATTAAGAAGATTTAACTCCCTAAGACCTTAACTAAGAACAAGGTTCTTCTAGAAGATAATAATAAAGTATTTAAACTATCAATTTAAGAGAAAGATAATAATGTTAATAAGCCAGTTTAAACCTTTAATAAGTTAGCAGATCTTAAGCTTGCAAGAGCTCTTAAAAACGCGTATTATACGCTACCTCTAATAGAAGAAGACAAAGAATCTCTATATACCTTTTATGTTGAGTATCCTACGAAGTTAGATACTGATTAGGACACTATTAACTAAGTAGAAGATAGGTTTTACACTTAGGGGGTGTTTAACGACTTAGTTAAAGACTTGTTTAAGAAAGCCGGCGATAATAAGTTTAAAGACTTTATTACCAAAAGGATTACCTTAGCCTATTAAGGCGCCTTTATAGTAGGAAGGAAGTTCAACCTCAATAATCAACTTAATAACAGCAAGCTGAAATTAGGCAGAATATATAATGTTAAATTACATAAAAAGAACTTACCTCCGCCACCTTAGTTAATTAAGGACCTTAATATATACCCTCTTTAAGATCAGTTCTAAGAGGCTTAATAAGCTTACCTCCAATCCTATTATCAAATAAGGTTATTTTAAGAAATAGATAAGAAGTATATAAAGGGACAGCAGGTCCTTAGCTCAATATAGGTGTTTGTCTATAAGACAGACAAGTACGGATTTCTCCAGAAATGCAAGGTACGCTTAGTAGTATATGGAAATTAATAGGCCCCAGGAGACCTACCTATAAGAGCTACTATATTAGCTAGTACAACCTTCTGAACCCTTATAGCAATCACCGTAAAATTCGACTTAGAGATGACACAGATAGATATAGTCAATACGTTTATCCATTGCGATCTTAACAAGGTTGTCTACATAAAGCTACCACCAGGGTTTAACAAAGGAAAGACAGATAAAGTACTGCACTTAAGAAAAGCCTTATACAGACTACAACGATTACCACTATTATAGTAGAAGAATCTCACGAGCTTATTAAATAAATTAGGCTTTAAAGAGGTACCTCAGGAGCTGTGCGTTATACTAAAAGGTGGAATAGTTATCTTCTTCTATATCAATAATATCGTCTTCTACTATAGAAAGACAGATAAAAAGAAGGCTTAAAAAGCGATTAAGGAGCTAAGCAAGGAATACTAGATAAATACCCTTAACGAGCTAAAATGGTTCCTAGGAATCTATATAATACGTAATTATAGCTAAAGGCTCCTATAGCTATCCTAGGAAGCCTATATTAAGAAGATAGCTAACCAGTATAAAATAGATCTTAGAGGGCGTCTTCCAGACACTCCTATAGCAGAATTGGAACTCCTCCCTACTAATTACTATATAATCCGTCTAACGCGTCCATCCCCTAATACAGACCTATTAGTCTGTTCTATATCCCTACTAGCTTCTACGATGCTATATCAGAGAAAACTGGGTTTAGTACTCTATACAGCCACTATAACGCGTCCGGATATTACTTTTGTAGTATTACGGCTGGTAAGGTTTAACCAGGACCTAGGCTAAGAGCATTATTAAGCGGTAGACAGAGTTATCCAGTACCTATATAGTATAAGAAGCAGAGCAATCTGCTATAGAGGAGATAAGGAAGAAACAAACGGTAGAGGGAAAGATAAAGAAATACGCAACAAAGGACAAGACAACAGAAGAGACGGTAGAGGTAAAGCGCAATTATTTATCTATGCCAGCGATGCATTATTTACGGACAACTCTATTAATAGAAAGAGCTTGCAAGGATATATTATAAAGCTATTTAGGGGGCTAATTGCCTGGAGAGCAAATAAGCAGGGTATGGTAATAATATTAAGCATAGAAGTCGAGTTGTTAGCCCTATTACAGACAGTAAAGGAAGCTATCTTTATTAGCAGGCTATTTAAAGTAATAACGTTACGCCTAAACAAGCCCTTAATTATTAAATGTGATAATATACAGACGCTCTAACTAATTACGGAAGATATGGTAAAGCTAATTACAAAGCTCCAACACGTTAATATTTATTAATACTAGCTATGTTAGGAATACGCAATAAGACAAGTATGATTTTAATAGACAGCGATAAAGGAGATAATTGCTAATAGACTTATAAAGGCCCTGCCTAAGCAGAGGTTTTAAAGCTTCATTAATATAATTGGGATAGTGGATATCAAGAAGCAGCTAGATAAGGAGAAGCAACTAAAGGACCTAAGGGATAGTATTAGAGCAAGACGGAAGGATTTAAATAAGATTACGGTTCAATTAACTCATTAACAGACACGAGAAGGTGGCTAGCTTTAACCTCAAAGAGCTTAAAGCTAAGGGGGTGTATTAGATAATCTATATTCTCTAAAGGCGTGGGTCACGTGCACGAGTTATATGCACGAAGACACGTCACTAAAGACACGTCAGATCAAGGTCAAAAAGACACGATATAAGATCATCAATCTATCAACCCATTTTCATCAATGAACCCCTCTATCTGAATTTCGTAACACTAGTCAGTCGAGTTGCCAAATGACCTCAACTGCGCGCCAATTGCGTCAACCACCAACCATTGAGGCCATTAAAAGGGTACCATATTTTGCCGATGTAGGTAATAAAAGAGTAGCGTTTCCAGAGAAGGAAACAACTTTAAGTAATATAGTAGTTGCTCTTCCTGGGTCCCCCTTAGGTAACTTATTTTTTAGCGACTCTTCTTTATTAATGCTGCCTAACCTATTCTCTTCTAATACTCCTATACCATTCCCATAGTGTTTTCTAGGTTACTTAGTAGTTCCTAGGTAGTCTTAGTGTAGCCTATCCACTTTACTTTGTACTATATTTTGTTATTAATGTCCTTATAACTAATAACCTTTAAAACTTGCCATTTATCTTCTTCTTATCCTCTATATATATCTGCTTTATAAACTAGTGGCTTAATATTCCCGTATACTGGCTCTAGTATTATAATATGCTATATAGGGTAGATTTTCATTTTTGTAGGTAAGTTAAGTCTATACGTAACTTCTAAGATTTTTGCTGTAATCCTAAATGGTCCTAGTCTAACATGGTCCAACTTCTTGCTTAGTTATCAACTCTTAAAATTTTTGTGTAGTAGCCACACTTTATCCCCCTCCTTAAGATCTGGTCCCTTAGATCTCCTAGTGTTATAGTACCTTTTCATTCTTTTTTATACTAGTTTTGCTATGCTTTTAAGGTAACTATGGAGATTTATTAATATCTCCATTCTTTCTTTAGCTATGCTACTTATTTTCTTTACTTATTATGGCGATAACGATGTTCTTAGCTTATAGCCGTAGTTCGCCTTAAAAGGTAATGTGCCTATCCCTTCTTGTAGTGTTATATTATACACAAACTATATAAATAGTAGTAATAATACCTAGTTGTTCTATGCATAATTAATATAATGCCTTAGATACTGCTCTAGTGTCTAGTTTAGTCTTTCTATTTAACTATCTGTTTGTAGGTAATATGCAGTTAACATTACTGCTTGAACCCCTTATTTTGCTAAGAATACTTCCTAGAATGCTGCTATGAATCTTAGATCTCTGTCTAATATAATCTTCATTAGTGCTCTATGTTTTGTGAATACTTCTTTAATATAGATTCTAGCTATATCTTCTGCGGATATTTCTTCTATATAAGCTATAAAGTACCCCACTTTGTTAGCTTATCCACTATTACTAAGATTGTGTTATAATCTTGTCCTGTAATAGGATCTCTTAACTTTGGTAACTTAACAATAAAGTCCTATAATATAACTTCCTATAGTCTTTCTAGTGTTTTAATAGGTTGTAGCCTTCTATACGGCTTATACCTTATTGGTTTGTTTCTTTAGCGATCTAGACACTCCTTTATAACTTATCTCGCTAGTCCCTAGATTCCTTAAATAATATATTTCTCTTAAAGTCTTAACACTAAGCCTATAGCTCCGTTGTGTCCTTATATTATTCCTTTATAAAACTCTTTTATAAATTCTTCTGCTACTACCCTTAGAATATAGGTAGCCTCCCTATTCTTATACTGCTCTAAGTCTGGATCCTCTACCTATACTTCTTAGATCTTTTATATCCAATTACTCCCTAGTAATTTACTAACTTGACTCTCTTTAGTTACTGTAATTTTTAGGTAATTATACCTAATTAATCCGTCTTAATCCTGTCGCAGTAAAGCTCCTAATAGCTTTTTATCGTTCTATAGTTCAGCCTTTTTACTTAGAGCATCTACTTATATATTGTCTGTACCCTTAGTATACTAAATCTTAAAGTGATATTCTGCAAGCATCTCCGCCTATCTAACCTGTCTTTAGTTTAGTTTCTTTATTATTAGGAACCCTATAAGGTTCTTATGGTCCGTTTTAACTATAAATAGTTTCTCTGTACCTTGCAAGAATGCTTTCTATTCCTTAAGTGCTGCAACTATGCCTAGTAACTCTTTATTGTAAATATTGTAGTTTAACTCTAGTGGTGTTATCTTTTAACTATAGTACGCTACTGGATGCTATGTGTCTAAATGCTTTTATAGCAAATATGCTCCTAATATGAAGTCTAATACATCTGTTTCCATAACTATCTCTAACTCTAGTTTATAGATTTTGAGGATTAGTTCCTAGGTAAATAACTTCTTAAGTTCCTTAAACAACTTCTTTTGCTTATTTCCCTATATCCACAGTTCCTCTTTCTTTATTAGTCTTATAATACTTTTTAACTATTGTGCTATAAACCTCCTATAGTAGTTATAAAACCCTAGGAATGATTTTAACTGTATAATATTCTCTAGTTCTTACCAACTTACTATAGCTTTAACATTCTTTAGGTCCGTGCTGATTTTTCCTAGTTTAATAACAAATCTAATAAAATCAGTTTTCCTAGTAAAGAACTCGCATTTTTTAATTGCTACTGGCATCTTTTCTTCTTATAGTCTCTTTAAGACCCACTTAACATATTCTCCATGTTCTTTCTTACTTATTAAGTAAATAATAATATTGTTAAGATATGCTATAATAAATTTATTAAGGTGTTCTCCTAACACATTGTTAATTCGCTTCTGAAATATTACTAGTATGTTTATAAGCCTAAACTGTATAACTAATGGTTTATATAGTCCTTCCTTTGACCTAAAGGCTGCCTTCTATTTATCGCCTTTCTTAATCCTAATCTAGTAATACGCCTATCTTAGATCTATCTTTGTAAAGATCTTTATATTGCCTATCCTGTCCTAGATTTTGCTAATTAAGGGTAAAAGATACTTATCCTTTTATGTAATGCTATTTAACTATCTATAGTTAATACATATCCTAAGTTTTCTGTTTTTCTTTAGGATAAATAGTACTGGATATCCTGCTAATAACTATAACGGTCTAATATATCCCTTTTATAAGTTCTCCTAGATAAACTCTTTTAGCGCCACTAACTTGGTTTTAGTAAGCTTATAGATTGGAAAGAACTTTGGACTAGTTCCTGGTTCTAACTCTATCTTATAGTCCTATGCTGCATACTCTAACAGCTTTTTACTTTTAGGTAACTATAACTTTTTGCCATACTTATAGTATCTCTTTAGTATATAACTTAAGCCTTACTTAGTCTCCTTATATGTTGCTCTAACTTGGTACTATACCAACTTAGTTTACTATCGCATCTTATGTTATTAAGTATCCCTAATATTAACCTAACCTATAACCCAATTAATCTTTGGATTATATTCCTGTAACTAAGGTATTCCTAGTATCGCCTTATCCTTCCCTAATAGTAGGATATTGAAAGACATCTTAACTAGTCTTCCTTTAATAGTTAACTAAATAGGTCCTATTTTAAGATTAATAATGCCTCCTCTATAGGCTATCTAATCTCCTAAAATCGTTATAAGTAGATATAGGTGTTTCTTTTGTCTATATAGTAACCCTATCCTTTCTACTGCTGCTAGTAATATATAGTTTCTTATTACTCCACTGTCTATTAATGCTTTAAACTGTTAATCTTGCTATTTAACTTATAAATTTAGGTATTAACCTGGAATTCCTTTAAGGGTCTAAGGCTTTACTACTAGCTCCCTCTAGTCCTATAGGTCTCCCCTTTTCCCAACCATTAGCTACTAGATCCTGCTTATACTTAGTCCCCTTTTGGCTAATACTTAGTTCGTTTTTTTTCCTCTATATACTATAGACAAGTGTTCTCTGGACAGTTCTACTACTATTATCTATCTAGGCATTCTTCCGTAAGGAATCTTCCTTATTAAAGTATTAGGTCCCCTTAACTCTGTACTTTTACTAGGTGCTATCTATATATATACTTAGCGTCTCTATACTTCCTTTTATCCGGTGCCTAATATATTCTAGTTAAGTACTTCCAGTTTTTATCTTTTGGTATTCTATGCATGTTGTATATATTATCTATATAAGCTATCCATAATAGTATATAATGCGCTAAGTGACTTGGGTTAACTTTTAGTTTGTCTTTAACTTTAAGTTTAAACCTCTGTCTAGCCAACCTAACTATTGGTCTTTTATTTGCGGGTACTAAGATTTATCTCTTATTTCTCTAGTCCCTAGATCCTTCTTCTAGGTTCCTTAATATTATAATTAACACTCCCTTAATATAATTTATGTGTTTCTCTATAATAGGTTGGTCTTAGATAACTTTTTTATCTAGCTACACATAGAAATCTTCCTATTTGTTATTATGTCGTTACCTATACCACTTTCCGTATAACTGGTTTAATATATATGGTCTATCTATTAAAAAGTACCTTGTTATTGCTGCGTTATAATAACCTTTAGTATATCTTTCTTTGAATCTAGTTAGAATCCCTAGATCCTCTTCTTATTCCAGTTTATTTAGCCACTTTACTCTAGGCGTCCCTGCCTTAGGCCTATTAGTAACTCTTTGTATAGGTACTCTATCCCTTATATGTCCTAGCGTAGCTAATCTCTTGTCTAGCTTTTGCTCTTGCTATGTAATAATTCTTACTCTAAACTTATCCATAGTTTCTTATTTTCTGTGTCTTGTAGCTAGATCCTCAAAGTTGTCTTACTTCTTAATCTTAGTATTAACTTTTTAATCTTTAGGCTAAATACTATGTTTACCTGGGATTAACAATCTTATTTATTCCCTAAACTTATAGTTCTTAAACTTGCGTCCTATACTTATTCGTTTATCTTTAAACTAAGTTACTGCCCTTTCCTATCGGTTTTTGTCTGTTGTGGGTTCTTAGGTATGTCTTATCTTGTCTTAAGAATCTTAAGCGTCTTTTATCTCTTCTTAAGAATCTTAAGCCTATAGCCTTTTACCTTTATTAAGTGGTAAGCTAGTACTAATAGTTATCTGCTTACTTAATTGTCTTTAGATATTACTCCTTCCGTTTTATAAAGTGATAGATGCCATATCTAATAGTGTTATAATACCCGTTACTAAACCGCGTTCTATAGTGGTCTTAGTCTCTGCTTCTATTGCGTTATTAAGATTTAAGTGCCCCTAGTTAGCCTCCTTTTCTTTCTTATCGCTGTTAATTAATAAGTACTCCAACTCTATTATCAATATTGCTAATCTTTATCCGCACGTTACTGTGATATCTTAATTTAGCTTATAGAGTTAATCTTATTCTTTATCTAACTCTTTAGTTCCTTTAAGTCCTCTTAACTCTGGCTCTTATAGCTAATAGCTTACGCCATACTTAGCGTTCTTATAAATTTGGCATATATTGTTATAATAAAATGTAAAGTGTCTAATTGAACACTCCTTAGTCCTGTGCAATATCCCTATATCTGTGTTATTGTACTCTAACGACCTGGTGCCCTTTACCGCGTGGTTACTCTAACTACCTCTATAGTTTTTGGCGAAATAACCCTGTTTTCCACAATTTATATAAGCTTCTTTTTTAAACCATTCTTCTTGTTATAGAGTCCGCCTAAACATCTTCTGCTATTAAGATCCCTAGTTTAGCCTTTACTCTTTAGTCCTATAATCACTTAATCCTTAACCTCTAGGTTTCCATAGTTTCTTACTCTATTGTCTGTATTCTTTAGTACTACTTAGGTCTATTAGCTCTGGTCCGCCATTCTATAGTTTTTAACTTTAACTTTATTAATACGTGCTCTGCGCCTTATCGACTATAAAACTCTATCTTGCCCTTTCTTGGCTTATTCCCTTTAATAGATCCTGTTATTAATCTTTATTAATTAATCTATTAACTCTTATAGAGTTTCCGTATCTTCTATTAGGATAATCGCGTCCTAGACTTTAGCCTTAAGTCCTTGTTTGTACTATGCTATAAGCGCCCTATTATTCCACTTGACCTGTATTACAAGTATCTAAAACTATGTTGTATACTTAATTGCTAACAAACGTTGTACTAGGTTTTAAAGTTTTCTTTCCGCTATAGTTGTTGCTTCTAGGTCTCTAAATATCTATATTAGTCTTTTTATAAACCCGTTTCAGTTAGTAAACATAAACCGTACTTCTTAATTAGTAGTTATTATTCCGTTTTTTGGATTTTAGTAAGGTAAGGTTTAAACTACTTAAGTGCTCTTCCGGTTAAGAACAATCCTGCGTATACCACTTGGTCTATAGGTGTTGCTAACTTAGCTCCTTCCTACATGACCTTAAAGTGCATTTACGTAAGGAATCCCTTAAGTTTTAACTTCTCTTCTAAGAATCATTTAATTAACGGTAACTTAATCTTAGCTGCTCTGATTCCATTAAGTCGTTCTTTAAGTATTCGATTGTTATCTATTATTCAATCAACTATTTCTTGTAACTGACCCACTGTAACTAGCTGTAAATCCATATCTTCTATACTGGTGTCTTCTCCTAAGCCTAAGGTCATAGCTGCTATAAACTAAGTCATGACTAGTGCCTTTAACGGCGTAACTTGCGCTTTAGGTGGCATACTGTTTGACTTTGTTAATACCATAACTAGGTAGTAAATATATAATAGAGCCTTGTAGCAGGAACTATAGTGGACTTATTAATAGGCTAGGTGTGTAGGTAAATAAGAAGTTAACAATGTAATAGTAACAAATAATAACTGATAGAGTGGTTGCCCAACAGATTAACTTTAATTATATTCTAAGATTTACTACAAGGAAGAGAACTATCTAGGTAGGGACTATAGTCCTTTAAATACACAACCATACTCCTAAGAAACCTCCCTTGTATGTAAGGTACGTGGTATATATAAGATATATAAGTTCCTCTCATTCCTCTTGTTTATTGTGTAGTATATTATATAACCTTGTCTACCATTCCTCGTTACATGGTTCCACCAGCTCTATCCTAGACTATGCTTTTATTAACCAACTAGCTTCTTCTAACTCTTCTCCAAGTATTTATAACATTGTACTTAAAGCGTCCGTAACAAATACACGCGTACTATTAGTCTATTAGGCCAGCCATATACTTATATATTTACCCTATATAATAAGGTTACTTATCCACTCACTAAGTGGCTAATATGTATACTTTCTCTACCTCTCCTTATAATCTACGTCTATATATAGGCCGAGAAACTATAAAGAAACCAAAGTATTCCTTGCACCGCTAAACGCGTCTAATAACTTATAGCCCAAGCTTGACCAATAAATTAACTGCATTTATTGGCGGTTAGTTGTTCTGCCATATTTAAAATAAGGCAGTGGTAAGGGCTTAGGGGTAATTTTCTTGCAGGTTAAATAAAGTCTTTGTTATTGGTTTCTCGATTTTAAACCATTATAGTGGTTAATTTAATAATTAAAGCTTGGTACGAAGGTGCGTTGCAAAAGTCTTTGCCAGTCCTACCTAAGTTGAGCCTAAAGAGCCTATATATAGCTGAAATTTGACGCATTTTAAGCCGGCTCTAGGGGACTTTAAAGGCGCTATTGGGCGGCTTCTAGCCTATTACCCTACTAACCTTAGGGAGCTACCGCCTATAAGACCGCCCAATAAGAGGCGGCGAAGACTTTTATAACGCACCTTTGTATTACTGCTAGTATTTACAAAATCGATATTAGACTTACGGGTAATAGGCTTAATAGCCCTATTAAATAGCCAGCCTATTAGCTAATAGTATTAAGATATTATTAGAATAGGGTCTAACAGCCTAAACCATAAAAGGAAATTTTAATTTATTATTGTCTTAAAACTTTTTACTAGCTACTATATAATAAATAAACTATAAAGAGATACCTAGAATTCTTTAATTAGCCTAGTCCTTTAAGAATTCTATCGCCTTAAGTATTTATATACTTGTTTTTATACAATCCCATAAAACTCTATATTAAGAGCCTAAAAATACTCTTTTTAGTTTATCGCTTATTCCAGGTATAGAGAGAACTTTAATTATAAGCTGTAAGAGTTGTTTATATCTCTCTCGCTGCTAACTCTACTATTAAATAGCCGTTTTTTTACTATCTAGTATAATTAGGTTCTTACTAATATAATTATTAAACTTATTCTAGCTTGTTAGACGAGTATGCTTTAAAAATATATAGCTAATAAGCCTTATAGAAGGCAGAGAGATTTTTCTCTAGTTAGAGAGCAGACTTACTAGTATTTTTAGACTTATATAGTATAGTTAAAAGTAGTACCTTATTATAGAATCCCTTTTAGAGCTTTTATACGGTATAGAGCTATTTCTCTTCTTTAATTATAATATGGTTATTCTTATCTTTAAGGAAAGCCGTATAATATTATAAGTTAAGAATTCGTGTCGCTAGATAGTATAGAGAATTATTTAGCTTTTTCTTAGTACGTTAAAGTTAAAGTGCCATAAACTTATTCTTAGCCTTAGTGGCTATTACCTACTAGGAAAAAATTAGCTAAAGAAATATTAAGAGTATTATATGACATACTAATACGTCTTATATTAGATCTTTAAAAATATTAATTAATTCTAAAACCCTTTCTAGTGTTATATAATCTCCTTAAAGAAATAGAGTTGCTTTATAGAAAGACTAAAGGATGTTATAAATTATATATAAATGTATTTATTTACTTATTATAAGAATATCCTCTTTTAAGATACTATCCTAGTAATATTCTATATAGAGTTAAAGCCTAGCCTTTACTCTATCCTCTAGAGCTATACTTAACATATTATACTAACTATTGGTCACACAGGGTGACTCACCAATAACAACTACTCAAGTAGGTTACAGTGATGTTGGTTAATAGCTTCATTTTATTAGAATAAGGAAGGGCGAGGAGCTTAAGACTCCTCGCCACACTAGTGCCGCGGCGTCACGTAACAACCGCTTGCCTAATTCCCAACACTAGCAACTCTTCTTTTGTGGTTGCTATCTATATACAAATACTACTTAACTAGCGTAACAAATATCGATCCTCCTTACTTACTATTGCCACCGTAATATAAGTCTCGCTGTTCTAAAATTTGCCTCTTAGCACGTGGTGCTTTTTTACTTAGAGTCGCGGGTGGACATCGTATTAGGGCCGCTAAGGCGCTAATTGTAAGCGAGCTAATAGCGATTTTCTGTGCCAGGTATAGAAAATCCTAATTAGCTGCTCTTAAATTGCTATATCTCCTACTCCCTTTTAACCCAACCTTTAACTTGTACACGTAGAGTATTTGTGTTAATAAACGTCTCTAGTGCCTTATTTAGGTTTGCCTTCGTCATCGCATTTACCGGGTTGTTTTAGCTATTAATCTACTGGATCTTAAAAAGTTTTTAACGCTTATAGGATTACCGAAGTGCTATAATATCAATTATAAGACGCTTCTCCTTTGTGGTACCAAGCTTAACTAAACACTCGTAGAGGGAATATAAGTCAGTGTATACGATTATAGGGATAACGGGGAGTTTGAGTTAATCTATAATTATCTTTAGGGTAGTTCCAATTGTAATTGCCATATTAACTCCGCTAACCATTCCATATATCTCTGATGCTAGAACGCTTCGGGTAACGCACTTGCTCTTAGTTAAGCTCTAATAGATAAGATTACCGTAGATCATGAAGTTATTCTCTCTAGTAGATTTGTTTGCGATAATAATCTTATATCCTAGCTAGGAGCTAAAATCTTTATTATTTATAAACGATCTATTGACAAATACAAAGAGCTTAGCGGTAGGAAGATTAATAGGCACGTAGAGTAGTCCCTAATTAAGATGGTTCATTTACTAGGAAAGACGCTTATTTAGGGCAAGGATATTATCCTTAGTTGGTTTCTGGTGTTAAGCGGCAATAGAGAGATTAAATAAAGCCTTGGGTTAATAGATAGAAGCAATATAAGCTCCGCGAGCGCGTTGCTCTATGTATCCTTGCTTTAGAGAATTAATGTTAATAATATCAATCTTCTTGCCTTAATCTTTCTAGCGCAAAGCAATAGAATCCTTGTTTAGGGAGAGGATATATCTATTAAAAAGTAATGGTATTGTTAAATTAAGCTTTTCCTTTAGCTTTACTATGAGATTTGCCTTTACTAGCTTATCTTCTTTAAGAGCTAAGAATTGGTCGTCTCCTAAGATAATTATATTATTGGTTTATATGCTGACAATTCTAAATAGAGTTCCCGTAGTTATAATAAGGAAGTAGGGATTAAATATAAAAGTAGTTATTAAGAGCTTCTCTTTATGGTGCTTGCTATAAGTAGCCCACTAATAAGTTCCTGCCTCTGCAATTCTATATAATGGCTTAAGTACAACTATAATTATATCTTTGGGATATTGGTAGCGAATTTGCTCTAAAAGGTATGCTAGTATTAAGCGCTAAAGGCGCGTCTTTAATTGGGTATAGGCCTAAATAATATCTTATAAATAAACCGCCATTCCATTCTTTATTAAGGAGGGAGCTAGCGTAATAATAACTCGCTAACTAGCTCGTTGAATTATAGGGGATTATATAAAAATCACTTCCTTGCTATTATTATTATAACCTTAAATAACTAGTCTTGACTTCTTAAATGGGGTATTAGTAGCTTTGCCCTTAATTTTATTAACCATTCTTAACTTAAAGATGCGAACTCTATTAAACTTAGTAGGGTTATACTTCTCGAATTTAAAAACTCCTCTTATAATAAGACCGTTAATCTCCTGCTTATTAGATGCTTAGAAAGGAGCTCTTAGAGTTATAATACAGCCTTCCTTTTAGAGCTATTTTACGAGCTTAAAGTTAGCCTTCTCTTTAGCTGTTATAAAGGCCATTAATAACTTGTCTCTACTCTTAATAGCGGTAACAAATTGCTCTTTAAAATTGACAAGGTATTAGCGATTTTATAATCCCTTTAGGCGACCTCTACCGCGTTATAGTTACAGCACATCTACTACAATTGCATTAGGATCGTAGTCGCCTTTTAGAGTATATTAATTGTAGTTCTCCTCTAGGGTATCCTCTAGGGTATCCTATCCCTTGACACGGTAGGGTCCTTTGCCAAGTTCGCTTATATTGCCGACTGGATTCAATTGGATATTTATATTAACCCAGCTTTTCCGATTGGTTGATTCTTATCGATAACCTAAGGACCCAAATTGCCGTGTCAAGGGATAAAGGCTCAGAACTGTCGTTTCTATAGTAGGGCTTAATAACGGTTAAGCGGAATTAAGTAGGTCTATAGGGCATCTAAAGAGTGCAAGTCTAACTATTAATTGTAATAAGTTTATATAGGCCTAACCATCCTCCTTTTTTACGCCATACGCGTACCTTAGATTGGAGTGGCAGATTAAACATAGTTAAGGTATTTAGGCTATTTCTCATTCCTAGTGCGTCGTTGACCTAGCGCGTAGCGTAGAGACATCGCACCTCTTTTATTGCTTTGCGAATAGCCTCCGCTCGTTATATAACGGATAGGGATAGTGGAGAATTATTAGTTATTTAAGGGTAGGCGCCAAAGACTAGTAATATAGGTACGAGCCTATCTAGGCCAGTGGAATTATTAACAGCCTTAATAGCCATCTATAAGATAAGCTCTTCGCTAGCGCCCTCTAGTTCCAAAGAAATAATCTTATATACTTATTATAATGGCGTATAATATCGTTCTACTTTTCTAATACTATTGTGTGCCTTAATAGGGACTTCCTTAACCTTAATTTCTATTGCCTTTACCTATTACCAAAACTCTATAGATAAGAAGTTCCTTCCTATATTATAAATAACTTAATTAGGGGGTTCTAGGTAGATATTAATCTAGTATAATTAAAGAGTATCCTATATATTCCTAGCTAACATATCCTTCAGGAAACGTGCGGCTTGGAAGAAGGTTAAGAGGTTAATAACTTGGAGTACTAGCTTGCCGCTAAGATATATAATATTAATAATAATACAAAAGTTAAAGTTGTAGTTATCTTTAAGGGTAAACTTAAATTGGCTAGGGGACTTCTAGTTCATTTAGTAGTGATAGTAGTACTTTATAAGATGCTTAATTGCCTTAACCTTAACTTTATAGCCTACTTGCTGAAGAACCCTAAGCAATTAGTAAATGGATGGGTGGCTAAAACAATAGTGTAGTTAACGTAGCTCTAACTTAGTTAAGTGGCTTTAAGCAACGCTCTTTTCTAGTTAATAAAGGAGTAACTAGGGGTGACCCTATTTGCGCATAATAGGCACCTAATTATCTCCCTAAACAAGCATATTCTTAAGGTTATTAAGTTTAACACCTAATTTATCCATATCTCCAATGCAAAATAGAAACGGGGTGTTCGCGGGAACAATATAGAAAGTGATATACCCTAAGGGGGTTTTAACCTTAATTATACTAAGAGAGATTGCAGTACCCTTACTAAAACGAATTGTATGTTGGCCTGCCGTTAATTAGTCGATCTAAATAGAGCTATTAAGCTACTAAAGAGCTCGAACTTGAGGTTCTCCTGCTATAGATACTCCTGCGGCTCTAGTATCTGGCATAATACTATAGAAGACGTTTGCCGAGTATCTATTGTTAAAGGAGAATATAGAACTCTTCTTTGGCTTATTAAAGATGTCTGACTTCGTAATAGCATAGAGCGTAGATTGGTTATTAAGAACAGTAACGGTTTATATACCATCTACCTTACCATACTTAGTGAAGTATTGGTTGGGAGAGTAGTCCTTAATTTCTATATCTATAAGAAGCTGTTTGGCCTTATTAACCTCACCCTTAAGATCTTCTTCGCCTTTATATTAAACCAGGAAGCTTTGGAAGTAGGCTATAGTAACCTTATAATTTCCGACGTTTTGTGCGCTCTGGCGAAACTTATTATATGCCTCCTTTTATCTGTTAAGAGGGTGCCTAGTTAACCAGTAATTTAGCTTCTTATAAATATAGCATTTCTTCTATTAATTATTTTGAGATAAACCTCCATAAGGACCTCCACGGTTGCTTTATAGTCAACGTTAATTATACCCTCTACCGTATCCCCTACCCCAGCTACCATATGTTCGATCAGTCTAGTTATAATCATATTAGTCAGTCGGGTCAATTAAAGTAGGTTAGGGTTAGGCGTTAAATTACTATACTTTTTAAAAGCGTAGAGCGGTGCTAATAGAGGATCTTAATTAAGCATACACTCCTTTATAAGTATTTGCAGGATTAAAGAGGGCAAGGTTATATTCTTTAACACCTTAGTATACGCTAATAACTTAATCGCGTAGGCTAAAGTCCTTTTAATATAATTTGGATAAACCACGCTGAATTATCTAAAGTTAATTAAAGAGCTTTTAAAGATAGTTAAGTTAAGAGGCATCTGGGTTTATAGTAATGATTTTTAAAAAGGTAGTCTCTCTCCACTCTAATATATACTGCTGCTTATTCTCTTCTGTTTCGAAGTGGCATCTTATCTTATATATTATTCGGTTAAAATTGTATCCTTTTCCTACCAAATAATTATAATAGAAGGTACTAGCGCGGCCTTTAAGCATAATAGAATAAGCGTTATAATATTAGTTAGGTTCTAGTCTAACCTTCTAGTAACAGTTATAGAAGATGCGCAGCTTTAAATTAAGGATATTATATAGTTCCCCGCTAAACCTCTTCTCCTGGTCCGAATAGAGTTTCGTAAGCTCTATAAGCATTTTTAAGGTGCCTCTAAGTGGTATTAGGCCACGTTAAAATTGCATTAGAGATTAAGGTAGGGATTGCTTTATAGGCTGTAGTAGAGATGTAGAGCTTAATAGAACATGGCATGGTACCTAATCTTCCTATAACAGAGTTTAAAGGTTATTAAATCGCAAAGCAAGGGGGTCTTACGCTTGCTCTTAGGGGGCAGTAGTTAAAGTTACAGGTTAAATTAGTGGGAGCAATAGGTATAGCACGTAAGAACTCGTACCTGGAGCAATAGAATTAGAACATGTCTCTATTAGTATATTATTTGGATTCCATTATGAGTTAAGCTTCTTTATATTACGTAGTTAATGCTCAATCTCTTATAGAGTCCATTTATGCTCTTCTTTTACGTTAATAACTTGCTCCTAAATATTATCTCTAATAGTGTCTCTATCCATAGGGACAAACACTCCGTTCTCCTAAAGGAAGTTACGGAAGTCTTATACAATATTCTTCTTTACGAGGGCCTATGTTTCCTTTATCTATCCAACAAAGTCCTCCTTTATGTAATACCATAGCATAGTATTATTGTATTCGCTGTCTGTATATTATGCTATGCAGTATAGTAAGAATCCGTTTAGGTCCTATTGCTCAGCGTTTATAGGGTTAATGTCTTTATCCTATATCTCTAGGTTAATGTCGTTCTTGTACTTTTTTAGGTAGGTTAACGCTATAATAGGAGTAAAATCAACGGGGTGTTATACGTTAAAGGTAGGTAGGATTTTCGGCTTTATAGGATCTCGTAGGTTTGCTGTTAAAAGGTAGGCAATTTAAGGCGTAGTTAACGCGTTTTGGACGTTAACTTGGGACCTTAGGTTCAGTAACACTTCTAACCTAAAGTACTCAACCAAATCTTCGTAAACGCGATTGTTCTGCATAATAGACGCAACTTGGTATCTCCTAGTATTTAATAACACTTCTGTTACTAATTTTCCGCAAGCCTAAGGTAGTATAGTATTGCCGGGAACCCCTGCATAAGACTATCTCTTCTGTTAATAACCTAGCTGCTCTGTGGTTAACTATGTGTTCAACCACTGATTAGTATTAGTTACATAGGGTAACTCACCAATAACGACTACTCGAGTAGGTTACAGTGATGTTAGTTAATAGCTTCATTTTATTGGAATAAGGAAGGGCGAGGAGCTTAAGACTCCTCGCCACGCTAGTGCCGCGGCGTCACGTGACGACCGCTTGCCTAATTCCCGACACTAACTATTCTATCTTGTATAATTATTAAAAGAAATGGTTTTAAGTGCATATTCTTTAAACTATATTATGCAATTAGCTAATTTACGGATATATATATTAATGTTATAGAGCTTTCCTATAGGGCCTATAATAGCTCTAGTTCTCTACCCTTCCTTTTCCTCCCATCCTTCGCTACTGCTAGCTGCGGTACTAGTTATATAGGCTCTTCCTTGTCCTTTTCTTCTTCCTAATCCTCATCCTCTTTATTATATAACTCTATAAGCTTCTTATCCTTCTTTAATTTAAATAGGAAGACCTAAATAATAAGATTAATAATATACCCCTAGCAGCGAATTCTTTAATATGTTATATTCTAGGTAATTTTATATTTAAGCCTAAGCCATTAGCCTATTGTACGATAAAGAACGTTATTTAATCCGGTATTATTGCCAATAAGAGCTCCAATCTTTACTGCAATTCCATACTTAATAAGGACAAGATAGAGTGCCTTCCATTAATCTATACTACTCTAACTATATACTATATAAAGGGCAATTAAAATATTTTGGTATTTATCTTAGATATTAAAAAAGCTCATTGGGAAAATATCCGTAGGCTAGGTTTTAAGTCGACTTTACTAAGCGCGTTTCGCGTAATTGATATATAGTTAACTAACTTAACATGCAACTGGGTTACAGCTAGTCGTGGTCTTAGAAAAGTTGAACGTGGTTACTAATAGGGGTTAGGGGAAGCTGAGCGTGGTCACTAATAGAGCCACCGGAAAAAGGTCGGCAGTACCACACTTCCAGCTATATAGAACGCGCACCAGTAGCCATATTTAACTTAAGCGAATATATAAACCAAAATATCTAGAGCATATGCTACGCATACACACGGATACATAGATAGAGAGATATACACATATACATACACACACACACACATATATATATATATATATATACGCGTATTTATACGTGCCTCGCTATATTAATAACAAGTGAAAACTATACTGAAGCAAATAAGAGTATAGTAGGGTAGCTGAACGGTATACTAGTTAGTATAATAACTATATGCTACGTATATGCTAAGTATATATAGGTGCCCCAGAGCGTACCTAATATCGAATATAAAGACGACAGTTCTTAAGATAATATAATTGGCAGAGAGAGTTTTGAAGACAAGGAGGATAAGGATAATAAGGATAAGAAGGAGGATAAGGAGGATAAAGGTTAAAATAGTATATAATAGCGGCTTCTATTTTATATAGGTCTTTTTAAGGTAAGACCATATACGACCCTATGTATAGGTTATGCATATACTTAGAATATCCAGAGTATACTCCAAGACTATGGAGTACTTGTTAGCTCTAACAGTAAGCATTAAGTTATTGTCTAAGAGGCAATAGACTATATTATAATGCCAGAATATCTAGCAACTAGAAAAGAAGGAATTGTATACTTTATCTATAAAGCAATACCTCTACTATCTATAGATGCAGATAAAGAAACAGTATGCGAGGTTATTAAGCAGTATATATTAAAGGTAAGCAATGCATACACTAAGTATATGCTGTATTTATACCTCTAGTAGATTTAATTTTTATTCTATAAAACTAGTGACCCTAAGATTACATAACTACAACTTCTTAGAGAAAATAATAATTGGGAGAGTGGAAAAGCATTTCATTAGGCGTTTAAATATAGCGGTATTAGACACTGTAAGCACGCCTATAAGGATATCCTGCGTATATGCCCCGCATATAATAGGGTTAAGCTTAAATTGATTAACGACCTCTAAAAGCGTAGTAGTCGTCCATACTAGGCGGCAGGGATTAATAAAAAGCTTAAGCAAAGTATAGAGAAGTAAGCATTGTCTATATACATTAGGTATATACTTATAATATATAGCTACTACTACGGTATTCTATAATTATGGCGGTAGTGTATCTACCCTAGTACACAAAAACGTGTATATAGTAAAAGCAGACTAACAATGTTTTTTCGGCATGGAGTACGTATATGGCCAGCGTATGCGCAATATATGCTTACTATATACAAATGGAGTTTATTAGCTATTCTAGCAGCAGTGATACTGAACCATGGCATACTACCTGGCCTTTATTATTAATGACTGCTAGGGTAGATATTTGATACCTTCGTCTACTTGTTAAACATAGAGTTTAGGAACTTAAATGAGAATGTATATATATTGGACATTCAATATTAAAGCGAAAATATTGTGGTAGGTTATATATACATTAACATATACCATGCATATACTAAGCCTATATAGGATTTGATCACCTACAAGGCTAAGGTAGGGTAGTAGGCCGAACATGCAATGTATAACTGGATTGCTATATCCCTGTTAATATAGCATGGTATCCTTATATTTGCCTTATTACGCGGAATTCTTATATATATTATCTACCTTACCTAATAAAGCTACCAATTGACCTTGCTAATAATATAGTTAAAGTAATTAGGCAGGTAGAAGTCCTAAGCCTTACTATATATATGCTCCGTATATGCATAGTATATGCAAATAAAAGTACTTACTATAGTATAGGTCGATTTATCCTATCGCCGCAGTACTATTCTTTATATAGAAAGTATGGGATGTAGACACTACGTGTAGTATATAGTAGCCTTAATATTAAGGATCGAATTACTGCCTTAATTTAAAAGGAAAGGATGCTATAATTCCTAGAGGGGACAGCGTATATAGGTAAGTATAGATTAAATACATACTTAGCATATATAGAGCCTAAGCGTAGCAGGTATGCTACGCGAGTTCTCTATTAATTAATATAAAGAGAACACTGAATAATGGATTTGGGCAATTTATAACTTTAATAATAAGCATTTCCTTATTATATGCTATATATACGCGTAAGCTAAGGCATTCTAACGCGTAATATGTATTAAAATGGACCTATTATTTAAGATGGTTTAAGGTAAAACGAACCTATTCTTAATTATAGAATGGGACGAGAATTCCAAGTGTATATATACCCTATGCTACGCATATGCTATGCATAGGCTAATATAAATAATAGGAATTAAGGTGTGGGTATATGCCTTTCTTAACCTAGAAACACGTGCTGTGTACACAAAGATGTTTTAGCTAGTATTTAAAGTTCTAGGTAATACTACCCGATTATCTATATAATTTGCATATATTTATAGAACTAGACTTCGCACGGTTATAGTTAATATATATAAAAGGCAAGCTGGTGGTAAGTATACTTATATAATTATTATTCATTGCTTAACGTCCAATTCGGATCCCTGTTGGGCCCACGCGGACTACTCCTTATATACATATAGGGAGAAAACTCTATTTAAGAAAACCCCGTAATCCGTCTCCCCGCCTTTTAGGGCTCGCTTATAAGTCGCCTATAAGTTACCAGCAGTGCTCTACTACCTTACTTTTTGACCTCCTTGGGAACCACTGCTGCCGTAACAAACCTACGGACGCGCTAGTATTATACACTGTACTCTACTCCTGTAGAGTTATTAGGGGGCGCCTATTACTCGCCCTTTTACCTTTTATTGCTATTTCCTTTGCAACCCAGAACTAGTCTAGCACATTTTAGCTAATAAGCTACCGGGTAGCCGCCTTAAGGCCTTTCTATGTTAAGAGCAGTGTATTATAGTTTTCTATGCTAGCTGCTAAGAGTATTACTTCTTGGCCGGTGCGTAAGGGGTATAATAGTATTACGTGTTTTGGTGTCTATCTTGGCTAGCTATATTCGCACCTTAGGCTACCTACTAGGACACCCACCTAGTGAAGCCAATCTTTTAGTCCTATTATTCCTGTTCTTAAGAGTGTTGCTATTGTATTTTCTACCTTTATTAGGCCCTCTTGGAGCCCTTAGGTATTTACCCCCTATAGCGTTACCTATACTACAGCTTGGGTTCCCCTTGCCTAAGTCTACCTCTGTACCTTTAACTCCTATTTGTCTCTCCAGCGTCGGTCCAACTAGTATTGTGTTGCGGTAGATAGTTTTCCAGTACTCTTTTATGCTCTACTTTGGCTCCTTTCTCTCCCTTACTATTGTCTTTGCTAGCCTCTTGCGCGTGTAAGGGCGCGAAAAGGCTTTGGGGAAGATTTAAAGGAATAATATAAATTCTATCTAAATCTAAGGGTATATAGCTTTTCAAGAGAACAAGACGTTGTATAAAGAAGAGAAGGGAATAACCAGAGAATCTTGTAATTAAATAGTTAGGGGTCTTGGTTAATGCGTGCGCACATACGCACATGGACGGACTTTGGTAGAATTCGATTGATCTAGCAGAACTTGGCAGAAGTCAATTAAGCTAGCAGAATTCGGCAGAATTCGGTTAAAGCGTCAAGTTTATCTTGTTAAGTGTTTTACTAAGACATTCCTACTGTAACTAGGCTAGTCCCGTTACAGTACCCCCCCTTTGGCCAAAGGTTCAAAATAATTCAATTTAGTTAAGAATTTATAATTTTTTTTTTATCGCGTGTTGTATTTTCGCGTTAGGTGGCGGTCTTAGCAAGGTAGATCTAACCAATTAGACAACTTCAACCGCTGGTTGAAGTTCCTTAACATCTTGCGTATTACGTAATCGCGTCACGAATGTTATAACTTATTTTAAGTTCTTTTTAAATTTAAGTTTCGTGTATTCGTGTTAGGTAGCAGTTATTTGCCTTTATATCGTGTCCATCCAGCTAAAGTAGGCCGCGAAGGATGGTTCTTATAGAATTCTTTTACTAGGGAAGGTGCGTTAGCCTTAATCTAATTATAGGTTTTCTAGGTTCGTATTTTATATCCTTCCCACTTAACAAGAAGTTTAAATTGTTTGGATTATAGTTTCCATCGCATATTATTAATTAAGTTAATAAAGTAAGAACCGTTACCATTATTAACAATTATAGGAGGTGGCGGTGGTACTTTATAAGTTATAGGATTATCTTTTAAAGGTTGCAATAAGCTTATATAAAACATTAGGTGTATTTTTATCTTAGTTAGTAGTTTAAGCTTATAGGCGTATAGGCTTAGTTTCTTCTTAATTTAATATAGCCCCATAAACTTCTAATTAAGTTTCTTTAAGGGCCGTTAAGTCCATATATTTTGTGTATTTAGGTAAGCTATATTACCTTCCTTAAAGTTCTATATGGGAGCTCGTCCTTTGTTTGCATGCTATTCCTATACCATTTAAGCGTACGTTAATTTACTTTATAACAGTTCTGTTAACTGCTTTATTTAATTAGTGAAGTTATGCGCGTCAATTAACTGGATCTGTTTGATTGTGGGTTCTATTATGTTGATTTTAGGTTGTGGTTTAAATCCAAGTCAAGGGTTTTGTCCGTAGGTTGCGTAGAACGGCATCACGCCTATTAATACGTTTATCGTATTATTTACAGTAAACTTAGCTAAAGGCAGCCATTTTTCCCAGTCGTCTTGTAGGTAGGAGTAGTATATTTATAGGTATTGTTCTATAATCGCGTTTGCAATTTTGGTTTAACTATCTATCTCTAGATAAAACGCAGTCAAGAGTCATGTTTAAATGCTTAATTGTTTATATAGAGCTTACTAGAAGTCTGAAACGAACTAGCTTCTATAGTCGGATATTATTAAGTTAGGAAGTCCGTGTAGCTTAAAGACATGCTTAACAAAATATTTGGCTACTAATATCGTATTGATTGAGTCTATAGGAATTATATATCGCATTTTTATAAGGCGGTTAATAACTACTATAATATTTATAAACCTATTACTGCTAGGCAAGTTGACTATAAAGTTAATTAAGATGTCGCGCCATCTTTGCATCGGAATTGGTAGTGGTTAAAGTACTCCTTGCTTCTTTATATAAGAGGTCTTTCCACGCATGTATATCCTGTATGCTTAAACGTATTTTCGTACATAGTCGTGCATTATAGGCTAGTAGTATGCTTGTTAAACAATCTTATAGGTCTTCGCACGGCCAGGATGCCCTACTATAGGGGAGTCGTGTATAAAATTGAGTATCTTAAATTATAAAGGTTTGGAATTCGGAACTACCATCTTCTATTAATAGTATAATCGATTATTTTAAATTTTGTATTTAGTAAGTGTAATATCCTTATACTGTCATTTTCCTGTTTAAATTACTTTTATTATATCTATTATCTATGCGTTGTTCTTATATTCGTATTCTATTAGCTTATTAATTTCTATTTCCCATTTATCAACTTCTAATTTATTTCTATTAAGTTCCGCATCTAGGAATATAGGATGTAGCTTTTTAAAATATTTAGGGGGCAGTAAGATCCGTAATTAATTTATAATCCGTTTGTCTAAAGCGTTTGTAGGTAGGTCCTGTAATTGTTATATTAATGCGTTAGGCTTCTGATTAAGTTTACCTAGTTAGTATATAATCTTAGAGTTAAATTATAAGAGGTATTTGGCCCAACGAATTTGGTGCTACGTTAATTGTTTTATAGTTATAAAGTACTGCAGGTTCTTATGGTCCGTTAATACGCGTATTGGGAACAACAATCCTTTAAGCTTAGGACGCTATTGTTTAAAGTATCTAATAATTACAAGCAGTTCCTTATTGTATATCTCGTAGTTTAATTTAGCAGGGGCGAGTTTCTAAGAGAGAAAGGCTACTAGACGTAGCTCGCCATTCTTATTATATTGCAATAATACTCCTCCTAGTGCATAATCAGACGAATCTATTTTGATAATGCATTTGAGGTTAGGGTCAAAGTAGGTAAGAATTGGAGTAGTTATAAAACGATACTTCAGGTCATTAAAAGCTTGTTTATATTTAGTAGTCCATTTAAATTTTATATTCTTTCTTATTAGGTTTACTAATGGCTAGGCAATTTCTAAGAAGTAGTTAATAAATCGACGATAGAAGTTTGCAAATCCTAGAAATCCTTAAACGTCTTATATATTGCTAGGGCTTCCCCAGTTTATAATTGCGGCGACTTTCTTAAGGTCCATTTTAATTCCGTTATAGGATATAATTAAGCCTAAGTATGTAACCTTGGACGCGTGGAACTTGTATTTCTTAATATTATATTATAAGCCTGTATCTTGTAGGCGTTTAAGAACCATTCTAACGTGTTTCCAATATTTAGAAAGCGAGGACGAGTAGATTAAGATATTATTAATATACGCGGTAATAAATACATTAAGGAATTTATAAAGCGTATTATTAACGTATTACTAAAACGTACTAGGACCGTTTTTTACGCTAAATAGCATTACTAGGTATTTAAAGAGTCCCCATTATATACGAAAAGCTATATACTTCTTATCTCCTTCACGTATACGGATTTTATTAAAGGTAGCGACTATATCAAGCTTTATAAAGTACCGTACCTTTGCTAAATAGTTAAGCGTTTCTTAAATTAGGGGAATTGGATATTGGTTTTAAATCATAATTGTGTTTAGAGCTTAATAATTGACATAAAATCTTAAGCCTCCTCCTGGCTTTTTAATGAATAGTATGGGTAAGGCGAATAGAGATTAACTAAGGCAAATAAATCCTTTTTCTAGATGCTTGTTAAGGTATTGTCGCATTATAAGCAGTTCTTCTTATAATATACCATATAGCGGACCGAACTTTGGTGTTATACTAGGCTTAAGTTCTATCTTAAAATCGTGCTTATCTTAGTACGGGGCTAGTTAGTCTATAAATCGTTTTTTAAACTTATTGATTAAATTGTGGTACTTTTTAGATACAAAAGGTTAAGGATTAATGTACTATTTTAGTTCTAGTACTTTCTTAATGTCTTCTATAGTTATAGCAAAGATTTTATAATCTTATCTTTTTGCTAACGAGATAAAGGGTGCGGCCTATATTATATAAATTTCAAGAGGTTTTAACATAACATCTTTACATTCTTTACTGCAATTGGCAGTTGTAGCTTTATTATATTGGTTTAAGGTTTATGGTAAGGGTAATTTATATTATTTTAAATTTAAATAGTCGTGTGCATGTTTATAGGGCAAATGGGTTTTTAAGCAATGACTTTAGCAGTAGGTTATATAGAACTTCAGTGTTTCTTTAACCCAGCTAATTGAAGGGTTGTGTTATTTTAGCTATCTATATCCAAGTATTATCTTATATTACTTTAGGGGTGTTATAAATAGGGAAATATATTTAAGGTGTTCGCCTATCCACATTTTTACAAGAGCGTAGTATGTCAATTCGCTATATATTAAGGGTTTGCCGTTAAAGCCTTATAGGCCTTAGGGCTTATCAAGTTTCTTTAAATTTAGGCGTTAGGTTTTTGCGTAGTTTATATTAATAAAGCCTATACTAGTGGCTCCGCTATCTATAAGGATTTATACCTCCTTCTATTTTTTAAGTATTTAAATTTCGCCAAGTACATTAAGGGAGTTGTATTATATATCAACGCTAGAAGAGCCTAGACACTTATACTCTTCCACTTCTTATCCTAAGGCGCAACTTGGCCCTAGGACAATTTGTTTTCCAAGTTAGCCAAGGGTGAGATACTTTATAACAACTAGGTATAATTTATAGAACAAGTATAAGTTAAGAAGCGAGTATGGCTTGAAGAACGAGTGCGATTTAAGGAGCGGGTATAATTTAAAGACCGGGAGGAACTACAGCGGACTTTTTTAAAAGGGTGAGTTCGGCAATTCCTTTGGATATATCCTTTTCTACTACATCCAAAGCATTCTCTATTTGCGGCTTAAGTTCTTCGTTTGTTGGTTCCTAAGGGTGCGTAGGATCGAGTGGCGTTGAGGTCCATAGGGTCGTGCGTAGGTTTTGGAGAAAGGTCGCGCTTTGGGGTATATATTAGTTTCGTAAAGCTTTAAATATAAGGTGTAGTTGGCTTCAGAGAATGAGTCTATTTGTTATATTAAAGGTCCTCATTAATTTATTAACACATTATAGCAAATTCGGGTAGGTCCTTTGGTAGTTCCCTACCTACTAACTATGCTCTAATTTTATCTGAAATAGCTTGTTAAAGAGCAGTAACTCTAGCGGCTTTATTCTAATCTAGTTTGCTAACAAGGCCTAAAAATTCTAAAAAGAAGCTTATAAAGTCTTAGTTCCGTTGTTATAGGTTTTTAAGTTTGGTAATAGTGGTGTGTTTATAGCTGGTGTTATTATATGTTCATTCTAGCAGAGAGATAAAGGTTTTAAAATTAACGAAGGTGCTATTACAGAAGAATAGGTCTATGGTTTATGCAGCATCTTTACTTAAATAAGATATTCCATAGCTAACCTTACTAGCTTCGGTAGGGTATTGGTTATAATTTATTAAAAGTTTAAGACGGAGCTTGGTTATAAAGGGATATAGGTTATTTTAATTTCTATTAAATATTGGAGGGTTAGGAAGCTTTTCTAATTTTATAATAGGTACTAGGTTCATTATAGGTACGGGTTAAGCTACCATTACTGGTTTAGGGTTTGTATTTAACGGGCTAGGTTCGGATATAGTTATATTAATTTCGTTTATAGGCGGTGTTAGGGTCTCTAACGTAAATGCTTAGACGTTACAGAGTTCTTTGTGGAGTGCTTCTATTAATTGCTAATGCTGGGCTTCCAGTGCAGCCCGCTACTAAGCTAAGGCATCCGTAAAGGACTGTTATATTATAGTTAACTGTTCCCTAACTAGGGATATAATACTTATAGTTATTAAAGAGGATTTGGGTTCGTTTACTATTTCAATAGTAGTTATTTTTGACGCAACGTAATGTAAGGGCGCGAAGAGGCTTTAGGGAAGATTTAAAGGAACAATATAAATTCTATCTAAATCTAAGGGTATATAGCTTTTTAAGAGAACAAGACGTTGCGTAAAGAAGAGAAGGGAATAACTAGAGAATCTTATAATTAAATAGTTAGGGGTCTTGGTCGATGCGTGCGTATATATACACGCGGACGGACTTTAGTAGAATTCGATTAATCTAGCAGAACTTGGCAGAAGTCAATTAAGCTAGCAGAATTTAGCAGAATTTAATCAAAGCGTCAAGTTTATCTTGTTGAGTGTTTTACTGAGATATTCCTATTGTAACTAGGCTAGTCCCGTTACAGCACGTCTCCCTTCCTCCTCTATATAGGCCTGGGCCCTAGCGCCGCACCTAGGTAGTTATATAGTAGAGTTTAATATACCTGCTTATCTAGGCCTCTACCCTAGTTTTCTAGTATTTAGTCCTAGTTACTTAGGCCTAAAGGCTTAGGGGGCTTTCTATAAGCAATTAGCTGCCACTACTAATTAACGGGGGGTTTCACCATTCTTTTAGATATCTTATAATGGGGTTAACCTAAGTACTAGACCGCCCCCTAGCGGTCTATATAAGAATCTCCTCCCAAAGTTAGTATGCTTTCGTATGGCTTAGGAGCCTTCCATAGCCTCTAGTTTTACGCCTTTCTTTATTATTTCCACTGGTATAGGCATAAGCTGCCGCTTCTAGGGGTCGCAACTCCCTTCTTATATGCCTACTGGCGTAATCCTATGAGGGCGTTGTGGCTGCATCCTATAATATAGAAGCCTTGGGTACCTTCTACAGTTAAGGCCTAGACTAAAAGCCTCCCCTACCTAAGTAACTCCTGTTTGCTCCTTAAGTATACCTTACTGGCGTACCGCCCTAGAGGCGAACGGTTCCGTCTATTGATATACCAACACGCGCATCCGTTCTCTCGAGCCATGTAGTAGTCTCTTTAGCTAGGACGTAATCCTACCTGCCTACTAGGTGCACTAAGGGTTAGGGCCTAGCTAAGGGGTAAGGTCCTTAAAGCTAGTAGTAGCTACTACGCACTACGCCCTGTAGGAGGCTAGTAGTAATATAGGGGCGTAACACCCTATACTGCTGCTAGTTCCTGTTTCGCGTTACCTATAAGAGTCTCCTTATAATAGGCCGACCGTGTCTTGCAGGAGAGGGGCCGTAGAGATACTAGGTCCTATACTAGATAACCTACTCTCCCCTCTCCTACTAACTAAGCTTATGTCTTCTCCTTTTATAAGCTGGCCTGTGTCTCTAACTGTCAAGTCCTTGTCCAACTGGCCTGTGTTTCCCCTATAGCCTCCCCCATATATATGCATTAGGTTGTGAGCACCACGCCTATTAAGACCCTCCTATAAGTCGCCTTATGCATATACGCATTAGGTTGCGTGTACCACGCCTATTAAGACCCTCCTGTAAGTCACCTGTGAGTCGACTGTGGGTTGACTGTAAGTCGACTGTAAGTCGAACGCCATGGGAAGTATGCTTATATACACTTTGTATATGCTTAGCATATGCTTATAATATATAGGTTTTGGAGATTACTTATATACAATTAACCTATCCCATAAATAGGATAAACACCTTTAGTATATACTTATATTCTGCCTAGTATATATTAAACAAAACTTTGTAAAGCGCTTTCTAATTTATAAAGCAAGATATATTATAGAGCAGATATAGGAAGCGGAGATAGAGCAGAAACTAATTGCACGTATATAAAGTATATGCATGCTATATCTAGAGCTTACATCTTGGATAAATAATAAGAAAAAAGCGTGGATACTAGCTAGGCTTATAAAGGAAAAGTTAAAGGTCCCTTATAAATGGTGGATATATGCACGGAAGCATACTAGAATTAATAAAAGTAGTTACTTTTAGGATAATAACTTTACTGGTCGAAAATTATGCGTGCTTACTGTAGTATTATAGTATGTATATACGCTTTATATATGCACCGTATACTCTAATATTTAAGTATAGGCTTAAACTCCATACACAAGAAATATTCGATCTATAAGAGCTATATAAAGAGACAGGAATAGATAATATATAGAGAAATTATAGCGACTTAAAACGGATAGCAGTATAGCTATAGAAACAATGTATATATATATACTGCAAATATAAAGTATATGCTAAGCTTAAGAAGCCTAGAGATAGCGGAAAGTAGCTAAGTAGTAAGCTAGAAATCCTAGGCTAAATCTTCCCTAGAATTCTTAGAACCCATTTAATACCCCTAAGCCTACTATATTTAGTGGGCAGATTATGTCACAGATAAGTATAGTAGATAATAATATTATATTAGTATTGGATATGTCGCGCGTATCTACTATATATATAGTGTAGATGCTACTACCACTATCTCAAAGTTAAATACCCTGGACTGTGTGTAAGAGGCATAGGTCTTACCTATCTATAAAGAAGCTAGAAAAGGAGGCATATACACTATATATAGAAAATATAGAGCAACGAATTAGCAAATTAAAGTAGGCTAAAGATGTATATAATAAAGCAAAGGAACTAGCAGAACTTAAAAAGTGGGCGGAGGAGTATAGTGTTAGTGTATAGGATGTATATACACGGCATATGCAGAGTAAATATTATATAGAATTTTATTATTATAAATAAAGAATTAATTTATGTGCCTATTGCCCTATGCCCTATATTGGGTATATGCCTAGCCTACCTGCTAAGTAAACTCCACCAAAACTCTAACTATGCATACTGTATACTGCGCATGCAGTGTGTAGGCCTAGCATATGCCAGGACTTAAAGTTTAGTATAGGAGATGCGGGACAAGCGGTAGGCCCCTCCCGTGGCTTATATAGAGTATAAGTATAATGTATGTAACGGCGGGAACTAACTTACTAGAGCTTCCGCTACTACTACAACGGCTAGGCACGCCTATTATTATTTTGCCTCCTATTGCTAAACATTAGCAGAGCATATATAGGATATATATAATGTAAAACCTACCTCTATATTAGTGGGTAGACGGTGATAGGGACTCTTTATAGTTACCTAAGGGGGTTAGGCCGCGCTACGTATATAGCTAGCGTATGCTAAATATATATATGTTAAATACTAACCCTGCGTTTTAAACTAGTGGAGGGAGTAGTAGGGCTAATGTACTGTTTTCCTCGTGTTAATATACGCCTAGTATAAGCGCGTGTTGACCTATTGTTAGTAGAAGGTATTGGGGGTTTGTATATACATAGTATATACACGTAAGAGCTAGCAATATAACCAAGTAGTAGGGTAAGTAATGTATATATAGGGCCTATACAAAGTTGGACTTTACTAGTCTCCTAAATATAGAGTTAAGCGTTGGTTTCGGAATTAGGTAGTAGCCTAAGTAGAAGTTAAGCTTGTGCTTTATATATACTAGCCTTAGGCCTGCAAGAGCCCTTTAGCTAGGAATTAAACTTAGGGGGATAAGTATATAGATATAGATATAGATATAGATATAGATATATATGGTATATACTGTGCATATATAGGAGTAGTATTGGTAGTCTTACCTCTTAATAGAATTGCCGGCCAAAGTAGGCGGCAAACGCTTAGTCTGTAGCACTATATATAGTTAGCTTGTGCGATGCATATGCACGGCATAGATTTAACATATATAAAGAGTATATAGGTATCTGTGTACTCTAAAATCCTAGACCCCAAAGGGCTACGGCTATATATACTATTAGCGATGTATATGCGGCGTATAGGTATAGGTATACCCAGGCTTATATAGATATCTGGTATCCTGCTAGGCACTAAAGAGAACAAAGAGCTTTAATAAACTATACTGTATTAGCCTTGTATATGCGCTGTATATATGTAGTATATACTTCTCCCCTATAACCAACTCTCTAATTAGCGTGTTATTAGTGGTCGGGTTGGTTACTGTATATAGTAAGTATATGCCAGAGTTATATAATAAAGTAGTATATATAGGCACCGCTGTGCTCATTGCGGACATATTAGCGATACTATAGCTATATTAGTTAGTGTGCAGATGCTACGCATATGCACAATATATACTTAGCTGGGCGGTAAAGACACGGCCGCATATCTGTGTGCCATTAACGGCGATATTATACCTATGTTTTATGTTAGCATATGCTAAGTATATGGTATGGATAAATAATATACACCATACTATTAATAGACAAGAGCATTAATGCGGGATTGGGTGGATCTGGTATACACTTAGTATATACAGTGTATAGAGCCGGTACACTATATACTTGCGTTATCTTAAACTGTAATAGCTAGGGCTATATCTAGTTAGCATATACACTGGATATACGGCCTATATACACTTACGTCTTGCTCTAGTGGCAGCTGCTACAGCGCGCGCTATGGTTATTGTAAGTATATACCGTGTATATGCAATCCTATAACTAACCAGGAGTTACCTAATTGGGATTAGGATTTAGAATGGGGCCTGCAAGGCTTTATAAGTATAGTGTAAGCATATGCTCCGCATATGCTTACTATAGTAATAGTCAAACGCGGAGGGGTTAGCGGTGGAGGCTACCTACAGGTTATTAAAGTCTGCAATTATTAAATTGCTTATAGTGGGCGTATGTGTGGCGTATATAATAGTAAAATTTAGTATTGGGAATTCGCCCTGGTCTTTCTGTTAGCATATATAAAATCTATGCTAATACTGCGCTGTACATACTTATAGCATACGCTGTAATGTTATAGAGAAGAAGTTGTGGTGCGACTATTATTATAGATATACTACGCGTGTGTATAAGCCATATTTTAATGACTAATTTTCATCACTTTAAATGGCTCTACTGGCGTATGTGCTACGTATATGCGCCACCTATAAACCAAGATATTTGTTATTTAAGGATTAACAGCTTTGTATTTCTATTTTATTTAAATTGCATATGCATCGCATATGCGTAGGCTGGGCGTGGTCTGAAGTTAATCGTGGTTATGAAGCTGTTTTATAAGCTCTAACTATGTTAAACTTTTTGACCACGCCGAGTTTTTCCCTGACCACGCCAAGCTGTAAGCCCACATGCAACTTAACTAACTTAATATGCAATTGACCAACTTAAACATGCAACTTAACTAACTTAATATGTAATTAACCAACTTAATATGTAACTTAACTAACTTAACACGCAGTTAACCAACTTAATATATTTAAAAGTTAAATAACACGCAATTAACCTGTAATTGACCAATTTAACATATTTATAAGTTAAATAATACGCAGTTGACCAACTTATACATTCCTTAATATGCAATTGAGGTAATGTAATATATTATTTAAGTTATATGCTAATTACAAGAGGCTCTGCACGAAGCTCTATATGAAGCTCTGCATGAAGCTCTGCACGAAGCTCTGCACGAAGCTCTGCACGAAGCTTTATATGAAGCTCTACACGAAGCTCTGCACGAAGCTCTACATGAAGCTCTACACGAAGCTCTGCACGAAGCTCTGCACGAAGCTCTGCAGAAGCTCTGCGACAGAGGCTCTGCACGAAGCTCTGCACGAAGCTCTGCACGAAGCTCTGCACGAAGCTCTGCACGAAGCTCCGCGACAGAGGCTCCGCATGAGGCTCTGCACGAAGCTCCGCACGAAGCTCTACACGAAGCTCCGCACGAAGCTCCGCACGAAGCTCTGCGTACAGAGGCTCCGCACAAGGCTCCGCACGAGGCTCCGCACGAGGCTCCGCACGAGGCTCCGCACGAAGCTCCGCACGAAGCTTTGCGTACAGAGGCTCTGCACGAGGCTCTGCGCGAAGCTCTACACGAAGCTCTACACGAAGCTCTACACGAAGCTCTACGTACAGAGGCTCTGCACGAGGCTCTGCGCGAAGCTCTGCGTACGGAGGCTCTACACGAAGCTCTGCATCTGTCAGATAATCTGTATTCTCTCTAAGGCACAGGTCACGTGCACAGGTCACGTGTACTGTAAAATCTCTTCGTAGCTTAAAGCCCTCAGGGGCCTAGATAATTAATCAACCCATTTTATCAATTTGCAGCCACCTTATTTTTTACCCTTCCTTACATCCTCCCTAACTTAGGAGGCACTAGAACGGCAGCTAGTAGAGGACCGTCGCCAGAACCAGATGACCGTTACCAGAACCAGACGACCGTCGCCAGAACCAGACGACCGTTGCCAGAACCAGACGACCGTCGCCAGAACTAGACGACCGTCGCTAGAACCAGACGACCGTTACCAGAACCAGACGACCGTCGCCAGAACCAGACGACCGTCGCTAGAACTAGACGACCGTCGCCAGAACCAGACGACCGTCGCCAGAACCAGAAGACCGTCGCCAGAACCAGACGACCGTCGCCAGAGCCAGACGACTGTCGCTAGAACCAGACGACTGTCGCTAGAACCAGACGACCGTCGCCAGAACCAGACGACCGTTGCCAGAACCAGACGACCGTCGCCAGAACTAGACGACCGTCGCTAGAACCAGATGACCGTTACCAGAACCAGACGACCGTCGCCAGAACCAGACGACCGTCGCCAGAACCAGACGACCGTCGCTAAAACTAGACGACCGTTACCAGAACTAGACGACCGTCGCCAGAGCCAGACGACAACGACTAGCCAGCGAACACTATAAACGATTCGATCGATCGATCGAATCAAGGTAGTATAGACAGGTAGGCACAAACAGGGAGATGCTGACGGGTAGGTAGATGCAGACAGGCAGGCAGATATAGACAGGTAGGCAGATACAGACAGGTAGGCAGATGCAGACAGGTAGGTAGATGCAGACGGGTAGGCAGATATAGATAGGTAAGCAGATGTAGATAGGCAAGCAGATGTAGACAGGTAGGCAGATATAGATAGGTAGGTAGATGCAAATAGGTAGGCAATATAGACAGGTAGGCAATGCAGATAGGTAGGCGATGTAGGTAGGTAGGTAGATAGGCAGGTACTATAGGTAAGTTAATAGGTAGATAGGTAGAAGAGAACCATCGCTATATTATATTAAATTATCTAAAATATTATTATTTATTTTGCTAGCCTTATAAATAGCTTTAAAGTAGCTTTTATTTATTTAAAATATGCTATTAGTATAAAAGAGGCAAATAGATCTAAATACAATTATGGTTGCCAAATGCGCAGATTACTGGTAGGTTGCGTGCAGGTTGCGCGCAGACTGCGCGCAGGCTGCGTGTTAAAAAAACACGACATAGGCTAGTTGGTCGAGTTGCTAAATGCCCTTAACTGCGCGCCAATTGCGTCAACTACCAACCATTGAGGCCATTGGAAGGGTACCATATTTTGCCGATGCTAGTACAGATTCTAAGGAGAAGAGAATAATTAGAATAGGTCTAGATATTAATAGTAAGGTAGATATTTATCTTTATAGATTAAAGTGCTCTTTATATAATATCTTAACTCTTAATAAAGTGCTTAAAAATCCAGTTTAATATTATTAAATAATATTTAGGGACAAATAAAGGTGCTTTTTAATTTAGGGAAGTGGTAAATGGACACCCCCTAATTGATACGCGGACACCCCCTAATTGATATATAGACACCCCCTATTGATTGAGTTTAGTTCCTTCCTAATCAAGTTAGAATATTATGTAAATTTAAGTTATTTGCATCTGTATCGCGAAAATTAAATCGTTAAAATATAACTTTTATGACTGTAATACCTTAATTGCGCTGTACCCTATAAGGCGCCGCATGAACTTATTTGGGTGCTGCTACTGTCACGAAGTTCGTGTAGAGGGGTTCATTGATGCAATGGGTTGATTGATTGATGATCTTGACTTGATCGTTGATTGATGTCGATGTTGTTGACCTAGGGCCCCTAGGGCTCTGAAGAGATTTACAATGCACGTGCCCCATGCACGTGACTCGTGCACGTGTCCCACGCCTTAGAGAATACAGATTATCTGACACACCCCCTTAGCTTCGAGCTCTTTGAGGTCAAAGCTAACCACCTTCTCGTGCCCGTCAATGCGTCAATTGAACCATAATCTCATCTGAATCCTTCCTTCTCGCCCTAACTTTCTCCCTTAGGTCCTCCAGTTGCTTCTCCTCATCCAGCCGCTCCTTGATATCCACCATTCCGATCATATTAACGAAGCTTTGAAACCTCTGCTTGGGCAGGGCCTTCGTAAGTCCATCGGCGATCATCTCCTTCGTCGCTGTCCATTGAAATCGTACTCGTCTCATTGTCCTGACGTAGCCAGTGTCGATGGATGTCAACGTGTCGGAGCTTCGTGATCAGCTTTGCCGTGTCTTCCGTGATCAGTTGGAGCGTCTGCGTGTTGTCGCATTTGATAATCAAGGGCTCGTTCAGTTGCTTTAAATATACTACTAGTGAAGATAGCTTCTTTCGCTGTCTGAGATAGGGCTAACAACTCGGCTTCTATGCTCGACGTAGTCACCGTATCCTGCTTATTTGCTCTCCATGCGATCGGTCCTCTACCGTCTCTTCCGTCGTCTCGACCTTTGTCGCGTATTCCTTTGTCTCTCCCTCTACCGTTCGTTCCTTCCTTATCTCCTCCATAGTAGATTGCTCTGCTCCTCGTGCCATATAGGTACTGGAATACTCTGACATAGCATCGTAGAAGCTGCTTCTCTTAGTAGGGATATAGGACGGACTAGTAGGTCTGTATCGGGGGACGGACGCGTCGGACGGATCGATCGGTGATCGGTAGGGAGGAGTTCAGATTCTGCTATGGGAGTGTCCGGAAGACGCCCTATGAGATCTGTCTCATACTGGTTAGCTATCTTCTCGATATAGGCTTCCTGGGATAGCCATAGGAGCCTCTGGCTACAATCGCGTAGCACGTGGATTCCTAGGAACTATTTTAGCTCGCTAAGGGTACTCATCTGGTATTCCTTGCTCAGCTCCTTGATTGCTTCTTGAGCTTTCTTATCTGTCTTTCGGTAGCAGAAGACAATATCGTCGACAGACGACTTCATTGAGATCGTAATGGACAAACGCGTTGACTGCATCTGTGTCGTCTCTAGGTCGAATTTCGCGGGAATGGCCATCAGGGTCCGGTATGTCGTACTCGCCAATGCAGTAGCTCTCGTAGGTAGGTCTCAATGAGCTAAGGGTCTGCTGTCCCTTTGCGTGCTTTTTCAATGATTACACCCCCTGAGCGTTCGGCGGTACCGTTCTGAGCTTGGGTGTGGCGCCGAAGGCTCGAATGTAATCCCTTGGCGCTTCCTCAAGGTTGTCTAGTCAACATGGAGGTCGAGATAGGGTTTATCGATATTCCGATCCGAGAACCTTCGTGAGACCTCATAGGTCCTGGATGACCTAGACGCAGATGCCGTAGTCATGCATCACCTTTCGCATCTGGGCAAATGTCTCTTGACGATACTCTGCGCTTCCGTTGGCGGCGTAGCAGTCGGCTTGTATTGAACGCTGATAGACTCCCTGGTCGGACGTATTTGATAGTCTGTTGTCCGTGACGTTCTTCCATTTGACATAGGATTGTGTCATCCTTTGTTGTCCTAGTAGTACCCTCGTTTTCGAAGTAGACGGAACGACACTAGATTCGTGTTAAAGTCCGTACAAAAGGCAACGTCCTTGAGACGTAGGACTTCCTTGCTTTCGTCTTGTCGTTGTTAAGCTTCGTCTTCTTGTTCACGTCTGATTTTGGCAACTAGATCAGCAAGATCCTTGTTCTGTTCTACCTTCCTTAGTGCCTTTTCGATACGAGCATCTCCGATCGTGACTCCTACAGGTCTCTTATCTTCAAATAAACACCAACAGTCCCGAATGGAGTGTCCTCGTATTCCGCACGCTAGGCACTCGGGTGTTGGCTTCTTGCAGGACGTCTCCTCATCCACCAGTGTCCCGGCTCTCTTCGAGCGGCTCTTGCGTACTGAGGCCTTTCCTCTTCGTGAACCTTTAGTAGTATCAGAGTGATCCTCAATGGCTTGCTCTGCGAAGTCTGTGTTAAAGGTACTCCCTCTCGTAGTAGCATTGGCTTGCTCCGAGGGTCTTCTGAGTCCTTCTTGCAGCTCCTTTGCTACTCTGCGGTATTCGGAAGATCTCGACTTCTGCGGGTCATTCGACTCGGTAGTATACTTCATACAGTAGGCATCGCTGAAAGGTCGAATAACTTCTGCCAAATCTTGAAGCCAGATTCCATCGGACATTTGAGGGATCTTGTACTTCTCTCCTAGGGCCATTGCATGTTCCCATTGATCTAACCACTGATTCAATTTTGACAAGTGTTTGAACCCCTTGAGGGCTTCTGTGTACTGGTGTTGTACCTTCTTCCTGACGAACGACGAGGTAGGTTCTGTGTTCTCTTTCAGCCGGAATAGCCATTCTTTGACGGTCAAGGAAGGGTCAAGCAGTAGCTTCTTCTGAGTTGATACTGTGGACGTGATCTGGGTGCGGATCTGTCGAAGATGATCTTCCTGTCTCAGGAAATACTTCATGTCCTGGTCGTAGTATCGTCTGCTGTTCTCGTACGCTCTCTGTTGATTCGTCGAGAGCTGTGCATATGTGGTTGCATTCTCATTGAAGTCTGTGACCTTTGGAAGAGGTGGTTTTTCAAGTAGACCTTCTTGAGGTGCTTCTGTAGCTGGGTCAACGTGGGCCCAAATTTGCTGATCCACGAGGGCTTGTAGTTGCCAGATCCATTGCTCCCAGTCTTCTGGTTTATTGAGGATGATCGTGGTCGACGAACTCGACGTCGGTGGAGTCATTTTGACTGATAGGCAAAGGAGGAATTGAGATGGTATTTTGTCGTCAGGATCGTCCTATCGTTAGGATCGTCCTTGTCGTCAGATTGAGGTGGAATCTCGTGGAATCTCGTGGAATCTCGTCGAAGACTCGTCTTGTGACAATTGAGGTAGGATTTCTGTCAGAGTCTGCGTCTTGACGATGAGGTGTCAGAGTCTGCGTCTTGACGATGAGGTGTCAGAGTCTGACGATGAGGTAGAATTTCTTCAAATGATTGAATAATAGCTAAATAGCTTCTTGAGTCGGCGGACCGGGCTCATAACTGTCACGAAGTTCGTGTAGAGGGGTTCATTGATGCAATGGGTTGATTGATTGATGATCTTGACTTGATCGTTGATTGATGTCGATGTTGTTGACCTAGGGCCCCTAGGGCTCTGAAGAGATTTACAATGCACGTGCCCCATGCACGTGACTCGTGCACGTGTCCCACGCCTTAGAGAATACAGATTATCTGACAGCTACCTCTACTTAATGTTTATGAACTGCCTCTGCAAGTACGCCCGTGATTGCGCCTGCGCCTGCGCACTAATGTAGATGTAAATAACTTAAATTTACGTGATATTCTAACTTGATTGGGATGGAACTAAACTTAATTAGTGGGGGGTGTTTATGTATTAATTGGGGGGTGTCTATTTACCGCTTCCCTTAATTTAATACTTTAATAAAAGTATAAAACTCCTTTTATTCTATATATAAGAATAAAAGCCGTTATACAATAATAAGATCTAAAAGTGCTTGTTTTAATGGTATTTCTCTATACTATACGCTTTAGAACCTTGCCCTTAAGACCTTATATTTCTCCCTTTGCTAGAAGTCTTTGGTATAGTTATTAAATAGAACTTTCTGCCTTATCTTTTGTTATTATACGTAAACTATTTTCCTCTTAACTCTATTAAACTTTATATTTCTTAAGATAAAGTTATAGTCCTTATATTAAGGCGTAATGTCCTTTTAGATCTTTAGGAGGGCAATATTTATAAAGTAATTTTTCTTTATTTACTTCTTTTCTTCTGCTATTACTATATAAGTATGTTTATGGATTAAGGAGTAGGATTTAAAGAACGCGGTTATTTAACATGTTAAGGTTAAGCCTATATTAGCATTAGCTTTAATGGGGTTTAAAAGAGTATAAGGTATTATTTATATTACTTCCGGTGATACGTATCGCTATTACAATAGTATTGGGGTGGTAACTGATTTAATTAATACTTGATTGATTCTCCTATTTTATAGGTGGAATTTAGTGGATTTCCTGAGCTTGCTTAGCTTATGTAACTAACCCAATTAGTTATAGATAACCTCGTTTAGACACTGGGAGTATTTGGTTTTTAATGGTGCTTAAGCACGCCTTCTGCTAAATTCTGCCAAGTTCTGCTAGGTCCTATTAAGTTTTACCAAATTCTGCTATATTCTACTAAATTCCATTAAGTTCTACCAAATCCCGCTATGTTCTACTAAATTCCATTAAGTTTTGCCAAATTCTGCTATATTCCACTTAGATTCTACTAAATTCTGCTAGGTGGTTAAAGTGACTAATTACGATTTTCTATGCCCGGTATGGAAAATCGCTATTGGCTCGCTTGCCACTAGTGCCTTGGCTACTAGCTTAACATTTTTGTATTCTCTGTCCCTGCCTTAACGTCTTCTTCTTTCTCTACCTACTTGGTAACCTATAGCTTAACCATATTCGTAATTCGACTTTTGGAATATTGTAATTGAGGATTATAGGTTGTTAATAAGACTAGCTAGGTTGTTAGAGGGTTTAAAGCAGGCGTATTAATATACTGATATCTCTTGGCAAGCGATAATAAGCTTATTGTGGAGGAACTTGTCTATATACAAATATGGGTTAAAACCATGTTGGAGGTGTCTTAATTCTTTAATAAGCAACTATAGGCAATCTAGGGTTGATTTACCGGTGTTCTCGCCCTTATTTATTATAGACTTTAGAGTTGTTAAGTTCCACTATCTTAATATGCTGCATCTGTACTTAGGTCCCTTAAAGTAATTGTGTGTGGTGTTATAGATTTAGTTAAACAAAGGAGTTGGGATGATGTTCTTAAGGTTAGTATAGTAGTGGTTAAGTGCTAAGCCGTGTAGTATTATAGGGTAGGTTTTAACCTTAGCATCTTAGGGCACATCAGCTCTATTATAGAGGTTGTAGAAGATAGTAAGTTTAAAGTTAAAGTTGTTATCTTCTTTACTATACTTGTTGTCTTCCGTGTACATCTTTGTAAGGTTTATTAACTCCTTGCTAAAACCTTAGCTTAATAAGGCGGGTTATATTAACGAGATGGGTTATACTAATAAGGTAGGTTATATAGGCAAGGTAGGTTATAGGGTTAGTAAGGTTAAGGTTGGGGGTTTAATAGTAGTTTATAAGATTAGGTTTTCAGTAGTACTAATACTGGTACTAGCACTGGCGAAGTTGTTCTTAAGGAGGTAGTTAATTTATTCTAAATTAAACTTCCCTCTGGCTATTATATACTCTTTAATCTTAAGCTTAGTCTACTTTATAGGTTCTTCTTCTTATAGGGTGTTAAATAGCAATTTAGGGACTATGGCGTTTCTATACTTTCTTACCCATATGCTGTTGGTCTGTAGAAGTATTTAGAGCTTTCTAATATATGTCTGGTTGTAGTTCTTAAAGATCTGTACTATAAAGTTCTGGAAATCTTCCTTATAGGCTTCCTATAGCTTATTGTTTTTAAAGTTATAGACCTTATATTCTAAGGTTTTAAACCGCACAAAGTTATTAATGTCTGTAATATTAATGTTGTTGGAGTCTATATTAATTCCTCTGCCCTACTTCTTCTGTCCTTCTCTAACTTATACCCTAATATCTGCTATATTAATTCTTGTTTTATAGCTCTTGTTTTATTTAATTTTAAGTTTTAGAGGATAAATACGCGTAATAAACGTGAACTAAGGGTTTCTTGTTTTGTTAAGTTCTGATTTTGGGTTCTAAAACGCGTAATAAATACGAACTAAGGGCCTGTTAAGGAGTTGGTTCCTTAAGTACCTAACGCCTTTTAGAGTGCGTAATGGACGCGAACTAAGGGCCTATTAAGGGGTTGGTTTTTCAAGTACCTAAGGACTATATATAAAGAATTAAGGGCCTATTAGGGGGTTGGTTCTTTAGATATATGTTAACTAATACTCCTTAGTAAACGGGTTCGGTAGAGGCCTATAAGCAGGGACTAATTAAGCTCGTCTCTCTTTGTAGATGATATGTCTCCTAATTTATAATTACTAATTAGTGTTTGTGTTACTTCCGGTAATATATATTGCTATTGCAATAGTATTGGGGTGGTAACTGATTTGATTGATGCTTGATTAATTCTCCTATTTTATAGGTAGAATTTGGTGGATTTCCTAAGCTCGCTTAGCTTATGTAACTAACCTAATTAGTTACAGACAACCTTGTTTAGACAGGTATATTACTTTTAAAGGAGTTATTACTATAAAGATTATTAGATAGAATTTTACTAAGGCAGGCTATATTAATAAGGTCGTACAATAGGGAGTATTGTCTATTAGAAAATTTTAGATTGCTAAGCCCTGTTATAACAGCTGTCTGATAGATAGCCCTGTCAGCTAACACCCTATCTGTTTAATAGGTTTGATAGGGTATTTTATTAGCCGTAAGTCTGATCGATGTTACCTTAGCAAGCTTAGACGCGATTCTATTGGTGCGGATTTTCAATCGGTCCGCAAGCTTACTAACTAAGTTTGTGCGAAACCACCAGAATCACATCTAAGCCACATTTCCGAGGGTTCTTACGCATTCTAACAATATCCGCGTTGCGGAGATTGCGGAGATTAAAATAACTTAACACTAATATTTTATATTACTTCCTAAAGTTAATCGATTATATAACAGAACCTAGGCTTTCAGAGTATATTATTTTTATTACTTAGGTATTTTTAGGTCTTGTAATTATTTTCTTTAAAAAAAAACGCGTTATTAGGAATACCGTAACTATATATAACTTTATTAAACGCTAGCTAATATATATAAAACCTATATAGACCTATAATAGCCACCCTAAAGAACCCATTATAGCCTGGCGGATATATAGTGTCTACGTTATGGTGTGTAACACCCACTAAAACCTTATTACGCGCCTACTACTAAGTTATGGATATCCAGGCAAATCTACTGTATGCTAGCACTAAAACCCACTAGCTGGAGAGGGAAGAAGTTAAATAAGGTGCTAGAACAGCCGCGGCTGTATTAGGTGTTAGATAATTGGACTTAGAGGAATTGTAGAACAGACTAGAAATAACAGCTATGGTATTACAGCACAGTCCTAACGCGTACTGTCTCGTACTATTTCCTACTATTAGCTGGCCCACCACTAGCGCCTTGGCGGCTGCCCCTACTATTTATATACAATACCCCCTTTTACCTCCTTCTCCTCTTCATACCACAATGTAGTTATTCAGCCTATTAGCATTATAGCACTGTGACAGTTTATGGTATCTCTTTTTGCGCCCCGTTGCGATCTTTATTCTCCCCAGTCCACTGTCCCTATTTTCCTAGTATAATCGCGACCTAGCGCGACCAATAACACCGTACCACAGTCCTAGATAATCTCAGTACAGTCCCAAACAATCTTAGTACAGTCCTAGATAATTTTAGTATTGTCCTAAACAATCTTAGCATTATAGCCAGCCTTATAGATTTTAATTATCCTGCCCAGATCCCCTAAAATGGGCGACTAGAATACCCCGTTGGCGAATATACGCGAAGCGCTTGCCCGCCTCTTTAATACCTTTTACACCAATATTGCCTGGGCAATTAGGAGTGGTTTGGAGTACCCCAAGGACCTTAATATGGCAGGAACATTTTAGCACCTCTCTATATATATAACCCTTTTGACTAGCGTCGAGAGTGGTCTCCAAATAGTCTATAATAAAGGCCGGACTGTAAAGTCCCAACTTAAAGAAGCTTAATATAGAATTAACTCCCTTAAGACACTTAAACTACGTATAAAGCAATATAAACAGCAAGCTTTGGTATATACTAAGACTATATAAAGCCTAAGCTCTTAGATTACTATACTTACCTAAACTATTGCCGATAAGAATATTGCTACTGGCTCTCCTCCCCTAGCTAAGCCCTATAGAAAAAAGCGTAAAGCAAAAGACCCTACCCTATTTGATGGCAAGGGATCGCCAACTAAAAAGCAAGAAAAATTTAAAATATAGGAAATAAAGATCCAAGGCGTTTTCCGTAGAGATATAAAGTGCTTGAAGACCCTAATGGACGAAGTCCTCTATATATTAGATATACTAATAGATAAGGCTTATAACTATGTTAAGCATGGCCTTAATATGCTACGTATACACCTAAATAACCTAAGTAAATGGGCCTTCTCTAACCAAGAGTCTATGTTTGCGTACATAAAGAAGCACTATAAGACCATAGATATAACCCAAGCGGCTAAGAATAAATTAGACACCTTAAGCTAAGGTAAGCGCAATTACTGGTCCTGGAAAGTAGAGCTTAATAAGTTAATAATAAAAGCAAACAAGACTAAGAAACAAAAGGTAGATCTACTTAGGAAGAATATTTCGTTTAAGATAAAGGACTTAGCCCTCACCCTTAGCCATAAAATTGACGATGCTGACTATAAGGGCTAGAGTAAGTAAATAGACGTATTTACTTATAACCTATAGAACCACGCCCACTATACTAAGCTGAATACCGTTAAGCTAAGTATTGCTAGTGGCTATTGACCTATACTACCTAACAATAACACCTTAGCACCAGCACTATAGAATGACTTAATAGACCTTAACGCCGTTAAATTTGGTGGCGGTAGTAGTAACCTCCCTAATAACATCTGAAGATATTATATAGATAACAGACTCTGCCTGGCATATAGTTAACCTAGCTATTGGAAAGATGCTTATAACCCTAAAATAAACCTAAATCCCCTTTTAATGCCACCGCGCTAACCCCTTTCTAGCCACGGCGGATTCTTTAGTAGAGGGATTAGTAACTAAAACGACAACTATAGATAGGGATATAGGTTTAGACATAAAGACCCACCCCTATAATTCCCTTCCCTAATACGGCCCCAGCCGATGGTCCCGTACATAAACTACGGATAAGTGCTCTATGCCGCTACTAACCGTGAGACCGGCTATATCCTTGGTAAAGTACCCCCTAGCATATATATACCGTTGGAGACTAATACGTTAGAATATACCAGCTAAGACTACAGCCATTAGCCAAGCCCTATAATCCAATTATTAAAAGATTAACCCTTGGACTAAGTTGCCTCTAAGGGTTAGAACTATATAGAGAGGAGGATAAAAGGATTAGATCTATGCTACTAAATTAGTTAGATCTTATTCTAAGTTAGCTGCTACTTAACCTTAGAATAGTAAATAATAATAGAAATACTATCCTTATTTAAACCTACCTCTCCTTACTACGCAACCCACTCCTATAAGTTTTTATTAAAACAGTAAGCCTTATTAACAGTGGTAGTATAGCACTAGTGTTTACAGACAAAGACTTACTTATAAAAAAGCATAATATTATAATAAAAAGACTCCTAGTCCTAAAACCACTCTACCTTACTAATGGACTCCTATCTAGCTTTATTACCTACTACTTTACAGCAAGAATAACAATCAGCCACTATATAGAATCCATACTCTTCTATATCACAAAGTTATTACCCTTGATACCTGTGACGGTGCTAGAGCGCGTTACCTGCTAAATTCTGCCATGCTGCTGCCATATTCTGCCAACCTACGATTGGCTCGCTTACCGCTAGCGCCTTGGCGGCTGCCCCTTTATATATGTTTACTATGGTCCTTGCGACCCCCTTCTTTTCTTCTCCTTAGCTTAGTATCTTCATTAGATAGCAATCCACAAGCTTCGGTTCAGGGGCATTTGTGCGAGCCGTCACAATACCAGTATTTCTTAAAATGCCCTAACTTAAAAAGTATAACCTAAAACCAGACTTCCCTACTCTAGAGCTTAATTTTAACTCTAATTACTATGCCTATAACTGTCTCCTATAGTATATTCCTAACTGTAACCGAGTAGTACTACGCGGACGCATTGCACGGCCAACACTCAGATACCATCAGCTGATAGTAGAAGAGGTGCCTAACATTAGTAAGCTAATATACGCAGTAAATAAAACAGAGATTTTAGAAGACTAGACTACCGCCCTATTCCTAAAAAAACAAACACTGCTAGAACTATAAGTCCCCTATATACACCCACTTAACCTAGGTCAGCCAATAAGACACCTAACTTTAAGTTATTTACCGTACGCATATATGACCGCACGTATAACAGCTAAGGGCGTTACAGCCAAGACTAAAACTAGAGCAATTGAGACCTCCCCCCTATAACGCCTAACCTTACACCTGTCTCCCGCGCGTACCGTGCAAGGCTGCCGCCTTGTTTCCGCCCCCCTAGGCCAAATAAGCCGTGCTAGCCTAGCCGTAGCACCAGAGAACTAGACACGCCCTAACCTGGACAACATTAAATATACTTATGCCGTTAATTTTACCCAGTTCTGTAAATAAAAAGGTATAAAGGTAATAAGGATCTATATAGCGGAGCTAGTAGAACTGGTTAAATAAAAAAAACACTAATAGCTGCTTAAGGAGCTACCTATAGGCCTAATAGAAGTACCGAACCTGTTAGAAAGGTCTTTCCGCCGGCTAATAGAAGGCGACTATATGATGGAGGAAGCCTGTAAAGCGCTACCCCCTTATTTTTATAACTTCCTTAAGATAAACCTAAAAACCAAGTCTAAGTTTCTACGCCGGAAGATAGTTAACACTAATATTAAGAAATTCCTAAAAGGCAAACCAGGATTAACCTATAAGGATATTTTATAACGCTTACTAAAAGAGTTTTATAAATATATTAAACACTTCCTCCCTAAGAACGCAGATAAGCTGCCCCTTTACCGACCATGGGACCACAAAATTAAGCTTATACCAGGAAAGCAGGCCCTATACTATAAAAATAGACCACTCTCACCCGCTAAACTCAGCTGTGTAAAGAAGTGGATTAATAAGATGCTGGATAAGGGTTTTATCCGCAAATTAACCTTACTAGCCGCCGTACCACTCCTCCTTGTAGCAAAACCTGGCGGTGGTGTATAAATCTACTATAACTACCAAGGCCTAAATACAGTTACTATTAAGAACTAATACCCACTGCTACTAGTCTGTAAGACACTTAACGCACTCTATAGTACTAAGTACTTTACTAAGCTTAACGTGATTACTGCGTTTAACCAGATCCGGATCACGGAAGGCTATAAGTAGCTTACAGCATTTATCACCCGGTTTAGACTCTATGAGATGCTAGTTATACTATTTAGTCTCTATAACGCGCCCACCACGTTCCAAAACTATATTAACTATGTTTTATATAACGCCCTTAACAACTACTACACTGCGTATCTTAATAATGTCCTTATCTTCTTAAAAACACGCGCCAAGTACATAAAATACGTAAATGAAATTATCCAGAGACTTGGTAATGCTGGACTCCAGATTAATATTAATAAGTCTAAGTTTTATACTACCAAAATAAAATACCTTAGCTTAATTATCTTAACTAACGGCATGACTATAGACCCTAAGAAGGTACAGGCCTTATAGGAATAAAAGAACCCAACATTAGTTAAGGAACTACAGTAATTTCTTAGCTTCGCGAACTTCTACCAACGATTTATTTAAGGCTATTCTAAGGTAGTTAAACCCATAACTAGGCTACTGAAAAAGAGTATTAGCTAGTTATAGGGCCCTAATTAAGCACAGGCATTCCAGACCCTAAAAACAGCGTTTACTAAAGCACTGGTCCTAGCGTATTACAACTACACGAAGAAGACTGTGGTAGAGACAGACGCCTTAAACTAGGCTTTAGGTGGAGTGCTCTATTAAGCTAATAAAAGTAACAAGCTTAAGCCAGTCGCATTCTTCTCTGCTAAGCACTCAGCCCTTAAATGCAACTATAAAATATACAATAAGGAGCTCCTGGCAATTGTTAAGGCACTAGAAGAATAGCGTCCCAAACTATAAGAAACTAAGCAGCTATTTAAAATTATTACGGACTATAAGAACCTCTAGACCTTTATAATAACAAAACAACTAAACTAGCGCTAAGTCCGCTAGACTAAGTTCCTTTCTTAATTTAACTTTATTATTACCTATAGGCCTAGCACTAAAGCCACAATCCTGGACGCTCTTAGCCGCCTCCCAGGCGTTGCACCTGCTAATACTAATAATAAACGTCTACAATACCGAGACCGCGTTATCTTACTACTAAAGAAAGTCAACCCTACTATCCTAGAAGAACTACTAAGCAAATCCTAAGACTAGAGCTTTAAAGACTTTATCGTAGTAATAGACCCGGAGCCTAAGAAAAAACCCCTTAAGGAGCTTATTAAGAATACCTATAAAGAAAACAAACTCGCTAGGAATATATTAGCTGCACTACACAAATAGGAAGACTATAAAGCACGCCGTTAACCTAAGCAGATTAGAAAGCTGCTCCGCTATAACAAATCCAAATGTTTAATTATTAACGGCCTAATCTACTATAGGAATTAAGTATTTGTCCCTAATTCATATAAACTCCAACTAGAAGTTGTATACCACACATATAGTTTAGGCCCTGCGGGTCACCTAGGCCGCGTTAAGACACTAGACCTCCTTAATTAAATATATTAGTGGCTAGGTATTTCACAGTTTACGGCTACCTTTATAAAAGACTACGCTCTCTACTTCCGTATAAAGACCCCACGCTTAGCACTGCCTGGTTTCCTAAAACCACTAGAACTACCAGTCCGCCTATAGACCAATATCTCTATTAACTACGTCGTCGACCTGCCTAAGTGCCTTTATAACGGCAAAACATATAAATATATCTTTGTCGTTATTAACCGCCTAACAAAGATAAGACACTTTATTCCTATCACTAGCCTAGATACTAAGGAGCTTGTTAAAGTATTTATCTACACTATCTATAAGTTACACGGCACTCTAAATACTATTATTTCTAATAGAGGCTCTTTATTCATTTCTAACTTCTAGCATCACCTAAATTAGCGCCTAAAGGTAACCCTAAGCCCCAGCTCTGTATGGCACCCTAAAACAGATAGTTAAACCGAGATTGTTAATGCAGCAATAAATAAGTACCTACGCGCCTTCGTGAGATTTACCTAAGATGACTGGGTAGATTGGCTCCCCCTTGCCAAATTTGCCATAAATAACCAGGTTAATAAGACCACGGGAATTTTACTATTTTTTGCCAACTATAGCTATAACCCACGTCTAGGCGTCAAACTAATAGGCCCCTAGCCATCAGCCCTGTTTATATATACAAAGAAGGAGTACCTATAAGCTAATACTATTACCAACTGCTTTAAGCGCATCTTAACCTAGCTTAAAGCCCTAGCTCATATCTCCTAGCGACGATATAAAGATAACGCTAATATAAAACGAGACGAAGGTATAATATTTAAAAAGAATAATATAGTTATAGTTAGCCTTAAAAACATAAAGACTAACCGGCCTAAGAGGAAGTAGGATAATAACTAGGACGGACCCTGGCCCATCCTAGCTGCCTATAGAGGAGCAGTTATAGTTAACCTCTCGGACTATATCCGTGTTAATAAGTCTTTCTATACTTTAAAAGTCCGCCTTTGGTTCCCTAAAGAGATCTCTAGTCAAGCACGCATTAACAAAGAGGAATATTGTAATATTACAGGCAGGATAGCCGAAAGGGATAACGACAGCAATATCATAGATAAGTAAGAATTTGAAAAGATCCTTAATGTATATAATAAACAAATAGACGAGTATAGCTTAATATACTATATTAAATGGAAATACCACAATGAGAAAACCTGGGAACCCAAGAAATCCCTAAAAGGGTGCAAGCGCGCACTACTAAGGTTCTATAAATAACACCCTAAGAAGCCAGGACTCCCAGACTAGGCACGAGATAAGGGAGAGCTACGCTAAGGCCGTGGCCAACTATAAAGGTAATTTGTGGTGGTTAAGATCTTATAGAACTTTAACCGCCGGTTAAAGTTATCTAATTGGTTGGTTTTTTGCCAAGAAGCGCCATGTGGTGGCGGTATGGAGTTCTGCTAATTTTATTTATTAAGCTAACCAATCAAGATTTTCTATGCCCGGCATGGAAAATCGCTATTGGCTCGGTTAAGGGCGGTAAGCAGAAGTAACATCTTTGCAGCAAAAATAGGTTACTTGTTCGGTTTAGGGACCAAACCTTCTAGGGAGGGGAGTACTGTCACGGCACAGTCCTAACGCGTACTATCTCGTACTGTTTCCTACTATTGGCTGGCCCACCACTAGCGCCTTAGCGGCTGCCCCTACTGTTTGTGTACAATACCCCCTTTTACCTCCTTCTCCTCTTTATACCACAATGTAGTTATTCAGCCTATTAGCATTATAGCACTGTGACATATGGGACCTTTAAGATTAGCTTCTTGCGCTTTGTGGAGAGAGCAAGGCCCGGCAGCTAAGCAAGGTTAATAAGGCTATTGCTTTTTTATATCCTTATTGTGGATGTGCAGAGCAGCTTAAAGCCCTTAGGTGGCTGCTATTTAAGAAAAAAGATATAATACTTATTATAAGAACCTCATTTGGCAAGAGTATAATAATGTAAGTAATGCCATGTCTTCTTTGGGCTTTAGTAGTGATTATTATCTTGCCACTTAATGCGATTGGTGTAGAGCAGAAGGCAAAGATTAAGGAGCTTCCTGGAATAAGGCCGGTTTATATATACGCTAAAACAATATCCGCACGTCTTTTACGGTAGTAATAAGCCCCTTTACCTTCTTCTTTTTTTCCTTCTTTTTTTTTTGCGCCTTGTTATTTCTTACGCCTCATCTTTTATTAACACCAAGCTGTAGTTACGCTAAAGAAAGGTTACTAAAGGACCATCGCTACTCCTGTAAATGCTCTAGAATAATTCTAACCTTCTCTTTCTTTAATATCTGCTTAGCGGATGCCCCAGTTAGTGTTTGGATAGGCGTCCGCTAGTTAACTAATGTTGTGTTTGTAGTAGGAATGGGCGATTTAATTATTAATATATTACCCATTTGGCGGCGCTTTCTGCTTAATATTATAGGGGCTGATGAGGTAGATATATTTATCGATTATAGAGCTGCTTCCGTGGATTAATTTAACGGTAGGAGTCCGTGCCACCTCGCGCACAGTGCCACCTCTCGCACACCCTTTTCCCATACAAAATCGTAAAATATCGCAAATTTTTAACCTTCATAAAATAGCAACCCCTTAGGCTATTATTATAAAATT
>Ga0307507_10001395_pt1 | contig 54219 bp, 16 predicted proteins | sample 7_EM_MG_FD_207223 | JGI IMG/M metagenome (GOLD analysis project Ga0307507, IMG submission 207223) | Populus trichocarpa ectomycorrhiza microbial communities from riparian zone in the Pacific Northwest, United States - 7_EM | ecosystem: Host-associated > Plants > Roots > Unclassified | place... | reverse complement strand
CATCTAGTCGCTTTAGGGCAAATCCTTAGCAGATTTAAGTGCTAGGTACTAGCAAAACCGCTAAGAACTAGCCCTAAAGTGACCTTATAGCCCTGCGCCTCCCAATTATACGGTTAAAATTAAAATACCCCCTCACGTGACTGCGATAGATAGAAGGCATTATTAATATAGCTTTAGAAGCTGCTTGGGCTGTTATATACACCAAAAGGTATAATAGTATATTTAAATTAGCCAAAGCATAATGTAAATGCGGTTTTCTATTTATTACCTTCCTATATTTAGAGGCGGTTAAAGGCGGCAATAATATTAAGCTTAGTATAGATTTTGGCTTAGCTAAGCCGTTTAAGGGTCTTATATATAAGTGGTATAGGGTATTAGTTCTTAATTATAATAGCGTTAAGTCCTCTATAGTTAATATAGAATTAGATACCTCCTCCTAGCTTTTTAGTAAGGAGGATAGGGGCGGCTGCTAGGGATATATTAGGATAAATAAATCCTTTATTAAGGTGCTTGTTAATATACTTTTTAATAACTAGAAGTTTGTCTTTTAATATTAAGTAGGGTCTCTTATAGGGCGGCGTTTTTCCTTATTTAATATTAATAGTATAATCGTTAGGTTAGTATGGGGGGAGTATATCTACACTCTTTTATAAACATACGTTAATAAAGTTATAGTATCTTTTAGGGAGGAGCTTATAGAGTTCCTTATTAGTAAGTTCTTTTTTAAGCTTTATAAACTTCTTAAAGTCTAAAGGTAAAAGTCTATAGAGTTCTATAGGGGTATTATTTTTTAGGAGGTTAACTATATCTATCCTATTACTATAGAGAATATAGTCCTAATCTTTATTAAGCTTATATAGTTATAATTAGAAGGCTATAGCAACGGTCTAGCCTTTTCTATATACTATAGAGTAGAAGGCTGTAGTGCTTATATAATAGCAGTTAGTTATAGGTAGGGTAATAAGGGGTTCCTTAAGTTAATATCCTAGGGAGTAGATAGAGGCGGCTAGGTTATACCCTAGATAAGTCTCTCTGCAGTATTTAGAGTTAAAGGTTACTTCTCTCTTTTGCCAATTAATGGCGGGGTTGTATTATTTAAGCTAGTTTATTCTAAGGATAATAGGGTAGTTAGCAAGTGGTATAATATAGGCCTAGAGCTCTTCCTAGTGTCCATTTATACTTAGGTAGAGTTATACTATATAGGTAATCTTTTATGCAGTATAACTACTATTAGCAAGTTATAGGACGTGGGCTTTAGTAAGGAGTAAGGTAGGTAGGTTATAAGTACGCATAAATTAGATATCTATAAATTTATTAGTAGCTCCGCAGTCAATTATAAAACGGGTTTTATATTATTTTTTAGTGGTAGTTCCCTCTATAGGTAAGACTATTTGCTTTTATCCTTCTATTTTTATTAAGCTATCTATTAAGCAAGCTAATATATAGATCCCTCTATTATTAGAGTATCCTAACCTATAACTTAGGGCTAAGACTTTGTATTTTCCACTTCCGCGTCCAATTTTACTACCATTACTATATCTTTATTTTATACGGTAGCGGCGCGTAGTAATATATTTAGTATCTAGGGCATAGGGTTAGGTATTTAACGGCGGCTGCTAAACCTAGCTATTAGGCAGTTTAGGCTATAGCTATAACAGCCTTCTTAATGGTATTTATAGCAACGCCTTAGCTTCTAGAGTAGCTTACGCTCTCTATCTAGTAGCTTCTTTAGGAAGGCTAGTATAGAGAGGTCAATATTAGAACCAGTAGTATTACTTAGGATAGTAGGTATTAGTAGTTTAGTAGGTCTAGATGGCTTCTATAGGGAGGTCTTTAGGTAGGGGTTTGTAGTAGTAATCTAGTTTAGCCGACGTTTAATCTTCTATAGGGCTGCTACCATATTATAAACGTTATTGTAGTTGTGGCTAGCAGCTGCGTAACTAAGGCGATAAGTAACTTTTTTAAGAAGATCTTCCTAGTTTTTAGTATTATCTTAGGTAAGGACTTTAGTATATTCTTAGAATTTAACATAGAACTTATTAAATAATTTAGTAGGACTCATCTTTAGGGCATATAGTTTAGCTTAACTAATAGCCACTAGGTTATAGTTATAGTATATTTAGTTAAGGTTATTAAGGACTTTCTAGTAGGACTACTACTTCTAGGGACTACTAGTCTCCTATTAGGTAAAAAGCCTATTAAATAAGATACCCTTTGTTTATCCAATAATATAGCCAATCTTAGTATCTTCTATAGGGAAAAAGTAGGCGCTCTAGGTTAGTTTTTTACAGATTTGCATCTTCTAGTGGCTATATTCCTTGCAGTCACCTTTAAAGATTAGGGGATTAGGGTAGCGTATATTAGACCCTATAGTGGCAGTTTAAGTTTAATTATTATAGCTTTTATTATTACTACTACTGTAGTAGGGGTTCCCGTTAGGTAAAGCTGCTTAACACTAACCCTTTGTTAAGCGTTAAGTAGGTAAGGTTACTAGGGGCATAGAGACTTAGGTGGCGTTATATATAGTAAAGGGGTGTCTAGTATTATTACAAATATACTTATTAAGCTAAGATTGTAAGTATTTAATTATACCCTCTCTTTTAGTAACCGTAGTAATAAGTATAATTTCAGCCTTCTTTAATTATTAGATGTCGCGTTTAGACGCACAGAGGTTATCTTTAATCTCTTAGCGTGTGTTATTAGTGAGCGCCTTATAAGCTTATAGGTCTTAGATAATATTATAATCTTAGGCAGCACGCATCTTAGCTTAAGTAAGCTTTAGGTAGTAGTTCTATAGAAGGCGGTAGTATTTGTTAGGTTCTTATACTACCATTTTTATAAATACCTTAGCGTCTCGTATCTTAATCTCAATAGGTAGTAGCCCTTCGGCTTATTTATCTGTGGTTATATAGTTAATAAAGGATAAGACATTGTTGATATCCCCTTTATAGTCGTGCTTCCCTTTAGGGGTTAAGGCTGGGGCTAATCAATCAAATCCTCCTAGGACTGATTGGTGTTGTGGTTTTAATATAGGTATTAGGTTATTCTTTAAGTTTAACATAGTAGCTAGTAAGGAATTTTGTCTTACTATTATTAATTCTTTAAATGTATAAAGTAAGGTAACTTATAGATACGCTACTTCTGGCAGCGCCTATAGTATTATAAAGACATAGAATTGGTTATAGGCTAAGCGTTAGTAAAAAAAAAAGGCGCAACGTAATGTTATAGAACGGGGGCAATAGCTATAGAGCGTATGTATTTAAGGAGTCTACAAGACGTTACGCGATTAATTGTAAGGGTCGAGGGCGTAAGGAGGTGATGTACCCGCGCGTAGCTGACGTAAGCTATACGCAAGGTGTATGCAAGAGCACGGGGCTCTCCTATAGAGGCCCCTGCGGTTGGGTTCCGTAACAATAAAGCTATATAAGGTAACCATTAATTAGGATAACCTTAAGCTTCTATTTACCGCCTCCCATTATAAGCAGAAGTATCTTATAACTTACTGCTTAAACTCTAAACTAAAATTTAAAAAATCTACCAGGATCCACTAGTCTAAAATTTCTACTAATATCTACCCTATACCTAAAAAGTCTACCCAATTCCACCTATTTAAGAATTCCACCAAATTTTACCTACCTAAGAATTCCACTAAATTCTATTAATATAAGATTTCCGCCGACGTCTATTAAGGACCTAAAAATTATACTAAACTATATAAACTAATTTTAACTACCCTACCGCCCTAAACTAAGTAAAAGCTTAAGCTTAATATATAAAAGTACTAGAAGAACTAGTATTCTACTATAAAAAGGATACTTAAAGAACCTAAACCTAAATCTAATACTAACTTTATATCTAATACTAAACCTAACACTAAACCTAAAACTATATAAGAAACTAAGGATAATCTAAGCCCGCTTAACATCTTAGATATCTATATAATTGGAGCTACCCTATTAGTATAACTTCCTAGGAAACCTAAATATACAATCCTTGCTGTTACAATGGCTAATATTAAAAAGGCCCTAGCATTAAAGAAGTATACTAACCCTGCTATAAAAGTACTAGTATACCACTATAAGCACCTAGAGGTATTCTTATAAAAGGAAGCTAATAAGTTAGCAGAGCACTAACTATATAACTATAAGATTATACTTAAAGAAGGAAAACAGCTAGGATTTAGACCCCTATATAGAATATCCTAAAATAAACTCCAAGTGCTATAGAAGTACCTGGACAAACACCTAAGTAAAGGATTTATTAGAGTAAGCTCTTTGCCTATAGCTATACCTATAATCTTTGTTAAGAAACCTAGCAGCGGTCTATGCTTCTATATGGACTACTAAGCTCTTAATGCTATTACCATTAAGAATTAGTACCTACTCCCGTTAATTTAAAAGACACTAAACCAATTAAGTAAGGCTTACTACTATATAAAACTTAACCTTATTTACGCATTTAATTTCCTCTATATTATAAGAAAAGATAAATAGCTTATTGCATTCCATACTAGGTACGGACTATTTAAATACTTAGTAATACCGTTCGGCCTTATAAATGCCCCAAGTTTGTTCTAATACTTTATAAATAATACCCTATAACTTTACCTAGATATTTTCTATACTGCTTATATTAATAACACCCTAGTATATAGTAATAACCTAGCTAAATATAAAAAACATATTAACCTTGTCCTAAAAGTCCTATATAAAGCTGGCCTATAATTAGATATAGATAAATACAAGTTCTATAAAATAGAAGTTCTATACTTTGGACTTATTATTTCTATAAATAGGATATAAATAGACCTCAAGAAGATTAAAGTAATTATAAACTAGTAAGAACCTAAGAATATTAAGGACGTAAAAGCCTTTATAGGATTTGCTAACTTTTACTAACGGTTTATTAATAACTTCTCTACCCTAGTTTTACTCCTTATAGCTCTAACCTAAAAGGATAAAGCCTTTATTTTTAACAAAGAATATAAGAAGGCCTGTGACGGCGCTGGGGCGCGTCACCTAGTCAGGGGTTCGCTTAGGGCTTGGCTTGTATATTTAGACGTGGCCTCACCACTTCTCTTGCTCCTCACCTTGATATCTTCGTAATACAGCATTCATTCGCTTCATCTTGGAAGCATTTGTTCAAGTCTTCGTTAAGACATTTGTTCAATGGTTCGAGCCGTCACAAGGCCTTTACCTACCTAAAAGTTATATTTACTACCGCACCTATACTCTAATACTTTAACCTAAACTAAAAGAGTATTATAGAGGCTGACTTATCTAACTACGTTGCTAAAGGTATTCTATCCTAGTATAATAAGGAAGGAATACTGCACCCTATAGCATACTTCTTAAAATAACTAAGTCTAGCTAAATATAACTATGAGATCTATAATAAGGTATTATTGGGTATTATTAGATATTTTAAATAATGGCGACTTAAACTAAAAGGCGCCGGATTTCTAATTAAGGTCCTTAGCAACTATAAGAATCTATAGTACTTTATAACCATAAAATAGTTAAGTTATTATTAGGCCCACTGGTTAGAATATCTATCTTATTTCCAATTCTTAATTATATACTGCCTAGGCGTTTAAGGTTAGAAACCTAATACCCTAACCTAATATTTATAAAATATACCAGCATAAAAAGAAGCGCGTGTTTACCGCAATTAACCCCTACTTTACCCTGAGCTATTTAACCCTCCCGTTAAAGATGTTATAATATATATCCTTAAAATAACTGATTAATTAATTAAGTAGATAATAGTTAACAAATACCTAAATAATAAGTTTATTTAAGAGACGCTTAAGCTAATCTAAGATGGCGTTAGACGCTCTAAAAGGATTTCTCTAAGTAAATACAAAGCCTGTGGAGACTATTTATACTATTAAAACCACTTAGTAGTACTTAACCATAATAAACTTGAGCTTAAGCTCCTCAAATATATATACGATCTACCAGTAGCTAGTTACCTAGGCTAAGAAAAAACCCTAGAACTGCTCTAATAAGAATACCATTAGCTAAATATGCATAATATGATATAAAGATACGTCTCTAGCTGCTATACCTGCTAATAAGCTAAGGCTTTATATAAGATATATAACGGCTTTTTAAAGCCACTGCCTGTTCTAGACCAAAGATAGAAAAATATCTTAATTAACTTTATTGTTAATCTCCCTATAAGCAAAGGCTGTATAAACATTATAGTAGTTATAAACCAACTATCTAAGATAAAATACTTAATTGCCTGCCCTAATATATTAACACCTACCATTGCCCAACTGTTCCTGGATTATATACAGAAACTCTATAGACTATAGACTTCCTAAAATGATTGTTTCTAATAGAGGCCGCTAGTTTATCTTAGCGTTCTGGAAAGAATTAACTACTTAACTCTATATTAAAGCACTATTATCTATAGCATATTACCTAGAAACGGATAGTTAAATAGAATATACAAATGCTATAATGGAACAGTATATTTAGATATATACGTTATATTTACAGGACAACTAAATAAACTAGCTTGCATTTACTAAGTTTACTGCAAATAGCTCTATCTTATAAACTATAAAGGTCTTTCCATTTCTAGCTAATTATAGCCAACACCCGCAAATAGGTTTTAAACCCTTTAGTAATATTCCTTACCTAGTTTATTAGGCCTTATAAGTTGCAGAAGTAAACAAATTTATAAAGAAGATAGAAGAACTATAAGAGTTCTTTACTAACAAAATAATATGGGCCTAGTCTATCTATAAAGCTGCAGTAAATAAGAACTAAACCCTAGCACCAGCTTACTAAATTAGTAACTTTATCTAGCTAGACATAAGAAATCTAAACACAAAACAACCTACTAAGAAACTTAATTAGAAAAACGCTAGCCCTTATAAGGTTAAAAAAGTTGTCTCTCCTTATACCTACCAACTAAAGCTCCCTAATACGGTTAAAATCTACCCTGTATTCTATACGTCAGTCCTTTACCCTACTGCCCCTACATTAGACGCCCTACCTAGGTAGATCTAAGACCCTCCCCTACTAGTTAAAGTGGATGGTAAGGATAAGTACCTTATTAAAAGAGTTAATAATATTAAGTACAATAAACGGAAATGCAAATATATATACCTTACAAAATGGAGAGGCTTTACTAAGCCCTTATGGGAACCTATTAACTCTATAGGACTTACATAAGCCGCAGAAGACTTTTATAAACTCCACCTAGAACTACTACAGCCCTATCTTATAAAATCTCAAGTTTAAAGGGAGGGTATTGTCACAGGACACCTCTGTGACACCTTATACACATCTACCTATTTCTACCTATTTCTATTAATATAGTAAGAAGAGACCAACCGCGAGATAACAATCTAATGGCAATCTGCTAGCAATTTATAGCAATCTAACGGAAATCTGCCGCATTCTGCCATATTCTGCCAAGTCTACTAAATCCTACTAAGTTCTGCTAGGACCGTTACTTAAATCCTATTCTGCTCTATGTATGTGTTAACTAAGCAACCAAACTAATAATATATACCCTTTCTTCCCGTTTCCTTACCTTCTCTCCTTACATAACGTCTTGACCTTATTACACAGTTTATGTATATAGCTTAATAATATCTACTTCGCTATATATTATTACCACTTATACTTACTCCATAACATTAAGTAAAAGCGGCTCTCTTAAATAAGCTTACTTTAGGTACTATTACTAGCTACCTAAAGGTTTATTAGTATTATATAATTAGTTTTTAATACTAGGGTTTAGGTTAAGTAAAGTCTAGCCTATAAGGGGGGATATTATTAGGGCCTTTCTAGGCTGTATATAGTATTTAGTGTCTAAGTATAACGCGTTAACGCATTATTGCAAATAAAGTTTCTTTCTATAGTGGGATATTATAGAGGCCTCCCCAGGCTATATAGGGAGAGCTTAGTATAATATAATAGGCTTATATAAATACTTCTAAACCAAAGCTTATAGATTGCTACTATATTAGAATACTAAGCCAAGAAGAAGTCTATTAGAGGCTAGTAAGATATAAAGTGGTTGCCAAGTCGCTAGTAGTAAGCGAGCTAATAGCGATTTTCTATCCCGGGGATGGAAAATCCTAATTAGTTGGCTCTATAAGTAGTGTTGGCAGAATATAGTAAAATTTAGCAGATTACCCAGAAAGTAGTAGGTAACGCGCTCTAGCACCATTACAATTATAGTAGAATTATTTGCAGTAGCTTAATTAATCTCTATAAGCTTCTACTTAACCTTATACACTATTAGGTTTTATTTAAAGAATCTCTTAGTCTAGTTATATTTAAAAGTAGGTGGGTTGGTGCTGTTAGGTATATAGAGCTTAAGGATACACTGCGCGCAATTATAGACTTGGTGGAATAACGCGCTAACTCTAAGGCGGTCTATTTAATTAATATAGGATAGGAGTATAGCCTCCTAGTGTTAATTAAACATCTTATCAGTTCTAGGCCTCTATATCTTACTTTTAATACCGTTAACGCAGTTATAGACATGTTTAAATGGCGCGTTATATAGGCGGGCTGCTAATTAAATATTGGGTGTTTTTATACGCAATAACTTACAAAGTGCATCCTGCACGTGTATTTTAATAATTTCGGATTCTGTAGGCATGGCTGTAGTAATTTAATTATATAAGGAAATAGGTAAGGCTTAATCTTAGGTACACGTTCCGTTAAGCTTAGTGTTCCGTTAAGCTGTGTAGGACTATAAGCGTAAGCGAATAGTCCGTAGGGCGGATAGCTGGTTTCCTTTTCTTATTTAACGATATATAGCAGATAGTTTATCCGCCCCGACGTCCTATATAGATTTAGCCGCAGCTGCATTCCTATTAAGCTCTTTAGCAATTCTCTTAACTCTACAACAGCCATATATAGCTATTAATTCTTTAAATCTAATACTTATTTATCTAGCGTTTATATATAATACTTCGTCATTATAATACTGGCCTGCTTTAGCTACTAAATAAAAATAGCTTTTCTCTTTGCCGCCTAGGCTATAAAGTAAACTAATATAATATAGGTTTAGGTGGGGTATCCTAAGGGATATTTCTTCCTTAGGATGGCCCTAAATTAGCTATAGTAAAAACTCTTATAGGGATCTCTAATAATTACTATAACTTAGCTAAGAGTTATATTATAATTAAAGTGTCTGTAATGGGACTAACCTAGTTATAGTAGAAATGTCTTAGTAAAATACTTAACTAATAAATTCCAACGCTTTAATTAAATTCTACCAAATTTTACTAGCTTAATTAACTTCTGTTAAGTTCTGCTAGATTAATTAAATTCTACTAAAGTCCGTTAAAGACCACGTGCATATATATATATATATATATATGTATTAACTACCAAGACCCCTAACTATTTAATTATATAATTCTCTCGTTATTCCTTTCTCTTCTTTATATAACGTCTTATACTTTGCAAGAGCTATATACCCTTAAATTTAGATAGAATTTATATTATTCCTTTAAATCTTCCCTAAAGCCTCTTCGTGCCCTTATACTACGTTATATTAAAATAGCTATTATTAAAATAGCAAATAAACCTAAATCCCCTTTAATAACTATAAGTATTATATCCTTAGTTAGGGAATAGTTAACTATAATATAATAGTCTTTTATAGATGCCTTAGCTTAGCAGCAGGCTATACTAGAAACCTAGTATTAGCAATTGTCTAATCAAGGTTACGTCTTTGCAGTTATATAACCGCAAATTACCATCACGTGACGGCAATCTAGGGCAATTTGCGGCAACTTACCTGCGAACGCAAGTTAAAAGGGGTTGGTTACGTAAGCTAAGCGAGCTTAGGAAATCCACTAAATTCCACCTATAGAATAGGAGAATGGATAAGCATCAATCAAAATCAGTTACCACCCTATACTATTACAATAGCAATACGTATCACCGGAAGTAATATGAACACTAATTAGTAATTACAGATTAGGAGACGTATTATCTATAAAGAGAGGCGAACTCAAACAGTCCCTTTTTAACTAGAGGCAATTTATTAAGAACGTTTACTAAGGAGTATTAGTTGACGTATATCTAAAGAACCAACCCCATCTCGCAAGAGAGGCCCTTAATTCTTTATACACAGTCCTTAGGTATTTAAAGAGTCAACCCCTATCTAGTATAGGCCCTTAATTCGCGTCTATTACGCACACTTACTACTAGATCACTTGCTAAGGAGTATCAGTTAACGTGTACCTAAAGAACCAACCCCATCTCGCAAGAGAGGCCCTTAATTCTTTATATATAGTCCCTAGGTATTTAAAGAACCGACCCCTATCTAGTATAGGCCCTTAGTTCGCGTCTATTACGCATTTTAGTTAGTTTATGTCTACTACGCGTTTAGAACTTAACATGACAAGAAACCCTTAGTTCATATCCATTACGCGTTTTTTTTTATACCTAGAACCTTAATAAGAGTTATAAGAATTAACATGTTAGATATTAGGGTATAAGTTAACAAAGGACAAGATAGATAGAATAAGGGAATTAATGCATAATCTAATAACGTTAACAAGGAAGAGATTAAAGGATTTATAGAGTTTAAGCTCCTTAAGTATAAATCATATTAGCTTAAGAACGATAACCTATAGGAAACCTACCGCGAAGACTTCAGTACCTTTACAGTATAAACCTTCAGAGACTGTAACCAGATTACTATTTATAACCTTTAACAATTCCTCTAAGTTCACGGTATATAGGTTAAGAAGTATAGAAATACTATAATACTAGAAGCCCTCCTTAACACCTTATAAGAAGAAGATCCTATAAAATGGACTAAGCTTAAGATTAGGGAGCACATGGCAACTAAAGGGAAGTTTAATTTAGGACGAATTAACTACCTTCTTAAGAATAACTTTACTGGTACTAGTACCACCACCACCAAAACCCTAATCTTAATCTTACCAACTATAAACCTTACCCTACTTACGATACCTATAAACCCTGTCCTACCTATAACACTACCTATATAACCTATCTTATTAGCACAACAAAACTAACCTTATACTAATCTGCTAATAATAATAGGACTATCCAAATAGAACTAAAACTAGGGTTTTGGCAAGGAGCTAACAAACCTTATAAAGATATATATGGAAGATAACAAGTACAGCGGAGAAGATAACAACTTTAACTATAAACTTACCATCTTTTATAACCTTTACAGCAGAGCTGATATACCCTAAAAAGCTAAGGTTAAAGCCTACCCTACAATATTACGCGGCTTAGCACTTAACCACTATTACACTAACCTTAAGAACATCACCCTAACCCTTTTATTTAACCAAATCTGCAACGCCACGCGTAATTACTTTAAGGGACCTAAGTACAGGCATGGTATACTAGGGCAATAGAACTTAATAACCCCAAGGTCTATAATAAGCAAAGGTAAGAATACTGGAAAATTAACCCTAGACTGCCTATAGTTGCTTATTAAAGAACTAAGATACCTCCAGTATAGTCTTAACCCAGATTTATATATAAATAAGTTTCTTTATAATAAGCTTATTAACGCCTACCAGGAGTTACTAGTGTGTTAATATACCTGCTTTAAACCTTCTAATAGCTTAACTAGCCTAATTAATAACTTACAATTCTCTATTATAACATTTAAAAAGTTAAACAGTAAGAACTTCTAAGCCTTCTTTACTGACCGCAGCTACTATAGATAATACCCCTACTCACCTTATAGAACACAACCATCTTTATCTAGCCGATATGTATTATTAAAGAAGCGCTGCTTTATCTGCCACAAGGAAGGCTGCTAGTTATCTAAACATTTAAGAGAAGAACGTAATAAATTAAGGAAGAAGTTTAAAGACAGATTTAACCGCCGCTTTAATAGACACGCTAAGTAATATATTACTAAGTATAAGGGAATAGATTATAATAATAAACTTAACTTAGAATCTACCAATGATGTAATAGAAGCCCTTATAATTAATATTAAGTTACTACTACTATCTCCAACTCAGGAACAGACTAAATTATTTCTTACCTCTTTTGGAATAATATAGCACAAAGAAGCCATTAATACTATAACCGACTTAGCGGACCAATCCTTTACCTATATAATTACTGGCACTAACCTAACTGCTTACTATAACGACTTAGACCTATTTGCCTATATTGCTACTAGCTAATATACCTCTAATAAGTTCTATAGAGTAATAATTAACATAGGAGCCTTAAAGAAATTAATAGTAGGTTATAGACAATACCTCGTATAGAGGAAGACCTATAACACCATTATTAATACCTTAAAGGCTAGCGCTATTAACGTCCAGTTTGGTATTGGCTTTACCTCTTCCATTAGCTCCGTTATAGTTAATACACTAGTTGGCAATGTTAAGTTTCATATTATAAAGGCTAACACACCCTTTTTACTATGTCTCGCAGATATGGATATACTAAAGGTCTATTATAATAACCTTAAGAACGTCCTAGTTACCCTAATAAAATTAGTGCCAGTAGTTTACTAATTTGGTTACCCCTTCCTATTATAGGAAGAGTCACTATAGTTATTTATAACCTACTTATTTAATTAAAACCCTTGCTACCTAACCACTACTAAACTCCGCTAACTCTACCATTGCTTTAGACACCTATTGGTAGATAAACTATATAAGGTACTAGAACGCTCTGGCCACAATAATATTAATAAGTAGGTCATTAACTACCTTACTAAGTACTATTCCCACTGCTAGAAATACGGTAAATCTCCTAAATGGTTTAAGTTTACACTATAAAAAAACTAAGATTCCAATTTTAACCATTCCATTTTTATTAATATTATGTATATTAATAGGAGTCCTATTCTCTATATAATTAATAAAGCTACCAGATTTCAAGCCGTAAGATAGCTACGCAACATCTCCGTAAAATATATATAGGATATCCTATAACTATACTAGATTAACACCTATATTGGACTACCTAACTATATTACCTACAACGCTAGAAAGAACTTTACAAGCAAGGAGTTTTAATAGCACGCTATAGCAATGGCTATATTAACCAAGAGCATCCCAGTGGAAGCTTACTGGTCTATTAGAATGGTAGAAAGAGCTTACCTAATACTATGCTAAGCATACTAGATAATTATAAAGGAGCTATAGGACTTAGGAATAACTAAAGAATTGGCTCTATAAATAGCAGTAAAAGCTGCCAATAATATAGCTGGCCTAGATGGCCTAGTCCCAACACTTTTTATCTTTAGTGCCTACCCTTAAATAAGCGAACTTAACCTACTAGCACCCTCTATTATATAGCGAGCGGCAGCCATAAAGAAGGCAATAGAGGAGATTATAAGGATTAGGGTAAAGAAGCAAGTTAACGATACACTAAACCAATAAAACGGCCTATCTATCACTACAATCTACAACCTCCCCCTTAACTTAGAAGTACTTATATAGCGCAAAGGTAATACTAGATAGAGCGGTAAATAGACTAGCCTATTTAAGTTGCTTGGAATTAACGGAGAGATATATAAGGTATAGCTCCCTAGTAGACCTACCGATTTTAGGACTATAGTAGTAAAGCCATACCTATAACCTAAACTAGAAGAACCTAATAAGGAACTAGAGGAAGAACTAATTAAGGAACTAACTAAGGAACTAACTAAGGAACTAACCAAGGAACTAGCAGCTAGTATACCCCCCTAAAGATTAAAATGGACATAATAATTACCAATAAAGTCCTAGCAAAACATTGTAAATGTATTAATATTTATTAACAACAGCCTGATAAAACCTAATACTATAGCCTTTAAGTATACCTTACCGTTATTTACAGAGTTATAACGCAAGGAGATAAACGGTTTACTTAAGAAAGGTGTTTTTAAATTTATTAATACAGCAGACGTCCTAAAAGGAGTTAGAATCTTTAACTCCCGGTTTATTAATAAGATTAAGAACGCCAGAACAAATAAGGCCTTTAAGAAGTCTAGACTGGTTATATAAGCCTATAACAACCACAGTAAAGATCTAGTTCTAATATAATTACTAACTATTTAATATGTTAGCCAGAGAATTATCTTAGCATTTATGGCAACCCTATAAGGAAATAAAAGAAGACTAACCTCTTTATACCTACGTGATATCTTACAAGCTTATATATAGTCCAGTACCTACCTAAATAGAGACTTCTTTATACGCCTGCTACTAGAACTTAAACTAAAGAACGGATTAATTCTAAGAGTTATTAAACCGCTATATAGTGTCCCGGAAGCTGGTAACTACTAGTTTAATATATACCACCGTTACTACCTTAATAAGCTATGGATAAACCAGTTAATATATAACCCCTGCTTATTATACATAAACAGTAACGGCTTTGGAATTATAGGATTGTAGACTAATAATATACTATTCCTTACTAATAAAACCTTTACAGAGGCTAAAGAAGCTAGACTTTAGGAGGCAAAGTTCCTAGTAAAAGAGAAAGAGAAGCTTATACTAAATACCCTAATCAAGTTTAATAGAGGCTATATTAAGTAAGAAAGAGATTTAATAGCCCTTACCTAGGAACGTCAATGCTAGAACCTAAAGCTGGTTACTATAAAGGCTATAGACCTAACTAGCTCTAAAGGGGAAGTCCGCAAGGCAGTTATACTAAAGGACTAGTATGTTGCTTAGAGAGTAAGAGGAGCCTATATCGCTATAGTTTGTTAACTAGAAGCTACCTTTAACCTCTCCTTTGCAGCACAAGCCGTTAACCTAAAGGAAGAATATGCGAAGCAGCTTAATAAGCGGCTGTAATAGTAAATTGATAATCCCTCCCAAGGACTTTGCTTTGTATAACTTGATATAAGCACTCTTAAACTAATAATATTTACGGACTTATTATTTGCCAATAACTATAACCTCTCTTCTTAGATCAGCTTTGTTATTATACTTATAGATAAGGACAACAGGGCCAATATCCTCCATTAGTTATCTATTAAATGCAAGCAAGTTCCACAAAGTGTCTTAGTATCTAAATTATATAGAATGGCCTACGGATTTGACACCGGAGCTACAATTAAAGCAACTATTAAGAAGATCCTATAACTTAAATGACTACCACTTATCCTTTATACTGATTTAAAATCTCTATATAACTGTTTAGTTAAGCTCGGGACAATATAAGAGAAACGGCTTATAGTTGACCTAATGTGTCTATAACAATTATATAAAAGAAGAGAGATAGTAGAGATTAAATGGATTAATAGAGGCAGTAACCCTATAGATGCTATAATAAAATTAAAGCCTTGCCAGGTATTAAAAGACCTAATTAATATAAATATAATTAAGTTATAGGTTACTAAGTGGGTAGAGATAGGAATAAAGAGTATAAAAATATTAAGCCAGTAGCTAAGGCGCTAGTGGCAAGTAAGCCAATAGCGATTTTCCATGCCGGGCATAGAAAATTGTAATTAGTTACTTTAGTCATTTGGCAGAATTTGGTGGAATTTAATAGGTAGAAAGTAGCGGAATTTAATAGGTGGAAAGTAGTGCAATTTAATAGGTAGAAAGTAGTGGAATTTAGCAGGTGGCGTGCTTAAGCACTGTTAAAAACTAAATACTCCCAGTGTCTAATTAAGGTTGCGTCTTTGCAGTTATATGACCGTAAATTGCCATCATGTAACGGCAATCTAGGGCAATTTGCGGCAACTTGCCTACGAACGCGAGTTAAAACGGGTTGGTTACGTAAGCTAAGCGAGCTTAAGAAATCCACTAAATTCCACCTATAGAATAGGAGAATGGATAAGCATCAATCAAAATTAGTTACCACCCTATACTATTGCAATAGCGATACCTATTACCGGAAGTGATACGAACAGCAATTAATGGAAGTACTCGCGAAGAACTCTGTAATGTTAAGGCACCTATATTAGAGACCCTAATAGTAAAACCTATAAACAAGATTAAAATAACTGTATCTAAACCTAGCCCGTTAAATGCAAATATTAAACTAGTAATAGTAGCTTAACCTATATATATAATGAACTTAGTACCTATTATAAAATCTAAAAAGCTTTCTAACCCTCTAATATTTAATAGAAATTAAAATAACCTATATCTCTTTATAACTAAGCTCTGTCTTAAACTTTTAATAAACTATAATTAATACTCCACTAAGGCTAGTAAGGTTAGCTATAGAATATCTTATTTAAGTAATAACGTTATATAAACTATAAATCTATTCTTCTGTAATAGCACCTTTATTAATTTTAAAATCTTTATCTCCCTATTAGAATAAATATATAATAACGCTAGCCGTAAATATATAGCTATTACTAAACTTAAAATTTTATAATAATGGAACCGAGACTTTACTAGCTTCTTTTAGAATTTTTAGGCCTTATTAGTAAGCTAAATTAAAATAAAGCTGCTAAAATTACTGCTCTTTAATAAGCTATTTTAGATAAGATTAAAGCCTAGTTAGTAGGTAAGGAACTGCTAAAAACCCTATCCAAATTTACCATAATATATTAATAAATTAATAAGGACTTTTAATATAATAAATAGACTTATTCTTTAAAGCTAACTATACCTTACGTTTAAAACTTTATAAAACTGGTATATACAGTAGTCGGTAACCAAAGTTTTTGCACCTTCCTAATTAGGTATTTATATTACTATCCACCAGAAAACTTCCCACAGAGCCTTAAAAATACTATAATATTCTATAAAATCTATCTAACTGTTATTTAGGTATAAAAAATAAGCAAATTAAGGTCTAGAAGCTACTGCTTTAGAAGTTAACAGGGTTTCTTTACTGGCGGACGGTCAGGCGGCCGAGGCGCCCAAAAACTATGTGACCGTAAGGTACGTTCCTTTATACTTCAGCAGAAGCTTCTATAACCTTAATTTCTAATATTTTTAGTACAACATCGCCCAAAAGTTAAAAGTCACAAACACGCTCAGAATACGTCATTTTTACGCGTCTACACGTCCGAATACACCTTCGAAGCTGCGTACTACCCACAATGAGCCCGTAGGGGTCTGCTGCGAGGTCGCAGGCATCGCAGGGTGCAGCAGCACGCGAGGTACTAGCACCGCAGCCCATACCCACAGAGCCACCGTAACAAAAGGTGGCGAAGCTGATTTAAAAACTAAATAACCTACTCCTTCTAAATGGCAAAGAACTCGAGCTTTGGGAGGAGCTTAAGGCAGAGGCCGGTAAGCTCTGCTTGCCTCTACGAGTTATGGCCGATAATAATTACATTTAAAAGCTTACGGAAGCCGTTACGGACTTAATTAAAAAATAAAACCAGCTAGTAAAGCCTCTAGCGCCAACAACCTATGCCGTAGCTTTACAGGCAGGCCTCCCTCCCTAAACAGGCCTATAGCCAGTCTATAAAGTCCCTATATATCTAACCCGCGAACTTATTATACGAAACCTAGGCGCGTCCCTATAGGACCGCGACCGCCTAATTAGCTAGATTATAGAAGAGATTAATAAGAGTAGGAGCCTAGAGATTATAGGTAAGGTATTAGTAGGGAGGAAGCTGCTAAGTAGAGACATTATAATAATAGCAGATACTGCCTAGATAAAGGAACAACTAGAGTAGAATAATAGATGGCTCTCCACTATTAGTCTAATAGCAGAAGTAAACCATAGGAAGTTCCCTGTTATGGTCTATAGAATAAAAATTATATTAGAATAGATATCTTAGCAACAAAATTAAAATCCTCTATATACAGTGGCCAAAGAAGCCCTTATGGCTAGGGAAAATAACTACATACCTTATTATTAACGTAGCGACCCCTAAATAAGCGAACACGCTTATAGACAAAGGGCTGCTTTTTTAGAGTAAGCTAAAGGATTATAAACTTTATTATGGGGACTGCTAGGTTACTCAGTGCTATAACTATTAAAAGTATGGCTATATAGCCCAATTCTGTAGCAGCTAAAAGAAATGCGGACTTTATGCGGTACTAGGATATGATAATAAATCCTATAGCTTCCGTAACAACCCTATAAAATACTAATATGTAAACTGTAACCTAAGCCACCCAGCTTAGTTGAGTAGATGTAAAGTATGGAGCAAGTAGGCAGATAGGGCCCGCCTAGCGTATATAATAAGACCAAAACGGTATGTAAGCTCTGTGAGCAGTATATCCTCCTACCCATCACTTAACCGCGCTGGTGGTACCCCTAGTAGTATACTTAGCAGCACCACACAGAGTAGCGCCCTAATAAGCTCCTATGGGTCGGTTTTAATCCCAAGCATATAGGGACCAGAGGAGTAGTTACGCATAAAAGGAATCTAGGTAGGGTAGGTTAGGCCTACTAGTGTAGTTACTAGAAAGCGCGGCCGTAGCGTCTCTATAAGGGGTTTAAGAAATTTAATAGGCAGACCGCTAAATAGGCCGCGGGCCGCCCAGAATAATTAGGACATTATAATATACCTTATACAGAATAACAAAGAACTATAAATACACTCTAAGTTGTATAGTATAACGTGCAGAAAAGCAAAGATAAGGTAATAATGCCGTTTATTATAGAAGTAACGTAGTAGGGGTACGAAATTCTAGTAATATAAGAACTGTGGTAGAACTAATAAGTAAATGTAATATACTGCCTAAGTAGCTGTGGTTACTGGCCAGCCTACCTAAGGTGCTTTAAAAGCCGCGCGTGCTTTTTAGTAAGTAGGCGAATCCTAATATTAAAGTGGTCAGTCTAGTACCCTTGCCCAGATATAGCCTCCCTTACACTATAAACCGGAAACTATATAGTGCATATCTATAACGTCTACTTGGCTAGCCTGGGAGGACTTAGAATAGTAAATTAGGAGTTGCCTATCTACTACCTTCTATAGCTACTTAACAAGCCAGGAGAGTATATAGTCGTAGGAGACTTTAACCTATACTACCCTATCTAGGGTAGACCGCAGTGCTTTAAGTAATATAATATGGCGGATAACCTTATCTACGTTACCTATAAAGCATACCTATAGCTTCTTACCCTACTAGGGGTAGAAATATGGGAGGCTAGAGGGGCCGTAAGTACAATTAACCTAGCATTTAGATTAGTAAATATGGCACAGCACCTTATAAGCTGTAAAAAAGACAACTGGCTTAAAAGCGGCTTAGACCACTATCTAATTACAACACTTCTTGCCCTAGAGTTGCCTCCGTAAAGCTAGTAGCAACGGCAGCAGCGCCGTAACTAGAAAAAGATAGATTGAGATAGGGTTGCAGCAGGCGCAGAGCACCTCCCGTAACTAGGCGCCTTTGCTATAGCCAAGGAAATTGAAGACTATATAACTAACCTTTTAGAGTTCCTAGAGGGCCTAGTTAAGAGAACAGTACTGGCAGCTAAGGATATAGTAGGCTACTCCTGCCCCTGGTGGACGCAGGACGTAGAGGAGGAGGTATAGGTAGCTAGGGTAGCAAGGCGGTAGGGGGTCTTAACAAAAGAGCTATGGATAATTAACCTATGCAAGAAGAATATAATCCAGAGAGCGAAAATAGCGCAGTTTTAACAAAGCGTCTATAAGGCCGTAACTAAGCCGAATGGCATCTGGAAGCTAGTCTATTGGGTAAGAAAGCGCAGCTACCTACTACCTAAACCGCCCGTAATCCTATTGCTACGGAAAGTAAGAAATAAAGAAACAATTTAGGTAGCAAATATAATGTAAGGGAAGGCTGACTTACTCTAGGAAAGGTTTTTCCCCTAAGAACCTAAAGCCGATATAAGCGACATAGAGGGGTACCAGTACCCCCTACTCACAGAACAGCTCCCGTATATTAATAAGGATGATATATAGAGGGTAATAAGAGACCGCCTCCCGTATAGCGCCCCTAGGGCCGATGGTATCCCAAACGCCTTCCTTAAGGCGTTAGGACAGCCGTTTACTGAAGTAATAGCGGCCCTAATAAAGGCCTATTAGGAGAAGGTATACTAGCAAAAAAAATTCCGCCAAGCCCGTACGGTCGCTATTAGGAAGTAAGGAAAAGATAACTACTTGCTATTAAACGCCTAAAGACCTATAGCCCTACTAAATACAGTAGGTAAAGTTATAGAAGTAGTTATGGTAGAATAGATATATCGCATAGTGGAAGAGTATAATATGCTACTAGCCTACCAGATAGGAGCCTGGGAGAAGCAATTAATAGAGACAGCCCTAGACCTCTTAGTTAACTAAGTATAGACAGTTTGGCAGATAAAAGGCAATATAGCGTCACTACTCTCCCTTAATATTACTGGAGCCTTTAATAAGGTAGTATAAAAGCGCCTATAGCACGTACTATGGGTAAAGGGGATCCCAGAGGAGCTAGCTGCCTAGGTAGAAACCTTTATAATGGACAGATCTACAACGCTAGTACTTTTAGATTGGGAAATGGAGGAGTTCCTAATATCCGCAGGCATCCCGTAGGGGTCTCCCCTCTTACCTATCCTGTTCCTCTTCTATATAGCAGAGCTACTAGACCTCTATAATAACCCGTAGAAGAGACTAAGCGCTAGTGCATTTATAGATGATACTAACTTACTTGCGTACGGTCCGTCTATGGGGGAAAACTGCTAGATCCTAATGCGTGGCCACAACCGCTGCCTTAACTGGGCGCGCTGCTATGGCGCTAGCTTTGCCCTAGAGAAGTATAAGCTTATACATCTATCCTAGAACCCAAAGCAGTTTAATATATAGGCCCCTCTCCCCCTATTGGGGGTAGAGACTAAGCCTAAGGCCTTAATGCGCATTTTAGGTGTCTGGCTTAACCTACGGCTAAACTGGAGGGCATATGTAAAGGAGATACAAAAGAAGATGAAAACGCATATAAACGCCCTACTGCGGACAATAGCCTTAACATAGGGAGCTACCTTTGTACGGGCAAGGTAGATCTATAACGCCGTAATCTAGCCTGCTATTGCCTACGGAGCAGTAATCTGGCACACGCCTACCCTAATTAAAGGTCCTAAAAGCACTAAACCTATAGGCCCAGCTGTAAAGCTAGCTAAAATTCAAAATAAGTGCCTAAGAGCAATAGCAGGGGCATATAAGGCAACTCCCACCTTAGTTCTCGAAACTGAAACCTTTATACCCCCGCTAGATCTCTACCTAAATAAAAGACTCGCAAACTTTAGGTTTAGGCATAAAGAAAAGTTAGTTACGGAGGCTTATGTATAGATACGGGGGAAACTAGCCTAAAGATAAAGATAAAGACGGGGTTAAAACCAAAACGGAAATATATATATAGAGGGAGAGAAACGGACCTAGTGGGTAGAGGAGTGGAGGCAGTAAAAACAAAGGATAGAGATGCCGCTTCTAATAAGCTGGAAGAGAAGATGGGGAGCTAATTGGCCGAAATGGGGACTTATAGGGGTAGGGCCACCGTTAGAAGAACCGCTAAAGATATATAAGGAGCTTAAGAAAGCAGAAAGCTCAGTTTTAACGTAGATATGGATGGGATGGATAGGGCTAGTGGCCTTCCTAAATAAGGCTAGGGTACCAGACTTTCCCTCCCCTATATACTAGTGCGGCCAAGCCGAAGAGACGGCGTTATATATTATAGCCTACTGCCCCCAGTTCGCAGAGCAGAGGTAAGGGCTAGCGGTAGGCCGCCTGGAGGTTAAAAAACTAGCTAATACGGCTAAGGGAGCGAAACGGCTCGCAAGATGGTTCCTATAACTACGGGTCCTACCGCAGTTCCACTATGCGGAGGAGCTCCTGCGAGAGGAGGAAGAGAAAGAAAGGGGAGTAAGTAGGCTAGCTAGGTGAGAGGCTTGCTAAATAGAAGGATTAGGCGTCTGTAGACGCCTTTTCGATACTTATAGGCTGCGAAGTAGACGGCAGAGAGTGTATAATAGGCCGAGGAGGGGGTTTTTTGTCCCGTATCGGGTTTTCCCATTATATAAAATAGGAGTACCGCATGGCCATAGAGCTAAATCGGTGTAAGATTAATAAATAAATATTTTTAGTATCTACTTAATACCTAGATAGGTTTTATAAAATATTCTAGTATTTTTAAGGCTCTATGGAGGGTTTTCTGTTGGATAGTAATATAACTGCCTAATTAGGAAGGTGCAAAAACTTTGGTTACCGACTACTGTACCCTAAAGCGCGATCTGTCTCTAAAACCTTAAAGTTTTATATATAACTATATAGACCTTAATGCCACTTAATTCTATATACCTTTAGGAACTAATAAATAAAGAACTTAAGCCGCAAATAGAGAATGCTTTAGATGCGGTAAAAAGAGATATATTTAAAGAAATTACCAAACTTACCCCTTTAAAAAGGTTCGCTATAGTTCCTTCCAGTCTTTAAATTATACATATTCTATAAATTATACTTAGTTACTATAAAGCATCTTATCCTTAATTAACTTAAAAAATAAATCATCCTAAGGCTAAGTCGCGCCTTAGGATAAAAGGTGGAAGAGTATAAGTATTTAAGCTCTTTTAGCGCTAATATATAATATAACTCCCTTAATATACTTAGTAAAATTTAAATACTTAGAAAATAAAGGGAGGTATAAATCCTAATAAATAGCGGTGCTATTAGTATAGGCTTTATTAATACAAACTATATAAAAACCTAATACTTAAATTTAAAGAAACTTAATAAGCCCTAAGGCCTATAAGTCTTTAATAGCAACCCTTAATATATAGTAAACTAATAGTAGTAACTCTTTGATTAATGTCTAATACGGATCCTACTGGCCCACGCAGACTACTCCGCACAGGGGGGAAAACTTATGTATTTACAGGAAGAAAACCCCTGTAGTTAAGGGAGGAAAAACCCTATGAGCAGCCTTAGTAGGATGAAAAACCCTGATTTGCTATATTTGCACGTAGCTGCGGCCCTGCGGGCCTACAGCATGTCCTCCTTCTTAGATGTTTTGAACTTCTTGGGAACCACTGCTTCCTTCTCTAGCTTATTTAAAGCTAGGGTTCACTACGTCCTAGCTAGGTGTAAGGGGACTTTGTAGATAGGGGGCTATAAGGACACAATTATAGAACAGGATAGATTGGTGAGAGAGATAAATTCTTGAGGAGGTAAGGCCTCTGGGATTGTGGAGACTATATACTACGGGCACGTGCCTCCGGCACGTAACCGGCGACTATCTGAGGGGCGTCCGGAGGTTGTCCTAAAGGCAACCCGAGGTGTCCGCAATAATATCCCTTACATTGCCTTCCCCCTTCTTGCGGTTGGCCCCCGATTGCCATTACCTTGCAGTAGGGAGATTATGAGGGCTTGTCCCAGAAGGGGTTCGGAGAGATATTAGTAAGCCGCTGTATATTATCTATCTATCTAACCCCTGCTTTGAACTCCTGAAAACCTTAATAAGGAAAAAATATAACTGGAGAAAAGACGCGAGGATTGCTAGGAGACCCCTTAAAAGCCTACTGGAAATGTACTGGTAACTACCTAGGCTAACCTAAGGATTTTTATATAACTCTACTTTTAAGCCTTTATGCCGGTCTGCAATTAATCGCGAGTGTTATAGGCAATTTGGTGTTCCTAATATGGTTCCATAGGACCTTTTAGTATAGGATTTAATGTATAGAGCCTTGGCTTGCCGTTGTCTTTAACCTTTAAGATATTGATCTATAATCCTTTCTCATTGGTTCTGTGCTATATATTTAATGTAGCTCTACTGCCTAGCAAATAGAAGGGATACTTCGCAATAGCGCCTCTAGCTATTATATGATTTGTTAAGAACGTCTATAACGTTATTCTTTAATACCATAGTATTGTTTAGGTATAATTTTACCTATATATGTCTGTAATTAACGTCTTAATTGCCTTCCCCGGCCGCGTAATTAGTTTTTGTAAGGAAGTAATAACTAAATGGCTTATACGCGTGTTTCCTTCCTTCTGAATTGCGCTATTGTAATAGAGTTATATCGGCAAGGTTGTGGCTATTTACCAGAAGGGTATTGGGAGGTGAAGTATAGAGACACCTTACTTATTAAGCTGCTTCTTTTCTTTAACACCTTACTTCCCATTATCGCCCTTCGTCCAAATTTGGACGTATCTTCGATATATTATTAAGATTTTTCTTTTTTTCTATTATTAATTTAATATGCCTCTTCGTTCTCCTGCTAACTGCTCTTCTAATCTGATTCTATAGCGTATTCTAGCCCTACCGCTGCATATAGAACCCTAACCTCCGCTAACCTGTAACTGGTGCTGGTCCTACCTGAATAACTTTATATGCACGTCCTCGAAAGACTAGAAGTCTAATAAAAAGATTCTAGATGCTTGCAATAAGACCTACTGTATAAGGTCCAACACCTTTAGTCCTTGTAATCAATGCATGCGTACTAAGAGCGGCAGTTATATTAAGGTGAGCTTTCCTATCCTTAATAGGTTTCCATTGCTAACTTTAGGCTTTAATATAGCCTAGGTCTGAATGGCGATAATTCTTTAATATCCTTGACTACTATATCGCCCGGGCTCTCTCTTATTCTAGTATTAACGCTAAATATCTGGGTTGAATTTGAGACTATACTATAGCCATCTATACCGCCTATAATTCCTAGTAAGCTAGCCAGCAACGCCTAATAAGGGAGCAAGGTTGGTATACTGAGGATAGGGTAAGGGATGGGGGTGATAAGAAGAAGGTTGCTGTTTACTATAAGAAGGAGTTCGCGTATATATGTCAAGTTTTGAAAGAGTACAATATAATGCGGTATTAGGTAGGTTACCCTTTGGGTACCTAGCGGATAGGTAACTAATAATTGCCATAGTAAGGTCTTGGTGGTTTTGGTCTTTACTAGCCAGCCAATATCTCTGTTTATTCTGGGCTTGAGCGTGTCTTTATTGACTATAAGCTTACGCCTTAAGAACTTTATTGGTACTAGTTTAGGCCTAATATTGGTGTTAAGCGTTTAAGGATCTCTGCTCTATCTACACCTTATTAGCTTGCCCCCGTTTTTATGCCTGTCTATACTCCTACTAAGGGATCTGGATCTGGATCTTATTTCTATTAGCCATTACTTAGTGGGCTAATGGATACTGATCCTGCACCTAGGGATAAGGTATAGTGGCTTTTAATTTGGGTATTTAGGATTAATTCTTGTATATAGTAGCGATTGGGAAGGCCTTGTAAAGCATTTAAAAAGGCATAGGAACATTATTCCTAATATAGACTAATAAATAGGAATGTAATTCTAGCAAAATACCCTATTAATTCTATGCTATATATGTAAAAAGGCTGAGGACCTGTCCTGCCTTAGGCTATAGCCCTAATTAATCCTTATGGTTTCTGGAGCTTGTCCGTTCTATATCTAATTTAACCTATTTACTCTTTAGGGCCTCTCTTGGCCTACCGCGAGCTTTCTTTATAGGTTGCGATGACACCGTACTCGGGCCCCGTCGGGTTCTTCAAATGCTGCGCAGCCCCCACCTAGTGGGGGCCTACGCCCTCAACACAAAAACACCCTCAATACAAAATAATTCGTAACTTTATATATATTAGGCCAATTGCCACCAAACCAGGCTATAATTGAAGCTATTCGCGTGGCGAATCTATTGGAAGGGCCCCTTCTATCTGATCTTCTTCTGGTGTTGCACTTTGGGGCCGTTTTGCCACGGCGTACGCTTTCATCTTAGCCACGCGTTTCCTTCCTACTTGGGTCATTAGGCCCATAGCTTTACGTATAAAGCCCCTCGTGCATACAGGAAGGGCCTTGGGCCTATAGTTATGCACCCAAAACACGCGCGATAGAGGGCGGTGATTGCCCTTAAAGATATATACGGGTTAGAGTTTCTTCTGGGTGAACTTTATAAGCGCAGGAAGAACCTCTATATAGAACTTTTGCTTGGCCCTTTTTCTCTAGAGTTCTAGCTTAGCTATGAGAGCTAAAGCTTCTTCCTATTGAGTGTTGTCTTGGCGTTGTTTCTTTATACGCTAAGCGTCCTTAGCGTATACAGGCCCTCTAGCTAGGAGGATCTTCTGGCTACCCAATTTACGGCTATTATACGCAGCCTGCGCAGCCTGCGTCTTTAATAGCTCTTCTTTAAATAAGGCGCCAGCATAGGCTTGTGCACGGGCGCCCTTAAGAGTCGTCTTAATTGCTTTAAATGAACGATGAGGCAACTTGGGCCAAGCCTTATTATCCATAAAGTCATCCAAAAGAGCGTTAGATTGGCGCTTTAACGTACGAACAGTTAATGGAGTATGCCAATCTTAACCGCTAGGTGATGGAGGTGTAGGCCCTCTACCTACCTCAGCCATACGTTGGTTAAAATCCTATATATCTTAGGGGACCTGATATATATCATCCGTTCTAGGGCTAGATTGCCCCGTAGAAGGGCCTCTAAGGGTCTCTAAGGCCCTCTCTAGGGGTCCATTTAGGATGGAAGGGTTAATGTATGGGTGCTCAGCTTCCTTATGTGCTTGCACTTCTTAGTGCCGTAGCCATGTAAGAACAACCTTAGGTTTAAATGGAACTATTCCAGTCTTCTGCCAGGCGCCTACAATAGTACGCTAGGTAAAGGTCTTATAACGGATCTAGCCTATAGCTGCTAGGAACTTAGTTCTTGTAAATTCCCTTCCAGTATACTAAGCTGCCATATCAAGAGCCTGGCTATAATGATATTTAAGAGGCTAAAAACAACCCACATCCAATGGCTGCAGAAAATGCGTTGTATAAGGGGGTAACCCATATAGGTGTATTCCATGGCCTTAAGCGTATGTTACAACTTTATATGTGTTATAAGAGCCGTAACCGTCTATTAAGAGGAGCCGATTTCTGCCTTAGATTAAGCCCTTAGTTTAGTAATGGAAATGGCGTATATAATTAAGGGCCAATTTATTATTACTGTAGCCAGTTTCCGATCTAGCTACTAAATAGCCAGCTGGCAAGTCCGTAAACCATTTCTCCATTAAATTCTGGCCAGAAATAATCATTATTGGAGTAATACAATCACTAATTAAGCGTATAGTTTCCACTAGAGTTATAAGCTCTTGACTATTTAAATGAGGAATAAATACCTCTTGTCCTTTCTTTGTCTAAACTAATTGATTCTTTGCAATACTAAGACGTACGCCGCACTTATTAAAGTTCTAGAAATCAGCTGGTACAATTCCATATTCTTGGTAATAGACTAAGAAGTCATTAAACCATCCTTTAATATAGGCAGGCTCCTGTGCCTTTTTCCGGGCAGTCTCCATAGGCTTAGCCTTCGTACGCTTATATAAGGACTTATCCAGATAACGTTGTAGCCAGTGTATTCCAACCTGTGGAGGAAGTTCGTCGTTATTGTGTAGGGTAGTGTGATTTTGGGCCAAAATTGAATTGGCCGCATTGCGCACCATCTCCTTTTAAATTCCAAATCCAATACTATCCACATGGTTAAGAAATTGCTTTAAGGTAAGCTCCTCTGCATTATCTAAGCGCCTATTAGGTGCATGACGCGTAGACTTGCTGTTATAGCCTCAATAGGCCCTCCAGAGCTTATTATAGTCGCATTTCCGATTGTCTGAAACTTGCTTCAAATTGGGCTTGTGCGGCAGGGCCTTAAGCTCCTTTATAATTTCTACGATCCTCTGAGCTTTAATGGTATATGCATTAACCTTCCGTTTCGTCATTTTGGGTGCGCAGGAAGGTTGTGGCTGTAAAAATACGTGTAGGATTGTATATATAGGATTAATTTTGTATTGAGGGTGTTTTTGTGTTGAGGGTGTAGGCCCCCACTAGGTGGGGGCTGCGCAGCATTTGAAGAACCCGACGGGGCCCGAGTAGTATTAGAGCGCTTTCTACAATTTGCAGATTGTGGACTTTGGTCCTAATATTCTTTTAGAATATCTTTACAATAATTAAGGTAATTCTCTGGTTCCTATATAGAGTCCTTAGCGGGCCAGCCTAGCCATTTGACTTTATATTAAAGCTTGTTCTTAACAGACTTATGGCGTAGTATAGCTTCAACCTTGTACTGCTCGCCCACTACTTTAGGGTGTTCAATTGGGCCTAGATAGAAGTTCTTTTCTAGTAGTAGTCTGTGCCATGGCTCTAGTAGATTTACGTAAAATACTAAATGCATACAGGCCATGGATAGGGGTAGCTGGAGACGGTAGGCTAGCTTGCCAATTTATTTCTTAATTTGGAAGGGACCTAGGTATCTTATATTAAGCTTTTTTAATAGTTAACAGGTCTTGATATTTGTTAAACGTAATAGAACCTCATCACCTATACCAAAATGCTTGTTCTGGTGTTTGCAGTTATACTAAAGTCTCTACTACTTTTGCGTATCTTGTAGGCTCTGCTTTGTATGCTTCTATTACTCCTCCCATTTCTTAAGGTATCCTTGTACTCTCCTATAGATGTCCTTGGACTTTCTAGTAGGATCCTATAACTGATTATGTGGCCTTAGCCAGTGATTATTGGGTATACTATTAAATCCTAATGGTTAGACGCCATAGGCAATCTAGATTGGTGCAAACTAATGCAATATATATTGTTTTGAGTTATAAGCATACTCCGCGTACGGAAGTAGCTCGCACTAATTGTCTTGCTAGTAGTTTAAATATATTTGTAGATATGACTCCAGTTTCTAGTTCTGGCGTTTTGTTTGCCCATCTGTCTACGGGTAGAAAGCCGTACTATAATAGTGGTCTATCTTTAAATGAAAGCATAGATCTGACCAGTACTGGCTTATAAAGACGCTGCCCCTATTAGTGATAATGGAGTGTGGTTAATCTACTTTAAGAAAGCATTTCTCCTTAATTAGGTTTGTAAGCGCTTGTGTGTTAATCGTCTTGTTAACGGGAAGGTATTGGACGTACTTCGAAAACCTATTAATAAGTACTAGAACTGAATTGTATGTTCGTCCTTACCCATCTTTTAAGGGCGGGAGATCCGTAATAAAGTCTATAGCGTAATATTGCTATGGCTTACTAGTGGGGGGAACTGATTTAAGTAAACCCTATGGCTTATGCCTTTGGATTTTGTATACTTGACACTTCTCACAGTAGCTAATGTACTCCTTTGCTTCCTGCTTAAGCTTTAGCCAGTAGTATTTGCGTTAAAGTAATTCTACTGTTTTGACTTAACTATAGTGGCCGCCTAGAGGATTAATGTAATTCCTTATAAGGATCTTCTATTGTAGATTTGCTTCTTGTGGCACCCAAACCTTACCATTTCTATGTAGTAGGCCCATTGGGTCTAGTTCCCAATTTTAGCGCCTTTTAGCTTCCTTTCTATTACGTTTCCGGTCTACTTCCGCATTAAAGATGGCATAGGAGGCGTCCCTCCGTTATACTTTATAGATGAGATCTGTTAACCTTTCGGATAGTTTCTAGGTAAAAGCTGTTTCGCCTTATACTGCTCTAAGTACGAGACTAGATGGTACTATAGATCTTGCAACTTCTTGGTGTGTGTGCGTTAGGAAGGCCGCTACGAGGTTAAAGTCCTTTGGTTATTATAGGGCTCTAGGTTCCGATTGCTCTATAGCTTTGCTTTTAGTTTAAGGGGATAGCTTAGTAATTAAGGGTGGTGTATCACTAGGTTTTAAACTTGTGTTAGGGATGTCCTATCTAGGTATTTTCAGACCCTCATTGGCAATGGACCGGGTACTAGCTGGAACGTTAGTGGAGACTAATGGGGTTTGTACCACCTAAGACTTAGTGCGTGGAGCTGTAAGTGCTTAAGCATCCCACACCCAGAGCTTGTTCTGTAATGTAGGGAGTAAGATATCTATCATCTATTTTCCTTCTCCTATTTTAAAGCCTTTGGTATAGTCTGGCCGTTGTAACAGTTTGTTAGCAGGGTTATTTTCCCCTGGCTTATATTTAATCTTAAAGTTAAATTGCGCGAGCTCCTCTGCCCATCTGGCTTGTTAAGGTGTAAGCTCCTTTATAGTTATAAAGTAGCGTAGATTATAATGATCTGAGAGTATATAAGTGGTATGGCTCGCATGCTTGAGGTAGTGTCGCCACTGTTTAAAGCAGTTAACTATGGCAAGCAGTTCCTTATCGTGGGTATAATACTTAACTTTAGGTCTCTGGAATTTTCTGCTATAGAATGCTACCAGTCTCTAGTGGAGCTGGGTAGCGTCCGGATACCTATTAGGTTGCAGTAGGATACTAGTAAGGGCAAAATTCAATACATTAGTAATTATTATTAGTGGCTAATCTGGGTTAAAATGCCGTAATAGTGGAGCTTCTATAAACTTTGTGTATAGTTCCTAAAAGGCTTCCTAGACCTTTCTAGGCTATGTCTATAGTTTATACTATTTAGTTGGTCCCTTCTTGGTTTTCTTTTTTTCCGCCTTTAAGCTTTTTGTTTCTTAGGCCGGGTCTCGGGAAGCTTTAGTAACATAGTTAAATAGGTGTCGGGCGACGTCTAAGTAGTTATAGATAAAGCGCCTATAGAAATTGGCAAAGCCTAGGAATACTTAAATATCCTAGTAGCTCTCTAGCTCCGGCTATTTTTAGATTGTCTATATTTATACTAGGTCCATAACTACACCTATAGGCGTTACAATGTAACCTAGGAACTCAACCTGTTTAGTGTTAAAGACATACTTTAACGCCTTGGCGTAGAGGCCCCAATTATTTAAGCGTTCTAGTACTTCGCGGATGTGTTACTTATACTAATCCTTATCTTCTAAGTAGATTAGAATGTTATTTAGGTAGATAATATATATGCGGTTAACTAGTCCCCCTAAGGCTCTATAAATATACGATTAAAATGTCGCTGGCGTATTGGCCAGCCTAAAAGGCATTACCATATACTCAAAGTGGCCGTATTGGGTTTTAAAAGCGGTCTTCTACTTATCCCCTTCTTTAATATAGAGCCTATAATAGGCGTCTTATAGGTCCAGCTTTGTAAAGATCTTCGCCCTAGATAGTTGGTCCAGCATTTTACTAACTAGTAATAGTAGGTAACGGTTTTTAATTATAATCTTATTAAGACCGCGATAGTCTATATATAGCCTCATAGTCCTATCTGGTTTTGGGACAAAGAGGATTAGTGCGCCTATTAGCGACTTACTGGGCCGTATCCATCCCTTTTCCAGTAAGCCATTAAGGTACTCCCGTAGAATCTCAAGCTCTTTGCAAGAGAGGTTGTAGATAGGAAGGTTTGGTGGTTGTTTACCTTCTTTTAGATTAATTGCATGATCGTATTCCAAGTTCCGCTAAAGGACTTTTACTCACCTGCCCAAAAATACCCTTAGTAAGTCCCTTAGGCCTGCTAGGATATTCGATAAATTAGGGTCGCGTTCGTCCTCCGCGTTATTGTTGGGTAGGTCCTAGAGGTCCCTTAGGACGCTCACGGGCAGCGTCGCGCGCTATAGTGGCTGTTCATACATAGTTGCCACTGTACGTTGGATAGTTTTATGCGGTAGCTAGTGGAGGGTAGGGAACTCTTTAACACAGTGTTTAAGGTGTTGTAGCATACTCTCTGCGTATTGCTTAAGCCAGAGTAACCTATAGCGGTGGAAGTATCTCGTGGGATCTTTAAGATCGCCGCCTCCCTATAGTGTCTCCGCGACCTGTCCGGTAGTTCCCCGTAGGGTATCTGTTACAGAAGGGTTATCGCCTATGCTAGGCTCTATACCTATCTTACTATAGAATAGGGGTTGGATCCAATACTCCTTTAGATATAGGGCATATACTATTTCTCCTAGAGCTATATCTTCTAGGATATCTTTCAAGCTTATTAGTAAAATACGCCCTTCCAATTCTTTATCGTTCCACTATTTAAAGGCTCCTATTTTAAAGCGTATCTTAGGATCTGCTTCCGCAAGCCAAGGATATCTAAGAATAAGGTTATAGCCTACAAAGTTAGCCGCCTAGAAGGGTTACGGGCCGACTACCTTAGTGCGGTTATATATGTCGGCTACTAACACTATAAGCTTATAGGCACTATATAGTTTAATCCAATGCTTATTTAGGAACCCTATAATAGGTTTCCGCTACTTTAGTAACAGGATAAGCTTATGCTCTTTTACCAAATTATATTATATAAGATTGATTTTGGCGCCGCTATTATATAGTGCTTGGAACTGACGTACCTCGCCTATAGGGAGTACTATTTCTAGCTTAATAGTAATACGGAGAGTCTCTCCTTCCATATCTTGCCCTAGTTGCAGCTGGGAGAGGTCTATAACTAGGGCTTTTCTTTTTTTGGATTATTAGTGCGGTTATTACCCTACTTATTTTTCCAATTAGGTTTACCTCTGGAGAAGTTTTCTCTTAACTTTTTAGAGTATTCCCGTAAGGGTGCTGGACAGGTGTTGGGTTGGCCCTAGGAGTCTTTCCCATTACTTAAGGTCCCTAACTTTAACCCTTCTAGATTTCTCTTTAAGAACGGCTTCTTTGAAGTTTGGGTCTGCCCTATATTGCTGCCAGAGTGCCCACATTTCTAGTTACCCCCTAGCTTCTTGCTGGAAGAGGTCTGGTTCCTTACTGTATCCTTGGCGTTTAGAACCGCTCGTTTAAAATCTGCATATGTGGTAATCCGCGATAGGGCTCCTACGCGCTTTATTTTGTTACAAATTGCTAGCTTAATTCTAGCCTAGATAAATCCAATTTTCTCCTTCTTATAGATGCTACCGTCCTCGTTTTTAAAGGGCTCTGGATTTATTAGTTAAGCACGAGTTTCTATAAAGTTTATAAACTAGCGGAAATTGTAGCGGTTAAGCTGTATCCCATTCCAGAATAGTTCTGCGTGATTATATTATATAACATATAGATCTTGAGTCCACTTCTTTAGGAAGGTTTGCAGCTGCGGCTATATAGTAATTTGCTCTTTATTGAGCTAATTTAGTGCGATCTGGTTTAGGGATTGATCTTTAATCTTACTAATAATCCAACGGGTACGCTCTTTAGTATTATCTTATATTATTAGTATCTTAAAGAAGTTATCTATTTTACAAACCTAATTGTTTAACTATTGGGCGTTAGGTCTCTGGCAGAGTTTTAGACTACTAAAGGCCTTAGCCAGTTAGTTTATATCCTTTTTCTATTCACTATATAGATACCTCTCTGAGTCTTCTATACCTTCTTAGGTAGGTACTGGGTATCCCCTAGAAGGCCCTTGGCCTTAGCTAGGTTATAAAAGATTTTGTCTAGCTTGGATTAAGCTCTACTAGATCTAGACCTGCCCCTAGAGGTTTTTAATATGTTTATTAGTGGCTCCTTTCTATATGGCTTTTAAGAGCCTTGCGGTAGCTTCCCAATATCCTCCTTAAAGAAAATTGGTATAGGGCTTTTAACTTTCCAACCTTGGGCCTAGGGAAGCTTTGGCTATAGAGGTAGTATTGGTACTAGTAGCTAATATGGGTTTTCCTGCGAGGCTCAAGTCTTGAGTTAGTGGTTGGGTTGGATTGCCTAAAGGGGTAGGCCCACTTAGCTTATAAGCAGTCTGTGCACCACCACTATGCCAATTATAGACCGGTGGTCTTCTGGGAGGGTTCTGGTTAGGTCCCTAATTAGGCGCATTAATATATTCCTCTGGCATTTCTAGTTTAGGGGAAGATTTTAGGGTTGTGTCTAGCGCTTGATCTTCCAATTGGCCTAAGTGGGGCCAGAGGGGTTCCGGTTGCTTTTTAGTAGTGTTGCAACCGTTATAGAGGGTGTTTGCGTTTTCCTCAGCGTTGCCGGTGACCGTAGGTGTGCGAGAGTCTTTAAGCTCTTAGTGCATTTAGGTATTGGGGCTTATTTAGCCGTCTTGCCTAGAGGTTTATATTGTTGCAATCTCTTGCTGTTAGAGGGACCTTCCTGCCTTAGCGCGACGGCTGTCTATAAGGTATTCATGGAGTTTCCATTTAGGTTATCGCGAGATTTTAAGGGAGAATAGTAGATGTAAATAAAAGATATAAATAAATAATCTGGTCCTTAAAGCCAGCTGCCCTTCTAGATGGAGTAGGAAGGATTTAAATGTAAGGGGACTTTGTAAACAGGGGGCTATAAGGACACGATTGTGGAACAGGGTAGATTGGTAAGAGAGACGAATTCTTGAGGAGGTAAGGCCTCTGGGATTGTGGAGACTATATACTACGGGCACGTGCCTCCAGCACGTAACCGGCGACTATCTGAGGGGCGTCCAGAGGTTGTCCTAAAGGCAACCCGAGGTGTCCGCAATAATATCCCTTACACTAGGCCTTGCCAATTAATCGCCGTGTATTTGTTGCTGCCTCTCCCATATCTTAACCATCCCCTATATGCTATCTCTTGTTGACCATTGCCATATACGCCTTGCCTCCCCCCCCCTAGAGCCATCGAAGGCGTAAGGGGGATTCATCCGTTCTACCATCCTAATACCAAAAGACAAAAGCGGGATATGTGTACCTAGGTATCTTTTATGCCTAGGCCCTAGTCACTAGGCCCTCTTTAAGGGCACTACTCTGTTAAGAGGAGACAAGGAAAACCATATAGGGTTATCCGGCTAACGGTTTTAGTAGTATTATGGCAGTACGGTAAGTGACCGCATGCTCCGCGGGCGACTGCCCTAGGGGTTAGGAGGGGCCGTATATTTGCTTATATGTTCGTTTGTTCGCGCGTTTACTTGTTTGTCGATATAAGGTCGTTAATGCTTTTAATTTGGGGGTTGGGGGATGTTATCAAGTACTATCTATCCATATTGGATCGTATAGGTGCCCTAGATAGGAGAACAGTAGTAGTCGTCGTATTGTAGAGGGCCAATAGTAGTGGTTTTCAAGATCTCACTATCTAAAAAATTTTCACCACCGCCCTTAACGCCCATAACCACCACCAGGTCCTGTCCGCACGCTATGCAACGTCTCTGCGTTGGCTTTAGATCTGAGCTTTGAAGACCTAGGTTCGTAGCCATCACTACGTATAGGTGCAGAGTCTGATTTCGACGGCCTATAGTAAACTAATATACTATACTCTAGTAAAAATGTGGATAGATAAATACCTTAAATATATTTCCCTATTTATAACACCCTTAAAGTAATATAAAGTTATACTTAAATATAGATGGCTAAAGCAACACAACCCCTTAATTAGCTGGGTTAAAGAAATACTAAAGTTCCGTATAACTTACTGCTAAAGTTATTACTTAAAATACTATCTACCCTATAAATATGCATACAACTATTTAAATTTAATATAATATAAATTGCCCTTGCTATAAACCTTAAACTAATATAATAAAGCTATAACTGCCAATTATAATAAAGAATATAAAGATGTTTCGCTAAAACCTTTTAAATTTTATATAGTATAGGCCGTACCCTTTATTTTATTAGCAAGAAGACAAAATTATAAAATCTTTACTATAATAATAATAATTCATTGCTTAACGTCTAATATGGATCCTATATAGCCCATATAGACTACTCCGTCACAGGAGGGAAAACTTATATATTTACAGGAAAAATCTCTAAAAGAAAAACCTATAAGGGCGCGAAGAGGCTTTAGGGAAGATTTAAAGGAATAATATAAATTCTATCTAATCTAAATGTATATAGCTCTTGCTAAATACAAGACGTTGTATAAAGAAGAGAAAGTGTTCGTACTAACTTAATAGCACGAGTAAGTCGTATCCACGGGCACGAAATACACGTAGTATTGTATACTTGTTTAGATGGTAACTGTCTCTTATATTAAAGCAGACTACGTGGTCTATATACTAATACGACCTCCCCCTGGTTAGTCAGTGCTTCAGAAGTGCACTAGACGCGTAAGCGGGTGGTTAGTGCACCAAACGCGTAAACACGTAGTTAGTGTACCGTACGCGTAAGCACGCGTTCGGTACGACAGGTGCTGTAATTATACACTAGCGGTACTTGAAAAATGAAACCACCTGTGTATAGCCTCCGTAATTGTTTTAATAGAACCGTAAAACACAAAAGAAATACATAGGAAATCCCTCCTAAGGTGCCTTCTAGGCTACCTTCCAGACGGTACTTTGAGCTGGCCGTAAGTCCTGCTTAAGGTCTGTAAAGTAAACTGTACAGCCTTCTAACGGGCTGTAAAGGAACCGTATAGCCTTCTAATGGGCCGCAAATGAACCGTAAGTGCTCTATTAGTTACGTTCCACCCATTCTATAACCTTTAGATTAAGCTTATTTATATTAATTAGGGTTTTTAGAGCTTAACACGGCTTTGCCTTAGTTATAGCGTCTACTAGGTTGTCTCCGCTGCTAATCTATTTAACCTCTGTAATCTTACGTCGTTCGTAGGCCTAACGTAAGCACATTAGGTCGACTATAAGTCTCTTCTCTTATATCGTACCTAGTTTAACTAGGCAGTTATAAAGGGACTTTAAATTAGTGCATAAAACCAGGGGTAACTGCTCCAGTTATAGAATCTTCTGGACCGTTAATTTGATTGCGGCTGCTATATTAAATCTATAAGCTAGTGCATATAGTTTAGAAGCTAGTACACTACGGGTTATTTATTTACACTTAATTGAAGACTAGTATAGTATATTTGCGTCCTAATTGCGGTCTGTAAGTACAATTATAAAGCCGATTTGTAATGACAGGTCTTTGGTATTGGCAAAGGAGGCGTCCGTAAATGCTATTAAGCTAAGGGAACTTAGGTCTAGTGGTATAAAAGTAAGTCCCCTTACTACATTGTTAATTTGCCACTAAATGCGCTTATTAAGCTGCTTAATATTTTCTTCTTATGGATCTACTACCTGGGCCGCAAAGGATAAATTATAGGCAGATTCGGGCTAACAGACTATAGCAATATAGGCGCCTCTTGCACGCTATGCAACGTATTGGTCCTTTATATTTATAGTCTTGCGGGTCTCTCCACGGGAGCTAGTGAGGTCCGTAGGCTTTACTATAATGGGCTTTAGGTTTTAAGCTTAGCATTCCTAAGTCAGCTTAATTAGGTTGCCCTTTTATGTAATTAGGCCTCTATTAAACTTAATCGGATTCTGCTTAGTTAACTACTCTTGCGGCTTTGCCAAGAACTTGGCCTTTTATAGTTTAGTTTCTTTAGCGTCCGCAAAGGTCTGGTCTGCTAGGAATAGGGTATTGTCTATTTGGAGTCCAATAATACCAAGGCCGTTTAATGGGCTGTATAGGAGGCAGGGGTTATAGGTCAACTGTTCCATTTTGAGCTTACTAACGTAATGCTGGTAGTATGTCTTAAACCAATGGTTTCCAGCTTCTGGTACTCCGTAAAGAGGTTTTATAACCCATAAAATTATTCCTGGTTGTAGGTTAAGCTTAAGGGGTGGCTATATAAAGATGTCCCTACTTAGGTAGGTATTAGACTGCATATAGGCTTATAAGATGTCCCATAAGTAAAGGGCTATGGATTTAGTTTGCTGTAGTCCAGGTATAAGTGCGAGTATAATCCATTAACTGACCTATTAAATTGTAGGCGATTGTGTAAGGACTAGGTTCTTTCCCTAGTCGTTATAAGCTTATATAACAAGCCTTAATTTCTTAAAGGCTTTGTTAGTACTAGGGTGCTTAATCTCGTTAACGAAGTGTAAGTTGAATATACGGACGCCTTGCGGAACGTCTCTCTCTGTTATAATTGCAAAGACACCCTTTTTAAGTAGTCCGTTGATCTCTTTACGCCGTGAGTTTGTAAAAGGGGTTTCCTATACTAGAACTGATATATCCGTAGGTGGAGATTGCTTTGCGGATATGCCTGCGGAGGTTAAGTAGTTCTCTATTACGGGATTCTTATAGGGGCGTCCTCGGCCACGCTTTACGGCAGGTTTAGTAGATTTAGTGGGTTTCTGGGGGACCTCTAGGGTAGGCAAGGGTGCCTCTAGTTTATCTAATTCGGCAGTCGCTTCTAGTTCGTCTGGTTTAGCGGTTGCTTCTAGTTCGTCTAGCTTAATGTCATAGGTGTTTTTGGGCTGAAAGTAGGGTTTTACAGACATGCTTCTAAAGCTAGTTGGCCTGCTAGGAAGCTATATATAGCACGTCTCGTTTTCTACGGCTAGTAGACGGTAAGGTCTATTCTAACTACCGCTTTTATGCTATACGAGGACTTCAGAGTTAAGCGGGAGGTTGTGTACTAAGGTTGTATTAGGTCCGTTGTGGTAGTATAGGGCGTTATTAATAGTTTGTTTAGCCCATAATTTGGCTATTTCGGCCATTGCCTTCTGTATTGCAGCTGCTTGTTCCGTAATAGATGGGGTAGGGGGGCCTAGATTGCTTATCTTTAGGTAGGCTCCGTAAACTAAGAGGGTAGGTACTAGTCTGTTAGGGCCAGCAGTGTTGTTAATGGCTTTTACGGCCATCTATAAAGCCAGTTCCTTTTAGATATCCTTGCACTCGTCCATAATAATCTAATAAGCTCTCTGTAGAGCTAGGTAAGCTTGCTTAATAAGCCTAATAGACTAATACGCCTTAACTAGAATAGCTTTTGTTGATATAGCCATGGCTGTAGCATACTGCTGGAATTCCTTGCTAATAAAGTTCCTACCGGTGTTGTGGGTGATATACTTAGGAGGTCTAACGTACGTGTTAATCTAGTAGGTCCGTAAAATATCCCAAGTATGCTTTGCGGATATATTTTATAACTAATGGGCGGCTTAATAGCGGGTTACCTTGTTAATTATATATAATACTAGGCTGCCGTTAATGTATATAATGTCTATATACACTAAGTGGTTAAAGTTAAGGTCCTTGTAAAGGGTAAACTTAAATCGGCCTAGGGAACGTCCGTATTTCTAGTAAAAGAAGCAGTATTTAGTTAGGTAGTTAATTGCCTTTCTATTAACATCATTATGTCCAGAGCGTTTAAGGACTCTATATAGCTTTTCGGCTGACGGGTAGCCAAAACAGCGGTACAAGCGGTAGATTTCGGTACTGGTAAGGTAGCATAGGTTATGGTCAAAAGATTCCTAAATATAGGTCCGTAGGGTCTCTCCCTATATAAGAAACGGGTGTCCAAATCGTTATATAATTGGTAGGGTAACATGCTTGCTTCCTAGGGCAGTTATAGGGCCAATTAAGGTGTCCGTAATGTTATTATAGTAGACCTGTAACTTGTCCATATCCGCAAGGCAGAGTAGGAAAGGGGTATCCGCTTTTACTATATAGAAGTTAACTGGGCTAATTAGGGTCTTAACTTTAACTAATCTAATTAATGCGGTTAAGCTAATGCTAAATTAGACGTTTACGGCCCCAGTATATATAATATTGATGTCCGTATTATTATCTGTAGTGGTTTTATATGCAAGGTATTATCCATAGCCTACGGTAGACTTTTTAGAGGCACCTATATTAATTATAACACCGTAGAATTCCTTGGGGGTATAGCGTTCTATAGTAATATATGCAAATGGGTCCTGTTCGCGGTCTATAACGTCCGTAATAGGTCCAATGGGTGTGCTTATGGGCCAGTTTTCAGGTGCAATTAAGTGTATAAAGGAGCGGTTGGCTAATACGGTCGTAATATTAAAGGCTTAGCTGTCCGTAAAAGGTCTAAAAGTGGTTAGGAATGTCTCTAAGGTCTCTTATTCTTAAGCGTCTGAGTTAAAGTCAATTATAAGGGCTTCTATTAACTTATTAGGGGGCTCTTCTGCTTCCTTTTCTTTATATTCCAAAATAAACTGGTTAATATGGCTATTAAGTCTCTTCCTGGACTTGTTATATTCTTTCTGGGTATGCCTTGTAGACTAACATCCTTTTTTACCGCACACGAAGCACTTCTGGCTGGTTTGTCTGCGGGGGTATGTTTTTATACGGGGGTTGCTGCGGGGGTTACGGGTAGGACTTGGTCGGTATAGGTGCTGCTGGCGGTAGCGGCGGTCCGTAAAGTAGACGTCTAAGTCTGTTTGCGGATATTAAATATCCGTAATAAAGGCTTAAGTGCTGCCTGGTGGGTTTAAGACTTTGTACGTTATAATAGAGGAGCGTAGGTTATTAATAAGGCCAGCTAAGGTGTCTGCAGGCTTATAATAGGTGTACTTATAGGGCTCTACTTCCTGGCAAGCCGTAATAAGTTTGTTATGCAGGAAGTCGTCTATTTGAAGCTTGGCGTTAAGGCCGTGCTATAGGTGCTGGAGGTCTTTGATAAGAATTTATAGGCACTCTATAGTTAATTTTTCAGTATTCTTGTCAATTACGGTTTGTAGCTTGGTTGTATTCTATTAGGTAAGAATATTACGCTTATATTCTGGTCCTTTAAAGTAGTTGCGTGTAGCTTCGTATAGCTTATCAAAGGGAACACCAAGGGGGTTGCTCTTAAGGTTGGTATAGTAGTGGTTAAGGGCTAGGCCACGCAGCATGGTAGAGTAGGCTTGGCTAAATTCCTATTTAGGAATATTAGCCTTCTGGTAGAGGTCCGTAAAGATGGTTAGTTTAAAGTTAAAGTTGTCGTTTTCACCGCTGTACTTGGATTCGTCGGTATAGAGCTTAGCCAGGTTAGCTAGCTCCTTGCCGTAGGTCTTCGCTTAGGTGGGTTACAGATCTATAACTTGCGGATCTATAGCTTGCGGATATATAGCTTGCGGATATATGGCTTGCGGATCTATAACTTGGACAATAGGGGTAATTTGGTCCGTATTTTGGTTTGCGGGGGTATTACAGTCCGTAATTTGGGTTACGTGGGTATTGCGGTCCGTAACTTGGGTACTAGGTGTACTTTGGCCTGTAAGATTAATTCTAAAACTGCTTGGGTTTATAGGACGAGTTTAGTTAAGTAGGTTAGGTATAAGGCCAGCGATTATATTAAGTTTGGAAGAAGTAAAGAGTTCCTTAGTTTCTTAGAACTGGTTTAGGATTTTCTTTTTAGTCTATTCTGTTTAGTCCTTCTTGTGTATTGTGTTGTATAAGAACTATGTAATAATAACTTATTTATTCCTTTTAACCCATACACCTTAGTTACGTAAGAGGGTCCGTAGGTTATGGATAGTAGTAGGGTTATATGCTTTAAAGATAGCTTCTATAAAGTCTGCGAAGTCTTCCTAGTATTGCTCCTATAGGTTAATGTTTATAAGCTTAAAATATTTGTATTCAAGAACTTTGAATTTAATGTAGTTGTTAACGTTAGGTATAGATATAAGGTTAGCTCCCTGCCTCCACTTTTCCTAGCCTTCATTAACTTGCTTCCTTAGGTCTGCTATACTATATAGTGTAGTATAGTATGTAGTGGGTGGAAGAGGTCTTGTAGTGGTCCGTAAAGGCAGTTAATGTCCGTAATGGTTTGCAGAAGGGTAGGGGGTTTCTATAAGGTCTTATAACAGTCCGTAAAATTAATTAACGGGTCCGTAGTGGTTTATAGAAGGGTAGGGGGTTCCATAAAGGTCTATATTCACGTTTATAAACTTCCGGTAAACCGTACTAAGACTTAAATAAGTATACAAAGTTAGTAACAGGTCTGTAATCCCTGACTTCCGACCTTCTAGCAGGTCGTACTAGGAGTCTAAACGGGTGGTCGCTGTCATATATCGCTCGGTAGGAGGTGTTGAGTAATTGCTAATCTGTGCGCGCTTACTGATCAGTGTTTGTACTAACTTAATAGCACGAGTGAGTCGTATCCACGGGCACGAAATACACGTAGTATTGTATGCTTGTTTGGATGGTAACTGTCTCTTGTATTAAAGTAGACTATGTGGTCTATATACTGATGCGACCTCCCCCTGGTTAGTTAGTGCTTCAAGGGTGCACTAGACGCGTAAGCGGGTGGTTAGTACACCGAACGCGTAAACGCGTAGTTGGTGTACCGTACGCGTAAGCACGCGTTCGGTACGACAGGTGCTGTAATTATACAGAAAGGAATATAGGAAACTTGTAACTAAATATTTAAGGTCTTAGTAGTAGACGCATGGGCATAAACCCATGCGGATTTTAATAGATTTTAACCAAATTCTATTATATTAGTGGAATTTAGTAGAATTTAATTAAGAGGGGAATTTAGTGGAACTTAATTAAGTTAGCAGAATTTAGTAGAATTTAATTAAAGCATTAGAACTTATCTATTAAGTATTCCACCAAGACATTCCTACTGTAACTAAGCTAGTCCTATTACAGTACCCCCCCTTTAACTAAAGGTCTAAAACAATTTAATTTAGTTAAGAATTTATAACTTATCGCCTTATAAGCGTTATAATGTAGTTTAAGTTCTTTTTAATTTTAAGTTTCCTACTAATGTGTTTTATGTCTTTATATTAGGTAGCAGTTATTTACCTTTATATCGTGTCTATTTAGCTAAAGTAGGCCACAAAGGATAGTTTTATGGAATTCTTTTACTAAGGAAGGCGCTTTAGCCTTAATCTGGTTATAGGTTTCCTAGGTTTATATTTTATATCCTTTCTACTTAATAAAAAGTTTAAATTATTTAAATTATGTTTTCCATTATATATTATTAATTAAGTTAATAAAGTAAGAACTATTACTGTTGTTAACAATTACGGAAAATAATTATAATGGTGCTGGAGCGCGTTACCTGCTATATTTAACCAATTAGGATTTTCCATACCCGGCATGCAAAATCGCTATTGGCCCGCTTACCACTAACGCCTTGGCGGCCCTCGCGACATGTCTACCTACTGCCCCTAAACAATTCTTCTTCTTCTTCTCCTTAGCTTAGTATTTTTATATAGTAGTAATTTACAAGCTTTAGTTCAGAAGCATTTATATAAGCCTATTATATTATACTAAGCTCTCCATACACTGCCTGGGAAAGCCTTAATAATATCCTACCCTAAAAGAAGACCTTCGTCTGCAAAGACGCGTTGACGCGTTATACTTAGACATTAAAAAACTCACACTACTACGCCTAAGAAGGCCCTAATAATATCCCACTTTATAGGCCAGACTGTACTTAACCTATACCCCTAAAAGAACCCTAGAATTAAAACCGAATCATATAATTCCAACAAACTTTAGGAAGCCGACAATAGCACCTAAAGCGAGCTTATTTAAAAAACTTACCTCTATCTAAGAGGAATATGAGATCTAGTTAGGATCAGAAATTAAAGATAATAACAATATTATAGGTATACACGAGCAGATTCATGCCCTTGTTACTAATTAGAAGGTCGATTGTCTTTAAGCCTAAAGTACACAAGAGACTCTAAAGGAGATCCTAGAAAGCCTTGCTGCCTTATAAAACAGCCCAGCCTCCCCTTTACGAAGCCTTAGTTAACCCATTCGCTTAACCAAATATAATATACTAAAGAGTATAGACATAATAACAAAGTAATTAAAGTCCGTTAAGCTCCCTAACCCCCCACTATTATTAGACGGCATAGACCCAACCTTTAAGAACTAGAGAATTTAGGTATAAGGAAAGCTTTATATTAACCACAACTATTTCCCCTCTAAAGAAGCTAAAATACTCTACCTCTTTAGTCAAACCATTAGGGACGCCTAGCAACACCTTTAGGCCAAGTTTAAGGACAAGTTACCTATTTAGTTTATATTTGTTAACAAGATAATATAGCATCTGGCTACTATTTATGTTAATCCAAATAAAGTATAGGATGCCCGTTACGACTATAATCGCCTAATAATAAAATTAAACCAATCCTTTACTAAGTTCTAGACTTAATTCTTACACCTAGCAGGTAAAGGCTAGGTTCCCCCTAAGAACTATTGTTTAGACCTATATAATAAGCTAACGGTCTAATTACAAGAGAAGATCGCGGTAGCCTTAGACAACCTACTAACCTACTAAAAACTCGCAGCCTAATATTTATTGCTGAATTTAAAACTAAAACAAATTAATACTTATTCTAATTAACTAAAGCGGCCCTATAGCGACTATAATCTATCCGCTACACTAATAGGAGCTGGCATTAGAAGATAAACCACAACCGCCCTTATACTAAAAGCGGTCACGACTACCTACCTATAAACCTCGCCTAACCCGCTACGTACTATACCTTTAACTAATGCTCGTTGTAATACCCTAATTAACCCTGCCATGGTTACGTGCTTTAATTGCGGAAAGGATAGTTACTTTACTACGTCCTACCCAGAGCTAAAGGATATAGGTAATATTAAGGAGATAAAAAAAGAAGAAACATCTAATAAGTCAGGAAAAAAAGAACCCTAGGGAAAGACTCCCCCCTAGGGTATTCTATTAATCTTAAAGAGATTAATCTAAGTCAGCTAATAGGTGGAAAATACTTTACGGTTCTATATATAGTATCTTAAAATGGATATAGAGTTAATACAACTGCCCTTATTAACACTAGAGCAAATGGCTTTGCCTTTATAAACACTGCTTATATAAATAATGTTGCTAAGTTCTTAAATATAAATGCTACCCAACTAGAGAAGCCTGTTTAAGTAAAAGGCTATAACAGTTAAGCCGGTATACTAGTTACCCACGTTTTAAAGCTATATATTGCTATTAATGGATAACGCTAGTTTAGTATCCCCTTCTACATCCTAGACCTAGGGTTATACAACATAATTCTTAGCCAAAAATAGATGTCCTACTTTAATATTTGGCTAAACGTTTGATAAAGATAGTTTATCTAGCCGGAGAATAGACTAAAGTTACCCTCCTTTATTAGGGAAATCCGCACTAACCGTAAGACGTTAGCCGCGAAGGCTGATCCTACCTACTAGTAAGATATTAGGAACCGCGACCTAGCCTTCGCCTAAGAAAATGCCTGCTACAAGGCCGGCAGGAACTCCGTACTGATAAGGATACTCCCCTAAAGGACTATAGTTGAGGAGGACTCTACTTATAGAAGTGGAACGGATATTAATATAAACAACTTCTAAATTGCAAAGATCTGGCTAATGGGGAAGAGGACGTACTAATAGAATATAAAGGACAACCTTTGGAAGATATAATAAGAGCTAAAAGAAATAAGGATAACACCGATACCCTAGAAGCCCCTAAGGCCACGGATAACCCTACTATTATATAACACCCCTATAGTAGACATTGCGGCAATTAGTACTATAGGTTTCCACTTTAATATATATCAGAAGGACAATAAAGTCTTTACTACCAGTTTATATAAAATTAACCGGATTATTACCGAGAGGGAAGAAGTGCTAGTAGAGGAAACTAACAAGGAACTAGTTAAGCGCCTCCTCCCCAATTACCTCTTAAACTATAAAAACGTGTTCTTAAAAGTAGCTTTAGATATACTGCCCCCCTACTAAACCTATAATTATAAGATTCAGTTAGAGACCAATAACTCCCTAGGCTATAGCCCCCTTTACTAGCAAACTATAGAGGAACTAAAGGCAATAAAGTAGTACCTAATTAACAACCTCTATAAAGGGTTTATTAAGCCAAGCTAGGCTCCCTTTACTTCCCCTATTTTATTTATAAAGAAACCTAATAAAAGCCTTTATTTCTATATCAACTATTAAAAGCTAAACGCTATTACTTGGAAGGATTAGTACCCTCTCCCTTTAATTAATAAAACCCTTATATATCTAAGCCGGGCCAAAATCTTTACCAAGCTTAATGTCCGCCAAGCTTTTTACTAAATTAGGATAGACCCTATATTAGAAGACCTAATAACGTTCCGCACCCGTTACAGGTCTTATAAATATAAAGTCCTCCCTTTTAGACTAATAAATAGGCCAGCTACTTATTAACTACCTTAACGAATTCTATATGGTATACCTAGACGATATTCTTATATACTTAGACAATAAACTTAAGCACCAAGTTTATATTAAAAAGGTCCTAGAGAGACTGCGGAACATAGGCCTATAAGTTAATATTAAAAAATGTAAATTTGGAGTAAAACGTATAAAGTACCTTAGGTTTATTGTTAGTATAGAAGGAATTAAAGTTAACCTAGAGAAGGTTAAGGTAATCCATAACTAGAAACCCCTTTATACTATAAAAGGAATCCAGTCCTTCCTTAGCTTTTATAATTTCTACTATTAGTTTATCCGTGACTACGGAGTTATAGCCAAGCCTCTTATACAACTAACTAAGAACAATATGTCTTTTATCTTTAACAATAACTATATAAAAGCCTTTAAGGAGTTAAAGGACCAACTTATCTCCTCCCTAATCCTTCGTTACTATAACCTAGACCTTAAATTAATGCTAGAAACGGATGCCTCCAATAAGGTAGTAGTAGGAGTCCTTTTATAGCTACACCTAGACGGCGAATAGTACCCTATTACGTTCTTCTTAAAAATAATAGCCCTAGCTAAGTGCAACTACAAAGTGCATAATAAGGAAATATTAGCTATTATACGATTATTATCCCAGTGGCGCGCAGAGCTTAGAAGCATAGACTCTTAGATTAAGGTTTATACCAATTATAAAGCCCTTAAGTATTTTATAATAATAAAACAACTTACTAGTTAATAGGCCTAGTAGGCCAAAATACTCTCCCAATTCTTCTTTATAATTATATACCGCCCTAGTAGGCAAAATGCTAAAGCTAATACCCTAACCTAGAGAGAACAGGACGTGGGGCCACAAGATAAGCTAAAGGCTTAGCACTAGATACACACCCTCCTCCATACTAAATAACTTAACCTGTATATCCTTAAGGAACTAAGCTCCAAATAGAATAAGGTAGCACATATAGAAAAAGAGACCCTAGATAAACTAATAGGACTAATTAATCGCATCCTAACCGCGAACCACATAGCTAAATCCCTAAAAGCCCTCCGCGATTAAGCTATAGAGGGTAACTATACTAAGAACAGCTTATAGTTCTAGATATTAACAACCTACGAATAGAGCTGATCTGTAAAGCCTACTATTAAGCCTCTACAGCGCACTCTAGTTAAGACAATACCTACCAACTACTATCGCCTTATTACTATTGGCGAGAACTCCTGTCTGATATAGAACAATTTATTAGAAATTATTATGCTTATAAATACGCGAATACCCCTAGGGACCGAACTCCTAGATAGCTGTAACTACTGCCAGTCCCCAAACGCCCTTAGCAATATATTATAATAGACTTTAAATTATTCCTAAAGGACAAATACAGCTACGATATAGCCTTTATAGTAGTTAACTAACTAAGTAAGCAAGCCGTTTCCCTCCCTTGCTTTAAGACTATAACCGTAAAGGACATGGCCCGTATATACATAGACAACATCTACTAGATCTATAGCACTCCCAAGTTAATTGTCTCTAACTATAGACCTTAGTTTATATTAGACTTCTAGAATAAATTCTGCCATATCCTTAGGATTAAGATTAAGCTCTTTACCGTATTCTACCCTTAGACCAATGGCTAAACCAAGATTATAAACCAGTACCTTAACTAGCGACTTTGCCCCTTTATTAACTACTACTAGAACAACTGGTCGGAACTACTACCTATAATAGACTACGCACAGCTTACGCTCCCTTATAATAGTATAGGAATATCGCCATTTGAGTTACTCTATAGATACAGGCCACAAAAATCCTTTAATTAGGATAGACCTACAGGATATATAATAGCCCGCGAGCGCCTTAGCTATAAAGAGGCCTAGATATTTGCTAAGAGAATACACAGGGCCTAGGAGACTGTCTAAGCAATTATAAAAAGGGTATAAGAGAAGAAAGAGTCTGACGTAAACCAATATCGCCGCGAGGTAGACTTCTATATAGGAGATAAGGTATAGGTATTAACAAAGAACTAGAAAACCTAGAGGCTAAGCCATAAGCTAGACCACCAAATAGCTGGCCCCTATAAAATCCCTAAGAAGGTAGGGCACTCTTTTAAGGTTAAGCTACTAGAGTTAATAAAGATCTACCCTATCTTCTCTTTAGACTAACTGCGGAAGGCCACAGACAACCCATTGCCTAGATAGTATAACAACCCCCCACCACCAATTTAGATTGCAGAGGACGAAGAATAGGAAGTTGAAGAGATCTTAGCAGTAAAGAAGAACTATAGTACCTTAAAATACCGTGCAAGCTAGGTAGGTCATAACGAAGATCTAGAATGGTACCCCGTATCCGATTTCAAGTACTCTCCCTATAAGTTGCGAGATTTCCACCTAGCCTACCTAGACCTCCCTAGACCACCACATAAGTTAGATAGCTAGGTTAAATACTAGGAAGAGGGGTTAGATAACTATAATAATTTAGACAATAATAAGGAACTTAAATAAAGCCTAAGGGCAGGCTTTTTTAGGAGGGGGGGGTAATATAACGGTGCTAGAGCGCGTCACCTGCCATATTTAACCAATTAGGATTTTCCATGCCCGGCATGCAAAATCGCTATTGGCCCGCTTACCACTAGCGCCTTGGCGGCCCTCGCGACATATCTACCTACTGCCCCTAAACGATTCTTCTTCTTCTTCTCCTTAGCTTAGTATTCTTGTATAGTAGCAATCTATAAGCTTCGGTTTAGAAGCATTTATACGAGCCCGTCACAATAATAGCGGTACTTTACGAGTTATAGGATTCTTTTTTAAAGGTTGCAATAAGCTTATATAAAACGTTAGGTGTATTTTTATCTTAGTTAGTAGTTTAAGCTTATAGGCGTGCAGGCTTAGTTTTTTCTTAATTTAGTATAGGCCTATAAACTTCTAATTAAGTTTCTTTAAGGGCCGTTAAGTCTATAGGTTTTGTATATTTAGGTAAGCTATATTACTTTCCTTAAAGTCCCATATGGGAGCTTATCCTTTATTTATATACCATTCCTATACCATTTAAGCGTATGTTAATTTACTTTATAATAGTTCCGTTAATTGCTTTATTTAATTAGCGAAGTTATATGCGTTAATTAACTAGATCCGTTTAATTATAGGTTCTATTATATTAATTTTAGGTTATAGTTTAAATCCAAGTTAAGGGTTTTGTCTATAGGTTGCGTAAAATAGCGTCACGCCTATTAATACGTTTATTATATTATTTACAGTAAACTTAGCTAAAGGCAGCTATTTTTTCTAATCGTCTTATAGGTAGGAGCAGTATATTTATAGGTATTATTCTATAATTACGTTTACAATTTTAGTTTAACTATCTATCTCCAGATAAAATGCGGTTAAAAGTTATATTTAAATACTTAACTATTTATATAAAGCTTGCCAGAAGTCTAAAACAAACTAGCTTTTATAGTTGGATATTATTAAGTTAGGAAGTCTATATAGCTTAAAGACGTACTTAATAAAATATTTAGCTACTAATATCGCATTAATTAAGTCTATAGGGATTATATATCGCATTTTCATAAGGCAGTTAATAACTACTATAATATTTATAAACCTATTACTGTTAGGCAAGTTAACTATAAAGTTAATTAAAATATCGCGCTATTTTTATATTGGAATTGGTAGCGGTTAAAGCACTCCTTATTTCTTTATATAAGAGGTCTTTCCACGCACGTATATCCTGCATACTTAAACATATTTTTGTATATAGTCGTATATTATAGGCTAGTAGATACTTATTAAACAATTTTATAAGTCTTTGCATGGCTAGGATGCCCTACTATAAGGGAGTTGTATATAAATTTAAGTATCTTAAATTGTAAAGGTTTGGAATTTAGAACTACTATCTTCTATTAATAGTACAATTAATTATTTTAAATTTCGCATTTAGCGAGTATAATATCCTTATACTATTATTTCCCTATTTAAATCGCTTTTATTATATTAATTATTTATATATTATTCTTATATTTATATTCTATTAGCTTATTAATTTTCATTTCCCATTTATTAACTTTTAATTCATTTCCATTAAGTTCTATATTTAGAAATATAGAATATAGTTTTTTAAAACATTTAGGGGGTAATAAGATTTATAAATGATTTATAATTTATTTGTCTAAAGCGTTTATAGGTAGGTTCTATAATTATTATATTAATGCGTTGGGCTTCTAATTAAGTTTACCTAGTTAGTATATAATCTTAAAGTTAAATTATAAGAGGTATTTAGCCTAATAAATTTAGCGCTGTGTTAATTGTTTTATAGCCCGTTAATACGCGTATTAGAAATAACAATCCTTTAAGCTTAGGACGCTATTATTTAAAGTATTTAATAATTGCAAGTAGTTCCTTATTATGTATCTTATAGTTTAATTTAGTAGGGGTAAGTTTGTAAGAAAGAAAGGCTACTAGATATAGCTCGCTATTTTTATTATATTGCAATAATACTCCCCCTAGCATATAATCTAATAAGTCCGTTTTAATAATATATTTAAGGTTAGGGTTAAAGTAGGTAAGAATTAGAGTAGTTATAAAGTAATATTTTAAGTTATTAAAAGCTTATTTATATCTAGCGGTTTATTTAAATTTTATATTCTTCCTTATTAGGTTTATTAACGGCTAAGCAGTTTCTAAAAAGTAGTTAATAAATTATTAATAGAAATTTGCGAATTCTAGAAAAATTTAAATATCTTATATATTGCTAGGGCTTTCCTAATTTATAATTACGGCGACTTAGGGTCTATTTTAATTCTATTATAGGATATAACTAAGCCTAAGTATATAACCTTAGACGTGTAGAATTTGCATTTTTTAATTGTCGGAATATATGGACAGAGGTTATATGGTCATTCGTGTCTCTAATTAGTCATCCTTATAATGACTTATCAGCCCCCTACTTAGGCACCACGATCCTTACGATCCTCTGCTTTCTATACCTATTAAACACCAGACAAATCTACGATTAATAGGCCATACAAGTGCACTTGGGTGATACCGATATTAATCAATGGTCAATCTCACCGGTTGGCTATAGAGCAACAAGGTTCACTGCCGCCCTAGCAGCTTTAATTGAAAGCAGCACTTTAGTACCTAGCAGCAAAACCACACTAACAGCTCTGGCAGCACCCAACCCTAGCAGCTTAGAATATACGACAAATACGCAACATATAAGACATTCTACAGCACGCAAATTAACCCCTAGTACAGCCTCTTCACTAAGTGCTAGTACCCCCAGCTTTTAACAGCACCCAACATCTAACAGCCCTCGGGCAGTACCCTAGCAGCAGCTACCCTAGCAGTACTATAGCAGCGCTCTAGCCGTACACAGCATACCAGCTTTTACAGCACTTAACATCCAACTACCTAACTGCTTTACGCAGTACTCCAGCGTAGTAATGTAACTTAGCAGCAAACCACTATCTAGTACGCGTCTTAGCATACAAATCAACACCCAACAGCCTTAAGCAGTACACCAGCATTATAGCAACTTAACAGCTTCGTATAGTACCCAATACCTAATAACCCAACAGCCTCGCGTAGTACTCCAGCGTAGCGACGCATACCAGTAGCATTAGCAGCACCAAAGCACCCAGCTTCGCTAAAGAAGCAACTAGCTCTAGAAGAGCACCCTATACAAGCTTGACACCCTGCCACGTCGAAATCACGTTAATAACACGCTCTCCAGCCCCCCTGCTCCTCCGTTAGCATTTACAGCAGTTGCCAGCACGCCCTTATCTTACAACAATTTCAGCTCTACTAGACTCTTAAAGTTCTGCTAGCACGCTATTCCTATAAGCTTAACACTCTACTATAATCCTAGCGGCTCTACCATATCAAAAGTCACGTTAACAGCACGCCCCTAAACGCCAGCGCGCTCCCCCTCCTCTACCCTCTACCCTTTACCCTCTGCTAGCGTCTACGGCAGCTACGAACTTTTAATATGGCATAACAACTTCCTAAAGGATGGAAAAGCGGGAACTGTTTAACCACCAGACAGCCTTGCTATATTAATATCTATAACAACAAAGCCCAATAGGAGTTTCTAACTATAACCGCTTATTAAAAACAGATTCAGGATATACAAGATATGGTTTAACAACAAGAGCAGACTTTTAAAGTGAAGTTACGCCAATAGCAAGATATTCTAGACCTACGTTAACGACAGTATAAAAGAGTCCAGAAGGCATATTAAGAGTAAAAGGAAGAGATTAAGGAGTTATAAAGCGTAGTTTAACAATTATAGCAATAACAAGCTACACTAGCACAAGCTCCACCCGCGTAAGCTCTGCCAGCTTTACCCTCTTTGTTAACTAAAGCTAAAGAGCCACGGCAGCCAAGCTCGTATAAACCCCCACAACCTCAAACCTGCGAAAAGTGCTCTACTACATTCCCTTTAGGTTAAGCTCTCTTTAAACATTTGCTAGATTGTCAACTATTTTAATATACTAAGTGCGGATCCACATTCCCCTCAAATACTACTCTCTATAAGCACGTTTGGAGATGTCGTCGTCTAAAGGATCAAGCTTTGTTAGGATAGAGAATCAGTTTCGGCTGGATTAGTACTAGGATAGCTGTTTTACGCACAAAGAAAGAACTGCTAGTGTTGGAATATATGGACAGAGGTTATATGGTTATTCGTGTCTCTAATTAGTCATCCTTATAATGACTCATTAGCCCCCTACTTAGGCACCGCGATCCTTACGATCCTCTGCTTTCTACACCTATTGAACACCAGACAAATCTACAATTAATAGGCCATACAAGTGCACTTGGGTGATACCGACATTAATATTATATTATAAGCCCGTATCTTATAGGCGTTTAAGGACCATTTTAACGTATTTTTAATATTTAAGAAGTAAGAACGAGTAGATTAAGATATTATTAATATATATAGTAATAAATATATTAAGGAATTTACAAAGCGTATTATTAATATATTGCTAAAACGTACTAAGACCGTTCTTTATACTAAATAGCATTACTAGGTATTTAAAGAGTCCCTATTATATATAAAAAGCTATATACTTCTTATCTCCTTTATATATATGGATTTTATTAAAGGTAGTAACTATATTAAGCTTTATAAAGTACTATACCTTTACTAAATAGTTAAACGTCTCTTAAATTAGGGGAATTGGATATTAGTTTTAAATTATAATTACATTTAGAGCTTAATAATTAATATAGAATCTTAAGCCTCCTTTTAGCTTTTTAATAAATAGTACAGGTAAGGCAAATGGGAATTAACTAGGACAAATAAATACTTTTTCTAAATATTTATTAAGGTATTATCGCATTGTAAGCAGTTCTTCTTATAATATACCATATAGCGGATTAAACTTTAGTATTATACTAGGCTTAAGTTCTATCTTAAAATTATACTTATTTTAGTGCGAGGCTAGTTAGTCTATAAATTATTTCTTAAACTTATTAATTAGGTTATAGTACTCTTTAGATATAAGAGGTTAAGGATTAATATACTATTTTAGTTCTAGTGCTTTTATAATGTCTTTTATAGTTATAGCAAAGATTTTATAATCTTGTCTTTTTGCTAATAAAATAAAAGGTGCGGCCTATATTATATAAATTTTAAGAGGTTTCGACAAAACATCTTTACATTTTTTGCTATAATTGGCAGTTATGGCTTTATTATCTTATTTTAAGGTTTATAGTAAGGGCAATTTATATTATATCAAATTTAAATAGTTGTATATATGTTTATAGGGCGTATAGTGTTTTAAGCAATGGCTTTAGCAGTAAGTTATATAGAACTTTAGTGTTTCTTTAACCCAACTAATTAAGGGGTTGTGTTGCTTTAGCTATTTATATTTAAGTATAACTTTATATTACTTTAAGGGTGTAATAAATAGGGAGATATATTTAAGGTGTTTACCTATCTACATTTTTACTAAAGCGTAGTACGTCATTTTACTATATATTAAGGGTTTGCCATTAAAGCCTTATAGGCCTTAGGGCTTATTAAGTTTCTTTAATTTTAGGTATTAAGTTTTTGTATAATTTATATTAATAAAGCCTATACTAGTAGCTCTACTATCTATTAGGATTTATACCTCCTTCTATTTTCTAAGTATTTAAATTTCGCTAAGTATATTAAGGGAGTTATATTATATATTAGCGCTAGAAGAGCCTATATACTTATACTCTTCCACTTTTTATCTTAAAGCGCGACTTAGCCTTAGAATAATTTATTTTCTAAGTTAACCAAAGGCGAGATGCTTTATAGCAGCTAAATATAATTTATAAAGCGGGTACGATTTAAGGAATAAGTATAACTTAAAAAATGGGTATAATTTAAGGATTGGGAGGAACTACGGCGGACTTTTTTAAAAGGGCAAGTTTGGTAATGCTTTTAAATATATCCTTTTTTACCATATCTAAAGCATTCTCTATTTATAGCTTAAGTTCTTTATTTATTAGTTCCTAAGGGTGTATAAAATTAAGCGGCATTAAGGTCTATAGGGTTGTATATAGGGCTTTTAGGTTTTAGAGACGGATTACGCTTTAGGGTATATACTAGTTTTATAGAGTTTTAAATATAAGGTATAGGGGCCGTTCGGTTGCAACTTCATATCCAATATGGAGGCCCTATATTTAACCGATATGGAGCTCAAATCTGAATATGAGGCTGTCGTTCGGTAAATCTGACGACTTTTGAATATGGAGCTCCTCCATATCGGTAAGCGCGTCAAATTTGCAAGCTAAACTATATACGGT
>Ga0307507_10001394_pt1 | contig 54226 bp, 14 predicted proteins | sample 7_EM_MG_FD_207223 | JGI IMG/M metagenome (GOLD analysis project Ga0307507, IMG submission 207223) | Populus trichocarpa ectomycorrhiza microbial communities from riparian zone in the Pacific Northwest, United States - 7_EM | ecosystem: Host-associated > Plants > Roots > Unclassified | place... | reverse complement strand
ACCACCCCCCCCCCCCCACCCACCCGCCCCCGCCCCCCCCCCCCCCCCCGGCGGGGGGCAATATAAGGGATATTATTGCGGACACCTTAGGTTGCCTTTAGGACAACCTCCGGACGCCCCTTAGATAGTCGCCGGTCACGTGCCGGAGGCACGTGCCCGTAGTATATAGTCTCTACAATCCTAGAGGCCTTACCTTCTTAAGGATTTATCTCTCTTACCAATCTATCCTATTCCACAATTGTGTCCTTATAGCCCCCTATCTACAAAGTCCCCTTATAAGAAGCCTGTTAGCTCTACATACAAGAAGTCTACTAACTCTATATATAGTTAAGCCAAGCCTCTATATCTTCCTTATTGTTATTATCTATAGCTTCTAGATTATTTTCTATTTCCTTAAGCTCCTCCAATGTAAAGTCTAGCTAAATGGCGTTATATTTACGTCTTGGCGGCTGTTATAGAACACACTAGTAACTTAATAAAGGTAGAGACATATGTAATAAGGGAGAAAAGAGGCTTTATTAATTTTATTAAGGGCGAGGAGATATACCCGTTAATTAAGCCGCTACGCATTTTAAAGGAGGATTTATATTAAAGGCAAATTAACAATTTTAGAACACGATTTTAAATTAATATTAAGACTTTAGTAAGCTAGGCAAGTTCTAAATATATAGCTTTAATTTAATTGCTCCTAGCAACTAGCACTTATGTATAGGCACTTGGCTTCACTTTGATTACTATATATAGTTAGTAGCGATTTGGCAAGCCTGTGTACCAAAGCAAAATCAACTTTTTTTTTAAGGGGGGAGAAAGCTGGTTATATAATAGGCTATATAGCCTATTATATAACTAGCTTCCCCTCCCTTAAAAAAAAAGTATATTTCGCTTTAGTACGTAGGCTCGCTAAATCACTATAGCAAAGCGTATACTTGGCTACAAGAACTTTGCTTTTAGTAGACTTACAACCGGCTTTCCTCCGCAGTATCATAATCTTTATTAAATATTGTGAGGTTTCCACCTATATAATATTATTAAATTCCATTAACCTCTCTATAGAGACAGCGTTGTACTTGCGTTTTGGCGGCTATAACAGGAGGGGTAGTTAAGGGGAAGAGGAAGAAGCGTATGTCTTTAATTTAGTTCTCCTGGCCAACTAAGGCAATTCTCCATAGCAACTAAAAAGGTCCTTGCGTATAGCCATAGCCGTTTACAATTAACCTTCCTCTATAGTTTCGCAGTGTCGCGATCTTTATTAATATTATAAGGTTTTTATCCTATATAATATTACCAAATTTCATTAACCTCTCTGCAGAAACAGTGTTGTATTTGAGTTTTAGCGGCTATAATGGAGGCATAGTTAAGGGGGCGAAGAGGAAGCGTATGTCTTTAATTTGATTCTCCTGGCTAACTAAGGCGATTCCCCTGGCCAACCAAGGTGAATCTCTAGGGCAACCAAAAAGGTCCTTGCGTGCAGGCATATGCGTTCGCTATAATTACTATATATAGTTGGTGGCAATTTGGCGAGCCTGCGTACCGAAGCGAAATCAACTTTTTTTTTAAGGGTGCAACAGGCTGTACAGTTAAATGCACGACCAGCTTCACCCCCCCCCTTTAGCGAGCGCTGCGAAATTTTGAATTCGGTACGCGTATCTAATCTTGCTTAATTGCCACTAACTGTATATAGTAATCGAAGCGAAGCCCTATGCTTGGCTGTAAGAACCTTGTTCCTGATAAATCTGAAGCTGTCCGCAATCGGTCTTCCTGTGGTATTATAATTATTGTTAAATATTGCAAGGTTTCTACCTATCCTTTACCCGTAGTATGGCTCCGCGAATGGGCCTATATTAGCACGCTTTAATTAAGGATCTTCTTCGGCTTGGAGCGACTTGAGCAGAGTATGCCTCCGCCGCTAGTTGTATAATTTGCTTAATTGCCTTAATTAGAAGGAACTTATGAGTCTTTGGCTTAACTCTGGCACCTTTAAATGGTGAAGGTGGCTAGTTTCTACTAAGCAATCTAATGATTGTGGTAATACTAATGCGGCTGGAGGAGAAGCCAAATCTCTTTGGTAATAAGTTGCAGTGGCTAATCTACAATATGTTTAACGTTGTAGTAAGCCGCTATATGATATTTCGAGAGCTCTATTTAGCTGGCTGGACAAGGAAGTGGGTGAGTTAATTAGATCCTCTAGTATAGAGCTTAGAAAGTAGCTTATATAAAGAAGTGTTGCTAGGTAGCCCTTAAATGTAGCGCTTATAATTGCGATATATATTTTGCCATTATATTATAGTATACTGCCAATTAACTGGTATTTGTAGATGAGTTAAGTGCGGATTTAAAGATAGGCGTATAGAAGGTAGGCTAGGCTCCTTTTAGTATTACACCAGTCTTATAGACGCTATATAATTGGGGTGAGAGGAGGCTTAATATACTGCCTGCGTATATAATTAACAGCATACTGGCAGCTTTGGTATATAAAGGCTTGATAAATAGTAAAGGCTTTAAGTTCTGGGTGGCAAATACTCTTTTACTATGGTGTAATCGCTTTCCTGCTGAGCGATTAGTAGTAGTTATAGATAATGCTAGCTTCTATTATTTGGAAAGGATGCAGTCTCTCTTTAACGCCTTTGGCGTTAAGCTGGTGTATTTACCTCTATACTTACCTAATCTAAATCTAATTGAAGAGTTTTTTGGAGAGCTAAAGGCCTTTATTTAGCGGGAGTGGTACTCTTAACTAGAGTACCTGGAAACCTTTAGCTATAGCTTTAAGGCGTTCCTTCTTTAGAGTATAAATGAGGTTAGTAGTAAGAGTGAGAGTGCAAGAGGCCATTTCTAACATAGTGGATACAATTGTTGAGGTTTTTGGGGTGAGAGTTATAATTAATCTTTGGCGGCGTTCTTAACTATATATAATATTTGTAAATACACCAAAAGGCTCTATATGGGGTGTCTTTGTTACTGTAGGGGCGCTAGCAGTAATAAAGACACCTTATATTTTATTAATTATAATAATCTATATCTTAAAGAACCCAGATATAGGGCGTCTCTGCCACTATAAGGGCGCTAGTAGTGGTAGAGACACCCTATATTTTGCTAATTATCTATGTCTTGAAAACTTCCCTTAAGCTATATATGACGCTTATTTACCCACTTCTTTAAGTCCTTCTATAGCCATCTTGCGACACCTGATTTAATACTAGCACTAATAAGCTCCTTAATAGGATCAGCACTATTAGATTTATTATATAGGAGCTCTAAGTCCCACCTTAAATTACGGACGACTTTGTGCGCAGCTTTGAAATTAGCCTCCTAGTTAAGATTGCTAGCTATACTCTACCTTTAATACTTAAAGAACTCCTCTAGATTCTTTACGCGGTTAATACCTTATGGCCAGTATATTGGTAATATAGGTAAGGATAATAAGGGCAGTTGGCTTACTGGTATATAAGTAATTTACTGATCTGATATTAAGCCTATAGAGCCAATATAAAAGTAATTAATAACGCCTGGGCTATTAACTATAGAGCTCTTACTTAAGGCAGATTGGTATACTCTTCTACTACCTTTTCCTCTTGTTGCCGCTCTCTTAGTAAGCCGAGTAGTAAGCTTATAAGGTGGATTCTTAATATTTGCGATGCCTTGCTGAATACTAGTTACCCACTCCCGTAAGTCCTTATCTATTAATTTGATATCTACCTGGCCAAGTATATAATACTAATTAGTGTTAGGATAGTGCTTTTTATAGTGCTAATACCTAGTAAGCTCGACTTGCAAGCCTATTAAATTTGCAACACTACCGGCAGGTATATAAGGCGTTATATTAAGCTCTAAGCTCTGCGAGGGCGTTGGAAGTTCATTACGGAGTTAATTAATTATTAATGGGCGAGAGCTACCTCCAGAGCGAGAGGCTGCTGGCTGATTTCCATCCGGAGTATATATAATTAAGAGGTTAATAGTTAGAGCCTTAATCTCGCTACGTCTATTAGTATATTAAGCCTATGTAATAAGTTGCGTGTTAATCTTCTGCTACTAATTTATAACTTTAGAATCTATATTAAACCTAATATCACGAACGCCTATATGCTGAGTGTTAACCTTTGCCTTAATTAGCTGGAGCTTAACGTGAATACCTTACTTTTAATAACGCAGCTCCCTCTTATAAATAGGAAAGACTTGAAGTCGCCAAAGATTATAACATTAAAGGCTTGCATTAATGAGAGTTTTAGTAAACGCTGGCTCCTTTAGATATTAAATTGATATATTATAATTATAAGTAATAAATACGCCGCCGCTAGCTCTTCCTATATTATTAATCTTACTCTCTACGCGTAGGTAAGGTGGTGGAGTTATTTCTTCTTTATCCTTAATTGTATTTTGTGGAGGAGCCCGAGAAGCCTAAGAAGCTTAAAGAGCTTAAGCAGCTACCCAAGAGGCTGTAGCTTGATATTGTGGTGTTAACATATTTGACTGTGGGTAGGTAGGATCCTATATTGGATACGGCGACTTATACGGCCTTGATTAAGTCAATCAGCTAATCTGACTTTAAGAAGCCTATTGGCTCTACGTATAAGAAGTCTGCTAACTCTGTATATAGTTAAGCCAAGCCTCCGTATCTTCCTTATCGTCCTTATCTATAGCTTCCGGATTGTTTTCCATTTTCTTAAGCTCCTCCAATGTAAAGTCTAACTAAATGGCGTTGTATTTGTGTCTTGGCGGCTGTTGCAGGGCACCCTAGTGAGAAGTCTATAAAGGCAGAGGCGTATGCAATAAGGAGGGAGGAAGGAAGCTTTGTTAATTTTATTAAGGGCAAGGAGACACACCTGTTAATTGAGCCGCTACGCGTTTTAAAGGAGGATTTATATTAAAGGCAAATTAATGATTTTATAGCACGATTTTGGATTGATATTGAGACTTTGGTAAGCCAGCCAGGTAAGTTCTAAATAGCTTTAATTTGATTGCCCCTAGCAACTAGCACGACCCTTGCGTGCAGGCACTTGGCTTCGCTTCGATTACTATGTATAGTTGGTGGCAATTAAGCGAGATTGGATGCGCGTACCGAATTCAAAATTTCGCAGCGCTCGCTAAAGGTAGGGGGTGAAGCTGGTCGTGCATTTGACTGTAGTACGTTGGCAGAATAATACAGACCATCCATTTTGAAAGGAACTCGCTTATTTTGAAAACATACTAGCAGGGAGGACGTCTACCTGGTTTGTGATACCCCCTTGTAGACTTCTAAAGCCACAAAGCTTAGGAAGCGAAGATGTAGCAAGCAGGCTGCTATTCCTGTCTTGACCTTGGCCGAGGGGTCTCCTGTCGTGGTTACAGATCGGGACGACCGTCATAAAAAATTCGCAACTAGCGCCTGGGCGCCAAGGATTTTCCGACACGGCTACCCCTTGATTTATTGTAAATGGTTAAGCTATCCCTTGAACTGTCAGAGTACTACGTTATCGATAAGAATATGGCCCGTGCACCTAACACCAAAGAACGGCCTAAAAAAACCTTAAAAACTGTCTTTAGACTCTCCGCGAAAGAGGTTATATAAACAATCTCCTTAATAGAGGGTCTAAGCTTGCTAAGACTATATTTTTTGTTTAAGCTCTTTAAGCTGTGTCTTTATATATACTTTAACCAATAGCTATGAAACCTACTGCCTTTTTAATTTACTTATTTAAGCGTCTTCTAACTTCCTACCTATTTAATACCTACCTGCTATATCCCTCGAACCCATACCCTAAAAATCTCGCCATTAATAGGAAGCTAGTATTAGAGATTTAGGTATATAGTTAGGTATAAGAATATAATAAGTATAATACACCTAATCTATGCTATCCCTTGCATAGATGGATGCGTGCTCAAGATGGTGGCCCGTGCTTAGCCAATTACGAAGGCGCCGGCAAAAAGTAATCGGACACCGCTACTTAGCGAGAAAACCCAACCCCACCAAAAATTGACTTTTTTTGCGCCTGCACTATTAAAACCAACTCTACTTCTACTCCACTTAATTAATACTTAGTAGAATAGGTCCTTACACTTCTAATGTTGGGAGGGCTTAATATTTAACGTATTACGAGTGTGGAAAGACTAAAAGAGTGGCAGCAAAGCTCTGTAACCTTATGAAATCAACAGCTGCCGATATATGGAAACGATCTCTTGCAGTTAAAGAAGAGCGCCTTGCTGCTAGCCTCCCACTTCCTAAAATTGAAGATCTAGTTTCTGTAAAGGAGAAGAGCGGAAGACCTTTAGTTCTATTAGTTAACAGAGATCTTTAAGGCTTGCACACTCAACAAGAAGAATCATAAGAAATAGCAACACCACGTCACCGCAGAGGAAGGCTTTGAAGCTTACAGAAGAACGATGAAGACCTAACTTCAAGCACGAAACCTTTTATACTGTAATTAGTACTAGAGTTAAAGTCAATTTGATGCTAGAATTAATAATTTCTTGGTAGGGTCGTGTTTTTCGGCTAAAGTATCGGTGTCCGATTACTTTTTGCCGGCGCCTTCGTACTGTTCCGAAAATCCGATTAAGCGAGCCTCACCCAGCATCAAATTTAGGTGGTATGCCATGTCGACCTACGTCGAGGACAAAATAGGACGCTACCCAAATTTGCCAACTTCTGGGTCGAGGAGACCGGATCGAAAACCGCGGAACAGTGACAACAATCCCTTGCTCTTCGGTGAAGAGAACCCTGATCCTGGTGACCTCATCGGGAATGAAGAAGTCGACTACAAGGCTGTAGTTAATTTTACGGTTCCTGGTTGCTACGGTGTCGATCCTGCCGGCGGTACACCGGCTCCACCGCTTCCTGTACTCAATATCTGCTGCGTCGATGACGAGAGCAGCATACCCAATGCTGTTTTCCATTCCGACAAGCACAAGGTCTACTCAAACTTCTGCAGAGCCGCATACGGTAACCGTACACCCTCTCGTCAATTCCGGTGGTTAGCGCAGCCACGTCTGCCCGGCCCTTTTGTAGGGGAAGATTTGGTATTTTTGCTGTTTAAGGGAAAGTTAATAAAACACGCTAACCACCGGAATTGACGAGAGGGTGTAGAACACTGCAGTGGCACTTTGATATATTCGGTAACATTCTTCCCTCACCATCTGCGCCACCCAAGCCTTCCTTGACACCCGTGAAACCCACCCCGCGTTCGGCGCCGGCACCTCCAGAGTTGCCATTCCCGGTGTCGGGCTCGAGCAACTGGAAAGACAAGATGAAGCGTCGACTCGGGCTTATCAACGCCGAGAACGAGAAAAGACAAGACTCAAATGACCCAGCGCAATACACGAACTGGCAATTCAAGCTTGATTGGGCGCCGAAGGACGGGTATAGCCCCGCAGAGTCGGGGAATTGTTACGTTGAGTGCGAGGAAGCTTTTGCAACTTTGGCGCTTTCGACATGTGGCCAGAAAGGCGAGGAAGAATATGATGGCTGTGTCCTCACAATTTGATAACGGGTGCGGCACGTATGGATATACTGTGCAAGGCATTATGATAAGTAAAGGATGAAGGATTCACAGCTCTCCTACTTTGGAATTCACAAGGGGAAGTGCATGCGGCACGGCGATCTACGCCTCAGCGACATTGTACACGTATGAGAGAAGGTGGAGGTGGTGACACCGACTCAGGAAGTCGTCAGCCATGAAGTTTGGAAGTGTTACTTGTTTTAGTTAGATTTAAGGCAGAGAAATGATATATGCAGCCAGTCCCGTGATCCTAAATCGGGTGACTTCCAACAATTCCAGTCTATTACGTGACGTTGTCCGCCAACCATCGAGCTAGACTAAAAATAGCAAAGACGGGGAATGTGGTGTGAACGCCCGCGCCACACCATCTGCTATCAAGGTCATGTTACCATTACAATCCGGGATTCATCCTTTCACGTGTGGGAAAAGCGAGGTATCAGAGGTCGGGGTTAGGCTTGGCGTAACCTCAGGTTACGCATGACCCCCCAAGGTCCGCGACATATCGTCCAAATATCACCCCCCCCCTTGGGTGGTGGCCCCTACTTTTCAGACGCGTTTTTGAGGCCTAGGTTAGTACTAGGTTAGTATGGAGGTCCTTATCACGCGCCTTCGACCTTATCGTCGCCTTAACAATCCCATTTTCCAACCCTCTACTATTCTTGTGCCCGCGCTGGCTCCTAGCTCGCGTGGGGCTTCTAATTTTATATAGAAAGGCCTGCTGTAATTCTAATTCTATAATATAGAGCCCTCTTCTTCTCCTTCTCCATTAATATTTACGCGTTTAGTAGCTTTATTTACCCATACCGCGCTTACGCGTCTGCCCCCTTACCTCTTGCAGATATAGAGTCTCTTAGGAATCTTCTTACCCTATAGTCTACTATAGAAGCCCCCCCAGCCTCCTCCCCCTATAGCCTCCAGAACGAATTTAAGGCCCAAATAGCACGGCTGTAGGATATTTATAAGGCCTAGCGCTTAAAGAATACTATAAGGGCGTATAAGCCAAAGCAGAAAGAGTGGGAGGACTAGTATATAAGACTAAAAGGCAATACGGACGGCGCCTAGGTAATAGAAGATAAGCTTTACTTATTTTTAGAGTAATAAGTCGTCAATTAAGAATCGCGGGCCGCTGGCTATTAAAAACGAAAGTTAAAATGGAAAGAGATATGGAAAGATAGCAAGCAGGTAAAGAAGAGGCAGAAGATAACTATAGGAGGGCCGCTAAGGGGAAAGGCAGCCATAGGGGTAGCCGTAGCCGCAGGGGAGGAAGCTATAAAGGAGGAAGAGATATGGGATAAGGAGGCCCTAGACGCCCTATTTAACGAGACCATCTAATACTTAGTTATAAATAGCTACGTCTCCACTATTACTGAGCTCTACGTGTGGTAGTTAGAAGGCAAGACCTTACAGCCGCTATAGGGGGCGAAGCTCTTGGTAGTACTAGATAGCATCCGCCGCGATAAGGACCGGATTTAATATGTTAACTTTATTAATTAAGGCCTATTTATAATTACTAGCGGCTATAACATTAAAGGGCTTAAAAAGGTAATTACTTAGTGCTAGGAAACGGGCTCTAAGATACTGGGTTTAGTTAAGTCTTACCTTTAAACTGCGGCTGAGTATTTATTAGGTTTATATATTACGGTCTATATAGAGTATTTACGGCTACCGTTTTCTAACCTGTTTCTTAGGCCATACTACCGTTACCTAGGGTGAGAGTAGATAGGATGTTTAGCTTACTAACCTTGTCCTTATTAAATTAGAGAATAAAGGGCCTAAATTAGATAAGCTAGCGCTATATATAATTATATTAATAATATAGGGGAAGCAGAATTAATACGGCAAGGTTAAGTATATGGGCTATATACGCAATACTGACCCTATCCTCTACCCTCTCTCTATAATAGCCTTTTACTTCTTTAACCGCTAGGGTAAGAACGGCGCTAAGAGCTTCCCATCCTTTTAGTAGCTAGAGGACTACTATAACCTATACATCTTCCCTAGTAGCATTAAAGTACCGTAATAGCCGTTAAGCTATTATACGCAATTTAAATAGAATAAGAAGATGTTCTAGGGGGTAGGAATTTACTTAAAGGAGAAGACCTATAGCGCCTATAAGCAGAGCGTCTGGCATGCTAAGCTTAGCGGTATTAAGGAGACCTAAATTAGATGGGCTGGACGCTGGAATATAGACGCAATAATAGGAGCTTACCTTAGCTATCTATCTTGCACGTTTATGTGGTTAATTGCCGGCTTCCTAAAGGAAGGAAAGGGCTACTTTCTCCCCTATACACAAGAGGTGCCAGAGAAAGCCCTCTACTTAAAGATATGGCCTAAGACCGACGTCTGGCTAAAACATATAGAGACCTACCACCTAGAGAAGGCCGATAATAAGGTTATACGGCTTAACCTTACAGGCTTAGGATTTCTACGCCTCCTCTATACGCTTAGGGTAATCCTATTACAGGACTTAGTAATCCTATATAAGTAGTTCCCACTCTACCCCCTATAGAAGGACTCCCTCTTTAGCTATAAGGAGTACTAGAGGTTCACTATATAGATAGAAAGCTCACTGGCCAGCGTAGTTACGCTAGATGAGATAATAATATGGAAATACTAGCCCACCTATAAGGCCGTAGCTAAGCTAAGACATAAGGCCGCGATCTTAGAGATAAAGGGGGTTTAATTACGCGTACAGACGATCTTAGAACGCCTTAGCGAGATAAAAAGGTTATTAGCATTATTTGCACCTATATAGATCCAGTAAGGGAAGATAGGTATCTAGATAGGGCCTACAGAGTCTATACATCCGTCTTTAAACGGCCCTATACCCGTACCTATATCCGTACCCATACCTATGCCTATACCCGCGTCCGTTCCTAAACGTATTAACGGCCAGATTCCGTCTTTGGATAAACCCTCTCCCGTATATCCAACCCCTAGAGAGATACTAAGAGGTCCTTAACTGTCTACTGCCGCAGAGCCTGCTTAGCCGTCTACCATAACGTCTACTATAACGTCTACTATACCCCCGCAGCAGCTGCTGTAAGCTTCTACTATACCCCTACCACAGCTGCCGCAAGCTAACGCTTAACCTTTCCTATTTATCCTTAACCTATAGGCGCCGTTAAGGAAATATAAAATGCTTTGGGGCGGTAATTTGGTGTTCCAGCTCTAGGCTAAGTGGACTTTAGGGCTAGTAGGTAGGCTATTAATTAAAGCTCTTAATTACTGCTAGGGGGCACGCTAGCGGGTTAATGGCGAGGCTATATTCTATAGCTATTGCTGTAGGATAATTAAGGATATAAGACAGCGCGTAGAAGACGGTATGGCAAGAGATAAGAGATAGGCTATTAACCAGCTAGAATAGCTACGAGGCTAGCGTTCTTTGGATTGGCTTTATAAAAATATCTAACTACTAGGTAGGGAAGAGAAAGGGAGGGAAAGGCTCTGTATTAAGCAGTATATATATATATATAATACTATTTTACTATAGGACTACTGCAGTAACTAAGACGCCTTAATATAGGACTCTACTAGTAACCAAGACGTCTTAATATAGGACTGCACTGCAGTAACTGAGACGCCTTAATATAGGACTATATACTCTAGTGACCAAGACGCCTTAATATAGGACTATACTCTAGTAACTAAGACGTCTTAATATAGGACTGCACTATAGTAACTAAGACGCCTTAATATAGGAATAGAGCCTGTTTAGGTGTTGTAAATTTAGAGTAATATTACGCGACCGTCTAGAAGTACTGATTTAACACAAATTATATACCTTTTCGCCTAAAATCGCGTGCGAAAGTACTTGGGGGCGGTCGCTACGCGACCTTATACAGGGTTTAGGCGCGTTATTAGCAGGGGTGGCCCTAACCTCATATTAACCCAAGTTATAACCGCGCCAAATCAGCCCCCCTAATATGTAATAGGTATTGGAGGTTGGGGTTAGGCTTGGCGTAACCTTGGGTTACATATAACCCCCTAAGGTCCGCGACATATCATCCAAATATTACCCCCCCCCTTGGGTGGTGGCCCCTACTTTTTAGACGCGTTTTTAAGGCCTAGGTTAGTACTGGGTTAGTATAGAGGTCCTTATTACGCGCCTTCAACCTTATCGTTGTCTTAATAATCCCATTTTCCAACCCTCTACTGTTCTTGTGCCTGCGCTGGCTCCTAGCTCACGCGGGGCTTCTAATTTTATATAGAAAGGCCTGCTATAATTCTAATTCTATAATATAGAGCCCTCTTCTTCTCCTTCTCCATTAATATTTACGCGTTTAGTAGCTTTATTTACCTATGCCGCACTTACACGTCTACCCCCTTACCTCTTGCAGATATAAAGTCTCTTAGGAATCTTCTTACCCTACGGTCTACTATAGAAGCCCCCCCAGCCTCCTCCCCCTATAGCCTCCAGAACGAATTTAAGGCCCAAATAGCACGGCTGTAGGATATTTATAAGGCCTAGCGCTTAAAGAATACTACAAGGGCGTATAAGCCAAAGTAGAAAGAGTAGGAGGACTAGTATATAAGACTAGAAGGCAATACAGACGGCGCCCAGGTAACAGAAGATAAGCTTTGCTTATTTTTAGAGTAGTAAGTTGTTAATTAAGAATCGTGGGCCGCTAGCTATTAAAAACGGAAGTTAAAATAAAAAGAGATATGGAAAGATAGCAAGTAGGTAAAGAAGAGGCAGAAGATAACTATAGGAGGGCCGCTAAGGGGAAAGGCAGCCGTAGGGGTAGCTGTAGCTATAGGGGAGGAAGCTATAAAAGAGGAAGAGATATGGGATAAGGAGGCCCTAGATGCCCTATTTAATGAGACTATCTAATACTCAGTTATAAATAGCTACGTCTCCACTATTACTAAGCTCTATATATAGTAGTTAGAAGGCAAGACCTTACAGCCACTATAGGGGGCAAAGCTCTTAGCAGTACTAGACAGCATCCGCCGCAATAAGGACTGGATTTAATACGTTAACTTTATTAATTAAGGCCTATTTATAATTACTAGCGGCTACAACATTAAAGGGCTTAAAAAGGTAATTACTTAGTGCTAGAAGACGGGCTCTAAGATACTAGGTTTAGTTAAGTCTTACCTTTAAACTATGGCTGAGCATTTATTAGGTTTATATATTACAGTCCATATAGAGTATTTATGGCTACCGTTTTCTAACCTGTTCCTTAGGCCATACTACCATTACCTAGGGTAAGAGTAGATAGAATGTTTAGCTTGCTGACCTTATCCTTATTAAATTAGAGAATAAAGGGCCTAAATTAAACGAGCTAGCGCTATATATAATTATATTAATAATATAGGGGAAGCAGAATTAATACGGCAAGGTTAAGTATATGGGCTATATACGCAATACTGACCCTATCCTCTACCCTCTCTCTATAATAGCCTTTTACTTCTTTAACCGCTAGGGTAAGGATGGCGCTAAGAGCTTCCCATCCTTTCAGTAGCTAGAGGACTACTATAACCTATATATCTTCCCTAGTAGCATTAAAGTACCACAATGGCCGTTAAGCTATTATACGCAATTTAAATAGAATAAGAAGATGTTCTAGGGGGTAGGAATTTACTTAAAGGAGAAGACCTATAGCGCCTATAAGCAGAGCGTCTAGCACGCTAAGCTTAGCGGTGTTAAGGAGACCTAAATTAGATGGGCTAGACGCTAGAATATAGACGCAATAATAGGAGCTTACCTTAGCTATCTATCTTGCGCGTTTATATGGTTAATTGCCGGCTTCCTAAAGAAAGGAAAGGGCTACTTTCTCCCCTATACGCAAGAGGTGCCAGAGGAGGCCCTCTACTTAAAGATATGGCCTAAGACCGACGTCTGGCTAAAACATATAGAGACCTACCACCTAGAGAAGGCCGATAATAAGGTTGTACGGCTTAACCTTACAGGCTTAGGATTTCTATGCCTCCTCTATACGCTTAGGGTAATCCTATTATAGGACTTAGTAATCCTATATAAGTAGTTCCCGCTCTACCCCCTATAGAAGGACTCCCTCTTTAGCTGTAAGGAGTACTAGAGGTTCACTATATGGGTAGAAAGCTCGCTGGCCAGCGTAGTTACGCTAGACAAGATAATAATACGGAAATACTGGCCTACCTATAAGGCCGTAGCTAAGCTAAGATATAAGGCCGCGATCTTAGAGATAAAGGGGGTTTAATTACGCGTATAGACGATCTTAGAACGCCTTAGCGAGATAAAAAGGTTATTAGCATCATTTGCACCTATATAGATCTAGTAAGGGAAGATAGGTATCTAGATAGGGCCTACGGAGTCTATATATCCGTCTTTAGACAGCCCTATACCCATACCTATATCCATACCCATACCTATGCCTGTACCCGCGTCCGTTCCTAAACGCGTTAACAGCCAGATTCTGTCTTTGGATAAACCCTCTCCCGTATATCCAACCCCTAGAGAGATACTAAGAGGTCCTTAACTGTCTACTGCCGCAGAGCCTGCTTAGCCGTCTACTATAACGTCTACTATAACGTCTACTATACCCCCGCAGTAGCTGCTGTAAGCTTCTACTATACCCCCACCGCAGCTGCCGCAAGCTAACGCTTAACCTCTCCCATTTATCCTTAATCTATAGGCGCCGTTAAGGAAATATAAAATGCTTTAGGGCGGTAATTTGGTATTCCAGCTCTGGGCTAAGTGGACTTTAGGGCTAGTAGGTAGGCCATTAATTAAAGCTCTTAATCACTGCTAGGGGGCACGCTGGCGGGTTAACGGCGAGGCTATATTCTATAGCTGTTGCCGTAGGATAATTAAGGATATAAGACAGCGCGTAAAAGACGGTATAGTAAGAGATAAGAGATAGGCTATTAACTAGCTAGAATAGCTACGAGGCTAGCGTTCTTTGGATTGGCTTTATAAGAATATCTAACTACTAGGTAGGGGAGAGAAAGGGAGGGAAAGGCTCTATATTAAGCAGTATATATATATATATAATACTATTTTACTGTAGGACTACTGCAGTAACTAAGACGCCTTAATATAGGACTCTATTAGTAACCAAGATGTCTTAATATAGGACTGCACTGCAGTAACCGAGACGCCTTAATATAGGACTATATACTCTAGTGACCGAGACGCCTTAATGTAGGACTATACTCTAGTAACTAAGACGTCTTAATATAGGACTGCACTATAGTGACTAAGACGCCTTAATATAGGAATAGAGCCTGTTTAGGTGTTGTAAATTCAGAGCAACATTACACGACCGTCCAGAAGTACCGATTTAACACAAATTATATACCTTTTCGCCTAAAATCGCGTGCGAAAGTACTTGGGGGCGGTCGCTATGCGACCTTATACGGGGTTCAGGCGCGTTATTAGCAGGGGTGGCCCTAACCTCGTATTAACCCGAGTCATAACCGCGCCAAATCAGCCCCCCCGATATGTGATAGTTATCCCTCCAAAGGCGGTGTCATTGTCCTTGAAAATGCCACAATACGTGACTTCGAATTTTTGAGCCTTTCTCGTATTCACCCTCCCAAGACCCGGTTCCCGGACTCCTAATCTGAAGACGAAATTTGCCAAAAAATGCTCCTCCTTGGCGCAAAATGGTACGACTCTTTATCACGATTTTACTTCTTGAAACGCGTAGATCGTAATGACCCAGATGCTGCATGCATTGATGTGATTGAAGAAGAGAGAGAGCCTGCACCTACGGAAAGAGAGAGGACGTGGGTGAGCGTTGCCTGGCCGAGCATAGGCGGTGGTATGGTGGTGGCTGAGTGGAATATAGTTATGTGGGGTTATGGAAAAGATGACGATAGATTTCTGCCGTATGAAGAGTTGGGAAGGTTGAATTTATGTAAAGATATGGATGAAAAGGCTGTTATCCTAAAGGAGTGGTTTGAGGGGAAAGAGTTTCAAAATGTCGGAGAATATATAGGGAATGGGTGGATCAGGAGCTGGGATAGTAAGGAGAGTGGAGAGCACGGCGATATGCAAAATACTTGGCGGACTAAAAATAGAAATAGGTAGAACAACTTAGGGACGCCTAAGTAAGAAAATATTAAAGTATTTTACTTAAAAAGAGTAAGTATAAGGGTTCCGGCCTAATAGGCTTTAGATAAAAGTAAAAATTTAATTATAAAGCTATTTATAAAGATTTTATAAAGAAAGGTTAAGGCAATATTACTCTAGCTTAGGGGTTGTTCGGTTGCAAATCGCCTCCATTTTATAATCTGTTCAATCCGTACGCGTTTTAGTGTCGCCCATTTTATAATTAGTGGCGGCTACTACCGTGGCTCATTTAAATATATAATTAAGTTAATTATTTGGTTAAGGCTCTATAATAAGGCTCCAGATTTAACTTCGTATAATGCGTAACTGATGTTGGTAAGCGATTTAAATGAGCCTCTTCTGCTACTAGGCCTCTATCGCGACTCTTTACTTTAGTATAGCAATGGAGCCTCCTCCTCGGCCAACGCCCTCTCTGCGATTAACGTTTCCTATATCTTTGCCCACTTCCCATACAAGTTATAGTAGAGTTACAGTAACGCCCGCGACGCCCGCAACGCCCTAAAAATAAGCTTATTGCAATTACAAAGGTTAAGATATTATTATTATATAAGGCTTATAAATGCAACAGCAGTATCGCGATTAGGGTATGTAAAGTCGCTATATTGTTACTTTGGCACGTATATAAGAGCTCTATATTAAAATAGAATATAGAATAGGAGCTTAAAGCTACATATTAAAACGGTGCCAAGAACTCCATTTTAACTACTATATACAGTATAGCTTACAAATTTGACACGCTTACCGATATAAAGGAGCTCTATATTTAAAAGTCGTTAGATTTACCAAACGACACCCTTATATTTATATTTAAGCTCCAGTTCCGTTACAATATAGAGCCTCTATAATTGTAATAGAGGTGCAACTAAACAACCCCTTAATAATATTATTTAAGGTCTAATTAAGTAACAGTTAACGCTATTATCTTAGTTATAATTAATTAAGATTTTAGTCTTTTACATTAACTATTTAAACTAAAATAAAATATATTTAATTATTATATAATAAGAGTATTATTGTAAGAGGCCAGTCTGACCGGAACGTATGGTTATCTGATCGACAGTGTATAATGAGAGTCGCAGGTAAGTAGAAGGTGAGTCAAAGGTAGAACGAGCTTTATGTATTGAAGGACAAATGCTTTCTAACTTCTTCTATTTAGAGACTAATCGCTGGTTCTTCTCTAGAGGAGAACCAGCTCCCTATATAATCCTTCTAAGATACTAGTAAAACCCTTTACCCCTTATTTATCTAACTATGTCTCCTCTGGGATATTAGTGGGATATTAGTGAAACCTTTATCTGTCTTATCTAATATGTACCTTTTAGGAGCGCCTATTATAATTGCCTCCCCTTTAAGGGTCTTAGTCCTCTAAGACTTTACCTCTTAATAAACTCTTATGGAGTTCCGACTAAAACCACTAGGGAAGTTCTCTAGTAAAAAGGTACTCTATAATGCGGCTTATTACTAGTTCTTTACTAGTATAGAACCTTACTTTATCTTCTATTCCTCCACTTTTCTTTTACTATAGCTCTTTATAGTACCTTTATAATAGAATCTTAATAATAATAATAAAAATTAAATAGGATTTACCTTCCTTATTATAAGAATTTGTTATAAGCTAATCTGGAGGTTATTCTATATAACGCGTTAACTAGCTACTATCCCCATTTACCTAAAATAGGTCCTAATAATAACGTCTTAATATTAATTTCTTCCAGTTTATAAGCTGTTATCTCTTACGCGTTTTTCTATTAATAACACTATTCGTCTCGCCTTTTAGCAGACTGTTTTTTATTATATCTTAGCTTTTAGCTTCTATATTTCTAGCTATTCTTTTTACCACTGCTCTATTCTCTTCTTATAACGCGTCTATAGGTAATAGGATCCCCATTTTATCTCTTTAATAATACTAACTTCCTATAGTGTTCTCTTATAATGGCTTGTGATTATACTGCGCGTTTTTAGACTGGCGGCGGTGTTGTCCCTACTTTATTAGTACTATAGACCACTTCTGTTACTCCTGCGGTGGTTTCTCTAAAGTGCTGCCGTTATTGCGTTTACGCGCTTATATTAGACCCGTCCCACGCCTATAAGATACCGCGCTCTGGCAAGAATAAATCTAAGTATTCCTACTATCGCAGCCAGAAAAAAACCTATATTTTAGTATTTCCCATTCTATCCTATTTTAGACTTTACTAACTATATTAGATCCCCACTGTTTACGTATATAAGGCTTGCTAGCTCTAACGCGCTATTAGGGATTTCCGTCTATATTAAAATAGTAAAAGATAGGGATAGAAGGTGTCTTCTATTGCTTACAGCCTTTTTAATTTAATAAGGGTTTCTACTGCTGTAGAGACGTAGCAATCTCGGACATATAGTGTCTAGGAGCGTATATATAAGCAGTTCGTTCTTATAAATGATAACATTTATACTCTTATATGGGCCTTTCTAGCTAGGTAAGTCTCTTTAGTAATATGTTTGGGAACTATATTAACTCTTTAGTTATTAACTTTCTAATCTTAGCCTAGATGCCGATTTAGAGTCTAGGGATAATACTAAGGATAGTAATAAAGATAAACATTCTCCCTGCTAGTCCCCCGGTTGTGGTAGTTTGTCTAGTTCTTACCGCTCTAAGAAGAATGTTAGTAAGAATGCTAATGCTTTTAGGGATAGGAGTGCTGATAATACTACTAGTAATAACGTTAAGATAGAGGAGGAGGCTCCCGTTGCTACTTCTAGTGTTTAAGTTATTATCTTATTCTTTCTTTCTTTTTATAGGATAGCTTTATATAGTGCCTCTCTAGTGCCTCTAGGATGTCCTAGCACTGGGAATTAACTTTATACTTTAGGGATGCCTCTATTCTTATTTTTAGTAATAGTCTATATAAAAGTAGTATACCGCTATAATCTCCGTATATAATAAATGGGTGGTATTCTTATGGGTGCTTTATAATTTCTTAAAATTTCTAAGTCTTCACTCTAAGTCTTTTTAGTCCTCTTTGTATTATTAATTCTACTATATATCTTTAGTGCTAGACTAGATACTCTTTTTTTATCCCTAGGGAACCCTTCTAAATCCCTAGGGCCCCTTCTTCTGGTATTACTACTTATTCCTAAATAGCGTCTTCTTTAGATAGTATCCCTAGTGGTTCTTATATAGATCCCTATGGCTTTCTCTTATAGGATTCTAGGATTCCTGTTATAATGGTAAAACGTTCCTGTTTCTAATGCCTATGCTTAACCTTATAGTTTTAATTTATAGGGTCTTCTCTATTATTTTATCTATAGTATATCCGGAACCGTTACTAAATCCTAATTTATGGTCTTTAGAAAAGTTTTAATTGCCGTGTTATATTCTGGCTAAAGATCTAGAAATATAGTGAAAAGGCAGATCACTTTGGAAGGGAAGAACTTTTGGAGCTCTTGCTGCACCTGGCCCAAAAAGACCAAACCAACCAAAAGAACCCTGAAAAACACCCTGATAATCCCCTAAGATGCATGCATTATAGGGGAGGCACAGGTGGAACGACGGTGGTACGCAGTTGTGCGCAACTGCCAGACCCATACCCAATAATGGCCCCCTACAACAACAATAAGGACGGGCGAATACTATACCAGAAAGCGGAAATACCCTAATTAAGAAGGCATCTGATAAAATATAAAGCCTTTTGGATGCGTCTAGTATCTGGAACTGTAGGGGAGCATCTATTAGCCATTACGAACTAATGCAGCTAGCAGAATGGCTCCAGTCTAGCGAACCTTAGGCGCCCCTCTAGTAAACCCTTGATCAAATCCTCTAACGGCTAAACAAAATCGAAGATAAATAAAACCCCCCCCTATAGGCGAACCGCACCTAGGCCGCCGTAGCTGTGCTCCTATAGCATAGGGAACCTACCCCCCTAAAGATAATAACCGGGCATATAATCACAATATAACCAAATATAGAAAAGGTAGAGGAACTTAGGGGACAATTAGAAACAGAAGTTCTTATAGAGATTTATAAGGAGGTCTACGACGCCGTCGCAGTCCGACACCTTAGGAGTGGAGATATTAGAGTCACCCTAAAGGACCAATAGGTAAAGGAACGGGCCGTAAGGGCAGGGGATAGGCTAGGAGAGCGTATTGGCATAAAAGTGCTTTGTAAAGATCACTTAGTTGAAGTCCTGTCGGTTTCCATAAGCCTTAGGGTAGAAAGGGGACGCTAGGCGGATAATACAGCAACTATATAGGAGATAGTAAAACAAACGGAACGCCTTATACCAGGACTTGTAATTACCCAGATCTAATGGCTTCGACAGGAAAATATAAACCAAGTATATAATAAGAACAATGAGAGGATATAAGGGGCGCCAGAGACTTATTAGGGAAATAATAGACAAACGCATGGCTCCCTTATCGTTAGCGTATATACACTAGGAATGCAAAAACTCCTTATCTAAAAAGGAATAATTATAAATGGCCTTATATACAACACAAGGCTCTATAACCATAGACTACGCCTGGAATGATATTATTGCTGTATATAATGGGGATATACCCAATCCATATACGCAGCACAGGTGTGCTGCGGCTACTGTGTAGGCCCCCATAATACAAGATAATGTATAAATTAAGACCAAATAAAATGCGCGAACTGTCACTGAAGCATATATAAGGCGTAGGAGAGAGAAGGCTGCATTAAATACAGGAGATGGAAGGAAAGGGCTTAACAGCTGCGGGAATAACTGCACGCTAGGTTATACAAATGGAAACAATAGGTGATAAGCCAGGGGGATGTAGGTGTCTTCCCAGCGTTTCCTACCTTTAATACTAGGGGGCTAAGCCAGCTATCCTAAGCCTTAACAGGCTAAAAGTGACGCTGTGTGATATTACTAGACCGAACAGGGATATAAGGGACATATGGGACACAAGGGAGAGGACGCCCAGTAGGAAGACCCCCATAGACGGCTACGGCAAGTTCAAGGCTGGGACAATTAAGAATTAGATTTAACGCGGCAAATATAACATACGTAGCTGGCTTATAAGGGGCACATAGCTAACCGGCGAGAATAGGGGAAGAACCGGAGGCAATAACAGACTTAGATTTAGAAAGGCTAGTAGGAACATAAGACATAGGAATGGAAAGCTCTATACAAAATAAGTAGTGGCTAGGGAGCAAACACAGAAGACGGAAGTTTTAAATATTTTAGAGAAAGTGGAAATAGAAGAAGTGAGGAGTGAAGGAGAGGCGAAGGACCCCCGCCGGGGGTCCGCTACTTGACTATTATACAGTACAACTGCGGTAATACGAACCACTGTCTAGCAAGGCCCCTACTAGACAGTCTAGACCCAAAGAAACACCATATTCTTGCTATACAAGAGCTATATTATAATACCTACATATAATTAATATACTGCCCCTAAGGATTCCAGCTCCTGTATAAACCAAAAGCAGCTATACGCGTATGCTTTATAATTAGCAAAAATATCAGCCTTGCCTTATAGTTATAGCAGGCAGTTAACCTAGATATTGTAGTTATAACTATCCAGACATATAGGGGACTAGTATAAATTATTAATGTCTATAACCCTAGGGTTAAAGGGGTAGCATAGACAGAGAATATTATATCTACAATAAGCTTGCTAGAAACTGAATATGCGGAGTCCATTCTACTAGGAGACATAAACCTCCACCACCTACGGTGGGGGGGTATCTATGTTGCTGCTAATTAATAGGCAGAGTGCCTACTAAGAGCTATAGACAACAGGGGCCTTAAGCTAGCTACCCCCCTAGGTGCAATTATATGGCAATAGGGCACCGCTAAAAGTATAATTAACCTTATAATTATGGACGAAAACCTATACTAGAGACTTAAAAGGTGCTTCCCTAAAGAAGAATAGGTACTTACCTTAGACTATATCCCTATCTAGATATAACTAGATCTAGACATTAAGGCGCAACCAAATGGTAAAAGATACGCAATAAGGAAGCTTAACGTAGATAGCTTCCTTAATATAATTAAACAACAACTCTAAGACTTAGAAGAAATCCACCCAATACCAAATGAGCAAGGCTTATTGGCTACCCCCAAGGAAATTAATTAAAGACTAGAAAGGATCTAGGCAGTAATTAAAAGCGGGCTAAAAGAGCACTACCTAGTTTCAAAACCAGGCCCCTACGCACGACACGTATGGTCCGCATAGTACGCGGCCCTTATAGCCGGCTAATAACGAGTAAGGAGGAAATATATAAGCAGCTACAATTCTAAGGATAAGAGATAATATAAAGACATAAGAAACCAGCTAAAGAATACCCTAAGAAAAGAAGCAAGGAATAACTAGAGACAGTTTATAAACAAACACACTATTAACCTGAGTCTCCCCTATAATAAGGGCCTTTGGACCATAGCAAAATGGGTAAAGAAAAAGGTAGGATACCTAGTAGAAGATCTATACCTACCACCCCTATAAAGAGTAGGCGAACCACAGGCTATAAGTAATAATGATAAGAAGGCAAAGATCCTTATAAAAAGATTTTTCCCTTAACTGGCTCTAGTAGACCTTAGCGATATTACTAGTAAAACACTAGTAACTTACCTAAGGGTTAACAGCGATATAATAACTAAAGAAATGGCTAGAACCATTAGCCGCCTCTTAAATAATATAGCACTAGGACCAGATGGGATCCTAAATAAAGCCCTAAAGACCTGTGGACCACTTATAGCACCTTAGCTTACAGATGTAGCCAGAGTATGCTTTATAATAGGCTACTACCTATGACTTAGAAGATCCATAATAATGGTCGTCTTATAAAAAGAAGGTAAAGTAGACTACTTAATTCTAGGAAGCTACCGCCCTATTGCCTTAGAAAACACCCTAAGCAAGATCTTAGAAAAGGTTATAGCGGACTATATAGCAGACACAGTAGAGGAACATGCCCTACTACCACAAAGCTAAATAGGGGCAAGAAAGAATTGCTTAACGCTATTAGTACTTACACTACTTGCTACTACCATTAAAACTGCATGGGCTATGCGAAAGGACTTTATAGTATTAATGCTTAGCCTAGATATTAGCGGCGCCTATGATAATGTACCCTATAAGCGTCTCCTATACATCCTTAGGGCAAAGGGCTTCCTAGAATAGATTATTTAATTTATTTAAGGATTTATAGGCCAGAAAGAAATATTACTGGTCTTTAGCGGATACTAGAGCCCCCCTATTGCAGTTATAATAGGAATACCATAAGGATTACCTCTATCGCCTATACTCTTCCTCTTCTTTATAAGCAACCTGCTTAATACCTTCAAGGAAGGGGCGACCTAGGGGATAGGCTTTGTTAATAACACAAACCTAATTATATATAGGCCAACAGCTGCAGAGAACTGTAGGACACTAGAGAAAGCCTATAACACCTATATAGAATGGGTAAGACGATATAGAGTCTAATTCTCACCAGAGAAATACTAGCTAATCTATTTTATAAGAAAACGTAACCAATCTATAGATCTTTAGCATACAATCCATATCTAAGGCTTTAGAGGTTAACCGGTTTAAGGCCTAAGGGTATTAGGAGTATAGGTAGACAGCAAGCTCCGGTAGAGCGTATATACAGCGTAAGCAGCCCGTAAGGGCTAAGCACAGTATATTACTATGTCCAGGATTGTTAATTCTATATAGGGTCCATACTTCTAGAGGTCACGCCTACTATATATAGCAGTTGTCCAGCTAACCATAATATATAGATCTAGTATTTGGGCCACTAGAGAAACTAAGAAAGGCCCCCCTAAATCACTCCTTAAATCACTCCAAAAGGTTTAAATAGCCTGCCTTAGGAGTATAATAGGTGGGTATAAGCGAACGGCCATAGCACTGCTTAAGAAGGAAGCCAATATTCCCCCCCTATAACTATATATTAAAGCTAATGTAATGCAAAGGGTATAAAAGGAACGCAACTCTAACGTTATAAAGTATATTAAGATATGCCTAAACAAACTATAGAGGGACCCTAGGGTGCCCTATAGGAGAAGGAACCAATAACCCTAAAGTAGGGAAGATATATTAGGAAAATAGGTGGAGAAAGCAGAAGAAGAATAGTATGGTGCTAGGGCCTAGGCCTATATAGAGGAGGAAGGGAGACGTATAAGAGGCCAGTAAAGATAATAGCAAGAAAGAAAAAGGAGCCAAAGTAGAGCATAAAAGAGTACTGGAAAACTATCTACCGTAATATAATACTGGTTAGACCGACGCTGGAGAGATAAATAGGAGTTAAAGGTATAGAGGCAGGCTTAGGCAAGGGGAACCCAAGCCATAGCATGGGCAACGCTATAGGAGGTAAATACCTAAGGGCTCTAAGAGGGCCTAACAAAGGCAGAAAATATAATAGTAACACTCTTAAGGACAGGAATAATAGGACTAAAAAATTAGCTTTACTGGGTAGGTGTCCCAGTAGGTAGCCTAAGGTGTAAATGTGGCTGGCCAAGACAGACACTAAAACATATAATACTGTTATGCCCCTTATACACCAGCTAAGAAGCAATGCTCTTAGTAGCTAGTATAGAAAACTATAATACACTACTCTTAACACAGAAAGGCCTTAAGGCGGCTACCCGGTGGCTTATTGGCCAAAATATACTAGACCAGTTTTGGGTTGCAAAGGAAATAGCAATAGAAGGCAAAGGGGCGAGTAATAGGCGCCCCCTAATAACTCTACAGAAGTAGAGTACAGTGTGTGATACTAGCACGTCCGTAGGTTTATTATGGCAGCAGTGGTTCCTAAGGAGGTTAAAAAGTAAGGTAGTAGAGCACTACTGGTAACTTATAGGCGACTTATAAGCGAGCCCCAAAAGGCGGGGAGACGGATTATAGGGTTTTCTCAAATAGAGTTTTCTCCCCACATGTATATAAGGAGTAGTCCGTGTGGGCCCAATAGGGATCCGAATCGGACGTTAAGCAATGAATAATAATATTCTGGCTAAAGGTGCTCCTTAAGTTCCCAACTATTATATACCTAGGAGTATCCTTCCTAATAAATTAAAAAGTTGCGTTTCTTTTAACGCTATCTTTAGTCTAAAATGTCTTCTATATTCTATTCTAGTTCCCTATTAATTTTACTAGGTAGGGGTGGATTTACACCATCTCTTCTCCAGTATAACTCTAATAAGGAAATATAAAATATAGGATATATTGGATATAATTTTGGTAATTTTAATTTATAGGCTTAATTTTCTTTAGTTTTCCTAACTATTTTAAAGGGTCCGAGCTACCTATGGTCTAGCTTCTTCTTAATACATTTTATCTAGATGTTTTTTATAGATAGTAAGACTTTGTCTCCTATTTCAAATTCTTTAGATATATATCCCTCATTATAGTACTTTTTTTATATAGCCTGGGTGTTTAGTAAGTGCTTTTTAAGTTCTTCTCTATGAATTCTTATTTATTTAATTCTCTTGGACGCCGCCAGTACCTCTCTTTTAGGAATAATGTCCTTAACATTTTAGGGGTTATTTGCTTTTACCCTAAACAGTGCTTTATAAGGGGTCATTTTTGTACTACTATGGATGCTTATGTTATATATATGTTATGCTAGAGCTAACTATAGTGGCCAATTATTCTGTTGATAATTAATATAGCAGCGAATGTAGTGTTCTAATAACGCATTTAGACGCTCTGTTTGCCCATCTATTTGTAGGTAAAAGGTAGTGCTTATCTTTTGCCGTATTTTTAATAAAAGATAAAATGAAGACTAAAATGCGCTGTTAAATACGGTACCTCTGTCGGACACGATTCCCCTTGGCGTGCTAAATAAGAGCCACTGCCTTAAAAACAGGTCTACCAGTTCCGCTACTGTGATCGTGTTATAACAGTAAAATATTCTAAAAACTTTGTATATCTATTAATAATTACTAGGATAGCGTTAGTAACCTCTTCTATTTTTATTTTAGTAGGGGGTAAGCCTATTATAAAATCTATTATTAATTCTAATATTGGTTCTTGCGGAATAGGAAGTACTAATAACTTACTATAGGGGTAATACCTAGATATTTATACCCTTTAGCACGTATTACATCTTAATATATAGTCCTTAACTTCTTTAGACATTCTATTCTAAAAGTATTTCCTTTAAACGGCCTTAAGGGTTCTATTAGCACCGTAGTAACCCCTAAGAGGGTTGTTATAGAAGACTTTTAGAATTTTGTCTTAAACTGCTTGGTTTTTTAGAATATATACAGCACCCTTAAAGCGTAATAGACCCTTTTAGTCTTGCTGCTATAGCTTCTTAGTAACTCTAGCCAAGTTAGTCTCTACTATATCTTTCTACCTCTCCCTAGCAACAAAGGCGTCCCTTTATTGCGCTTAAAGAAGAAGATCTGGAAAGGTTTTATATAGATTGCTTGTTTCTATTTCGCCTGCCACCATTATGGACCCTAGGCGTGGCATAAGATGTTTTAAACTATTAGTGCCAGTAGATTCTCCTGCCGTTATATAGTATGCTATACTGCGGATAAGCATCTCGCCTATTCCCTCTAGATTTAGAAACTCGCAGCTAATACGCCGTTAAGTTAAAGGTGCCGCAACACCTCTAGTATATCCTGTAGAATTCTTGCTAATTCTAGGGTACGCTAACTTTGTAATATCTGCTTAGTCTATAACCTAGTCTATAACTATATCCTACGGCTCTATAATTATGGCGCTTTATAGCTGCATCGCTAGGACCTCTACCCTGCTATAAAATTTGGTAGTTCTAAGGAAAGAGTCTTCTTTCTTCCTAAGTAAATTTTGCAATATAGGGATTATTTCCTCTATACTATCCTAGATTCTCCCTATCTTATAATCCGGATGTCTTAATAACCTATTAGTAGGATTTATTTTTCCTAGGCGGTATATAATTTTAAAGTTATACTATAATAGTGCCTCCGCCTATCTAGCTTATTAACCGCTTAACACCTTTATAGTTATAAAGTATTTTAGGTTGTTATAGTCTGTAAGGACTTTAATGGGATAATTGCTTCCTATATAATAATATCGCCAATACTTTATTGCTGTAACTATTGTAAGTAGCTTCTAGTTGTGCGTTATATAACACTGCTCTATAGGGGTTATTTTCCTTAACTAAAACGCCACAGGATACCATTCTCCGTCTTTTAATTAAGATATAATTGCCCCTAGGGCGAAGCCGGATGCATCCGTTTTAAGGTATATATATAGCTCCTAGTAGAAGTGTATTAGGATAGGCGCCAATATAAATTAATTCTTTAACCGGTCTATAGCCTACTTAGCAGCTTCCCTAAATATAAAGGGTCCTAACTTTTTGCTATCCTTAGATCCCTTTAGTAGATTAGTAATTGGGAGTATTACTTATAAGTAATTATAAGGGCGCGAAGAGGCTTTGGGGAAGATTCGAAGGAACAATATAAATTCTATCTAAATCTAAGGGTATATAGCTCTTGCAGAGTACAAGACGTTGCGTAAAGAAGAGAAGGGAATATAGGAAACTTGTAACTAAATATTCGAGGTCTTAGCAGCAGACGCGTGGGCACAAGCCCACGCGGATTTTAATAGGTTTCGACCAAATTCTATTACATTAGTAGAACTTAGTGGAATTTAATTAAGTCGGCAGAATTTAGCAGAATTTAATTAACTTAGTAGAACTTGGCAGAATTTAATTAAAGCGTCAGAATTTATCTGTTAAGTATTTCACCAAGACATTCCTACTGTAACTAGGCTAGTCCTGTTACAGTACCCCCCCCCCCTTTGGCCAAAGGTCTAAAACAATTCATAACTTATCGCCTTATAAGCGTCGTAATGTAGTTCGAGTTCTTTTCAATTTTAAGTTTCTTGCTATTTTATTTCGTGTCTTCGTGTCAGGTGGCAGTCGTTTGCCTTTATATTGTGTCCATCTAGCCGGAGCAGGCCACGAAGGATGGTCCTTATGGAATTCTTTTACTAAGGAAGGCGCGTCAGCCTTAATCTAATCATAGGTTTCCTAGGTTTGTGTTTTATATCCTTCCCACTTAATAAGAAGTTTAAATTGTTTAGATTGTGTTTTCTATTGCATATTATTAATTAAGTTAATAAAATAAGAACCATTACCGTTGTTAATAATTATAAGAGGTGGTGGCGGCACTTTATAAGTTATAGGATTATCTTTTAAAGGTTGCAATAAGCTTATATAAAACGTTAGGTATATTTTTATCTTAGTTAGTAGTTTAAGCTTATAGGTATACGGGCTTAGTTTCTTCTTAATTTAATACAGGCCTACAAACTTCTAATTAAGTTTCTTTAAGGGCCGTTAAGTCTTTAGGTTTTGTATATTTAGGTAGGCTATATTACCTTTATTCGCATACCATTCCTATAACGTTTAAGCGTATATTAATTTACTTTATAATAGTTTTATTAACTGCTTTATTTAATCAGCAAAGTTATACACGTTAATTAACTAGATCCGTTTAATTGTGGGTCCTGTTATATTAATTTTAGGTTATAGTTTTAATCTAAGTTAAGGGTCTTGTCTGTAAGTTGCGTAGAACAGCGTCACGCCTGTTAATATATTTATTGTGTTATTTATAGTAAACTCAGCTAAAGGTAGCCATTTTTCTCAGTTATCTTGCAGGTAGGAGTAGTATATTTATAAGTATTGTTCCATAATTATATTTGCAATTTTAGTTTAACCATCTATCTCTAGATAAAATGCAGTTAAGAGTTATATTTAAATACTTAATTGTTTATATAGAGCTTGCCAGAAGTCTGAAACGAACTGGCTTCTATAGTTGGATATTATTAAGTTAGGAAGTCTATATAGCTTAAAAACATACTTAACGAAACATTTGGCTACTAATATTGCATTAATTAAGTCTATAGAAATTATATATTGCATTTTTATAAGGTGGTTAATGACTACTATAATATTTATAAACCTATTACTGTTAGGCAAGTCAACTATAAAGTTAATTAAGATATCGCGCTATCTTTATATCGGAATTGGTAGTAGTTAAAGTACTCCTTACTTCTTTACATAGGAGGTCTTTCCACGCACGCACATCCTATATGCTTAAATATATTTTTGTATATAGTCGTGCATTATAGGCTAGTAGTATGCTTGTTAAATAATCTTATAAGCCTTTGCACGGCCAGGATGTCCTACTATAGGGGAGTTGTATATAAATTTAAGTATCTTAAATTGTAAAGGTTTGGAATTTGGAACTACTATCTTCTATTAATAGTATAATTAATTATTTCGAATTTTGCATTTAGCGAGTGTACTATTCTTATGCTATTATTTTCCTGTTTAAATTGCTTTTATTATATTAATTATCTATACGTTGTTCTTATATTCGTATTCCATTAGCTTATTAATTTCCATTTCCTATTTATTAACTTCTGATTATTTCTATTAAGTTTTATATCTAGAAATATAGGACGTAGTTTTTTAAAATATTTAGGGTGTAATAAGATTTATAAATAATTTATAATTCGTTTATCTAAAGCGTTTATAGGTAGGTTCTGTAATTATTGTATTAATATGTTAGGCTTCTAATTAAGTTTGCCCGGTTAGTATATAATCTTAAAGTTAAATTATAAGAGGTATTTGGCCTAACGAATTTGGTGCTGTATTAACTATTTTATAGTTATAAAGTACTATAAGTTCTTGTGGTTTGTTAACATATATATTAGGAACAATAATCCTTTAAGCTTAGGACACTATTATTTAAAGCATCTGATAATCGTAAGCAGTTCCTTATTATATATCTTATAGTTCGATTTAGTAGGGGCGAGTTTCCGGGAGAGAAAGGCTACTAGACGTAGCTCGCCATTCTTATTATATTATAATAACACTCCTTTTAGCGCATGATTGGATAAGTCTGTTTTAATAATATATTTAAGGTTAGGGTCGAAGTAGGTGAGAATTAGAGTAGTTATAAAGCGATGTTTTAAGTTATTAAAGGCTTGTTTGTATTTAGCGGTTTATTTAAATTTTACATTTTTTCTTATTAGGCTTATTAACGGCTAAGCAGTTTCTAAGAAGTAGTTAATAAATTATTAATAGAAATTTGCAAATCCTAGAAATCCTTAAATATTTTGTATATTGCTAGGGCTTTCCTAGTTTATAATTGCAGCGACTTTCTTAGGGTCCATTTTAATTCTATTATAGGATATAATTAAACCTAAGTATATAACTTTAGATGCGTGGAACTTGCATTTTTTAATATTATATTATAAACCCGTATCTTATAAATATTTAAGGACCATTCTAACGTATTTCCAATGTTTAAAAAGTAAGGATAAGTAGATTAAAATATTATTAATATACATAGTAATAAATATATTAAGAAATTTATAAAGCGTATTATTAACGTATTACTAAAATATACTGGGACTATTCTTTACACCAAATGGTATTACTAGGTATTTAAAGAGTCCCCATTATATATAAAAAGCTATATATTTCTTATCTCCTTCTCGTATATGGATTTTATCAAAGGCAGCAACTATATTAAGCTTTATAAAGTACCGTGCCTTTACTAAACAGTTAAGCGTCTCTTAAATTAGTGGAATTAGATATTGGTTTTAAATTATAATTATATTTAGAGCTTAATAATCAATATAGAATCTTAAGCCTCCTCCTAGCTTTTTAATAAATAGTATAGGTAAGGCAAATGGAGATTAACTAGGGCAAATAAATCCTTTTTCTAGATACTTATTAAGGTATTATCGCATTATAAGTAGTTCTTCTCATGATATACCATATAGCGGACCGAACTTTAGTGTTATGCCGGGCTTAAGTTTTATTTTAAAATTGTACTTATCTTAGTGCGGGGCTAGTTAGTCTATAAATCGGTTTTTAAACTTGTTAATTAAATTATGGTACTCTTTAGGTATAAGAGGTTAAGGATTAATATACTATTTTAGTTCTAGTGCCTTTTTAATATCTTTTATAGTTATAGCAAAGATTTTATAATCTCGTCTTTTTGCTAACAAGATAAAGGGCGCGGCCTATATTATATAAATTTTAAGAGGTTTTAACGTAAGATCTTTATAGTCTTTACTATAATTAGCAGTTATAGCTTTATTGTTTTGGTTTAAGGCTTATAGCAAGGGCAATTTATATTATATTAAATTTGAATAGTTATATACGTATTTATAGGGCAAATAGTTTTTTAAGTAATAACTACGGCAGTAGGTTATACGGAACTTCAGTATTTCTTTAACCTAGCTAATTAAAGGATTGTGTTGTTTTAGCCATCTATATCCAAGTATGACTTTGTATTGTTTTAATAGTATAATAAACAGGGGAATGTATTTAAGGTGTTTGCCTATCCGCATTTTTACTAAAGCGTAGTGCGTTATTTCGCTATATATTAAGGGTTTGCCGTTAAAGCCTTACAGGCCTTAGGGCTCGTTAAGTTTCTTTAAATTTAGGCATTAAGTTTTTGTATAGTTCGTATTAATAAAGCCTATGCTAGTGGCTCCGCTGTTTATTAAGATTTATACCTTTTTCTATTTTTTAAGTATTTGAATCTCGCTAAGTATATTAAGGGAGTCGTGCTATATATCAGCGCTAGAAGAGCCTAGACACTTATACTCTTCCACTTTTTATCCTAAGGCGCGACTTGGCCTTAGGATGATTCGTTTTTCGAGTTAACTAAGGGCGAGATGCTTTGTGGCGTTTGAGTATAATTCATAGAGCAGGTACAATTTAAGGAACGGGAGGAACTACGGCGGACCTTTTTAAAGGGGTGAGTTCGGCAATGCTTTTAAATATATCCTTTTTTACTACATCTAAAATATTCTCTATTTGTGGCTTAAGTTCTTTATTTGTTGATTCCTAAGGGTGCATAGGATTGGGTGGCATTAAGGTCCATAGGGTCGTATATGGGGCTTTTAGGTTTTGGAGACGGATTGTGCTTTAGGGTGTATACCAGGTTCGTAGTATTTTAAACGTGAGGTGTGGTTGACTTTAGAAAACAAGTCTACTTATTATATCGAAGGTCCTTATTAATTTATTAATATATTATAGCAAATTCGGACAGGTTTTTTAGCAATTCCCTACCTATTAACTGGGCTCTAATTTTATCCAAGATAGCTTATTAAAGGGCAGCGACTTTAGCGGCTTTATTCCAATCTAGTTCGCCAATAAGGCCTAAAAATTCTAAAAAGAAGCTAGTGAAGTCTTGGTTTCGTTGTCGCAGGTTTTTAAGTTTAGTAATAGCTATGTGTTTATAGCTAGTGTTATTATATATTTGTTCTAGCAGAGAGATAAAGATTTTAAAATTAATAAAGGTGCTGTTATAGAAGAATGGATCTATAGTACGTGTAGCGTCTTTACTTAAATAAGACATTCTGTAGCTAACCTTGCTAGCTTTAGTAGGGTATTAGTTATAGTTTATTAAAAGTTTAAGATGGAGCTTGGTTATAAAGGGACGTAAGCTGTTTTAATTTCTATTAAATATTAGAGGATTAGGGAGCTTTTTAGATTTTATAGTAGGTATTAAATTTGTTATAGACATGGGTTAAGCTACTATTACTAGCTCAGTGTTTGCATTTAACGGGCCAGGTTTAAATACGGTTACTTTAATCTCATTTATAGGCGTTGTTATTAGGGTCTCTAACGTAAGTGCCTTAACGTTGCGAAGGTCTTTGCGGAGTGCTTCTATTAATTGCTGATATTAGGCTTCCAGTGCAGCCCACTACTAAGCTAGGGCATCTGTAAAGGACTATTGTATTATGGTTAACTGTTCCCTAGCTAGGGATATAATACTTATAGTTATTAAAGCGGATTCGGGTTCGTTTGCTATTTTAATAATAGTTATTTTAACGTAATGTAATATAAAGGCGCGAAGAGGCTTTAGGGAAGATTTAAAGAAATAATATAAATTCTATCTAAATCTAAGGGTATATAGCTCTTGCAGAGTACAAGACATTGCGTAAAGAAGAGAAGGGAATATAGGAAACTTGTAACTAAATATTCGAGGTCTTAGCAGCAGACGCGTGGGCACGAGCCTACGCGGATTTTAATAGGTTTCGACCAAATTCCATTACATTAGTGGAACTTGGTGGAATTTGATCAAGTCGGTAGAATTTAGTAAAATTTAATTGACTTAGTAGAACTTAGCAGAATTTGATTAAAGCATTAGAATTTATCTATCAAGTGTTTCACCGAGACATTCCTACTGTAACTGGGCTAGTCCCGTTACAGTAATAAATAATAAACCTTTAGTAGAAGTTCGCCGTGCCTATAAAAACCTATACTTCCCTAAACGTTGTAAGGTATAGCTATTCCCTAATAGCGTCTACCCGGCTTTTCTCTATTAATACTCCGTTAATGCTAATAATAAAGCCTAGAAAATTAATGCTAGTAATATAGAATAAGCATTTTTTTAGGTTTATATAGAGCTTGTATTCCCATAGTCTTTCTAGTACTATTTATATATAGTGCGTATATGCTTCGTAGTTATTAGAGTAGACTATAATGTTATTAAGGTAGACTATATATATTATATCTAACAGGCCTAATAATGCCTTATTAATATAGGCCTAAAATATTACCGGTGTGTTAGTGAGCCCAAATAGTATTACTAGGTATTTAAAGTGGCCGTACTGTGTTTGGAATGACATTTTCTACTTATTGCCGGCTTTAATCCGGATTTAACAGTATATATCTTTTAGGTCCAATTTCATGAATATCTTTATGCCTAATAGCCTATTAATAAGCTTACCTATTAAGGGTAGCGGGTAGCAATTCTTTATAGTAATCTTATTTAGCGCCTAATAGTTAATATAGAGGCGAAGGGTCTTGTCCTTCTTGGGTATAAATATAATTGGTGCCCCTGCCTGGCTTATAAAAGGCCAAATCTATCCTTTCTAAAGATTATCTACTATATACTGACGCAATACTGCTAGCTTATTTTCTAATAGGTTGTATAGTAGTCTAAAAGGAGGTTCCTTATCTCCTGTATCTATCTTATACTTTACTAATATAAGGTTAGGCAAGGTATGCGCAGCTTCCTTATTGGCAATATTCTTTAGGTCCGTATATTCCTATAGAATCTCTAGTTCCTTAACTACGCATAGCCGGATATCCAAAAATAAATACTCCGCGTCCCTACTTTTAGGGTTAAGAGTAGCATATATAGTATATGCCCACCCTTCTTCTTATATATAGCTTAAAAAAGTCTCTTAATCTTTAACTATAATGCGCGGTTAAGACTTCCGGTGTTAATATAAGGTAGAAGGCCAATTAATGTCTAGATTAACTTAGTAAAGCCATAGGTATCCTAAAACAAGGTTATACTCCTTAGTTTCTATAGCGTAGAAGCGCATCTCCTGCGTGTCCTATAGACTATTACGGTCCTAACTGGCCACGGAAAAAGTTTATTCCCTATAGCACGGAATCCGGTAGCCTCTAATACTTTAAATAGTGCGCACCTATAAGCCACTAAGGTCCAAATCCAATTCTTTTACTAGTAATTAAGAAATAAACCCTATGGTCGCGCCGCTGTCTATAAGGTAGTTTTACGTTACCTATTTATTATTAACTTAAATAGAAACGGGAATAACTATACGGCAGCTTACTCCCTCCTTCTCTTACTGGCCTAGTATAAGGGAGTAAAGGTCTACTAGGCTCTCTCTTTTCCTAATTCTAACTTTTGCTTTTTCTACTAGTAGAAGCGCTAAATATAGCCCTTCCTGCCGCAGTTATAGCAAATGCGTGTTTCTTAATTCTACTTATTCAGATTAGGTTTTTGCCTATTATTATTCTAGGGTTAACTAGCGTTACTCTAGGGCTGCGAAGCCTGCTTATATTATCCTTCCGCAAAGTGATTAAGTTAGAATCTTCCCCTATTATTAAAGCAAGATTTAGTTCTACGCTCTTTATTATTGGCGTCTTGTTCCTTTCACTTGCCTAGATAGTCTCTTTTAGTATTTTTAATCTGAGTAGCTTTAAAGATAAGCTTTTCTTAAGAGGTAGGAATTTCGCCCTTCTCCTATATAGCCTATTAAATCTTAGGTTGTACTTAGCAAGTAGCTAATAAAGTTATATAGCGTCGTTCTATAGGTCTAAGTAGGGTATATTGTCTTCTAGCTCTTCTAAGTAGTTTATAAACTGGACTATACTCTAGCCTTCTTGCTGTTTGGCGTTATAGTATTGCTAGTTATAATCTATCCCTTAATTAGTAGGGTTTTGGATCTAATTAACTAACTAGGACTTAAGTTTGCTAAATTTAAGGGGTGTAGTAAGTTTCTTCTTATAGTGTATCTGTGACGGTTCATCTACATAGCTACCATCGAGGCGTCGTCGGTCACGGATCAACGTTGCCCCAACGTTGCCCCGACAACCGAACATGTATATAGTTGTCTACCGCGCCCCTTTCTTCAAGCCCTTACCTTAGTCTATTCATAATATAGCCCCTTATTGTTGCTTAATCTATCAGATTGCTCCCATAGAAAGCTAGCCGTGACATTAGACTAAGGTTAACCCTAATTGGCCTGTAGAGGCGATATAATACTAGGTCCAACGGTCAAACGCGTAGCTAGTTCTACCACCACGACTATAGACCAACCAACCCACTAAGCCCTACTTGAGGCAGGCAATTGTAACAGCAGATTGAGCAGCTAAAAGAAGAGACTGCAGCAATTAGATTAAAAGGATCACCCTAATTATAATCTTAGTGGTAAGAGTTGCCTAAGAAAGCAAAAGAGACACTATGGTAAAAAGGAGCGCGTTAAGGCCTAGCGCGCTAGAGATAGCTACTAACCCAATACTGGCAGCACGTGAGGAACCTGTAGATGCGTCACTTAAGCTGCTAAAGCTCCAACCGTATTATGGCGAGACAGAGCTTTCAGACAATATAAAGAGCAAATGGGACCGCCTTATAACACAGTTAGAAGATGATGAGAACTCTATATACTTTAAGATGGAGACTAAGAGGGAGTTTACAGCCGCGACTACTTAGAGCCTGGCTGAGATACCTATAACTAAACTTATAGAGGAGCTGAGGCTCTAGGGAATACGAAGGAAGGCGTTGGAATAGCAGGTTGCTATGCTATGGCGTCTCGCAAATAACCACGCGTATAAGGCCCTAGATGGAAAAGAGGAGGCTAAGGCAAAGATAGCGGAGCTTAAGGAGCACCTAGATAATAGGACAGATGAGCTCCGTAAGGCCAATTAGAAGATATTAAGGATGGGCCGCAAGGTTACTATATAAGCCCCAGATCGGGAAGACAGCGAGTAAGGAAGTACACTGTTATGGATAATACAAGAAGGGACACCACTCTCTTAGATGAGTAGTGTTATTGGTTTAGGACATATGGCAAAGTTTCTAGACCCACCTACGCTAATAGATGGGAAAGAGCCTACCTATTGTGCCTGGAGCGGCTATGTACAAAATAAGCTTTAATCTAATGTAGACTGGTTCTATTAAGACAACCTAGATTAGGAAGAGAATGTAAAAGTAGCGTATATTAAGACACGTGTAGGAGGCAAAGCTTATAACTACCTCTTACCCTACCTAAAGGTAGAGCGTGATGTGGAACGCAACCCTACTAGCAAAGAAGTACTTGAGTTCTTAGAGAATGTCTTTAAGGACCCAGATTGCCGCATTAAGGCCTGGTAGAAGCTTAAAAGCCTTAAAATGCTATACCTAGGAGACTTTAACGATTTCTAATTTAACTTTGTATGGCTAGCAAATATCTCAAGGATGCCATAAGATTAGTGGAAAGAGGAGCTTTATGATAAGCTTTATAACAGCCTACGCGTCTAAATGGAAGTTAAGGTGGTAGATGAAGACTGTAGCTTCTAGGCCTATTATAAGACTGCCTAATAGTATACCTAAGGTCTAAAGCAGATAGGTAAGGAATGAAGTGACCGCAGAGCAGCCTAGGCTAGTAAGAGAGCTTCTACTAGGGGCGCTAAAGAGACTAAAGGTCCCCCCTCTTTCTGGCAGCCTCTGACTCTAGCACCAGCTATAAAAGCGCCAGTTACCTACTTTAACTGTGGCAAGTAAGGGCATTACTCTAATAACTATATAGCGCCAAAGAAGACGGAAGCTAAAGTAATTAACTGAAGTAAAGAATATGAGATAGTTATTAACTTGGCAGAGTTAGAAAATAAGCAGCTCTAGGAGAAGTCTCCTGCTTAGAGCAGATTGGAGCAATTAATACAGCGCCCATACAGCTAAAGGAGATCTTAGGAGGCGAAGCCCTTATAATGCTATGTAGGATCGCGCTAGGTGGCGTAGCTCTTAATATAGTAAGCCTGCTTGACTTTAGCGCGGGCGGAGAAGCCTTTATACACCATAAGCTACGGCTAATTATTGAGCAACGACTGTAACTAAAGTTCTACAGGATTAAGGGACGAGGAGTTGCTATATCTAGCCATAATAATTAGCAGATAGATACAATTAGATAGCTCTTTAGGGCTAACCTAGTTATAGATGGCTGATAAGTCCCCACATGGTTCCTATTCTGTAATATAGGCCGCTATGATCTTCTTATTGGTTATAGGTGGTTTAAGAAGACTGGGGCCCTTATTAATTGTAAGTGCTAGGCCTTAGTATGGCGAACTAAGAGGAACTACCATGGTAGGTAGGACGTAATTATACTAAAAAAGGAGCTCCTACCCCCGCCAATTAATGAGGATTACTAGAGAGATGCAGATTAAAGAGACGCACTGCTAGATTAAGAGTCCAAGTCTACCCCCCAACGTATTCTTAAATGTATAGTTATAATTAGTGAACTTTAAGAGAAGAAGTCCTCTACTAAAATTAAGCTGGAGGGATAGGCTAAGCCAAAGCAAGCCAAGCGGACCTTATATAACTATAGGCATACTTAGAAGATTAATACCTAAGATGTAATTAGGAAAATGGAAGACTAGCTCTACCCTAGGCTAGCTTTACCGTTAAAGCTAAGAGTAAGGAGGCCTTTATCTGCTAGGGAGTTTAGAGCAGTAGACATCGCGCTACTTAAGGCGAGGAACTTCCTATAAGGAGCGAAGCGTAAGGATGTAGTAATTGGATGTACTAGCCTCTACAAGATAGACCAACTAATGGAGGATAAGAAGGGATAGGACGCGCTACTAGATGACGAGAAAGAACTCCGCCGGCTTATCTATAAAAAGCTACCACAGCCCTATTAAGAGTACGCTGATGGTTTCTTAAAAGCTACCTCTAATATACTACCACCGCATCGCGAGGGGGTGGACTATAATATTATTCTTAAAAGCAGCAGCAGAGAACTAGCCCCTAGCCCGCTGTATAATATATTGTTAGAACAGCTAGAGCTAGTTAAGGCCTACCTATAGGAGCACCTATAGAAGGGGTTTATTGTACTAAGTAATGCACCCTTTGTAGCTCTGGTTCTATTTGCTAAGAAGCTAGGAGGGGGGTGGCAATTCTACGTTAACTTTTAAAAGCTTAATATAATTACTAAGAAGGACTGCTACCCGCTACTATTAATTAAGGAGACGTTGACTAGGCTATTAAGAGCTAAGATCTTTACCAAGCTAGATGTTTGGTAGGCCTTCTACTATATATAGCTAAAGGAAGAGGTAGAGGAGTTAACCACCTTCCGTATAAGGTATGGATTATATAAGTACTGTGTTATACCCTTTGGACTATATAACGGCCCTATGTCCTTCCAGAGATTTATTAATAACGTCCTTTTTAACTACCTGGACGATTTCTGTACAGCCTATATGGACAACATCCTAATCTACTTGGACGACCTGCTAGAGCACAAGGTCTATATTAAGAAGGTCCTATAGAAGCTTTAAGAGGCAGGCTTATAAGCGGATATTAAGAAGAGCGAGTTTAACGTTACTAAGACGAAGTTCCTAGGCTTTATTATTAGTACTAATGGGGTCGCTATAGACACTAATAAGCTATCTATGATTAAGGATTGGGAACCCCCTACCTCTATAAAAGGGGTACAATCCTTCTTAGGATTTTGTAACTTCTACCGGGCCTTCTTAAAGGATTATGGCTGAGTTGTATAACCGCTTAGTAAGCTTATAAAGAAGGGAGTATAGCACCTACTGGGGGAGGAAGAGCTTGAAGCCTTTAAGTGAGTTAAGGCCCTTATGCTATCTGGCAGTGTAATTAAGCACTACTTACCGTTCTGAGATACCTGTATGGAGACGGACGCGAGTGACGGAGTAGTAGCTGGGGTGCTAAACTAGCTGCAAGACGATGGGACCTGGAAGCCAGTAGCCTTCTTCTTAAAGATAATGTCCCCTATAGAGATGCGGTATGAGATCCATGACAAGGAGATGCTAGCGGTGATAAGAGGCCTATAGGAATGGCGAGGTTACCTTGTTGGCCTCTAATATACACCCTTTGTGGTAATTATAGATTATTAAGCCCTTAAGTACTTTACAACTAAGAGGCTGCTAAGTCTATAGTAAGCCCGCTAGGCAGACCTACTAGCTAATTTCTATATGCAGATTATATATAGGCTAGGCATGGCAAATATAGTGGCTGATACCTTATTACAAAAGCAAGAGGACCTAAAGATGTAGAAAGAGAAGGATGTAGCTGTACGCACTATATACCTGATTAACCCCGCCCTTATAATTACTATACTAGAGTTAACCTCTAAGGACCCCCCAACTGTAGCAAATCACGAATGGGAACCGTATGAGCTGGTTAACTAGATCCTCTAGGCTAATCGAACTAGCGAGTTGCTAGTAGGGCTACGTTAGCTAGCTGAGCAAGACTAGAAGGGCTGGAAACTCTAAGGAGGACTACTAACCCGCTTTAGCAAGCTAATGGTCCCTAATACTGACTACCTTTGTACCTACCTTATTGCAGAGGTATACTCCTGCTAGGTAACTGCTTACCTAGGCAAGACAAAGACTAGGAAACTTGTGGCAGACCAATACTATTGGCTAGGGCTACCCTTAGACTGCGATACCTATATAAGAAACTGCAGGACCTGTAGGAGGACCTATATACCCCATAATAAAACCCTAGGCCTGCTGCACCCCCTACCAATTGGTAAACGCTGCTAGTAGCACGTCTCTTTTGATTTTAAGTCCTTCCTAATAGATAAAAAGGGCTTTGACAACGTCTTTGTGGTTGTTAATTAACTAGGTAAGAGAGCCTTCTTACTACCCTGCTATAAAACTGCCACTGTAGCTAACGTAGCAAACCTGTACTACCAATACGTCTGGCGCGTGTATGGCCTTTTGGAGATAGTTATATCAGATTAAGGACCCTAATTCATCTCAGCCTTTATAGACGAGCTATGTAAACTAACTAGTATTAAGCAAAAGCTCTCTATATCTGGTTACCCGCAAACTAATGGTAATACGGAAGTACTAAACCAGTACATTAACTAACGCTTAAGGCCCTTTATTAACCACTATTAGGATAATTAGTTAGAGCTCCTCCCCTATATGGACTTTATATAAGCAATCTTACCGCATGAGTCTACCGGCTTTGCACTATATAAGCTAGAGCTAGGATTTAAGCTAAGGCTCTACTTTAACTGGGAGGAATGTACATGAGTAGCCTTAACGCCTTGTGAGAAGCTGACACGACAAGAAGCTTAAGTTTTTGTATATAGGACCTGGGACGTAGTCAAATAGGCAAGAGACAATCTGGCTAAGGCCTAAGAGCGGCAGACAAGGTAAGCTAATAGGCACCGTCACGAACTAGACTTCGGAATAGGTGATCGAGTATACGTTACTAGGAAGGGCTGGGCTACTGACTGATTAAGTACTAAGCTAGACAGACAGCTCGCAGGGTCCTATAAGATTCTAGGCATAAAAGGACACTTGTATATCATCGACCTACCCCTAAATATGAAGATGTTAAACGTTTTCCATGCCGATCAACTGTAAAAGGACCTAGATAACCCCCTACTGGGCCAGAACAGGGAGCCAGAGGAGCTAATCCTAATTAATGGCGAGCCGGAGTATGAGATTAATAAGATCCTTACTAGTAGAACCTACCACAGAAGGCTATAGTATAAGGTTAACTAGGTAGGCCACGACCCGGACGACACCTGGTATAACATAGACGGCTTTATTGGCGCCCCCTATAAGATTAAGGCGTTCCATAATAAGAGACCCCATAATGCTGGACCACCCGTACGGCTAATGCAATGGCTAGAGGTGTATTATAAGGATGTAGATCTAGAGCCCTTAGAGGAAGATAATAAAGCAGAGAAGGACGGAAGGGCAAGATGGACAAGGAGAGCCTGACTATGAGGATCAAGGGCGATCCTCCTGGCTTAAAGGGGGGTGATGTGACGGTTCGTCTACATAGCTACTATCGAGGCGTCGTTGGTCACGGATTAACGTTGCCCCAATGTTGCCCCGATGACCGAACATGTACATAGTTGTCTACCGCGCCCCTTTCTTCGAGCCCTTACCTTAGTCTATTCATAATATAGCCCCTTATTGTTGCTTGATCTATCGGATTGCTCTTACGGAAAGCTAGCCGTGACAGTATCTATAAACTCTTAATGGTGCCACGTAGGAAGGTAGAAGTAATTAGTGTCTAATTATACTTATTAGAGTAACGTTTTGGGTCTAGCTAAAACTTAGTTTTATATTAATGGATAAAATAATTGTAGTTTTGGAGACTATTACTATTGTACTTATTAGGTTCCTTTATGCGGAATTTAGGGTTTTCTGACGTTATAGCGTAGTGTGGCGTTACCCCTTTGAGTCCGCTTTATGTCTAGGGTGTCTATACTTCTCCTAATTGTCCTTGCAATTGTCCTTAGTAGTCTTAATATGCTTATCTTAATTGTATCTCTAACTCCTTTGTTTTTTGTAGGGTCTCGCATAGTGACCGCTCTAATAACTCCCTAGCAGTGATCGTTCTTAAGGGTCTCAGAAGGTTAGATGGACTAGCCGTGGCTTTCTAGTCTACTCCTTCGTAAGTAGAGGGGATGCGCTCCTCCGGGGAGACTCTGTCAGCCTCTTATAGTAAGGGCGTTATTTTAGGGGGTAAGGAGGTATGGCCCGTCATTGTTGATTAATAGCCGTATGTTCCTTCCGTAAAGGATTATAAGCGATTAGAATTGTAAGAGGCCAGTCTAACTGGAACGTATAATTATCTAATTAATAGTGTAGAATAAGAGTCTTAGGTAAGTAGAAGTAAGTTAAAGGTAGAACGAGCTTTATGTATTAAAGGATAAATGCTTTCTAACTTCTTCTATTTAGAGACTAATTGCTAGTTTTTCTCTAGAGGAGAACTAGCTCCCTATATAATCCTTCTAAGACACTAGTAAAACCCTTTGCCCCTTATTTGTCTAACCATGTCTCCTCTAGGATATTAGTGAAACCTTTATCTGTCTTATCTGATATGTACCTTTTAGAAGCACCCGTTATAATTATAAAACCTATAAAGCTTAATAAAGAACCTAAATAGTTATTTTTTATATTATTAGTATAAGGGATCTTTTAACCTTTACTTAGGTATATACCTAAGAGCTTTTAGGGACTTCTAAGGCTAGCTGTTAGCAACTTAGTTAATTAAGGCATAAGCACAGCAAGAAGGGCGCATATAAGCCTATATAATTGGATTGTTTAGAAACAAGGATCTAAAGCTAGAGAAAGGAAAGGAGAAGAAGAGTAGCGCCAGTTAAAGTAGAGTTCTTTTATATGGTACCCTAGTTATGTAACCACAAGTTCTACCAAGTTCTACTAGCCAAGTTCTGCCGTTTTCTGCTAAAGCCATAACACTAGCCTTTAGATAGTCCTTAGCACCCCCTTATAAGCTCCTTAGGCTTATAGCCCTTTTCTTCTCCTTATTAGTTTGTCTTTATATAAGGATATTACTATACTCTTTACTATATCGTCCTTTTCTATTAACTCTCCTATAACTTATATTTAGCTTACCTACTCCCTACTATATACTTAAGCAATATGCCTTATATTTAAACCAATCCTATACCCTTTTAGGTAATAGCTAGTAATAAGCTAAGGGCTCCGCCCTTAAGCAATTTTATATTAGTACCTTCTTTTTCCTACCTTACCCTATATATACACCTAATTTATCTATATTATATATATCTTTATACTATACAATATACTTCTTAATATTCCTCCCTAATATATTAAACTACTTTTTTATAAAAATAGGATCTTTAGCAGCCTATTTCTTTACCTCTTTAGGTACCTTAGTCCTAAATATAACCTTTTAGCGCTTACAGAATTATATAGCCTATTTAGTGCTGTAGGTATATAGTAGTTTAGTAGAGTCTATATAACGGTTAATAAGAATATAATTAATAAATTATTTAGGTATAGAAATGCTAAGGCGTTGCCTAATATTGTTTAGCCATATAATCTATAGTATAATATCTTCTTTTTTAGCATTACTAAGTAGCCTATTTGTTATAGGTTAATCTAATTAAGACGTTTATTTAGTAATACGATTCTTAACGCAACTATATAGGTTAGGATTCTTACACGTTACCTTTGCAATTAAGGGATATTTGCTATTATAGATAGCTTAAGTAAGGCAAGCGACCTAGTTTTTAGTAGATAGATAATCACTTATATTGGTGGTTGTATAGTAATTAAATATTTAAGAAAGTTAATCAATTCTGGCAATTAAGCTGTCCTAGCGATTTAGATAGCCACCACCTATCCTTTAGGTGGGTGGTCAAGGCGTAGCTACAAAGGCCACAGATAAAAGGCCTGGGTCGAGATAAATCAGGATACCTGGGGCATTGGTCAAAACAATTACAATTACAATCCCTTAAGCCAGTCGACCAACTAAGGTTTACGTGACGAGATCTAATCTTTTATAAGTTAAAGACCCCGTAACAATTTTCACCATTACAGCCGCAACACATGTGACAATTGATCTTATTGTTAAATATATCAAAGATCCTATTGCCAAATCAGGATTAATAAACAGAATGGAATACACATCTGTTATTCAAAGGGATAATCAGGCAGCACTTAGCACGCATAATATTTTCAGCTAGGAAGTCAATTTCCTGTCTTTCTTCACCTCCACAGGCCAGGCGCAGTGGCAAAGTATAGCAACGAGTTACAATGTACAATGCCTTGTGCATCACAGCTAACGCTCGGCCTTCCTTTGCAGTGTGCCCAGGAAAGTGGCATGGCGTTCCTGCCAAGGGTAAGAAGGCGGGCAGTTTAGGGTCTTTTTCCTACTATGTTCCAAATTCCAGTAAACTCCAGTCAGCCATTAGCATATAACGCGTCGTCTTTAAATGGATTTGAAAATTTTAGGAACCATGGGGCTGATTGGCCGGCAGTTCTATATAGATGGCTTAGCACTTGGAATACAAGGGGGCAACCTAAGCGGGCCACTCGCCCTCCCTGCAAGTTTTAGTGGCATTTTAGTCGTATCCACACTATTTTCGTAGGACATTACTATTTTGCTACCAAAATTTGCAGGGAGGGCAAGTGGCCCGCTTAGGTTGCCCCCTTATAAGTATCCAAAAAAAAAAGCCGCCTGTAGCCATCTTAGGGGCTCAAGGATAATGTCACGGCATATAACATTAGGGACGTGCTGTCTGGAAGTTGACGAATCTTGACAATTTCTAAAGTGCCAATGTAGTTCGCTTAAAACACTTCAGCTTTCCTAAAGTATAGCAGACACAGTATTCTTTCCTCACTAATGATTCAGCTTAGCCGCTCCTTCTTAGGAATCGTTTGAGCTAGAGTGCAAACAAAAAGTGGCGGATAGACTTCGAGGCATAGGCCACTTGCAGGGCTAGGGGCGTTTCAACTAATATGTGGCTGAAAAGGAATCAGGAATGCAGGAGCCAATAGAGTATTCGACCCTTTCTGCGATAACTTTGCCGACGATTCGACGCGTCAGTTGCCGATCGCTGTTAGGAATGCACATGCCTGTAATAGGGCAGGAGGCATCTTCCAAAAAGAAATCTAGGACAGTAGCTGGACCAATAAAATGTTCCCAGCTCACTGACTGTGCGGCTGTGCAGTTAAGAATGCTTGGGTTAGGGTATTAGGCTTCTGTCCTTAAGCGCCTAGACTGTACATAATTGTGCGCTACCGGTTCCTAATTCCTTATAGGTTTCGATCGCAACACAACGAGGAGTCCTTTTCGTCTTAAATGGGCGACACCCTGTTTTGAATTCGCGCATCTTTCCGGCCTCAAGCACGACACAATGAATTCTGACCAAATTACGATCCAGCCATCTCGGCTTAAAGTGTTTAGCTTAACCGAGTCTAAAGGGTGAGCGCACCTGTGTACTTGATATCTTCCTTCCAGCTGATAACTGTCAGTGACGTTACGCTCGAGTGCTGGTCAGCTGGCCAAGGTCGCTACTTCGAAGGTACCCCAGAAACGGAGCTCTACAACGTTTGCTTTAGCGTGTACAAGAATCATGTCGAAGTCACCCTGGATATAACAATTCGAGGAAACAAGCTCATTCAGTTGTTGCGCGAGGTCATCCCATGGAATTTACCCAGCACTCAAGAGGGGCCATCCGAGTTTACCATCAGCTATCTTCATCTACTTCCCAACTATCCGGCACTGAGGTCGCGCCTCATTGAGAAAGAAAGGCTCGGAATCCTTGATGCTGGAACTGCAGAGGAAATCATAGAACTTCAACTGCTCGTCCGCGACTTCCTATTAGAACGCTCAATATTCGAAGGCTTTGGATTTGAGAACCTCTACGAGCACAAAGTTCTCACCGCAGTGCACTGGCAAGATATGCAGCATCGCTCCGTTCACGAAGAGCTTGACTACCTAGATGAATGCGTCGATCTAACATCAGGGTCAGAAGCCGAGCTTTCGAATGATAGCCCCCAACCTCCGCTTCAGTTGCATCCTTCCATTCGATCAGAACTGCGACGTGCCATCCGACAACACGACTATCAAGCCGTGGCATCCGTGCTTGCCCAAAACTCCGGCTGCATCGATACAGTGACATTGACAACGGCAATAAAGTTCTATGATTCGTCCATATTCTCCCTTCTCATCGGTCACGGTGCTATGGTCAACGGAGACGAATCTCATGCTTGGGCTGAGCCGCTCTATGTTGCAGCCAAAAGAGGACATATTGTCGCAGTCGAGGTTCTTCTCCAATATGGCGCAAATATAGAAGGGGGTAACACTCCCATTAGTGCTACCCCACTGACTGGGGCCGCCTCAGGTGGTCATTCTAGCATTATTCAATATCTTGTCGGGAAGGGCGCAAACGTCAACGGGAATAACTATAAGTCGCCGCTCTCTCGCGCCATTAAGCATGGTCATACGGATATTGCTCTTTATTTAGTCAGCCACGTTGCAGATACCAATGGGAATGGCTGCGATGTACTCCTTTCCCGCGTCGCTAAGGGTAATATCAATGCTAATGATGTCCGCCAAGCCGCAAACGTCAATGCGAGTCTTAGGCAGAGGCTGCTCTACCTCGCCGCGGAGAATGGCTGTATCGATTTTGTCAAGTACTTGGTTAGCCGCGGCGCAGATGTCAATGGGGGAGATTCCCATGACTTGCTTTCCGGCGCCATAAAGAATGGCCACATTGATGTTGTCGAGTACTTGATCAGCCACGGCACAGACGTCGGTGCGAGTCTTAGGCAGAGGCTGCTCTACCTCGCCGCGGAGAATGGCTATATCGATTTTGTCAAGTACTTAGTCAGCTGCGGCGCAGACGTCAATGGGGGAGATTCCCATGACTTGCTTTCCGGCGCCATAAAGAATGGCCACATTGATGTTGTCGAGTACTTGGTCAGCCACGGCACAGACGTCGGTGCGAGTCTTAGGCAGAGGCTGCTCTGCCTCGCCGCGGAGAATGGCTATATCGATTTTGTCAAGTACTTAGTCAGCTGCGGCGCAGACGTCAATGGGGGGGATTACCATGACTTGCCACTTTCCGGCGCCACAAAGAATGGCCACATTGATGTTGTCGAGTACTTGGTCAGCCACGGCGCAGACGTCGGTGCGAGTCTTAGGCAGAGGCTGCTCTACCTCGCCGCGGAGAATGGCTATATCGATTTTGTCAAGTACTTGGTCAGCTGCGGCGCAGACGTTAAAGGGGGTCGTTACCATGACATCGTCGGATGGGATTGCCATAGCTTCTCCAATGGGGATTACCATGACTTCTTCGATTGGGGTTATCATGGCTTCTTCGATGGGGTTCGCTATGACTTTCCGCTGTCCGGCGCCGCAAAGAATGGCCACATCGATGTTGTCAAGTACTTGGTCAGCCACGGCGCAGATATCAATGGGGGGAATTACCATGACTTGCCGCTTTCCGACGCTGCAGAGAATGGCCACATCGATGTTGTCCAGTACTTGGTCAGCCACGGCGCAGACGTCGGTGCGAGTCTTAAGCAGAGGTTGCTCTACCTCGCCGCGGAGAATGGCTATATCGATTTTGTCAAGTACTTGGTTAGCCGCGGCGCAGACGTTAATGGGGGGGATTACCATGACTTGCCACTTTCTGGCGCTACAAAGAATGGCTACATTGATGTTGCTGAGTACTTGGTCAGCTACGGCGCAGACGTCAGTGCGTGTGATATATGCTACTGCCCAAGGTTTGCTGCTATACAAGCTCGAGAGCGCCACAAAATTGGACGCCAATTGCTCGCAAAGCTTTCAAAGTCGCATCAACGGTTGGAAGTGATTATCCATCTGCCTCCGTCCATTTACGGTTATTTGGAGAGCAGCTGGGTACATGTAGATCTGTTTGGAGGAAAGGGACACGCGTAATTCGGGGCCTCATGAACGGTAATCTTCCGAGCAAACTCCTGGATGTCGTCAGCTGCTTGCAAGTTGCGGATGCAATGCGATCGGCTATTTCGGATCCAGCACTAGTGTGTTCCAAGCAAGAGTAAGTAACCATTTGAGCTTCCTTCGTCCTCCAGATCTAGCTGACTGTATGTAGATTCATCAATGACCTTCACCGTTGGTTTATGCTAATACATTCCGAGGAACAACCACTGTTCACTGAGATCGCTTCTTGTCTCTGGGGCAGATCCTGGGAAGTCGGCGGAGCACGCTCGAATCAATTTTCTCTCGAGGAAACGCTGCAGTACTTTCAAGAGCTGGTCAATAACCTTGTTCATCAATCTGGGATATTCGCCAGCGATCAGATGGAATCTTCGCTTGGCGGTTATCGGTTACGATCTCTGCAACAACATTACTCTCTTACCATGGCGCATTCTTCCCAGGAATACGGCAATGTTGCGCCAACTGCTGTACCACCTCTACTGAACAAGCGTGAGATTTGGAAGGAAAATTTTGATAAGGATGCTTCACAGGCACAAGACCCCGAACAGCATTTTGATGTTCTCAAACGGATTACGATCTTGATGGCGGGGGCAGTTTTTGGCGTAATCCTTCTCTATTTGTGTTGTAAGTAGTCGTTTCTATCTGCATAACTCTGCCATGCGGGCTGACATTACAACAGTGCTTCAGTACTGCTCTTCGCTACGCTTGCCCTTCGTCGAGTTCCGTGACGGGCAGGATTTGGATTCAAACCGAATTTTGGTCAGGAATTGCACGATCCTCGCGGTGTACCTGGGACTTTCAACTACCTATCTTGCATCCGATGGATGGAAGGCTACTAAAGATGAACCATCTGGCTCACTCCTAAGCGGAGGCAAAAGTAGCCACGCACCTCAATCTTTATCCTTGGATAGCGGCGGTTCTCCGCCAAATGCGACGCATGACGTATTCTATTCCCAGTCTGAAAGGTTTGTGATGCAAGCGATGGCCACCACTTCGGTCTTAGAGTATTTACTGACGATATCAAACAGTTCGATAGGGTCCTACACACCTGCGGAGTCTGTGAACAATACTTGCTCGCCAGATCTCGCGAGCAGCAGCACCACCACATCACCGTCAGCCAACGTGCGATGCCCCAAATGCGGGAAAAGCTTTTCTACGGTCTCGAAGCTAAACAAGCACACCCGCCACGACTGCAAATACAGTTTGAAGAAGCATTTTCCCTGCCGTAACCCAGGCTGCCGTCGCGGCCCACAGCGTCCCTTCACGTGTGAGTCGTATCGGAATATCCATGAGCAGAAATATTGCAAGGCGCTTGGGAGGAGATGCGAGTCCGTGCTATCGAGTACCTAATTGTATGTTCTTACTTTGCCCATACCTAATTATTTATTATTTTTCTTTATATCTCTATTTCATAGAGGGTTCCAGGGGTAGGCGTGAATAATATAGTCCAGTAATTTTCCACTATGCAGGGCGAAGCTTCTAGAATTCTCTAGATTGGCGACAAGATGGCTAGTAACAGAGCTGCCTTTAAGCCTAGGGATTTGCCAACAGGTCTCAAGAGAAGCGGACAAACACCTCGATCACGCTAGCAGGGAGGGCGGCCGACCCACTCTAGCCACATCCTTGTGAGGGTCTACTTTTGTGGATAAAGTAGAAAGGTCGGGCGGATGCCAAGAGATTCCGGGGGCGGGGCCAGAAGAAACGGGCTCCACAGTAGGAATTAGTATGGGACCTATGGAAGCTAAACCAGGCCAAGCCACACCCCAACTTACGCCCTTTGCTGGCCTATCTTATTAGTATAAGCATAGATGAAAAGGCCTTGAGAATTAGTGGGCAATCCTTCCAAACTAGGCGGCCTTTTCACCAATACATATATTCAACCAGGTATTTTCTAAAGATAAATAGTTTAATAATAGCTATTATATAATAGTAGGCTTTATATAGTAATAGTATAGCTATTTAAAGAGGAGATAAATAAGCTAGTTATAATAGTACGGGAAATACTAGAACTAATTAGACTATTAAATAAAAGGTAAGTAAAGTTACATAGGGAATTATAAAATAAGAGTTTAAAATATAGAAATATAGAAACATAAGGACGTAATATATTTTATAGAAGTTAGGTTATATATTTAAAGAACTATAGTCCCTACCTTATTTTGGCTAGGCAGATATCATAACAAATAATATAAGCTAGCTAATAGGTAGAGATATAGAATTAAATAAGTGATCTGTTTTATTCAAGGTGGCTCTAAGAGCCCTAATATACATAAGAAATTGACCTCCTATAGGGGTCCCTAGAGAGTGATAATATAGGTTAAAACTAGACTGACACCGTCTAATACAGACAGGCTGACAAATCATTTAATTCAATTCAATTAACGCCTTAAGTTGATTGAATTGAAAGCTTTATAAGCAAAGGGCTCAGTTAATTAAATTGATTAAATCAATATTATAACGGTTGCAACTGAATTCAACTAGTGTAGCAGTTAGTAACTATCACCAGTCTTGGCATGGTGTTAATGCAGGAGGACCTACCTAGCGACGCCTAAATCGTTTTCTACTGGCGCCCCTTTCGCCCCTGCCTTCAATATAGGCTTATCGCGAACCTTAGCATAATGTTAAGTCACCTTCCTACCATATATGTCCTGTTCCTTCCTTCTGCAGGCGCTTCAACTGCCCATCTACTATAATTATGCCTTCCTTGTCTCACAATCCTACCGCTATTAAAGCTCCAATTATATTAGGTTTTAGTCGTGCGCGATTCGCTGTGAGGAGTAAGCCTATAAGGCTAAATATACGTTCAGGGTCTAACGACATTGGTGGAACCGTCAGTAGACCAAGAGCCATGCAAGTCATTAATAGTGAGTTCCTTTTAGTCTAGCTTGCCAATAGGCAATCGGATTGGTACAGTAAACGTCCTTGGGGTAACCTGCTCATGCAAGCCAATCGTCATACTTATCGCGATTGTTTTGTAGATATCGTCTGAGCAAAGTCGCTGCCGATATAGTGTAAATAACGGGTAATTCTTAGATAAAACTTTTTTAGTAAGGAACACTAATAAAAATAAGGTTTAGGGCATATTTCTATATAATATTAAAAGCTTCAATATTTTTCAATCAACTTAATTCAATTAGGGCCTCTAGATTGAATGCGTTGCCAAGCCCACGAGCTCTCAGTTGATTGAATTAATTGAGTCTTGGCATTCAATTCAATTCAATATTAAAGCCTTGTTAAATGATTTGCAAGCCTAAATACAGACGTTAAACAGCACCCGTCACACCTCTGCAGTAAAGCTACCTCGGCGGCCAACACACCCCCTTAGATCTGGCGTAGAGCGTCAGAGCTAGATTACCAGATTAGGCAGTTAGGATAGATAAGCTAGTGGTGAGCTTTAATATAGCTAAGTATCTCCCTCTATAATTTTGGTTGTAGTAGAAAGTTATCTTAATGTCTGTACGTCTTCATTACAGCAGCATAAAAAGCGTGAGCCGATGGTATCGTATCTAGATTAATAAGGTTATTATTACCGTTGTTACTTTTAACCGCAAAAGCTCGTCGTCGTAGATCCTAATTAGGCATATCTTTCTTTTTTACTGTAGGCCGCCTTTCACGGCCAGAACGTCTCTTACCCCCTAATAATAAGCCTACTATTATCTAAGGTTCGGAATAAGGTGTAGGATCTACAAATAATGGTTTAGTGACTTTAAAAGATAACTAAGTAGTAGATAATATCTATAACGCAGGAGATGCCATAGTAGATGGTAATTGCTAAGGCGCCAAAGACACTAATGGTATTAACAACATTGGTGGAGTTGTAGACGCCTATATAGTTATAGGCGGTCCTAAAGTTAAATCCGGAGTAGGTAGCTAATAGAGTTCTTCTATTAAGATCTAAATGCTTTTTAATATAGGAGTAATGTTAATATTTACCAAATACGGCAGTCCTACATCTAGTTCTTTATTAAAGCTCTCTATCTAGTTTTTACTTTTTTAAAGATTATCTAGTAGATTCTAGATTTATTAAAGGTAATTTATCTTAGTCTATAAGATAAGATATTCTAGTGTTTTGGGAGTAGGTAAGCTAGTAATAGCATTAATAAGGTAAAGACCTCCATACTCTATAAGGTTAGCAAATAGGCTTCCATTATCTTTATAGCGTAAATAGTTTATAAATTAGTTAATAATTACTCTAACCCTGCGGAGCTTTACTGTAGATATTAAATTAGTATAAAAGTAGGGAGTATACGCAATATTCCTTAATGTCAGATACTAAGTTAGGCGTTATTTGCCTACATCGGGAAAATATTCGCAGGATGAGATTTAAGTAGACTTTGATTTTCGCGTTTCGCGTAACGTGGTGTACGGGGTTTTGCACGGGTACTGGGTTTTGCACGATTTGAACACCAAAATTCGCAAAAATGCTTATTTGGTGGCAAATAACTAGTAAAGACCATTATAAATCATTGCATTATTAGTAAGGAGTTTTAAAGCAATTAATATATATATATAAGTCTATCTAAAGTCTATTTTTGGTGTTTTAAAGCTCAATTGGCTGGTGAATTTGCCCCCAGTCGCCACCAATTAGCTCGGCCTCCTTATTAGAGGACTTGTTGCTTATATTACTTATATTGTCGTCGTCCTGATCTTCCTCAATATCCTCTGGTAGATCCTATAGATCCGACGTCTTCTTAGCTGCCTCCTGGAGTTGCTTGACAATGGCTTAAGCTGCGGCCTATATAGAAGAAGACTCTTCCGCCTACTTCTAGAGCCTCTTGGCCGTTGATTAATGTAATTGCCATTAACTAGCTACTTTGGTAGCCGCTGATTTGGCCTTAATAGTGTTCTTCTAGCGAGCAATTTTAGCGGCAGCGTTAGAGGCCTTCTGCGCCTTCTTTACTACCTTTACAGCATTCTTTGCTTCTCTATTATAAAGCGTAAATAGCATTTTTGTATCAGTGGTAATCCTCTAAGCTTCCTTTCTAGCCTCTACCTGTTCTCTTTTAAGCGTAGCTGCTATTTAACGCTTCTTCCGCAGCGTATCCCTAGCTAGCTTAGCTTCTTCTTTAGCCCTTATAGCAGCCTCCTTACTAGCAGCAAGCTCCTGAGCTGCCGCTAGTGTAAGAACCGATTCCTTAGAGAGTACTGTTCGTTTCCGCTTCTTCCTTGCCCGCCTCTTATTAGTATGTTGCCGAAGCTCCTTATTCTCTACCTGTAGCAGCTTAAGACTATTCTCCAAAGATTGTAGGTGCGTTATTAGCGAGTTAACGCAGGCCTTTATTGCCTCTGGAGTTATTTCTGGATTAAGAATTGTTTGCTGGTAACGAGATCTAGTATAGGCGCTATTAGGAGGGGGAGGATGCAGAGGTAAGGATAGAATTGCCGCCTTAGCTGGGTAAGGTGGAGGAGTAGATGGCTGAGCAGAGCAGCGTATGAGGGCTTGATTTAGGTTGTATGGGAGGAGACCTGCCGCCTTAAAGGCGCTCCTTATTAACGCTTTAGTATAGATTTGAGGCTAAATCTCGCTAAGTATCTTTAGAAAATACTCTTTATTTATACCAGTAATACCGCGAGCTGCGTATTTGTTAACTTTAGTAGAGTATACGCGTTTAAGAGGTGAAAAAATCACAAGATCTAGTGGCTGGAGTAGGTACGTTGAATGCGGCGGTAGGTATATGGGTATAATCTTATGGTTCTAACAGTACTTAATAAAGTCGACGTTAATATGGCTGCTATGGCCGTCTATAACCAGTAGTTGATAGCTAATTAATTTACTGTTTCTTCCTTTTTCTACTGCCTTTGCTGCCGTCCTCTACTATACTTTAGTTCGCTGGGTATAGTGCTTAAAGTGCCGTAGCTATTTTAGTCCAATTTCCTGATTTGACTAGCCATTCTTATTAACGCCAATAGCGTAGTTGCTAAGAGCTTTATAAGCTTCCTCCTATATTCTCTTGGTATGTATATGGCCTTTAAAGACAATAAAAGGTGGTATAGTTGTCCCCGCTATACTAATACAATTAATTTATGAGACCCACTCCCTAGAGCTGTTGACTATCTTAAAATTAGTAGCTTTACCTTATAATATTACTACCTTAGCGTTATATATATAACCTATTAAGGTACTAGTTTTATCTATATTCCAGGTATTATCGTCTTTAATATTATACTGGGTCTTTGCATTAGAGTAGTTGGTAAAGAACTTTGTAATAAGGGCAATATTATTGCCGGCTATGGCTCGTTCTTAGTTAATTGACTATATATAGCAGATTCGAAGCTTGTCCTATTATTTTAGGAAGTAACGGACCTAGTTTCTGCCTAGTGGTTAAATCTTGTGGTACTGAGGGAGGTAGGAGTGTTCGCGGTGTAGGATAATATTGGCTATCGTCCGGATTGTATATAGTCGACAAGGAAATCTAGCATTTGTAAGATATATATAGTGCCGAATAATTACCGCTTCGCCAGCTAGTGTAATGCGATATTGGTTAATGTGGGCAATTTAATAAGATTCGTGTTTGCCTTAGAGGCGTCTTTAAAAGGTAGAGGGAGTAACTTTATGGGCCTTTGTGTAGGCTTCTAGGCTGCAATAGAAGCCGCTAATTTGCTAGGCAGTTAGAGTAGCTTATAGACGGTCTTCTGCACCTAGTGCATAAGGTTTGGAGGGCATAGCTGTTGCTTAGTAAGGTAGAAAAGTAGGTTAAAAGTTAATGTTTAAGCTCGGAGGCGGTAGTATTCTACGTTAGGAAATTAACTAGCTTAAAAAGAAAGGCGGTCTACTAGCTTGAGCAAAACCTAGTACCTATGCAAAACCCCATACACCACGTTATTTAAAATATGTTATTAGTATAAAAGAGGTAAATATAATTATGGTTGCCAAATGCGCAGATTACTGGCAGGCTGTGCGCAGGCTGCGTGTCAAAAAAACACGACATAGGCTAGTCGGTCGAGTTGCTAAATGACCTCAACTGCGCGCCAATTGCGTCAACCACCAACCATTGAGGCCATTGAAAGGGTACCATATTTTGCCG